>Ga0315295_10000595_pt1 | contig 31283 bp, 28 predicted proteins | sample YL17G14_0_MG_FD_204453 | JGI IMG/M metagenome (GOLD analysis project Ga0315295, IMG submission 204453) | Sediment microbial communities from Yellowstone Lake, YNP, Wyoming, USA - YL17G14_0 | ecosystem: Environmental > Aquatic > Freshwater > Lake > Sediment | place: USA: Wyoming | collected... | reverse complement strand
AAGCGCTCCCGCGGCGCTGAAGCGCTTGTCGTCGCCGGACTGACCGAGCGCGATGATCTGCGGCTCGGTTCCCCGCGCGAAGCGCACGCCCTCCATGACTTCCTCGGCAAACAGCGTCGCGACGCCACAGTCGAGCGTCTCGCCGAGGTACGGGAGCCAGAACGCGTCGTTGGGGACGGGGTGCAGCAGCGACTTCGCGCGCTCGATGACCGCCGGCAGGTCGCCGAGCCTCTCGACCTTGCGTCCTGTGAAGGCGTAGACGACCGGCAGGAAGTAGGCGGTGTTGGTGAACTGGACGGGTGCGTCGGGGCCGAGCTCGGCGAGGGCTGCGGTCAGCGCCGCCTCGGCCTCGTCGACCATGACGGCCGCGCCGCGGATGGCGCGGGTGGCGATGTAGCGCGACATCAGGCGCCCCCCTCCTCGTGCGTGTGACTGTCGGGGCCGTGCGGATGATCGTGCGTGTGACCTTCGGCCAGCGGGTACACGGGCGACCCCGTGGTCGTCACGCCGACCTCCTGCTCCTTCGCCTTCTCGGCGAGGTATGCCCTGATCGCGGCGAAGAACGCCGTATCGCCGCTGGCGCCGAACTGCCCGGGGTCGTAGGTGGGCAGCTTGAGGGCCGCGCGCTTGGCGTCGATGAGCTCGAGCGCGCGGGCGTACATCTCGTCCCAGTCGGGGATGAACTCGAGGTCGCCGCCGACCAGCCGCTCCCAGCCCTCGGTCATCAGGCGCGTCACCTCGTGCGAGGCTCTCACGGGACTGCTGACACCGAAGATCGTGTGCGCTCCGGAGGCGGCGAAGTAGGTGCCGATGGCGATCGCCTTCTCACACATCCACTCCGGGCAGAGCCCAACGGCCGGGAGGTCGTCGATGTCCTCGCCCAAGCCTCCCTCGGTCGCCACCTGGGTGAGCACCGTGAGGATGCGCGAGTTGTCGACGCACGAGCCGAGGTGCAGAACCGGCGGGATGCCGATCGCCTCCATGACCTCGCGCAGGCCGGGACCCGCGGTGTCGAGGATCTCGGGGCTGAGGTAGCCCGCCTTCGCGCCGGCGGTCGCGGCACAGCCGGTGACCACCACCAGCACGTCGTCGGCGATGAAACGCTTGATCATCTCGACGATGCCCTCGTCCTGGGTCACGCGGGCGTTGTTGCAGCCAACCACTCCCGCGAGGCCGCGAATACGCCCGGCAATGACGGCGTCGTTGAGGGGCCGGAAGGAGCCGCGGTGGAAGCCGCCCTGCATGTAGTTGAGGTACTCGTGGCTGAAGCCTGCGACCAGCGGCTCGTGGTAGTTCGGGATGTGGATGGGCCCGCGGTTGGGGTAGTTGGCGATCGCCATGCGCACGATCTCGTTGGCCGTCTCGCGGGCGTGGTGCTCGTCGAACTCCACGTGCACCGCGCCCGGGATCTTGGCCTTCGGCGACGTGGTCACGAGCTTGGTGTGGAAGCGCTGCGCCAGCGGGCCCAGCGCCTGCATGATGCACTGCACGTCCACCACCATCGCCTCGACGGCGCCGGTGAGCACGGCCAGCTCCTGGTGGAGGAAGTTGCCCGCCGCGGGGATGCCGTAGCGCATCAGGATCTCGTTGCTGGTGCAGCAGATGCCGGCGAGGTTGATGCCCTTCGCGCCGGCAGCCTGAGCCTCGGCGATGAGCACGGGGTCGCGCGAGGCGTCGACGAGCATCGCCGAGAGCGTGGGCTCGTGGCCGTGCACGATCACGTTGACCTGGTCGTCCTTGAGCACGCCCAGGTTGACCTCGGACGAGAGGGGAGAGGGCGTCCCGAAGAGGATGTCGCTGATGTCGGTGCTCAGCATGGCGCCGCCCCAACCGTCGGCGAGGGAGCAGCGGAGCGCCGACCTCAGGATGTTCTCGGCGTCGAGGTCGACGCCCTCGTGCGTGCGGTGCAGGACCTCGGTGACCTCGCGGTCGATGGCCCTCGGTGTGAGGCCGAGCTCGTGCCAGCGCGCCTGCCGCTTCTTGGTAGCGCGCTTGGTGTAGATGATCTCGCCGTGCGGCTGGCCGAACTGCGCCAGCGCCGTGTCGGCCACGTCGAGGGCGACCTCGACGATCGCGCGGCCGGCGGTGGCGATGCCCATGTGGGCGGCCACCGCCACCAGCTTCTGCTCGTCGCGCACGGTGTAGCCGCCGGCCTCGCCCATGGCCACGGCGCGCAGCGTCATGGCCATGTCGCGGCCGTGGTCGGAGTGGGCGGCCACGCCGCCCGCCACCTGCCTGGCGAAATGGCGGGCGGCGATCGTGGCCAGGTCGGCGCCACACACGCCGACCTTCTGTTCGGCGTCCTTGCCGACGAGCCGGCACGGACCCATCGAGCAGATGCGGCAGCAGGCGCCGCTCTCGCCGATGGGGCACGGCTTCATGTGGTCGGCGCGGCTGAACGCGGTCTCGACGCCGCACTCGTCGGCGTGCGCCAGCATGTCGAGCGCGGCCGGATCGATACTCCTGGGGGAGGGTGGGGCTGCGCTTTCATTCGTGGGGTCGGTCATCGATCATCTCCTTCCGTCAGCACCGCTGCGGGAAAAGGGGAATACGGCAATCGCGTCCCGCTCTGGGGCGGAACGCGAGAGCGTCAGGTGGGGGTCACGGACGGAGCGATGCTCCTCAGTACTTGCGGTGGTCTCCCGACATCGCGAGGTCCGTAGCATCCGTGGCGGTGACGCGTGCTCGTGTCGTGGCCCAGGAGGGTTTGTGGCTGAGGGAAGCGCTCGGTCGCTCGACTGATCCTGTCGCGTATCCGGCGTCTTGGAGTCGTGCGACGATGCCCTGCGGGTCGCTGCGCGCGGGATCGTACTCGAGCGTCACAGCACGCTCGAGGGCGCTCGCGGCGACGATGCGCACGGCCTCGTCGTCGGCGAAGAGACTGCGTACGGCGAGAACGTGATGGTCGGCCCACATCCCCGGCACCGTGACAGTCAGCTCTTCCATTAAGCACTCCTTGTCAGTAGCCCGCTTTCAGAGTGGCGGCGCGCCACACGCCGGTCACTCCCATCCGCGTCCTCGTTGCGCGGGAAGGCGGCACTGTACAGGGAGACGGAGCGGAACGCAAGGGGTTCGGCGTTGCGCTCGGGGAAGCCTCGCAGCCGTTCGGGCGGCGCCGGCCAGTGATGGCGGAGGGGGTGGGATTCGAACCCACGGAACGAGTCACCCCGTTCGGCGGTTTTCAAGACCGCTGCCTTCGACCTCTCGGCCACCCCTCCGCTCAGGCTCAGTGTAGCAACGGCCGCCAGGCCGTCCTACCCCGCGCCTGACGGTGCTCGAGGCCTAGCCAGCGGTGGTGTCATCTGACATACTTCACCGCCATGAACGCACTGGTCATCGGCTGCTCGGATGGGCGCGTCGCCGCGTCGCTGGCGGCGTTGCAGGAAGAGCTCGGCGTCCCCGATGCTCATCGCCTCTTCGTCCCAGGCGGGGCGCTGCCGTTCACGCGGCCCGGCAACGAGCGCAAAGTGGCGCTCGACTGCGTGCGCGGGCTCATCGAGGCGCACGACATCCGCACGGTCCTCCTCGTGTCGCATCAGGAGTGCTCCGCCTACGAGCGCGTGCTCGGCGGCTTGGGCTTCGACCAGCAGGAGCTCCTGGAACGCGATCTGCACCGCGTGAAGACGCTGCTCGAGACGACCTTCGCCGGGATCGACGTGCACTGCTACGTGATCCCCTGGCGCGAGAATGGCGGGGGCGCGGCGTTCGGCTCCGCGATCCTGGTCGACTGACGCCGTCGGTCTGCCGCCCCGCGACGGCCTCAGGCCGGCCGCCGGGCCAGTGGGCGCCGGCGGACCGCGCTGCTATCCTGACGGCATCTTGCCGACGCTCGCCTGAGGTGCATGAGGTAGTCGCGTGACTGCTCCCGAACCCACCAGCGAGCCGTGGCGGCGGTTCACGCTGGCTCTTGCCGCCGCCGCGGCCGCCCTGCTGCTCGCCGTCGGCGCCGTCAACGCCCTCACCGACCCGTGGGGCGTCTTCGGCGTCGGTCTGATCCCGCCGCGGGTCAACCAGGACCGCGCGGTCAAGGGCGATCTCCTCGGCGCCTTGGCGCAGCCACCGGAGCTCCTCGTGTTCGGCTCGTCGCGAGCCTGGCAGATCGAAGCGGACCGCGTTGCGCGGGCGACCGGGCGGCGGGCCTTCAACGCCGCCGTGACGGCCGGCCGGCCGGCCGACGCCTACGTCTTCGCCAGCTTCGTCCACGACACGTGGTCGACCGCGCACCCCGATTACCTGTGGCTGCTGGATGTCGAGGCGTTTGAGCGCGGCCCCCTGCCGCCCTCGCTGCTGGCCGATGCCCGCTTCAGCCGCTATCTGCCCTGGCGGGCGCGAGCGGCCGCGCAGCTCGACGAGCTGGGATGGGTGCTGTCCTGGCGCGGGCTCGAGGAGTCATGGCGCGTGTGGCGCAAGCACCCGACCTGGGAGAAGGTGCGGGCGCGCTGGCGCAAGCGGGTCGCGCCTGACGGCACGGTGAAGGCGCCCCCGGCGTCTGAGGCGCGCGTGACGGCCAAGCGGTTGCGGTCCTGGCGGACTGACGCCAAGGCGCAGTACCGAGCCTTCGCGCGCCTGGACCCCGAGGCGGTGCGGTACCTCGGCAAGACCCTCGCCCTCTTCTCGTCGTGGGCAGGGCGAGGCGTCGTGGTGCTCACGCCGACGCATCCCGACGTGCTCGCCGCGGCTCGTACCGCAGGCTGGGACGAGCGGCACGACGAGGTCGCGGCGCTGCTCCGGCGGCTCCAGCGCCGCTACGGGTTTGCCGTTGTCGACCTCACGAACGCCGACTCCTTCGGCGCCACGCCGACGGGCTTCTACGATGCGACGCATATGACGCGCGCCAACCAGCGGCGCATGATCGCTGCCGTGCTGGCGGCGCACGGCGCCGAGCTGCGCGAGAGGTAGCGGCGGCGCACCCGCGGCCCGCCGCCGCGCCGCTACGTAAGCCGCCGCGCCGCTATGTCAGCCGCCGCGCCGCGGAGTCCTAGTCGCCGAGCACGTCCTTGCCCAGAAGTGGGCGCAGCACCTCCGGCACGGCGATCGTGCCGTCGGCCCGCTGGTAGTTCTCCATGATCGCGATCATCGTCCGGCCCATGGCGATGGCCGTGCCGTTCAGCGTGTGGACGAAGCGCGGGCCGGCGGCGGTGCGGAAGCGGCAGTTGAGCCGCCGCGCCTGGTAGTCGGTGCAGTTGCTGCAGCTCGTCAGCTCCCGGTACTGCCGTTGCCCGGGCAGCCAGGCTTCGCAGTCGAACTTCTGCGCCGCCGGGGCGCCGAGGTCGCCGGCGGCGATGTTCACCACGCGGTAGGGGATGCCCAGTCCCTGAAGGAGCTGCTCCTCCGTGGCGAGGATGAGCTGATGCTCGGACTCCGAGTCGTCGGCCCGGCAGAAGCTGAACATCTCGACCTTCTCGAACTGATGCACGCGCATGAGGCCGCGCGTGTCGCGTCCCGCCGCTCCGGCCTCGCGCCGAAAGCACGTCGAGTAGCCGGCGTAGCGGAGCGGCAGGCGCTCCTCGTCCAGGAACTCGTCCATGTGCATCGCCGCCAGTGGGACCTCGCTCGTCCCCACGAGGCAGTCGCCGTCGACCGTCTCGTAGACCTGGGCGCGGTCGGTCGGGAAGAACCCGGTGCCGTACATGGCTTCCTCGCGCACGAGCACGGGCGGGATGACGGGCTGGAAGCCGCGGCCGGCGACGACGTCCAGCGCGTAGCGCACGAGCGCGATCTGCAGCAGCACGAGGTCGCCCTTGAGGAAGGCGAAGCGCGAGCCGCTCGCCTTGGCGGCGCGTTCCATGTCGATCATGTCAAGGGCGAGTCCGAGATCGAGATGGTCCCGGGGCTCGAAGTCGAACTGCGGCGGCTCGCCGACCGTGCGGAGGACGACGGAGTCATCCTCCCCGCCCTCGGGGACCCCGGGGAGCGGGATGTTGGGGAGCTCGAGGAGCATGGTATCCAGGCGTTGCTCGATCCCGGCCAGCTCCGCTTCCTGACCCTTGATCGTCTCGCCGAGAGCGCGCATGGCGGCGATCGCCTCGGCGGCGTCGCCGCCGGCTCTCTTCACGGCGGCGATCTCGTCGCTGGCGCGTTTGCGCTCGGCGCGCCGGCCCTCGACCTCCGTGAGCAGCGTGCGTCGCCGCTCGTCCGCGGCGAGGAGCGCGTCGAGCGTCGCTGTGGCACTGCCTCGCCGCGCCAGGGCCTTGCGGACCTCGTCTGGGTTGGCGCGCACCATCTTGACGTCGAGCATCGTCACTCCTCGGGTGGGTCTCGTGAGACGCCATCGTATCGCACGGGTGTGCCGCCGGCGCGCAGGCGTGCTACCCTGCCGGTACTCATGCAGCCTGCGCGCGACCGCGCGTCACGACAGGGAGCCAACCTATGCGCCGTTCGCCGTCCCACTCGACTTGCTTCTGGTCACGCGGCCTAGCGCTGCTCCTCGTGGCGCTGGTCGTCGTCCTGGCGGCCGCCGGCTTCGCCGCCGCAACCACGACGGATGGGGCGACGCCCGACGCCGACGTGGCGTCCCCGTCGCCGTCCCCGTCGCCCTCGCCGACGGAGCCGACCCCGGAGCCGACCGCGATCACCTGCGTCCTCTCCAAGGACCTGGTCGTGTTCGGCACGAGCGTCGAGGTCAGCGGCGTGGTCACGCCCGCCGTCGCCGGTCAGGAAGTGGCGGTCAACATCGGCGGTGTGGACGTCGTCACGACGGCTACGGACGCGTCCGGCGCCTACGCCGTCGAAGTGGTCCCGCACCGCAGCGGCGCCGTCGTGGCGCGGGTCGTCGTCGACGGCACGCTGAGCGACCCGCAGGCGATCTCCGTGAAGCCGAAGGTGACGTTCTCACACGGCGCCGCGGTGCCGTTCCTCAGTGCGCGCGTCGTCGTCAACGTGGCGCCGGCGGCCTACGACGGGCTCGTGAGCGTGCGGGTGGTCCACCGCGGCGACGTCGTCGGTACCTACCGGGGCCGGCCGCGCGATGGCCGCGTCACCCTGAGCGTGCCGCTGCGCGGCATCGATGGGTTCACGTTCACGGCGTCTCTGCCTGCCAGCAAGGGCCTCGTCGCGCGCACGGCACAGGAGCGCATCGACGTCCCGTGGCGCCGCCTGTCGGTGGGATCCACCGGCGCGCACGTCAAGGGGATGCTGACCGCGTTCCAGCGCCTGAAGATCCGCGTGCCCGGTGTCGGCACGCGGTTGAGCAGCCAGTGCGGCGACGCGGTGATGGCGTTTCAGAAGGCCTACAGGCTGTCGCGCAGCTACGTCTTCGATCACGATGACTGGCGACGCCTCGACGGCGCCAAGACGGTGCGGCCACGGCACGCGTCGCCGTCGCTCCACATCGAGGTCGATAAGACTCGCCAGATCCTGATGGTCGTGAAAAACGGTGCCGTGGCCGGCCTCATCTGCGTGTCGACCGGCGCCACGGGCAACACCCCGGAGGGTGCGTTTCAGATTCAGCAGAAGCACCCCTACACGACCTCGGGCTACGGCGGCATCCTCTTTCGCACGATGGGCTTCCTCGGCGACTTCGCGATCCACGGCTACGCTCCGGTGCCGCCGTATCCGGCGAGTCACGGCTGCATTCGCGAGCCGATGTGGGTGGCTGACTGGGTCTACAACCAGTCGTTCGTCGGCGAGCGGGTCTACGTGTATCGCTGAGCGCTACGAGACCTCGCCGGCGACCTGCGTCAGCACGTCGAGGCCCGCGGCGAGTGCGGTGCGGCTGCCGTCGTCGCGATCGGGTGTGTACGACGCCACGGTGACGGCGACCAGACGGTAGCGTTCCTTGACGCAGGCGATCGTCTCCAGCAGTTGCGCCAACGAGAGACCGCCGGGCGTGGGGAACGTGACGCCGGGAGCGGCGTGCGGATCGAGCACGTCGAGGTCGATGTGCAGATGGGCCTCGGGTTCGGGTGACGATTGTCCAGGGCAGCGCGAGCGGGCAATCGCCGCCAGGCGGTCGAGGATCGGCGTGAGCGCGACGCAGGCGCCCAGTCGCCGCACGTCGCCGCCGGCCACCATGTGGATGCCGGAGGCGTCGAGAGCGATCGCCTCGCCGCCGTCCAGCTCGCGCGCGCCGATGTGCACGACCAGCGACTCCGGCTGCGGTGGGGCGCCGAGGGTCTCGGCGATCGCCTCGCGATGGGCGCGCCCGCACAGCATGGCCAGCGGCATGCCGTCGAGATAGCCGGTGTGCGTCGTCGCCGGGGTATTGAAGTCGCCGTGGGCGTCCAACCAGATGACCACGGGCGCGGGTCCGCCGCCTCTGGCGTGATGAAGGCCGGCGTGCGCGCCGAGCGCCGCGTTGCAGTTGCCGGCGAGCACGATCGGGAGGGCGCCCGCGAGGGTCGCTTTGGCGACGCCGATGGCGACCGCGTGGTTGACGTCGAGCACCGCCTGCAGCTCGTTGGCAAAGGGAGTGCTGCGCCGCGCGGTCACGACGTTGACGTCGTGACCGCGAGCCCGCAGCGCCTCCGCCACCCCTGCCTGCAGGTAGGCAGCCGGGCCGCGCCCGCTGCCGACGTCGGCGCGGCCGAGATCGTACGGTACGGCGATCAGCGTGAGTCGCACCGCGGCAGAGCCTCAGAGTGCGGGGAGACGCTTCTCGAGCTGGAGCTCCGCGTCCCCCTGGGTTGTGGCGAGCGTAACGAAGCCGTGCCCGTGGTACAGGTGGAGCGACGGCGCGTCGCCGACCGGCACCAGGGCGGTCATGCGCTCGAGGCGATGGTCGATGGCGACTCCTTCCGCCCAGTCGAGGAGCTGGTCGGCGACCCCGCGGTCCTCGAAGGCCGGGTGGACACCGACGCAGCGCACCGCCAGCGCGATGCCCTCGGCCTCCACGGCAACGAAGCCGACGAGCTCGCCCTCCGCGCACGCCGCGAAGACCTCCGCCCGGGCCAGCAGAGAGAGCAGATCGGTGACCTGGTACAGCTCGGGGTGGCCGGCGCCCTCGGCCAAGGGACGCAGGGTTTCCTCGGCAAGGAGCACGAGCAGACTGTGCTCGCTCTCCTGCACCGCGTGGATCTCACACTTGAGGCGTTCCATCTGCACCTCCCGGGGGTGTGTGGTCACATGGGGCCGCCGCTCGTTCCTGGTTCATCGCACGGCCACTCGCCAGCCTGCTACTGCGTCGGGTAGGAACCCAGCACCTTCAACCGCGGCAGCTTGCAGGCGAGACACCGAAGGCTCTGTTCGATGGGCACGTCGCCGGCCTTGCCCTCGACGTCGATGAAGAAGATGTAGTCGCCAAGACCCTGCTTGGATGGACGGGACTCGATCTTCGTCAGGTTGACGTGACGGTAGGCGAACTCGCTGAGAATGAGGAGCAGGCTGCCAGGCTCGTCCTGGTCGATGCCGCACACGATGCTCGTCTTGTACGGCGCCGGGAGGTCTTGGGCGGCAGGCTCACGCGCCACGAAGACGAACCTGGTGCGATTGTCCCGGGCGTCCTCGATGTCTTCGGCGGCGACGTGGCACTCGTACATCTCGGCCGCGAGCCGAGTGCCGACCGCGGCCCATGGTCGATCGACGCGGCTCACGCGCCTGACCGCCTCGGCGGTCGAATCGGTGGCCTCGTGCTCGACGTTGCCGAGGTGCTCCTTGATGAAGTCGCGACACTGCCCGTACGCGTGCGGGATGCTGATGACCTTGGTGATGCGCTCGAGCTCCATCGACCGCCGGGTGATCAGCTGCTGATGAACGGGGTGCGTCACCTCGCGCACGATGACGAGCTCGTCGAAGCCGAAAGCGAGGCTGTCGAGAGTGACCGGGACGGAGCCCTCCAGAGAGTTCTCGATGGCGACGATGCCCACCGGCACGTCACCCGCTTGGACGGCCTTGAGGACGTCGCGAATCGAGGGGAAGGGGTACGGATGGAGATCGCCGGCAGGCAGGTTGGCGAGCAGGGCCTCTTCGGTGAACGTACCTTCGGGGCCAAGGAAGGCCACTCTTCTGCTGCCGGCTGCCACGCTCGCGTCCTCCTGGTTCGCACTCCGCTGGTACCCGCTAGGCTATCAGACGCAGCCGGGTCGGCGTCGCGCGCGGCCACGGCGCCCGCCGCGTCGGTGGGGTGGAACGCCAGGCTCAGGCGTCGGAGGCGTCGCCGCCCGGCGGCGACTGCGTCCGTGGCGCCTCCCACGCGAACTCCTCCGGGTCGTCGAGAAGCGTCGGGGGCCGCTGTGCGTCGAGGGGCGCGTCCGCAGCGGCGCCGCTCCGCGCCGGCGGAGGCGGCGCCGGCAGGTCGCTGTCGTGCGCCGCCGCCGCGACGGCGGGCATCTCCGCCGTATCGCGCCCCGATCTGCTCGGTGCGGCGAGCGCAGCGGGCGTCTCGGGCGGAGCCGTGCGGCCGGGGCTCTCGCCGCCCGCCGCAGGGCCGGCGGCGAGAGCCGCTGAGGCTCGCGCGCGCTCGTCCGGCGCGAGGCGCAGCGCACGTGGGCTGTGCTCGCCTGCCTTCAGCGGCCGCGGCACGGCGGCGGCGACTACCTGTTCCTCTTCCGGCGACAGCTCGCGATCGGCGACGCCGTGCGTCAGGTGCTTGACGTAGATGCGCGCGAAGTCGCGCGCCGAGATGGTGCTGAACACGACCCCGGAGCGATAGTCGTCGAGCAGGGCGAAGGAGGCGCTCTGCTCGCCGCCGGTGTCGCGGAACGCGTTGTAGCGCACGATCGCGCAGTTGGTGAGCGCGGCGTCGAGGTGACGTTTGTGCTCGTCGAGCTCATCGGTGAGGATCTCGACCGCCTCGCGCAGGTTGCGCACCTGGGAGTCCAGGGTCACCGCCAAGCCGACGAGGTCGCGCTCCTCGTGATGCCCCATGATGACGGTCTGAGCCTGGCGCAACTTGCGCACGCGAGCCCACAGCCACAGGAGGAGCACGAAGAGGGCGAGCGCGGCGGCGACGCCGGCCAGCGCCAGATAGGGGGCGATGTCGCGCAGGGTTTGCATGCGCCGTCGAGCTTACTTGAGCTGCAGTTGGATCTGGAACTGGGCGCTGTTGTTGCTCGACACGCGTTCCTTGGGGACGGGGCCCGCGGTGACCTTGAGCGTGCAGGTCTTGGTCAGCGCCGCCTCCGGGATGGAGAAGCCGGTGATCGCGACCGATTGCGTCTGGCTGGGCGCGATCGTGGCGATGGACGCCTCGCGCTTCAGGACGCTGCCGCCCGGGAGGACGAAGGTGGCCACCACCTTGACCGAGCTCTCCTTGACGCTGCCTTGGTTCATGACCTTGACGATCAAGGCGAGGTCGGCGGATGCGGGCACCTGCGTCGCGCCACCGGCCACGAGGTTCACCTCGTCGGTGCCCGACTTCGCGGTCACGCCCGTCAGGGCCACCCCGTGAATGCCCGACATCTTGGAGGAGCTGCCGACGCTGCCGAGCATCGACTCCAGGCGCGCGGGGTCGAGCGCCTTCCAGCCGAGGTAGTAGTCGGCGATGGGGACGGCGACGTCGCTCACGCCCTCGGCGCTCATCACGTCGCGCGCGGGTTGGTAGACCAGGTTCATGTAGTAGGCATCGGGGCCGCTGAAGTAGCCGCCCAGCGCCGCCACCTCTTGCGGGCCGACGGACTGGTTGCTGAGCGCCCCCAGCATGGCGGCGCGCAGGAGGCGGTACCCTTCGTCGCGCACCTGCATGCCCGTGGCGAAGACGGCTTGCTCGTCGACGAGCGCGCTCGGCGGCTCGAGGCGGGCGGCGCGTACGGCGATCTCGTGCTGCTTGTCGCTCATCTCGTTCAGGCTGGCGATGAGCTCCTGGCGCGACAGCCGCGTGGGGTTGCCGACGATGCGGTTGAACTGCTTGCCCAGGCGGGCGGAGTCGCTGATCGCCGTGCCTACGCCCTCGAAGTACGTGCGGTAGCTGCCGACGGTGCGACTGTGCTGACAGCTTCGCGCCCACCAGGCGACGGCGAAGACGACGACGAAGAGGACCACAGCCAGGATAGCGATGCGCTGGATGCGGGTGCGACGGCGGTCGGGCCGGCGGCGCTGATGGGCGCTTTCTGTGGGACTGCGTGAGTCGCCCTGTGCCCGGCTGCTCGGCTCGTCCGCGAAGAAGTCCACTCTCCGGGCTCCCGTTCGTCAGGATGTTGGTGGGCGAGGCGGGACTTGAACCCGCACGCACGTAAGTGCACTAGACCCTGAACCTAGCGCGTCTGCCAATTCCGCCACTCGCCCAGCGGCTCTTACAGGGTTCGGATTGTACCATACCGAATACCGAGCCAAACGAACGACGCGAGACGCCTGCCCGATGCCCGTCGCCGCACACAGCACGACACCCCTGTACACCGATTGGCGCGACCGCTATGAGCTGGTCGGGCGGATCGGCAGCGGCGGTTTCGCGGAGGTTTTCGAGGCCCGCGATCTGGTCCTGAACCAGCGCGTCGCGCTCAAGGTGATACCAGAAGGCCGGGCGATGTCCGGCCGCGTGGTGCGCGAGGTCGAGGCTGCCGCGGCGCTCTCTCATCCGGGGATCGTCGCCCTCTACGACTGGTTCGGCGATGGGGAGCGGAGCATCCTCGTGTGGGAGCTGGTCGAAGGGTCGTCACTGGCCCAGCTTTCCGGGCGGCTGGGGGATGCCGAGATCGTCGCTGTCGGAGCGGAGCTGCTGACGGCCCTCGCCTTCGCGCACGCGCAGGGGATCGTGCATCGCGACGTCAAGCCGCAGAACGTGATGCTGAGCGACGAGGGCCACGTCAAGGTGATGGACTTCGGCATCGCGCGGCTGCTCAACACCGACACCCTGACCGGCGACGGCGATGTGATCGGAACCGTCGCCTACATGTCGCCGGAGCAAGCCGCGGCGCGGCGCGTGGGTCCGCCCAGCGACGTCTACTCCGCGGGCATGGTGCTGTACGAGCTGCTGGCTGGTCGGCACCCGCTGCGCGGCGACTCGCCGGCCGAGACGCTGGCCAATGTCGCCGCCGCTCGGCTGCCCTCGCTGTCGGAGCTGCGGCCCGACTTGCCCCCCGCGGTCACGCAACTGATTGACGATGCCTGTGCCTCGCGGCCGGGCGAGCGACCGAGTGCCGCGGAGCTCGCGGCGGCGCTCGAGCGTGTCGTGCGTGAGGGCCAGTTGCGCTCGCGAAAGCTTCAGAAGGTCCAGCAGCTCGCGCAGCCGCTGCGACGCTTGGCGGTGGCCGCGGAGCGCGGTGGCGGGGCGGTGCTGGCGGCGGTCGCCGTTGGGGTCGTGCTGGGCGCCCTGCCCGCGTACCCGTCGAGCTGGGTGCTGCCGCTGGTGGCGGTGAGCGCGGCGATCTGGGTCGTGACGCCGCGGGCCGGACTGGCATGGCTGCTCGGAGTGCTCGCGTTCCCGGTGTTCAACGTGTCGCTCAGTCTCGGCCTCGCCTACCTCGTGTTCGCCGCCGTCCTGTTCTGGCTCGCGCGCGAGAGACCAATCGTCGCGCTCTGGCCGGTTCTGGCGCTGCTGCTCATGCCGGTCTACCTCACGCTGGTCGCGCCGGCGGCGGCGGCGGTGCTGGGCCGCGTGCGCGGCCCCCTCGCCGCCGCCTGGGCCGGCGCCGCGACGATGGTTTACCTGCTCCTCGTGCGGGCACCTCGGGGCGCGTTCGGCATGGAGCAGCCGCGCGGGCGTCTGGGCGAGTCGCTGGCCGCGGCCGGCGATCCGCTGACGGCGGCCAGCCGCCTGCTCTCCCACGTCCTGACGGCACCGTGCCTGCTGCAGGCCGCGCTGTGGGCTGGTTTGGCCTTGGCGATCGGCCTTGCCCTCGCCGCCAAGCGCCTCGAGACCCGCCTCTGGATCTGGGCGCTGGCTTTCGCAGGCGTGTTTGCCGCCTATCGCGTCCTTCCGGTCGTCGTGTGGCACTATCCGGCCGCGTTCTGGCCGCTCGCGATGTGTGTGGCCTTGTCCGCCGGCGTGATAATCTTGCCGCTGATCTTGACAGCCAATGAGGCACCGCAGGAAGGCGAGGATGAGTCTCTTTCGGTCGATTGACAAGAAGCTCGAGGGTCTTGTCGAGGGGGGTTTCGGGCGGGCCTTCAAGTCCAGCGTGCAGCCAGTCGAGCTGGCCCACAAGCTCACCAAGGAGATGGGCGACCACAAGACGGTGGGCGTCTCCAACGTCTACGTCCCCAACGAGTTCGACGTCTATCTCGGCACCGAGGACTACGAGCACCTGACGTCGTTGGCCGACTCGCTCAAGGGCGAGCTCTCCAACTACGTCACCGCGTTTGCCCGTCGCGAGGGGTGGACGCTGGTCGCGCCGCCGCGCATCGAGCTCCATGCCGACGGCGACCTGCGCGTCGGCGAGTTCGGCATCGCCACCAGGACCGTGAGCGCCCCAGTCGATGCCTCGCCACCTGCGGACGCATCCGCTGCGAACGCATCCGCTTCGGCCGGCCCGCCGATGCCGCCGCCGGCGGCGGCGGCGGTGCCCGGGCCGGGGCCGTTGTCCGACCAGACCGTGCTCTATCAAGGGCCGCCGCCTCAGGCCGCGGCGGCGAGCGTGCGTACGTCGCCGCGGGCGATCCTCCGTGGCCGCGAGGGCGATTGGGCGTTGACGGAGAGTGTGACGGTTCTCGGCCGCAGCCGCCGGTGCAACATCGTGCTCACCGACGCCAACGTCTCGCGGCAGCACGCCGAGATTCGCCGGCAGGACGACGGCTTCCTACTGCGCGACCTCGGGTCCACCAACGGAACCCGCGTGAATCGGCGCGACGTGAAGCAGGTGGTCCTCCAGCACGGGGACCGGATCGAGCTCGGCAGCACTGAGCTGCAGTTCGAAAGGCAGCTCTGACTCGGCGATCACATGAGCGCGGCACCCGGGAGCTTCGCCCGGTGCGCGTCAGGAGAGCACCATGATCGACATCGTCTTGCTGGTTCTCAAGATCGGCATCCTCGTGCTCCTCTACCTCTTCATCTGGCGCGTCGTCCGCACGGCGGTCGGCAGCGTCCGTGTCGGTAACGCCACGGTTGCTGCCGAGGCTCCCGATGTGGCGTTGCCGACCGGGCAACGGCTGGCCACGGTGTTCACCCCCGAGCAGCGCGACCAACGCCGCGAGGAGCGGGACGTCGAGCGCTCGATCGTCGGCGAGAAGATCGACTTCACGCCGCACATCTCCCCGCAGCTGGTCGTCGTCGAGAGCCCCATCGTGCCAGTCGGTGTGGTCTTCCCACTTGAGGGTTGGATCACCGTTGGCCGTGCTTCCAGCAGTGACATCGTGCTCGACGAGCAGTTCGTCTCCAGCACGCATGCGCGGCTGGTGCCGCGCGGCCAGTTCTACTACGTCGAGGACCTGGGCAGCACGAACGGCACCTTCGTCAACGAGAAGCGTGTCACCGAGGCGCAGCTACGGCTCGATAGCCAGCTCCGCATCGGTGAGACCACGTTCCGCTACGAGGAGTGACGGCCCGGTGACGCTCGTCGCCCGCCACGGTGCCCTCACCGACATCGGGCTGCACCGCAAGACCAACGAAGATACGTTCGTGGTGCAGCCGCCGCTCTATGCGGTGTGCGACGGCATGGGCGGCGCCCAGGCCGGCGAGGTCGCCAGCGAGCTCGCCGCCGACACCCTGGCGGGGGCCGTCGCCGCAGGGCGCGAGCTGGCGGACGCCGCGGAGATGGCCAACGCCGCGGTGTACGAGCGCGCCCAGAGCAGCGCCGAGCGCGCCGGCATGGGTACGACATTGACCGCGCTGGTCCTCGAGGGCGACACGGCCCACTTCGTCCACATCGGCGATAGCCGCGGCTATCTGTTGCGCGACGGCGAGCTGCAGCAGGTCAGCGACGACCATTCGCTTGTCGCTGAGATGGTCCGCGATGGCCGTCTCAGCGAGGCGGACGCCGCCGTGCATCCCCATCGCAGCATCCTCAGCCGGGCACTGGGGACGGAGCCGCGGGGGCGCATCGATGAGTTCGCCGTCGATCTGCTCGCCGGTGACGTCCTCTTGCTCTGCAGCGACGGCCTCAGCGGACCGGTGTCCGCCGACGCGATCCGCGCCGCACTGGCGCAGCCGGATCCGCAGGAGGCTGCCCACAGGCTGATACGCGAGGCGCGCCATCGCGGTGGCCCGGACAACATCACCGCGGTGGTCGTGCGTCTCGAGGAGCCGGCCGCGGCGAAGCAGGCGAGCGAACGCGCCGAGGCGGCCGGCACCGTCGACGCCAGCGACGTCGCCGTCACCGCCGAGCTGCCGGCGGTGAGGCTCGCCGTGGCAAGCGACGCGCCCGCTGGCGCGGCGGTGGGCGACGCCGCCGAGGAGGATCAGGCGTCGTCCTACGCGCCTCGCCCCACGGGCCTGACCAAGCGATTCTCGCGGCGCACGTTGGCCATCGTGGCGGCGGTGTTGGGGATCGTCACCGCCGCGGGCATCGCCGCCGCGGTCGCGCTGAGCAGCCTCTTCTTCATCGGCGTCGACAACGGCCGGCTGACGGTCTACAGCGGCCTTCCGGCCGGGCTGGGACCCGTCAAGCTGCACGCCGTCTATCGCCGCAGCTACCGCGCCTATGACTCGCTGACGGCGGGACAGCGACGCCTCGTCGACGCACAAGACGTGCGCAGCAAGGCGGACGTCATGGCCGTCTCCGAGCAGCTGGGGATGTGGCCGTGAGCCGGCGGAACCTGGAGCTCCTCTTCCTGGTGCTCGCGGGAGCGGTGAGCACCATGGCGTACGTGTCGGTGTACACGGGCCGCTTCCGCGAGATCGGCAGCGTCTCGATCATCTACGGGCTCATCTTCGTCGCCATCTTCTTCGGTCTCCATCTCCTCATCCGCCTGGTCCTGCCGCAAGCGGACCCCTTCCTTCTGCCGATCACCGCCCTGCTGGCGGCGGTCGGGCTCACGGAGATCTTCCGCATCAAGCCGGCCCTGGCGCTGGCGCAGGGGCAGTGGCTGTTGGTCGGCGCGGCGCTGTTCGTGATCACGCTGCTCGTGGTGCGCGACCACAAGAAGCTTGATCGCTACCGCTACCTGATCGGCGCCGTCGGTCTCGTGCTGCTGGTGATCACGATCGTGTTGGGCACCACCGTGAACGGCGCCAAGCTCTGGATCCACGCCTTCGGCATGAGCATCCAGCCGTCGGAGTTCGCCAAGCTGGCGATCGTCGTCTTCTTGGCCGGTTACCTGGACGACAAGAAGGTGCTGCTGTCGGTGCCGACGCGGCACGTGCTTGGGGTGCCGGTGCCGGCGACGAAGTACTTCGGTCCCCTGCTGATCATGTGGGTGTTGTCGCTGGCCATGCTGGTCTTCATGAAGGACTTCGGCATGGCCCTGCTGTTCATGTCGATCTTCGTGGCGCTGATGTACATGGCGACCGCCCGGGTCGTGTACGTGGCCGCGGGTGTCGGGATGTTCGCCGCCGCCGCCGCCATCGCGCTGATGATCGTGCCGCACGTCCAGGACCGCTTCACCGTCTGGCTCGATCCCTGGCCGTATGCATCGACGACGGGCTATCAGTTGCTGCAGTCGCTGTTCACGATCGCCGACGGGGGCATCCTTGGGTCGGGCTTCGGACGCGGCTTCCTCCTCTTCACGAACCGCCAGCCGGTGGTACCCGATCTGCAGACCGACTTCATCTTCGCCGCGATCGCCAACGAGATGGGCATCCTCGGTGCGGCGGGCGTCGTGCTCGTGTATCTCCTCTTCGTGTGGCGCGGCTTTCGCATCGCCGTGTACGCGCCCGACGGCTTCTCGAAGCTGCTCGCCGCCGGTCTGGCGACGGCGTTCGGCCTCCAGACGTTCATCATCATCGGCGGCGTCACCCGGCTCATTCCGCTGACCGGCGTCACCCTGCCGTTCGTCAGCTACGGCGGCAGCTCCATCACCGCCAATCTGATGCTGGTCGCGCTCCTCCTCATGGTGTCCAACCGCACGAACATCATCTTGGCGGGCAGCGAGCTCGAACGTCGCCGGTTGGCGGAGAGAGGCTAGGCGCCGTGAATCGCGCGATCGCCAAAGTGTTCATCGTCGGGGCGGTGCTGTTCGTCGCGCTGATCGTCAATCTCACGTGGATCATGGTCGTGCGCGCCGACTGGTTCCAGCACCGCGCCGAGAACAAGCGCAGCATCGCCAAGGAGATGAAGATCGCCCGCGGCGACCTGCTCGGGTTCGACGGGACCGTGATCGCGGGCAGCGAGCGGCGCTCCGGGTACTACTACCGCGTCTATCCCCAGGGGACCGTGGCACCGCAGCTTCTCGGCTACGACAGCGTGCGCTACGGTCGTAGCGGTATCGAAGCGCAGCTCAACGACGTGCTCACCGGCGAGGCGAACGACCTCGGCGTGCAGTCGTGGATCGACAAGCTCCTGAGTCGCAAGCCCGTCGGCGCCGACGTCAGGCTCACCCTCGTGCCCGAGGTGCAGAAGACGGCGCAGCAGGCCCTGAGGGGCCAGAAAGGCGCCGTGATCGTGCTCGACCCGCAGACGGGAGCCCTGATCGCCTCGGCCTCATCGCCGACCTACGATCCCGCCAACCTCGAGGAGCAATGGGCGCGGCTGAGCACCGACGAGTCGGCGCCGCTCCTCAACCGACCGACCCAGGGACTCTACGTGCCTGGGTCGGCGTTCAAGGTCGTCACCGCGACAGCCGCCCTCGACAGCGGCAAGGTGAGCGCCGATACGCAGTTCGTGGACACCGGCACCTACGTCGTCTTCGGCGGCAAGGTGACCAACTACGGCGGCGCCGTCTACGGCCCCAACTCGTTCACGACGGCGCTGACCTACTCCATCAACACCACCTTCGCCAAGGTGGGCAACACGCTCACGCGCAAGCGGCTCATCGCGGGGATGGAGCAGTACGGGTTCTACGAGACGCCGCCGCTGCCGTTGCCCGCCGGCGAAGTCGCGCCCAGCGGTCGCTACGGAAAGAAGGGCCTGCTCGCGCCAGATGCGTTCATGGACCCGCTCGACGTCGCCTGGGCGGCCTGCGGCCAGGAGAAGATCCTCGCGACGCCGCTGCAGATGGCTTTGGTGGCGGCTGGCGTGGCCAACGGCGGCCGCGTCATGGCGCCGTACTACGTGCAGACGGTTCGCTCGGCCTCCGGCGCTGTCGTGCGCAAGACCGAGCCGAAGGTCTGGATGGTCGCCATGACGCCGCAGACGGCGACGACGCTGAACACCATGATGCGGCGCGTCGTCGAGGAGGGGACCGGCACGGCCGCCGCGCTCGAGGGCATCGCCGTGGCCGGCAAGACCGGCACGGCGGAGAAGGGCGACGGCACGAACCTCGCCTGGTTCATCGCCTTCGCGCCGGCCGACAATCCCACCGTCGCGATCGCCGTCGTGATCGAAGACACCCAGTCGACCGGCGGTGCGGCGGCGGCGCCGCTCGCCGCCACGGTTATCAAGAGCGCGTTGGCGCAGCCAGGCCTGCCGTGACGCGAGGAGGCTGCGGCCCTGTCATGAGAGTCGAAGAAGGAGAGAGGTAGCCAGCCGTGAGTGACGTGTTCCAACCCCAGCAGGTGGTCGGTCGCCGCTACCGCGTGCTGCGCAAGCTCGGCGGTGGAGGGATGGCCGACGTCTACCTCTGCGAAGATCTTACCCTGGGTCGCCAGGTTGCCCTGAAGGTGCTTCTGCAGCGCTATCTCGACGATCCGACGTTCGTCGAGCGCTTCCGGCGCGAGGCCAAGGCCGCCGCAGGGCTCAACCAGACGAACTTGGTGAGCATCTACGACTGGGGCGAGCTCGACGGCACCTATTACATCGTCATGGAGTACGTCGAGGGCGAGACGCTCAAAGACCTGATCCGGCGCCGCGGTCGCCTCAGCGGCAACGAGGCCCTGGCGATCGGCCTGCAGCTGCTCGCCGCCGTCGAGTGCGCACATCGCGGCGGCATCGTCCACCGCGACATCAAGCCGCAGAACGTCATGATGGACCGCTCCGGCACGGTCAAGGTGATGGACTTCGGCATCGCGAGAGCCGGCGACTCGGGCATGACCGAGGCCGGATCGATCCTCGGGACCGCGCAGTATCTCGCTCCGGAGCAGGCCAAGGGCCACCGCGTCGACGAACGCTCGGACCTGTACTCGGTCGGCGTCGTGCTCTACGAGATGCTTACCGGCACGGTGCCGTTCAAGGGGGACAGCGCGGTCACAGTTGCCTTGAAGCACGTGCGCGAGGTGCCGCCGGAGCCGGCGCAGCTGGTGCCCGGCCTGCCGTACGCGCTGAACAAGATCGTCCTCAAGGCGATGGCCAAGGACCCGAACAGCAGGTACCAGACGGCGGCCGAGTTCGCCCGCGACCTGCGCGCCGCCAAGGCCGGCGGTCCACTGGTGGCGGCCACCTTCGACGCCGACGAGGAGCGGACACGCCTCATGACGGCGGCGGCGCCGGCGGACGCGACCACGGTGCTGCCGCGCTCGCCGAGCCCCCCGCCGCGGCGCAAGCGCTCCAAGGGGCCGCTGATTCTACTGATTGTGCTGCTGGCGGTGATCGCCGCCGCGGCCTTCGGCGTCTGGTGGGTGATGAGCGGCGACAAGGTAGCGGTGCCGTCGGTGATCGGTCAGACGGAGGCCGCCGCGGTGAGGCTGCTCGAGGAGAAGGGGTTCGACGCCAACGTGCAGGAGGAGTACTCGGACGTCGTCGCCAAAGGCAGCGTGAGCCGCCAGGCGCCGACCGCGGGCACCAAGGCGCGCAAGGGCGGGACGGTCGACATTTGGGTGAGCCAGGGCGCCGAGACAGTCGTGCTGGACTCGTTCATAGGCATGACAGCCGAGCAAGTCGACGCGTGGCTCGCCGACGAAGACCTGGTCGGCCAACCCAAGAGCGGCAAGTCGGGCAACGTCGGCGAGGGCGAGGTGTACAGGCAGGACCCGACGGCGGGTACCGAGGTAGAGCGCGGCTCGACGGTCACCTACTGGGTGAGCAGTGGTGAGCCGCGTCCCAAAGTGCCCGACCTGTCGGGGATGACTCAGTCGGCGGCGACGACGACGCTCAGCGCTGCCGGTCTCACCCTCGGGTCGGTGACGTATGAGCAGAGCACCGCGGTGTCGGCGGGCCTGGTGATCAGGCAGGACCCCGCGGCCGGCGAGAAGGTCGACCCCGGCTCGTCGGTAAGCATCGTGATCTCCGCCGGCAGCCCGACGCCGACCGCGTCGCCGAGTGCCAGCACCGGCAGCATCGCAGTGCCGCCCGTCTACGGGATGCCCTACGGCGCGGCGGCGGCGAAGGTCACGGGCGTCGGCCTGGTCCCGACTTCGAAGAAGAAGCTTGGCACCGGCCAGCCGCCGGGCACCGTCGTGAGCGTGCGTCCCGACGCGGGCACGATGGTCGCCGAAGGCTCGACGGTGCTGCTGGTCATCGCCGCGTAGCGAGCATCGGCGCGGACGGCCGGCGGCCGGGCACGCGGTTGACCCGGCCGCCGGCCCTCAACGATTGACGGCCGAGCGATCGCGTAGGTATCCTCGGCCAGCGCTGGCATGGGAAGGGACGTGCACCACCGCGTGGACGAGACGATGGGCCCGCTGGCCCTCTCCGAGTTCGAGAACATGACCGTCGTCGATGTCGCTGGCGACGAGATCGGCGACCTGGTTGACGTCGTCGCGTCGATCTCCGTGGACCCGCCCGTCGTCACCGCGTTCTTCATCGAGCACGACGAGGGGCAATTGGCGGCGTCGTGGGGGCAGGTGGCCGAGATCGACGTCGACGGTAGGCGCCTCCTGCTTGCCGTGCCGCTTGCCGTCGTGCGGGCAGCCTCGCTGCGCTCCGACGAGCTCTCACTGGTCGACTCCTTGCTGGACAACCAAGTCCTCGACATCCGCCGCCGGCAGTTCGTCCGCGTCCAGGACGTGGTGCTCGAAGTCCGGGGTGACCATCTCGTTGTGGTCGGCGTGGATGCGGGCTCCGCCGCGCTGGCCCGCCGCTTCGGCCTCCGCTTCCTTTCGCGTCGCCTGCCGCGCAAGAGCGGTGATCTCGTGCCGTGGGACGACGTCAACCTCATCGCCCTGCGTCTCTCGCGGCTCAACTTCGTCGAGGCCTTCGCCGAGCTGGCGGAGCTGCATCCCGCCGACATCGCCGACATCATCAGCCAGGTCGGGCCGCGCGAGCGCGCGGCCGTACTGGCGGCGCTGAATGCCGGGCTGGCCGCCGACACCCTGCAGGAGATGGAGGCCGAGCTGCGCACGGCGGCGCTGCAGGAGATGCCCATCGAGCGCGCGGCGCTGGTGCTCGAGAGGATCGAGGCTGACGACGCCGCCGACATGCTGAGCGATCTGCCGGATTCTGTGGCCCAGGAGCTGCTGGCCCGCCTGCCCGACAAGCGCGAGCGCGACTTGCGCCGGCTCGCCAGCCATCCGGAGCACACGGCCGGCTCGCTGATGACGACCGACTTCGTCATGCTGCCGCAGACCTCCACGGCGGCGCGCGCCCTCGCCTGGATTCGTCGCGAGCGCCCCGAGCAGCACATGATGACCTACTTGTACATCGTCGACGCCGAGGAGCGGCTCGTCGGCGTCGTGAGCCTGCGCGATCTCGTCTTGGCAGAGCCTGACGACCGGCTCTCGACGTTCATGGAGGACGATGTCGTCCAGGTGACGGCCGACGTCGAGGAAGAGGAGGTCGGCCGCGTGATGACCAAGTACGACCTCCTGGCGCTACCTGTGGTCGACGATCAGCGCCGCTTGATCGGCATCGTGACGCTCGACGACGCGCTCGACGTGGTCGTGCCGGACGACTGGAAGCAGCGGCTACCGCGGCTCTACCGCTAGGCGCCGGAACCGGCCGGTCGCTCCTCAGCACACCGGTTGTGCGCCGGCCGGGGCCTCGATTCTCTTCCAGGCGGCGCTCTGTCGTGGGGCCTCGACCAGCGCCGCGAGGTCGAGGCGGAAGCGAGTGATCTCGCCGACGGTCCGCACGCGGCGGAAGCCGCTGCCCTCCAGGACGTCGGGGTGGAAGAGGTTCAGCTCCCGCAGATAGGCGCGGAAGGCGCCCTCAGGCCGTGCGCGGCGCAGGCCGAAGGCCTCCAGCGCCGCGACCTTGCGGTGTTTGAGCGACGCCTCCACCTCCTGCAACAGCCGCTGGAAGCCGTGCAGGTACTCGTCGTCGTAGAAGTAAGAGCAGGTCAGCACGTAGGCGTCGGCGGAAGGCGGGCCGGCAGGCAGGCTGCGCGCACGCGCCAGGAGACCGGCCGGCGCCACCTGCATCCAGCCGATCACCGCGGCGTCGTCCAGCAGGGCACGCCCGAAGAAGCCTGCCTCGGCTTCCACGGCGGCCTCCCACGTGTGGCGCGCCTCCGCCCGAGGACGATCCCCGGGTCGCGACTGCCACCAGGTGCACGAGCCGCACTCGGGGGCGAGAAGGTCACGGCTGGCGGCGTTGAGGTCGATGGCCCTCATCGCGACTGCGGGGCGGTGTGCTCGCTGCGCGCTACGGGGCGACGTCGGCGCCGTGGCGCGACGCGGCAAGCGTCGAGGGCGACCGTGGCCGGCCGGTCGCTCCCGCGCTCCCGACCGGCGGCGTGGCGCAAGGCCGGGAACGGATCGCCTTTTCGTGGCTGGAGCATGCCATCGCCCTCCGCAGACTGGTGCGCAGAGTATACCGTCGCCCACGAGCGCCTCGGTATCTCTCGCCGGGGCCTGTTGCCACCCTGTCGCGCCCTCCCCTATACTCGTTGCGCACGTGGGGCCGATTCCCGATTGTTGATGCTGCAAGGAGCGCTGTGACGGCCAACGACCATGAGATCACTATCTACCGCGCGGATTGGGTTCTGCCCGTCGCGGCGCCGGTGCTCGCCGACGGTGCGGTCGCCGTGGCCGGCGAGCGCATCGTCGCCGTGGGTCCGGCGCCCAAGGTCGTCGCCGATCATCCGCAGGGGCGCGTTGTCGAGCTTGGACGCGCCATCATCATGCCGGGCTTCGTGAACTGTCACTGCCACATCGAGTACACATCGTTCCGGGGCATCCTCGACGACGCGGAGTTCAGCGACTGGATCATCAGCCTGGTCGACTTCAAGGCGTCGTTGACACCGGACGAGTACCTTGCCGGTGCTCGCCTGGGCGCCATGGAAGCTGTCTCGTCGGGCATCACCACGATCGCCGACACCAGCTATGGTGGCGCCGCGCTGCAGGCGGGTGCGACGGTCGGGCTTCGTGGCCGCGTCTACCTCGAGGTGTTCGGCGTCGACGACTCGCACTTTGCGGCGACCATGGCCGACGTCGAGGCGCGACTCGAGGAAGCCCAGGCTGCCGCTCCGCCGCTGTTCGAGGTCGGTCTGGCGCCGCACGCACCCTACACCGTCTCCAGTCGTCTCTATCAGGCGATCTCGTCGCTGGCTCGCGCGCGCCAGCTCAAGGTCATGAGTCACGTGGCCGAGAGCAAAGAGGAGCTCGTCTACGTGCGCTCTGGCTCGGGCAAGTTCGCCCATGACTACCGCGAGAAGATGGGCTGGGAACGTATGCTCGTGCAGCCATACGGGGTGACGCCCATCAAGTACCTGCAGCAGTGGGGTGTGTTCGACCGCGATTTCATCGCCGTACACTGCGTGAATGTGACCCGGGACGATATCCGCATCCTGGGCGCCAAGAACGTCGCCGTCGCGCATTGCCCCAAGAGCAACGCCAAGCTGGGCTGCGGCGTCGCGCCGCTCGCGGACCTGCAACGTGCCGGCGTCCGCGTGGGGTTGGGCACGGACAGCCCGGCGTCGAGCAACATCATGGACATGTTCGACGAGATGCGCACCATGCTTTTCCTGCATCGCGCCGTCGAGCGCGATGTCGGCGTCCTCAACGCGCAGAAATGCGTGCGCATCGCGACGCTGGGCGGCGCCGAGGCCCTGGGCATGGAAAAGGACATCGGCAGTCTGGAGCCGGGCAAGCTCGCCGATCTCATCGCCATTGACGTTGCCCGTTCGCATTTCGCGCCCATCGACGATCCCTACTCCGCTCTCGTCTACGGTGCGAATCAGGACGACGTGCTGTTGACGCTCGTCGGCGGTCGGCCGCTCTACAAGGAGCGCGTCCACCTCGGCATCGACGCCGATGCCATTCGCGCCGCCGCCATCGCGGTCCGCGCCAAGCTCCAGGATCGCGTGCGCACGGGTGAGGTGCCCGTCGGTGCCGCCGCGTCTGGCTGGTGGCACGCGCCCGACGAGCGTCTGGCGAGGTCGATCTAAGTGCTGCTGGATCGCCGCAAGGTCAAGTTCTGGCAGAGGATCGTCTTCGGCGGGATGGCCTTCCTCATGGCCGCCTTCCTCGTCGTCGGCTACTCCGGAGTGCTCAACGGCTGTAGCTTCATGGGCGCGGCGCAGTCGGCGACGGAGCAGATCAACGCGGACATCGCCAAGTACAAGGCCGCCGCTACAGCCAATCCCGACGATCCGGCCGCATGGCGCAGCCTCGCCGAGAACTACGTCTTCCGCGCCAATCAGCAAGTGGCGGCCTCCGCGGCCGAGACCGCGGACTTGGCCCAGGCGGCGAAGTACTACGGTCGCGCCGACAAAGTTCTCGCCCAGAAGAAGGGTGCGCAGGCCAAGCGGCTTCGCCTCGACACGCTCGATCAGCTCGTCAACGTGTACCTGTCGATGCAGGACTACCAGGCCGCGCTGGGCGTGTACAACAAGATCACCGCCTTCCGGCCGAAGGATGCCCAGGGCTTCTTCAATATGGCGACGGTGGCTCTCAGCGCCGGCGACGCCAACACGGCGATTCTGGCCTTCAAGAAGTTCCTCAAGCTGGACCCGAGCTCGCCCGACGCTCCGGCCGTGCGCGACTGGTTGGCGCAGAACGTGCCCTCGCCGTCGCCGACGAAGGGCTCCGCTCAATGAACGACGACTTCAGCGTCTCTGGCGAGCGTCTCGCTGACGACCTCGGCGTCGTCATGCTGGGCGGCGAGGTCGATATCTTCACGGCGCCGCGGTTCAGGGAGTGCATGGTCGAGCTGCTCGACGCCGGAGTTCGTCGCCTCGTTGTCGACCTCAGTGACGTCACGTTCATCGACTCCACCGCTCTTGGAGTGCTGATCGGCGGTGTGCGCCGGGTCCACAACAGCGGCGGCGCCATGGTGCTGGTGGTCGTCACCCGCCCCGTGGAACGAGTGCTCAACGTGACCGGGCTGGATCGCGTGTTCTCAATACGGGCGACTCGCGTCGAGGCTCTCGACGCGCTCGCCTGACGGTGCCTGGCGGCCATCGTCTCGACACCGAGGTTTGCCCGCTGAAAACAACTCCCTCTGGTTTGGCCAGGTCGACCGCGTCTTCATGAGGTGCGTGTGAAGCTCATCGTCACGGAGAAGGACTCCGCCGCTCACAAGATCGCCGACATCCTCGGGCGCCCCGTGACGGTGAAGGAGCACGGCCGCGGTCGCCAGAAGGTCAAGTCCTACCATTTCCAGTACGAGGGCGACGACGCTGTCGCGATCGGACTCCGGGGGCACGTCATGGAGACGGTGTTCCCCAACACCTATCGGCGCTGGAGCCTCAAGTACCTCGGCAACATGATCGATCAACCGGGCCTGGCCTGGATCGTCGACGGGTCCGCCGTTGGAACGCTGGCGGGGCTACGCAGTGTCGCGAAGGGCGCCACCGAGGTCGTCATCGCCACCGACTACGACCGCGAGGGAGAGCTCATCGGCCACGAGGCGCTCGAGATCCTCCGTGGCGACGCGCTCAAGAGGAACCCTCTCGATCGTCCCGAGAAGAAGACGAAGCCGGCGGCGACGGCAGGCGGTCGCGTCAAGGCGGCGCCGGCGGCGAAAGAGCCCGAGGCCGGTGGCGACCCGCACGTGAAGCCGATGCTGCCGCAGGCGGTCGTCGACCGCCATGTCCGCGTGCGCTTTTCTGCGCTGACCGCCGACGAGGTGAAGGCCGCGTTTGCCAAGCCCTCGACGGTGGACTTCCACCTCGCCGAGGCGGCGCACTCCCGCCAGGACATCGACCTCATCTGGGGGGCGGTGCTGACGCGTTTCATGTCGCTCGCCTCGTATCGCTACGGCTCGGACTACCTCTCCGTGGGTCGCGTGCAGTCGCCGACCCTGCGCCTGGTCGTGAATCGCGAGCGTCAACGCCGCGCCTTCGTACCGGTGCCGTACTGGGAGATCAAGGCGACGCTCCGCGACGGAGCCGATCAGATCGAGGTGGCACACGCCAAAGGGCGCTTTGCGACGTTGGCGGCGGCCGAGGCCGCGTTCGCCGCGGCGCGATCCGACACGGCGACGGTGACCGGCTACTCGGCGCAGCCTCGGCAGGTGGCGCCCCCGGCGCCTTTCAACACCACGGCGCTCATGAGTGCGGCGTCGGGTGCGGGCGTCTCGCCGGTACGCGCGTTGCGCGCGGCCGAGTCGCTGTACCTCGACGGCCTCATCAGCTACCCGCGCACCGACAACACCGTCTATCCACCGTCGCTCGACCTGCGCGCGAGCGTTGAGGCACTGACGGCCTGGGCGCCGGTGGCCAAGACAGCGACGCGTCTCGCGACCCAGTCCAGCTACACGCCCATGCGCGGTAAGAGGCGCACCACCGATCATCCGCCGATCTACCCCGTTGCCGTGCCCACGCGCGAGCTCAGTGGAGACCAGGCAAAGGTGTACGACTTGGTCGTGCGCCGCTTCCTAGCAACCCTCCTGCCACCGGCGGTGGTGGAGGGGCAGAGGCTGGACGTGTCGCTTGGCGACGAGCCATTCCTGGCGCGCGGCAGCCGAGTCGCGGAGCCGGGCTTCCTGGAGGTGTACGAGCGCTACGCCGCCAAGCGGGATCGGCCGCTGCCCGCGGTCGGCGTGGGCGCCGTCCTCACGGTGGTGGAGGTTCGCAGCGAAGCCAAGGAGACGCAGCCGCCGTCCCGCTACGGACAGGGGGCGCTGATCGAGAAGATGGAGGAGATCGGCCTCGGCACCAAGGCGACGCGGGCCGACATCGTGCAGCATCTCTACGATCGCAACTACGTGCGCGACAACCCGATCGAGCCGACGGAGCTCGGCATGGCCCTCGTGGCTGCGTTCGATGCCGCCATGGAGCAGGCGCCGGTGGACATCTCGTCCGGGGAGATGACATCCGAGCTCGAACGCCAGATGGATCGCATCAGTGAGGGCGAGCTGCGCCGCGAGGACGTCGTCGCCGAGAGCCAGGGGATGCTGAGGCAGGCGTGGCAGTTGCTCGACGGCCACGCCGACTTGATCCGCGAGCGTATCAAGAGCGGCGTGCGTGAGGACCTCACGCTCGGCGAGTGCAAGGTCTGCGGGGGGCAGCTCCGCGTGCTGCGCGGCAAGACGGGCAAGCGCTTTGCCGCCTGCGTCGGCAAGCCTGGCGAGGAGGCGACCGCGCCGGTGGCGGAAGGCGAGCGGCCGCGGCGCGGCTGCGGCCAGACCTTCCCGCTGCCGCAAAGGGGCACCATCATGCCCACGGGCAACACGTGCGGCGTCTGCGGGTGGCCTGAGATCAAGGTCGTCGGTGGCGGTGGACGCGGCCGTCCGTGGGTGCTGTGCGTTGACATCGACTGCCCCAGCAAGGAGAAGTACCGCTCCCGGTCCAAGGCGCCTGACGGAGCGTGACGAGTGCTGCCGCGCGGCAGCAGGGGAGAGGCATGGGCACACGCGGCATCCTCATCAGCCTCGAGGGCTGTGATGGCTGCGGTAAGAGCACGCAAGGCGCTCTGCTCTGCGAGCGCCTTGCGGCGGAGGGCTACCCTGTCGGGCCATCGCGCGCTCCCGGGAGCGTCATCCGCGAGCCCGGCGATACCGACGTCGGCGAGGCGATACGGCGGGTGCTTCTGCACGGGTCCGCCCGGCCAACGCCGTGGACCGAGGCGCTCCTGTACGCGGCGGCTCGGGCCGAGCTCGTGGCGACGGTGCTCCTGCCTGAACTTGCCCGCGGCCGCGTGCTCGTGCTGGACCGGTTCGTCGACTCGTCACTGGCGTACCAGGGCTGCGCCCGCAGCCTCGGGATCGACGAGGTCCTCGCCGTCAATCGGCCCGGGCTGCGGGGGGTCATGCCCGACCTGACGCTCGTTCTCGACATCGATCCCGCGATCGCGCTCACGCGAGCCGGCGAGGCTCCGGATCACATCGAGGCCGAGGGGAGCGAGCTCCAGCGGCGCGTGGCCGCCGGCTACGTGGAGCTGGCGCGCCGCTTCCCGGAGCGGATCCGCTCGATCGACGGCTCCCGCGACGTGGCGACGATCGCCGCCGAGATCCAGACGCTGGTCCTCGCGGCGCTTGCCGGCTGGTCGGCCGAGCGGTAGGGCGCCGTGTTCGCGGGCATACCCGGTCAGATGCAGGCCAAGGAGGCTTTCGCCCGCGCTCTGCGGGGCGGATTTGTCAGTCACGCGTACTTGCTCGCGGGGCCGGAGGGGCTCGCTAAGACCGAGTTCGCGCGTGAGGTCGGCGTCGCCCTGGTGACGCCGTGTGGAGGCTGCGGGCAGTGTCCCGCCTGCCAGCGCGCACGGCGTGGGGCGCATCCGGACCTGCGTGTCGTGGAGCGCGAGGGCGACCTCATTCGCGTCGAGCAGATCGAGCCGGTGGTCGCCGATCTCACGCTCAAGCCGTTCGCTGCTACCACGCGCGTCTGGGTGATTCCGGAGGTGGACTGCCTCCATCCGGCCGCCGCCAACAAGCTCCTCAAGAGCATCGAGGAGCCGCCGTCGTTCGTCGTGTTCCTCCTGGTCACTGACCGTCTCGAGCGCGTCCTGCCGACGATCGTGTCGCGCTGCCAGGTCGTCCCCTTCCGTGCGCTGAGCGACGCCGAGCTGGGCGGCTATCTCCGCGAACGTCACGGGTTGGAGGGCGCCGATGCGCAAGCCATCGCGCGGCTCGCGCGAGGCTCGGTCGAGCGCGCTGATCGGCTCGTTGGCGATGCCGCCGGCCCCCGGCGTCGGGAGGACTACCTGCGGTACGCCGCCCATCTCACCGGCGGCGCGCGTCCGCCCGGGGGGCCGGATCCTGCGCTCGCCTTCATCGGCGTCCTCGCGCGCCAGCAGGACGACATCTCAGAAACCATCCGCGACGACCTGCAACGTCGCGTCGCGGAGCTCGAGCTGCAGTTCCAGGACAAACGAGATCTGGCTTGGCAGCAGTCCCGCGCGGAGGCTCGGGCGAAACGTGAGGAGGTGCGCTGCCGCCGGCTCGCCGCCCAGGACGCCCTGGACACGCTGGTCGCCTGGGTGCGCGACCTCTGGGTGGTCGCGTGCGGGGCAGGCGATGTACTCTGGGATTGCGACCAGCGCGACGAGCTGGTGGCACTGGCCGTGGCGACGCCCGAGCACTATGCGCGGCTCCTGCAAATCGCGGCCAGGACTCGTAAGGACTTGTATCTGAACGTCGATCAGAAGCTTGCGCTCCGTGCCATGTTCGCGCGCTTCGAGGAGGTCGCAGAGGGTGCCTAGGATCGCGAGTGTCGTGTTCCGCGGCGGCGGCAAGGCCTACCAGTTCAACGCCGGGGACCTGGAGCTGGAGAGCGGCGACCAGGTGGTCGTCGATACTACCCGCGGGCAGGATTTCGGCCGCCTCGTGAAAGGACCGGACGAGGTACCCGCCGACAGGACTCCGCGTGGGCTCAAGCGTATTGTGCGCAGGGCGACGCGCGCGGACGTGGACGCTGTCGCGGCACACCACGGAGACGAGTCGCGCGCCAAGGCGGAGTGCCGCCGTCTCGCGAGCGAACTCGGTCTCGACATGAAGGTGATCGAGGCCCGCCAGGCATTCGACGGGCCGAAGCTCACGGTGACCTTCTATGCCGAGGAGCGCATCGACTTCCGCGAGCTCGTGGGGCGCCTCAACGAAGCGCTGGGGCGGCGGGTCGAGCTCAAGCAGGTCAGCGCGCGCGATCAGTCGCGCATCGTGGGCGGATTCGGACCTTGCGGGCGCAGTCTGTGCTGCGCCACGTTTGCCGGCGATCAGGAGCCCGTCTCGATCCGCATGGCGAAGGATCAGAGCCTCCCCCTCAACCCGACCAAGATCTCCGGCTGTTGTGGCCGCCTCATGTGTTGTTTGAAGTACGAACACGAGGTGTATGTGTCGTTCAAGAAGCGAGCTCCGAAACGCGGCGCAGTCGTGCGCACCCCGGCGGGGGAAGGCAAGGTGGTGGACCTCCTGGCTACGCTCGACAGCGTCACGGTGGACTTCGGCGAGGGAAGCACGTCCGTCTACCGCCTCGCTGAGCTCGACTCCGCGGCGACGAAGAAGGAGTGATCATGGCGATGACTCATGCTGTGCTCAACGTGCCGGCCATCTCCTGCGGCCACTGCAAGGCGGCCATCGAGACTGCCTTGAAGGACATCGCTGGCCTTGACGGCGTTGACGTCGATGTGGCCGCCAAGACGGTCACGGTTGACTACGAGGCAGAGACGACGCCGCTGGAGACGATCGCCGCGGCGATCTCCGCTGCCGGCTACGAGGTGGCCGGCCAGCACGTCTTCGGCGTCTGAG
>Ga0315295_10000594_pt1 | contig 31299 bp, 27 predicted proteins | sample YL17G14_0_MG_FD_204453 | JGI IMG/M metagenome (GOLD analysis project Ga0315295, IMG submission 204453) | Sediment microbial communities from Yellowstone Lake, YNP, Wyoming, USA - YL17G14_0 | ecosystem: Environmental > Aquatic > Freshwater > Lake > Sediment | place: USA: Wyoming | collected... | reverse complement strand
TTAATGTCAGGATGATTGTAGCCAATAGTGGGACAATATACCAGTAATTATATACTTTATACTTCTTTCGCAGCAGACCGTGGAAGTGGTAATTTCTTGATACCATGCCGCTTTTACAGCTTTTTTTTATGTCCAACGTATAACTCCCCATAAACATCCACTTTTTTTGCCTAATCAAGAAATAAAATGCAGTATACTATTTGTAATGCTCGCAAGTGCGCTCACCCACCTCGAATGTCCCGAATGCGGGTGCGAATTCAATGCCGACCGGGTGCAGAAAATCTGCGAAGATTGCTGTTCGCCGCTGTTGGCTCGCTACGATCTGAACAGTGTGGCAGGGAGCGTCACGCGCGCGCAGGTGTCCGGTCGCCCGCCCGGGCTGTGGCGCTGGGCAGAACTCCTGCCCGTCCGCAAGGAAAAATTCCGCCTGACGCTGGGCGAGGGAGATACCCCGCTTCTACCCGCCTCGCGTTTGGGTGGCGCGTTGAAACTCAAGCACCTTTTCATCAAGGATGAATCCCGCAATCCGACCGGTTCCTTCAAAGCCCGCGGCGTGTGCGTGGCAGTTGCCCGGGCGTGGGAACTGGGCTGCCGGGAATTTGTCATCCCCACGGCAGGTAACGCCGGTGGCGCCCTCGCCTTCTATGCCGCACGGCACGGAGCCAGGGCGCATGTTTTCATGCCAAAGGATGCACCCCGCTCCAACCAGGAAGAAGTGCAGGTATCTGGTGCGGATCTCAGGCTAGTGGATGGGAACATCAGCGATGCCGCCCGCCTAGCCGTTGAGGCTGCCCGGGGTAAACGCTGGTTCGATCTCTCCACCTTCAAGGAACCTTACCGTTGTGAAGGCAAGAAAACCATGGGATTCGAACTGGCGGAAGCCTTCTCCTGGAGCCTGCCAGATGTGATTGTCTACCCCACCGGCGGCGGGACCGGCCTGGTGGGAATGTGGAAGGCTTTTTCCGAGTTGAAGTCTTTGGGCTGGATCGCCCCCAGGCTCCCGCGCATGGTCTCGGTCCAGGCAGAAGGCTGCGCACCGGTGGTGCGCGCCTTCGCCAGCGGTGCGATACGGACAGAGACCTGGCAGGATGCCCGGACACTTGCAGCCGGTCTTCGGGTCCCAAACGTTTTCGCTGACCGGCTGGTTCTTGGCGTGCTGCGGGAAAGCCGCGGCACGGCCCTTGCGGTCAGTGATGCCGAGATCCTGCAGGCGCAAAATGAGATCGCCCATGCGGAAGGTATCCTGGCATGCCCGGAAGGCGCCGCATCGCTGGCAGGCTTGCGTCATCTCGTTGAGAATGGATGGATTCAAACCGACGAATCGGTTGTATTATTTAACACAGGAACCGGCTTGAAGTATTTATAAGGGATTTATGGCAGAAGAAGAAACCAGGTCGACCTTGGAATTCCTCTACAACGTCAGTCGCGAACTGGCTTCTGCGTTGGAATTGCGCACCGTGTTGCAGCGCATTCTCTTCCAGTCGCTCAAATACGTGGGCGGTGAACGCGCCAGTATTGTGGTACTGGACGATAACGGCAAGGCGGTTGACTCAGCCATCGTGTACGGTCGAAAGATCCATGACCATACCACCCAGCAGTTGCGTGAAACGGTCGAACGCGGCCTGGCCGGCTGGGTGGTCAGGCACCGCCAGCCAGCCTGGGTGCCCGATACCAGCCGTGACGAGCGCTGGCTTCGGCGTCCGGATGACGCTGTGGACCAGTCCGGGGCGAAAGCCGCCCTGTGCGTTCCGCTGATGGCACGCGAACGCCTGGTGGGTGTGCTGACCCTCGTCCACCCGGAACCGGGAGCCTACAACAAGGAACACTTCAGCCTGATGCAGGCCATCGCTGACCTCTCGGGGATCGCGGTCCTGAATGCCCGCCTTTACGCTGAAAGCCAGCGCCAGGCGCGCGTGATGACCGCCCTGGCCGCCAGCGCGGCAGCCATCAACGCAAGCCTGCGCATCGATGAAGTGCTCCAACGCATCCTGGATGAAACCATCCAGGCGCTGCAGGTGGAGACGGTGGCCCTGGCGCTCGTGGAAGCCAACTGGGACCTGGTCTTCCACGCTGCCACCGGGGAGAACAAGACCGCCATTATCGGCAGGCGCGTACTGGCAGGTCAGGGTGTTATCGGCTGGGTGGCCCACGAAGGCGAAGGCGTGGTCATTCCAACCGTACGCGATGACAAGCGTTTTGTACCCGGCGAGCAGTTCGAAGGTCTCAATCTGAGTGCCATGGCAGTTGCCCCGATCTACGCCCAGGGGCGCGTGATCGGCATCCTGCAGGCCATCAACCCCACCTCCGGTATTTTTGACCCGGATGCCCTGCTGGTCCTGACCGGCATCGGCAACCTGGCGGGCTCCACCATCCAGCACGCCCAGTTGTTTGAACGCCTGCAGGCAGCCCATAAACGCTATCGAGAATTGTTCGATGACAGCGTCGATCCCATCCTGGTGACCAGTTGGAATGGGGAAATCCATGAATCCAACCGCCAGGCAGCGGTAATCACCGAACTCACCTCCCGGATATTGCAGGGCATGCAGATCGACCAGGTGCTGGTCGCGCCCCCGGGGGAGAACCCCCTTAACATGGAAAAGCTCAAGGGCGGCAAGATCATCACGTACGAGGCGGAACTTAAGAACAAGAGCGGCGCGAAGATCCCCATCCAGGTGAATGTGCGCAAGGTGGTCTTCGAGGAGACCGAATCCCTGCAGTGGCTCATGCGCGATATCCGCGAACGCAAGGACCTGGACACACTGCGCGAAGAACTGACCTCCATGATCTACCACGACCTGCGCTCGCCGCTGGCGAACATCATCACCAGCCTGGATGTGCTTTCCACCATGTTCCCGGGTCCCGAGAACGAGATGATCCAATCGGTGACCACCATCGCCCGTCGTTCCACCGACCGCATCCAGCGCCTGGTCAGTTCGCTGCTCGACATCAACAGGCTGGAGGCCGGACAAACCATCGTCTCGCAGCAGGTGGTCAAACCTGCCATTCTATCGGAAGAGGCCCTCGATGCGGTTCGCCCGATGGCTGCCAGCCGTCACCAAACGCTGAGCAGCCACATCTCCGCCAAGTTGCCTGCCGTCTGGGTGGACGTGGATATGATCCATCGCGTGCTGATCAACCTGATGGAAAATGCTTCAAAATTCACCCCCCCCGAAGGGAAGGTCGAGTTGGGCGCCAAACAGGATGGCGATTGGATCCAGTTCTGGGTGCAGGATAATGGCTCGGGCATCCCGTTCCAAGAGCAGGAACACATTTTCGAAAAATTTACCCGCCTCAACGGGCAGGATAATTCCAGCGGGCTGGGGGTTGGATTGGCTTTTTGCCGCCTGGCGGTCAACGGTCATGGAGGCAAGATCTGGGTGGAGAGTGAAGTTGGCAAAGGGTCAAAATTCATCCTCACCCTGCCGTTGGCGAAAGAACAATAATCCATTCAGGAGCATACATGCAAGCCATTGCCAAGGATATCTACATTTCCAATGAATACCCGGGTGCCACGCTCGGGGTGATCAATCTGCCCCTCGGGCTGATCCAGATCGATGCTCCGCCCGCCCCGGAGGATGGTCGTGCCTGGCGCGCCGCCCTGTTAAACATGGGGGGTAGTTCCGATCGTCTGCTCGTCAACCTGGATGCCCATCCGGATCGCACCTTGGGAGCCAGGGCGATGGATTGCACCATCGTCGCCCATGAGAAGACCGCCCATGTTTTCCGCACCCGGCCATCCACCTTCAAGGCGCAGGGCGAGGAAACCGGCGCCGATTGGGAGACCGTGCCCGGCATGGGTAACATCCGCTGGGTGCCACCGGAGATCACCTTCAGCCACCAGATGTTCATCCATTGGGGTGATTCGCCGGTGCTGTTGGAACACCATCCCGGTCCCACCTCGGGCGCCGCCTGGGTGATCCTGCAGGATCTGAAGATCGTCTTCGTCGGTGATGCGGTGCTCAAGAACCAGCCCCCATTCCTGGCTGGAGCCGATATCCCGGTCTGGCTCACCACGCTCAAACTCCTGCTATCGCCGGCTTACCGGAACTGGCTGGTGGTCAGCGGGCGCGGCGGCGTGGTGGCAGTCGAGGCGATCCGGGCGCAAAAAGATTACCTGGAGCATGTGCTCACCAGGGTTGAAAAACTGGCGAAAAAGAAATCCTCACCGGAAGCGGTGGAAAACCTGGTGGCGCCCTTATTAAACCCATTCAAGATCCCTGCCAGCCAGATGCATAAATATTCACGGCGCCTGCGGTATGGCCTGCATCGTTATTACGCCCGCCATTACCGCGCCACGGGCAGCGGAAGCGGCGAGGAGTAGGAATCTGGTGGGTGATTCGTATAAACCGATCTTCGAGGTCACCCGCGGCCGTATCGTCGAGTCGCTTCATTACGGCGCCGCTGCCGTGGTTGACTCTGGCGGGCGCCTGCTGGCTTCGCTCGGAGACCCAAAAACGGTAACCTTCCTGCGCTCCAGCGCCAAACCCTTCCAGGTGCTCCCGTTCATCGAAGGCGGCGGCGACCAGGCCTACCACCTCACCTCCAGGGAAGTGGCCATCCTGTGCGGCTCCCACGATGGCAGCGATGAGCATGTGGAGGTGGTCAAAGGCATCCAGGTCAAGGTGGGTATCCAGGAAAGCGACCTGTTGTGCGGCGTGCACCCGCTCTCTCATCTGCCCACCCTCGAAGCGATGGCTGCCCGCGGGGAAAGCCTCTCCCCCAACCGGCATAACTGCTCCGGCAAGCACACCGGCATGCTGGCTGCGGCGCGCCTGCGCGGCCTGTCCATTTCCGATTACACCAATCCTGAGCACCCGCTCCAGAAGGCCATCCTCGAATCGCTGGTAGAAATGTGCAGCCTGCCTGTCGATCAGGTGGAGGTGGGCGTGGATGGTTGTTCCGTGCCTACCTTTGCCGTGCCTCTCTTCAATGCCGCCCTGGGGTTCGCCCGCCTGTGCGATTCGCGTTCCCACCTGGCGGAACGCGCCGCCGCCTGCCGCCGCATCACCCAGTCCATGATGGCAAACCCGCTCATGGTCGCCGGTCAAAACCGTTTCGATACCCGGCTGATGGAAACATGCCCCGGGCGCATACTGTCCAAGGGGGGCGCCGAGGGTTATATGCTCATCGGCATCCCGGGCGGTGTGCTGGGAGCGGATTCAGCCGGCGTGGGGATCGCCTTCAAAATCTCGGATGGCGACCTCCCCATCCGCAAGGCGAACGGTGAGACGTATAACCGCGTCCGCCCGGCGGTGGCACTGGAGATATTGCGCCAGATGGGCTGGATCAGCGAAAAGGAAATCGAATCACTGGCAGCAGATTTCGGTCCTATCAAACCGGTGACCAACTGGCGCAAACTGGAAGTGGGCCAGGCGCGCCCTGCTTTTTCCCTGCAAAGAACAAGCCAGCCAGGATGACCACTCTCAAAACACTCGCCCGGCAGGTGCACCAGCGCCTGCTGGATTTTTATGGGCAGCCAGTCTGGCGCAATCCTCTCCCTCCTGTGGATGAGCTCATCTCCACCATCCTCTCCCAGAACACCAACGACCTCAACCGCGACCGGGCATTCGAGTCGCTACGCCGGCATTTCCCATCCTGGGAGCAGGTACGCGACGCGCCTCCCGGGGCGGTCCGCGATGCCATTCGCCCTGCCGGTCTCGCCAACCAGAAAGCGCCGCGCATCCAGCAGGTGCTGGAGGCGATCACAGCAGAACGCGGTTCGCTGGATCTCGATTTCCTGGCAGGCCTGCCCCTGGAGGAAGCCCGCACTTGGCTGATGAAATTCAAGGGGGTTGGTCCGAAGACGGCTGCCATCGTGCTGCTCTTTTCACTCGGGCGGCCCGCCTTCCCGGTGGACACGCATATCTACCGGGTAACCGGGCGGATCGGCCTGCTGACTGACAAGATGACCGTGGAGGCAGCCCATACCCACCTAGAGAAGCTTCTGCCCCCGGAAACCTATTATGCCGCCCATCTGAACATCATCCGCCTGGGACGTGAGGTCTGCTCCGCCCGCAAGCCTGCCTGCCCGCGCTGCCCATTGCGCTCACTTTGCAAATATGTAAGGTCGCTTGGGAATCATTCTGATATATAATGAATTGAAAACCATCCATGAAAGGAGGTGATGGCGATGCTGGTCAGCATTCGCGAACATGGCCAGGGCCTTGTGGAATATGCTTTTCTTTTAGTTTTGATCGCAATGATTGTTATTACAGTCTTACTCATCCTCGGCCCGACCATCGGTAATGTTTTCAGCAATTTGAACAGCAGATTGGTGACTTATTGAAAATCGATCTCCCGCTTTCCCTGCGGGAGAGCGGTTTTAACTGCGTAAGAGTTCAAGCAATCCATCCGGATAGACGATCAGTTTCCCCGGCCCGAAATCCTCTAGCTGTTTCCAGGTGGCAGTGAAGGCTTCTCCCAGCTCATCCCCCGTGATGCTGTCTTTTTGATACAGGCTCTCATCTTTGAGCCTCCCATCATAGACCAGCACGATCTCGTGCCCGCGCCTGCCCTCATACGTGTAGATGTTTTCCAGCATACCCAGGTATCGCACCTCGCCCAGGTCTGCGCCGATCTCCTCCCGGAATTCCCGCCGTACCGCCTCTTCACCCCATTCTCCGAACTCGATGCTCCCGCCCAGCGGGCGGTAGAACACCTCCCCCTTCCTGCTGTCGTGCCCCTCGAACACCAGGATGCGTTCCCCGTCCCGGCAGACGCAAATGGCGATCGGGCGGATGCTTCCTGAATTCATGAACGCCTCCGTGACCTTCTTCCTGATGTGTACCGGGCAGATGCTGTACCCACCCTATTAAATAACCCGGCAGCCCATCCAGTTACAATCTCGCCTGCATCGACCAGGGTCCGCTCCATGTTACCGTCACGGGCATTATCTTGCCGCGCAGGTCCTCTTCGCTCTCGGTAAAGACCAGCTTGTTTGTGGGTGTGCGCCCCCGCCATCGCGTAGCACCCCCTTCGGGGGTCGGCCCCTTCGTCTTCTCCTCGAACAGCACCTCCACCTTCTTTCCAAGCAGGCCGCTGTTGATCTCGCCGGCGATCCTCTCCTGCAGTTCTTCGAGCATGCGGAAGCGGCGCATCTTCTCCGCCTCCGGAACGTCCTCCGGGTACAGGCGCTCCGCCACTGTTCCGCCACGCGGCGAGTAACGCGCCAGGTGCGCCACATCCATGCGCAAATCCTCCAGCAGGTGGTAGGTCTCCATGAATTGACTATCGCTCTCGCCCGGGAAACCGACGATGATATCCGTGGCGATCGAACAGCCCGGGATGCGCCTGCGGATTTTCTCCACGATGGCGCGATAATCCGCTTGGCTGTAGCCGCGCCGCATCTTCTTCAATATCTCGTCATCCCCGGCTTGCACAGGGATCTCGATGTGCGGCATCACCTTCGATAGTTCCGCCGCGCAATCCATCAATTCGTCGCTGAAATAATTGGGGTGCGAGGTGAGGAACCGGATGCGTTCCAGCCCTTCCACCTCCTGCAGCATGCGCAGCAGGCCTGCCAGGCTGTGCTCCCCGGGCAGGTCTTTCCCGTAGCGGTCCACGATCTGACCCAGCAGGGTCACCTCTTTCACCCCCGCCGCGGCCAGTACCCGGGCTTCTCCCAGGATCTCCTCGGCCGGGCGCGACCGTTCGGCTCCCCGCCGGGAGGGGATGATGCAGAAGGTGCAGGCGTGCGAGCAGCCCAGCACTACCGGCAGGTGCACCGAGACGGCCCTGCCGCGTTCGCGCTCCGGTAGGAGCATGTCTCCGTCCATCAGCGCGAACCTCGTCCCCGTTTCGCTTTTCTCGAACCCGCGCGCCTCGCCCTGAGTCAGGAACGCGATCAGCGGACCCGGGTCGGAGGGTGGCGAGAACACGTCCACGTAGGGGAACCGGGCGCGCAGCTTCCCGTCATCCCGCACTCCCACCAGGCAGCCCATCAGGTTCACCACCAGCCCGGGGTTGCGGGTCTTCAATGGGCGCAGCGAACTCAGCCGCCCGTACGCCTTGTCTTCCGCGCTCTGGCGCACCACGCAGGTGTTCAGCACGATCACGTCCGCCTCTTCGGCCCGGGCTGTGAATTCGTACCCCAGCCGTTCGAGTGCCGTCCCCACGCGCTGGGAATCCGACACGTTCATCTGGCAGCCTTCCGTCCAGACATGGTATCTCTTCTTCATAGCCCGCAAATTATACCAAGTATATCTAAAATACTCCGCCTCGCTGGCTGAGCCGGCTTCCGGCCGGCATCAGCCGCGTCGACGACCTGAGTCGTCGACGCTTCCCTCCCATGAGTCGCCAGGGTGAGTCGTCGACGCCACACCTCTACTCCCGCCTCGCATCCCAACCAAGATATGGTAAAATCTTTCCCGCCCGGAGGGATGGCCGAGTGGTTTAAGGCAACTGACTTGAAATCAGTCGTGGCTGCAAGGTCACCGGGGGTTCGAATCCCTCTCCCTCCGCCTTGCCAACATCCGGGAATTAACAATTGCACCTGGGGAGGTGCCAGAGAGGCCGATTGGGCTCGCCTGCTAAGTGAGTGCTGGGACTTAAACCTCAGCCGCGGGTTCGAATCCCGCCCTCCCCGCTATGCGCGCACTGCGGCATCACGCCGCAGTGCGCCAGTAGACGACACGAGTCGTCGAAGAACGCGTCCCATCCCGGACGCGTTTTTGTTTCAACTGTCACCAGCCGCGGCTCCTCCTCGCAGGATGTGCTCTATTTCTCGCCGCTAGCCGTGCTTTTGTATACCCCTCCCCGGTCAGTGCCTGCATACAGAATGGATGGGGTCAATGGGTTAATCACGAGGGCATTGATATCCGTACCGGGTAATCCGGGATTGATTGAAGCCCAGTTCACGCCGCCGTCTGTACTTTTGAGCACATCGCCCCAGCGTGTTCCGGCATAGACAGTGGCTGTTACCGGGTCTACCGCCAGGGAGTATACAAAGGCGTCAAACAGACCAGCGGCACTCCAGGTAGCCCCTCCATCGATGCTCTTTAAAACACCAGCACCCCACGTACCCAGATATAGAGTATTCGGTGTAACCGGATCGATCGTGATGCTGATGACGCCGGATAGTTGCGAGTCGGGAAGACCAGCATTGACCGGGGTCCATTGATTGGCACCATCCACGCTCTTGAACACACTGGCATTTAGTAAATAGAGGGTGGAAGGAGTCTTTGGGTCGATAATCAGGCAGCCGGCTCTTCTACCTATCAAGCCGGCATTGGATTCATTCCAACTTTCGCCACCGTCTATGCTTTTTAGCACCCCCTCATTCGTCCCTGCATAAATAGTCGTTGGTGTTATGGGATCGATCACAAGGTACCCAACATTGAGTTGGCTGAAACCGGTATTCAGCCAGGCCCAGTCTGCACCATTGTCCATACTGCTGATCAACCCCGAGGTTGTCCCAACATAAAGAATGGATGGTGTTGTTGGATCAATTGCCAGGACATTTACTTCTGTATCGCCTGAAAGTAAAGTGAGCTTGTTCCAGCTCCCGCCATTATCTGTACTTTTGTAAATCCCGGTTCTTGTTAACGCATAGAGCGTGGATGGTGTAACCGGGTCGAGCACCAGGGATTGAACCGTCCAACCGGATAGACCGATGCTGGATTCATACCAGCCTTCCCCCCCATTGGTGCTTTTAAGAACGCCGCAATCCGTCCCTATATAGAGAGTGTCCGGTTCTGCAGGGTCGATCGCCAGGATGCTTGGCCATGTACCCGTAAGGCCGGTATCGATGGTCTCCCAGGATTCGCCGCTGTTGTTGCTTTTGAATACATCATGATCCATGCGGGCATACAGGGTGGACGGTGTTGCCGGATCGATTGCCAGGTCATTAACGGGGGCAACGGGTAGATCATTACCCACAGCAATCCAATTCCAGCCCCCGTTTGTGCTTTTGAATATGCCACTGGTAAAGGTCCCGGCATAGAGGACGGTCGGTGTGATCGGATCGATCACCATGCTGAATACGCTGGTATCGGTCAGACCGCTGTTTATGATTTCCCAACTGCCGCCCCTGTTTGCACTTTTGAACACGCCCCCAAATGTCCCCACATAGATGGTGGCTGGGTCTTGCGGATCGATCGCCAGGCTGGTGACATCCAGGTTGATCAAACCATCGTTGATCGCCTTCCAGCTCCTGCCCCCGTTTGTACTTTTATAGATGCCGTAGCCTTGCATGCCCGCGGCATAGATCGTGGACGGTCTGGTCGGGTCGATCTTTAGAATGGTGACATAATGACCGGTCAGGCCCTTGCTGAACTCGATCCAGTTTCCGCCTCCATTGGTGCTTTTGAAAACTCCATAAGGTGTTCCTGCATAGATAGTGTCGGGCTTCACCGGGTCAACAGCGACAGAAAGAATGTCCCTTGTAGGCATGTCTGAATTAATGGTCGTCCATTTTTCGCCGCCGTTCGTGCTTTTAAAAATGCCGCCGCTCCACGTTCCTGCATAGAGACTGGCGGGATTTGTCGGGTCGATCGCAATGGCGTTGACGGATGCTCCCCAGGGCCCGATGCTTGTCCAAAGTTCATGGTCGGGTGTGCTGCCTGTTTGCCCATCAGTCGATTCTGGTACAGGGTTGCAGGATGCCAGGAAGACCAGGAGCAAAGCCATGGTGGTGGAAAGAATTGTTTTCATGGCGGGAATCCTCCTCAAAGTAAATGCTGGCGCATCCATCAATTCATTTTCGCGTGGGAGTTGAAGCCAAAAGGTCAGCACATCCTGTTTGAATTCAATCTCTACCATCGCCGTTTTGTTATTATGACAGTGATGTCAATACTGTAGCACAAAATCCCGCGTTTAGGCAAAGACTACAGTCGCGGTTCTCACATATCATCCCGAATCTCTTGCGGGACAGGGCGAAGTACATCGTCCCCCCCGGTTTTCCCCGAAGAACAAAGCGGGGGACGAGTTGTTGTCTCCCTCTCGCGAAACCTCCCGCCATTCGGCGGGAGGCCTGTTTCCTTTACTTATTTACGCACACACCTCCCGACATTTTACAGGGGTGGTTGTTGATCGTGCACGTATTCGAATTGAATTGCGAGCAGTTAAACGGAGTAACCGGTGTCTCGGTCGGGAGTGCATGATCAGGTGGGTCCGGATTGATGATCTCGATCCCGCCTGTCTCTCCCACCACATCCACCAGGTCGCCATGCACCCAGCAAGTATCTCCGATATTGGTATCATCCACCAGCCAGGAATCGCCCGCCTGGTTTCGCCCCATGATCGGTAGTTCAGCCCTGGCAGGCAGGATGTCAAGCGTTGGGTATTCCGTCGTCGGCCCGGACCGGCAGTTGGCTGCCTCGCGCAGGATCGCCATGGGCGGAATGGGTGTGATGACCGGTCCCGGCTCGAGCGGGCAGATGATATCACCCGGTTGTGTGACGAACGAGCGCGTCTCCGAGAACGGCTCGTCTTCTGTCCCCAGCATGTTGGCTTTCACGTGCCAGAAATAGCGCGTGCACTCCTCCCACCCGAGATCCATGAACGCGTACAGCCACAAATGCTCCATGGGCCAGTCCGGCATGGTAAGGAATATTTCGGAAAAATCCCTTCGGGTGGAGAACTCGATGGTAAAGTCATGGTCCGGCCAGCAGTTCATGTGGCTGTTCCATTCAAAATCCATGCCACCGGTTGGGTCGAGCCTCCAGCCGTCCAGCGGCCAGCGCAGCGAGGGGGCATTCATCACTTCGCCTGCATCGCAGAGCGGACCGGTGGAAAAGTAGCCGAATGTGTCCCCGGCGCTCGACGATCCATCCCCGCTGCTGACCAGTGCGGTGATATACACATAATAGGTATGCCCGGGCTGCAACGGCGCGGCATCCGCAGGCCAGCGCATGGTCGTACCCGCAGACCTGGCGGAAAGCAGGAAATATCCGGCGCTGGCTCCGGGTGGGTAATTCATGGCGCTCCACACCTCCACCCGGAATTGCTCCGCGACGCAATCTCCCTCCCGTGTTGTCCAGGTGAGTGTGGGAGTGAGATCCTCGATCACGGACATATTGGCCGGGGTGGTAAGTGTAATGAACGTATACATCCCGGGTCCGCAGACTACGGGTGTGGAAGTGGGCATCTCACAGGCAGTAAGGATCAACAACCCTGCGAGGAAGCACCCCATTAATGAAATAAGTCGTTGTGAACGCATTGGCAGCATATCTCCTCCTCCTTCGCTTGAACATGAACAACCGTTTCACCCAGCGATGGTCCCTGCATCGACCCGGTGCGGTTCGAAAATGCTTCAATCCCATTATATAGTCCGCAACATCACAAATGCAATACCCGTGAATTGAACCTCATTGAATTTCTCGCAGCGGCGGCGTCAAGCCGCCGCATGCAGTCCCAACGACATGAGTCGTTGGGACTAGTCACCGTAGCGCAATTATTTCTTTTCCTCGAATTGAACCTCATTGAATTTCTAGCGGCGTCTGCGCGCACTGCGACCTCCAGTCGCCGTGTGCCATGTCGACGACATGAGTCGTCGACCAGCCGCCACTGGCTGAGGCGACCACAAGTCGCCGTCGGCTGTATCGGAGTCATGATGCTCCGATGCGAGTCAGTGAAACACTCGCCCGAACCGGGATTACCTTCGATGAAATATATGTTCCTTTTTCCCCCTCATTCAGACGACTGCCCTTCAGGTTTCTTAAACGGCGATCGTCACCACCTGCTCACTCTCCCACAGCCCGTGGATGTTGCACAGCGCCAGCGCCTGGAATGTGCCCGCTTTTGTCACCTTCATGGTCAGAACCACCTGCGGGTCCGTGTAGACCGGTCCCTGGTTGGGTCCCGCCACCGCTTCGCCGTGCGCGCTGAAGGCAAAGTGCCCCACCTGGTGCGGGAACTTCTCCCCTTCCGGGTGGAAGTACAGGTCGATCCAATCGATGTGGTGTTCTATCGTGTTCGGGTGGGCGATCTCCTTGCCCACGCTCACCTTCACCTGGAAAGCCTCCCCGGCCTTCACCTGCCCCGGCAGCTCGATCACCGGTATGTGTTTCTCTTTCTTCCAGTCGTCCTTCTGGATGAACATGCTGCCCTCCTTGGGATGATAATAGGGATATTTCCTTCATTATACATCCATGCCCCACCCGGGAAAAACCGGAACGGATGGCAGTATCGAATTAATACATTCTGCATTATCAATCCCGCTTCAAATCGGATACAATCAGGCCGGTATCCATCTATTCCCCTGGCCAAAGGTGTTCCATGAGCAATGTAGTTACAGATCCCGGTCAGCCGCAGAGTGCGCCTCTGCCTGCCAAGAAAGGTCCGCGCGGCGAAGTTTTCATCTACGCCACTTGGTGCAAGGGCTGCCATATTTGCGTCGAATTCTGCCCTCCCAAGGTGCTCGCCATGGATGCGGATGAGAACTATCCCCGCATCGTGGCACCCGAGAAGTGCACCGCCTGCCATTTCTGCGATACCCACTGTCCCGACCTCGCCATCGTGGTCAGGAAGCTGGACTAGGAGGCGCGCATGCCAGTTAAACTGATGCAAGGCAACGACGCCATCGGCTGGGGTGCCATCGCCGCCGGCTGCCGTTTCTACGCCGGCTACCCGATCACCCCCTCCACCGAGGTGGCTGAGATCCTCTCCCGCGAACTCCCCAAGCTCGGCGGAAAATTCATCCAGATGGAGGACGAGATCGCCAGCATGGCCGCCATCATCGGCGCCCGTGTCGGCGGGGTGAAGTCGATGACCGCCACCAGCGGCCCCGGTTTCTCGCTCATGCAGGAGAATATCGGTTACGCCGCCATGACCGAGATCCCCTGCGTGATCGTCAACGTGCAGCGCCTCGGACCCTCCACCGGTCAGCCCACCGCGGCCTCCCAGGGCGACGTGCTCCAGGCCCGCTGGGGCACGCATGGCGACCATCCCATCATCGCCCTCAGCCCGATCTCCGTCCGCAATGCTTTTGACCTCACCGTCAAAGCCTTCGACCTGTCCGAAAAATACCGCACCCCGGTCATCCTGCTCGCCGACGAGATCGTCGGGCACATGCGCGAGCCGGTCGAATTACCCGATTTTAAGACCATCAAGATCTTCGAGCACAAGGTCACCGAATCTCCCGCCACCTACAAGGCCTTCCGCAACACCCCCGACGGGGTCCCTCCGCTGGCGCCTTTTGGCGTGGGCTACCGCTACCACATCACCGGCCTGTTCCACGACGAGGTCGGCTTCCCCACCCAGCGTCTGGACGAGATCGATCCCTGGCTTGAACGCGTCAACACCAAGTTCGACACCCACCTTGACGACATCCTATTGACTTCCGCGGATGAGCAGCCCGGCGCGAAGGTGGCTTTCCTCTCGTATGGCGCCTCGGCCCGCACGGCGCGGCATGCCATGAAGCTCGCCCGTGCCGGCGGCACAAAAGTGGACCTGCTGACCCTCTTCACCATCTGGCCTTTCCCTGAAGCACAGGTGGAAGCCCTCGGTGACCGCGTCGACCGCATCATCGTCCCGGAGATGAACCTGGGGCAGCTCGCCTACGAGGTGGAGCGCATCGTCGGACGCAGGAAGGTCAAACGGGTAGTGCGCGCCAACGGCGAGATGGTCACCCCGCAAATGGTTCTGGACGCGATGGAGGGCTAGCAGCATGGACGACCAGCACATTTACGAAGCCCACGACCTGCAGCACGACGAAGGCCAGCTGCCTCCCGAGAATTGGTTCGACCGCAGCGAGACCCTGCAGAAATTGCGCAAGAACAAGAAATTCCCCACCATCTGGTGCTCGGGCTGCGGCATCGGCATCGTTATGGGCGCCCTCATTCGCGCCATCGACCACCTCGGTTTGGATAATGATAAAGTAGCCCTGGTGGCTGGCATCGGCTGCACCGCCCGCATGCCGGTCTACATGGACTTTAACACCCTGCACACCACCCACGGCCGCGCCCTCGCCTTTGCCACCGGGCTGAAGATCGCCCGCCCCGATATGAAGGTCATCGCAATCATGGGCGACGGGGACGCGCTGGCCATCGGCGGCAATCATTTCATCCACGCTGCCCGCCGCAACCTGGGCATCACTGCCCTGGTGGTCAATAATGCCATCTACGGCATGACCGGCGGGCAGTACAGCCCCACCACCCCGCTGGGCGGGCGCGCCACCACTGCCCCCTACGGTAATGTCGAGCCGCCCTTCCCCATTTGCGATCTGGCCGTCGCCGCCGGGGCCACCTACGTTGCCCGTTCCACCGTCTACCATGCGCTCGAACTGGACAAATTCCTCGCCGAGGCCATCGCAAAGGACGGCTTCAGCGTGGTGGAGGCGGTCTCCTATTGCCACACCACCTTCGGCCGCCTGAACAAGCTCGGCACTGCCGCAGACATGATGCGCTCACTGAAGGATAACTCCATCGCCAAAACCGCCCTTGACAGGCTCACTCCCGAAGAGCAGGCGGCATCGACCAAGATCGTGCGCGGTAAATTTGTCGACATCGAGCGCCCCCAGTACACGCACGTGTACTCGAATTTGATCACCCGCGTCCAGGAGATGAACAATGACCAGGAAGATGGCTGAGCGCACCGAGGTCCGGCTGGCAGGGGAAGGCGGGCAGGGAATGATCCTGGCCGGCATCATCCTTGCCGAGGCAGCCACCATCTACGGCGGCAAGAACGCCGTCCAATCGCAGAGTTACGGTCCCGAGGCGCGCGGCGGGGCGAGCAAATCGGAGGTCGTCATCTCCGCCGGAGAGATCGACCACCCGGAGGTGCTGCAGCCTGATATCGTTGTGGCGTTGAGCCAGGAGGCCTATAAAAAATTCGCCTCCACGGTCAATCCAAAAGGCCTGCTCATCGTCGATGCCGATAAGGTGGATTCCAGCAGCACCCCCGCTGCCATCCGCCTGCCGATCACGAAAATGGCTTTTGAGACCACGGGCAGGGTCATCACCGCCAACACGGTGGCGCTGGGCGTGCTGGTTGGACTCTCGGGTGTGGTCACCCGGCAGGCGCTCGAAAAAGCCGTCCTCGCCCGCGCCCCGCGCGGCACCGAGGCGATGAACCACAAGGCGCTCGATGCCGGCTTTGCCGCTGCCGGCAAGGTGAAAAAAGGCTGACGCATAGAAACCAATCTCTAAAATTAAACAAGAGCCAGATTTCAGCCCGGCTCTTGTCATTTTTCTTCAGGGTGGAATACCCTCCATGTTTACTGCAAAATACTAATCGTCCTCCTCGGGTCGATTGCCCAGGATGGTCTCGATTGCAACCATGACCTCGGGGGTCAGTTTTTCCACGGCTTCCAGCGCCTTGAGATTTTCATGCACCTGCGCCACCCGGCTGGCGCCCATGATCACCGTGCTCACCTGCGGATTCTTCAGGCACCAGGCAAGAGCCAGTTGTGCCATGCTGATGCCCAACCCGGCAGCCAGTGGCGCCAGTTTCTTCACCTTTTCGATTCGGTCAGCATCGGTGAGGTCGGGTTTCAACCATTCATAGCCTTTCAGGTTGGCACGGCTGTCGGCAGGGATGCCGTCGTTGTACTTGCCGGTCAGCATACCGGAAGCCAGCGGACTCCAGGTGGTGGTACCCAGCCCGATATCCTGGTAAAGGCGCCGGTATTCCTTTTCCACCTTCTGCCGGTTGAACATGTTGTATTCCGTCTGCTCCATGACCGGCTTGTGAAGGTGATGTTTGTCCGCAATCTGCCAGGCTGCCATGATCTCCGCCGCGCTCCACATGGAGGTGCCCCAGTAGACGGCTTTGCCGTGTGAAACGATGTCGTGCATCGCCCAGACTACCTCTTCAACCGGCGTGTTCGGGTCGGGGCGGTGGCAGAAGACCAGGTCCACATAATCGAGCTGCAGCCGGGAGAGCGAACCGTCCATGGCTTCCAGCAGTCGTTTTCTGTTGAGTGTGTTCTTCTCGTTGGGTCCGTCGTGCAGCCCCCAGTAGAATTTCGTCGAGACCAGGTAACTCCCCCGCCGCCAGGCAAGCTTCTTGAGTGCTTCCCCCATCACGGTTTCGGATTTGCCGCGAGCGTATACCTCGGCATTGTCAAAAAAGTTGACCCCCGCTGCGTAGGCAGCAGCCATGCACTCGCGTGCGAGCGCCTCGCCCATCTGGATCCCAAAGGTGACCCACGAGCCGAAAGATAGTTCACTTACCTGGATGCCGGAACGACCAAGGTGACGATAGTTCATAGGATCGTTGTTACTCCTTCTCTTCGCCTGAACCGATGCCCAGCGGTTTCCACTTGGCATCATCCTTCAGCCGGTGCTGTATGCCGTGCCTGTCGTGCACCTCGTCAAAGCCTTCCGACTTGATGAACATCTTCTCACCATCCAGCAGGGCCGTGAGCCCTTCCTGGCCTGGTTCGGGGCGCTTGAGACCCTTGTACTTGGCAGCCATGGCCGGGGTGTAATCGGTAGGCTCTTCGTAGGTGGTGATGTAGCCTTCATAGTTCCGCAAGATGATCTTGTGGTCCGACATGGAGAGCAGGTAGTTGGGACTCACCGGGATCTTGCCGCCGCCTCCCGGGGCATCGACGATGTATTGCGGGACGGCGTAGCCCGAAGTGTGACCGCGCAGGCCTTCCGAGATCTCGATCCCCTTGGCTACCGCGGTGCGGAAATGCCCGGCTCCATGCACCAGGTCGCACTGGTAAAGGTAATATGGCCGCACCCGGATGCGTACCAGGTCCTGCACCAATTTTCGCTGGATGTGAACATTATCGTTCACACCCGCGAGCAACACGGTCTGGTTGCCCAGCGGGATGCCGGCACGCGAGAGTTTATCGCAGGCCTCTGCCAGTTCCTTGGTGATCTCGTTGGAGTGATTGACGTGGATGTTCAGCCACAACGGGTGGAATTTCTGCAGCATTTCGCACAGGTCATCGGTGACACGCTGGGGCATGAAGACCGGCACCCGCGAGCCGATGCGCACGATCTCGATATGCTCGATCTCGCGCAGTCTTGTCAGGATCTCCTCCAGGATTTTAGGTGCCAGTACGAGCGGGTCGCCGCCCGAAAGCAGCACATCCCTCACCTGGGGCGTCTTCTTCAGGTATTCGATCTGCAGGTCAAATTCATGCCGCGAGAACTGTGCTGCCGGATCGCCGACGATGCGGGCACGCGTGCAATAGCGGCAGTAGGAAGCACACTGGGTGGTCACCAGCATCAGCACCCGGTCAGGATACCGGTGCACCAGCCCCGGGACAGGCGAGTGCTTGTCCTCTGCCAGGGAATCTTCCATTTCAGCGGTGAAGGGTACCAGTTCAAGATCGGTGGGGATCACCTGCTTTCGAATCGGGTCGTCGGGATCGTTGGGATCGATTAGTGAGATGAAATACGGGGTCACGTCCACCCGGAACAGGTGCGCGGCGTTGAGCGCCTTGCGCTCGGATTCTGTCAGGGTGAGCACTTTTTCTATCTCTTCGGCGGAATTTAAGCGGTGGCTCAACTGCCAGCGCCAGTCGTTCCACTTGTCATCCGGTATTTCTGCATAAGCGGGAGCCCGCTTGGATGGGAAAGGTAAGACTTTCATTTTTCCTCCGGTCAAATTTAATTTGACATGTTAGGGATGGGAAGACGTTAAGAAAACCTCGCCAGGTTTGGGGTTGGTTACACAGCCCCTGGAGGGTCGTGATCAGGACGAAAGAATCCCGCCTCATACTCGCTGACAAATCCCATGCTGGTATTGTAAGAGTAAACAGGAGCAAGGTCAATATAAAATAATATTAGATGATGGTGAGAGATTCCGGTTTTAAGATACAATGATCCCATATCCCGGGTATTGCCGGGGCAACCATTACCCGCCCAACCGTGGAAATTCCAATGATCAACCTGCCCGCCACCACTATCGTCATTTTCGGCGCTTCCGGCGACCTGACCTCGCGAAAATTGGTCCCCGCCCTCTACAACAGTTTCAAGAAGGGGCGCCTGCCGGAAAATTTGAATGTGGTCGGGTTTGCACGCCGCCCGTACACCGATGAGAGTTTCCGCTCCATCCTCCGGGAGGGGCTTCTAAATTTCAGCCCGGATAGTTTTGATGCCTCCACCTGGGAACAGTTTGCCGGCCGGCTGCGCTACATCCAGGGAGATCTTGACCTTGGTTCGGATTTCGCCAGGTTGGAGAAAACCCTGCAAGGCTGGGAAGGCAGCCCTGCCAACCGCATGTATTATCTCGCCACCGCCCCGGAGCATTACGGGAATGTCGTCCGCGAACTGGGCGCGGCGGACATGGCGAAACAGGCACCGGGGGTGATGACCTGGCGCAGGATCGTCATTGAAAAACCCTTCGGCCGCGACCTGGCATCTGCCCAGGAACTCAACCGCACCGTCCATTCAGTTTTTGACGAGAACCAGGTCTATCGCATTGACCATTACCTCGGCAAAGAGACAGCCCAGAACATCCTTTTCTTCCGTTTCGCCAACACCATATTCGAACCGGTCTGGAACCGCCGCTATGTGAACAACATCCAGGTGACCGTGGCGGAGACGGTGGACGTGGCTCACCGCGCCGGTTATTACGACCAGGCCGGGGTGCTGCGCGATATGTTCCAGAACCACCTCCTGCAACTGCTTGCGCTGGTGGCAATGGAAGCGCCAAGTTCGTTCAACGCGGATGCCGTCCGTAATGAGAAAGCCAAGGTATTCGAGAGCATCCGCCCGGTTGCCCAATCCGACACGGTGCGCGGGCAATACGCCGGTTACCGCGAGACCGAAGGCGTCGCTCCCGGGTCAAAGACCCCCACATTCGCTGCTATGAAATTGTGTATCGATAACTGGCGCTGGCAGGGCGTGCCGTTCTACCTGCGTTCCGGCAAGGCCCTGGCGCGCAAGACCTCCGAGATCATCATCGAGTTCGAGCGCCCGCCTCACCTGATGTTCCGGCTGCCGGAAGGCCAGGATTTCACCCCGAATATCCTTTCGCTCTGCATCCAGCCCGACGAAGGCATCCACCTGCGTTTCGAAGCCAAGCGCCCTGATTCTGACCAGGAAATGAGCTCGGTGGATATGGAATTTCATTACCACTCCTCGTTCAATGCCCCCCTGCCGGAGGCATACGAACGCCTGTTGCTGGAAGCACTGGAAGGGGATGCTTCCCTGTTCACTCGCAGCGACGGCATCGAAGCCTCCTGGAAAATGATTGATCCGATCGTCCAGGGTTGGGAAGCGCGGACCAAACCTCCTCTCGCAGTGTACCCGGTTGGCAGTTGGGGTCCTGCTGAAGCGGATCAACTGCTGGCACGTGATGGTCGCCGCTGGCGGTTGGGCTGCGCTGACGAACAAACTGAAGCCAAATCATGAATTGAACTATCGCAGTCATGATCACTGCCTGGATGTAACCCCAAAAAAATAAGATGTCGAAATAAATTATCCTGGATGATTGGTGGAACTGTAATCTTCAACCAGGTTCTGCGAAGAATATCAGCCCGTCAATTCCCTCAGCCGCTGGATCATCAGGGAGATGCCCATGACAACCAGCGCACCCACGATCACCCATTTCCAAAAGTGAACCAGGAGGATCAGCGCAGTGATCATCGCCAGGAGCAGCGTGATCCGCCCCACCGTCTGCACAAAAGCCCCGCGCAGGAACGATTCCGCCACTACGAATAAAATGAGAATGATCGCCAGACCTGCCCAGATATAGCCCGGGGCAAAGAAAACCAGTGCCGCGATGGCAAACAACAGCAGGCTCAGGCTGACCGCCGCCCAGGTCTCAGCAGCGCGATCGAAGCGCAGCACCTGGGTCGGGTCGTCGGGTACTGCCATGTGACGGATATGGGCGTGGGGGTCGTCCTGCCTGCCGGCACCCAATTGTTCCAGCCGCCGGCCCAGGCCCTGGAGCAGGGCCGTGTTTTCCGAGACCTCCCGGCGCAGGTTGCGCACTTCGGTCGAGAGGGAATTGATCTCCTTTTCGAGAGCCGCGTATTGTCTTGAGAGGTGCGGGTTTCCTTCCATCCCCTTTTGCCGGGCGCCCTTGGCCTGCAGTTCGCCCGCCTTACGGGGGATCAGGTCTTGCAATTCCTCCTGGCGCCGTGAGAGGAGGTCGCAATTCTCAGCCAGCATTTTCTGCATCTGCGGAGGGGGCGGCACTTTATCGAGACCTGCGAAACCGAGCGGGTCATACCAGGAACCGCGCGGCGTGCCATCGCGGTTGTACATGGGTCCCGCCGGAGCGTTCTCCCCGGAGATCGGATCGCGGGCAAAGAGTCCCCACAACCCGCGGAACTGGCTCACCCAGGCGGTTGACTCGTCGATCAGCACCGGCGACCAGGGTTCGTGCCCGCCCGTGCCGAGTCGCAGCCCATCCCCGCGGGCGAAATCGACAAAAGGAATGTGGATCGTGCCGATCGCCGGTTGACCCAGCATTTCGGTCCACAGTTTGTTCCATGAACGGATCAGACCTGAAAACCAGCCTGGCATCGGCAGGCTCACTTCCGCCTGGTATTCCCCGCGCCGGAAGTACGAGGCATGCGATCCGGCTCCCGCATAGACCACCGGATGGCTTTGTTCCACTTTCTTCAATTCGTCATGGTCGTCCCAGCGGCGGCGCAGGTCGTCGCCCTTGAAATCATGCGAGGCGTAGGCGGCCCACTCCGGGATCAACTGCCCGTCCTGCTCGTACATATAGATCGTGACCATCTCCCAATCGGATTCGTGGTCGTTGACCCCATGGAAACCGGAACGCCAGCTGTTGAAGCAGAAGAAATACCAGTACTGGAGCATGGTCCAACCGTTCTGCCGCGTGACCCTTCCGTAATAGGTGTGCTTGCGGTTTTCAGCCAGCATGGCGTTGTAATCCAGTTCGGCAGCCGCGGCCGTGGCGGCGGATACTCTCCCGCGCAGCAGGAAGGATAACGAAAACAGCCCGTCCAGCAGGCGCGGCAGGATGCCGCCGCGCGCCAGCCGGCCGATGCCGGCATGGAAATAATCGCCAAGTTTTCGCCGCAGGAGCAACTGGTCTGCCAGCACCTGGGCTGACTCAGCCAGGCTGAGCGGCTCGATGAAACGCAGGTAGCGCACCGAGCCAAATCCAGCCGGCCGGGATTCGATCAATTTTTCCATGCTGAGATCACCCTGCCTGACGAGTTGAACATCATGCCCGTCCGGTTGGTGGTCCCAGAGGCTGCACTCGTGGATGTAATCCTCAACGGCTGCCGGGTAGAATTGCTCCCCCTTGGTATAGCATACCACCGGCTCGAACTTGCGCAGCAGTTCCAGGTCCGAAGCCGTGACCGGCATGCTGGGGCGGTCATTGACTGGGGACATCGCTGCTCCTGATCCCGAAGATCGCCTGCACCTCGTTGATATTGAGCGCAAAAGCGATGATGACATTGGAGATCATTACGGCATAATTGGGTCGACCGTAAAAATAATCCACCAGCGAAATGACCATCGAAACGCCGGTCCAAGCCATCAGGATCACCCAGCTCCAACGGCGCAGGCGCAAGAATGCGATCAGGACGACGATCCCTGCCAGGGATAACAACAGGTAAATTGCGCTTGAAAGGAAGGCGCTTCCCAATGCAGTCAACTTCCAACCCGTGGTGAGCGGTCCCGTGATGCCGTGCAGGAAAACCTGGTTTCGGACCAGGGGTTCAAACACCTGGTAGAGGCGGATTAAAAAAAGTGCCACGATCGCCACCGCGATCACGGTGATGGGGATCGGCCTTTTCTTCTTGTCCCTTTTCCTTCGTTTTGCCATCCTCTACCTCTCCTGCGGGGTGGAAACAGGTTCGTTTGATTTGATTTTACCTCAGGCAGGGGAAAAGAGGACGTGGATTGGAGATGTTTTACAGTTGCGAGTTGCCTGGCGCCGATCCCTCCCGAATCCAGGCACTTGACCTCACCCCCCCATAGGTTGTATCATCTTTTTAAGGATCAGGTGGGCATCGCTATTCAATTGGACCATGGAAGGTTCCCCCACCCCAGGGAAAGCCTTGCAAACTCTGTCCCAATTCACTTTTTTTATCAATTATGCGACGTTCATCCTCGTCCTATGGCTGGGTCTATACCTGGTGATGCATAATCCCAAGTATCCCATCTCCTGGCTGACCGCCCTCACCCTCTGGTCGCTGGCAACATTATTCCTGCATTACCTGATGGAACCCACCTTCCTGCCCGGCAGGGACCTTGAGCTCGGTTCGAACCGCTGGTTCCAGGGCCTAGCAGTGGCGCCCGCCCTGGCCTTCTGGCATCACGCAACAATGTTGATGCGTCCAAAAAAACTCAATCCCTGGCGCTGGGCTCGCATCTTGGCGGCCTATCTCCTGGCGGTGGGAGCCATCGTTTTCCAGGCATCCACCCAGGTCTGGTCCAGGACGGCCGGTGGGAATTTACTCTACCTGAACAGCCGCCAGGCAGGTCCGCTGTACCCGATTTTCGGCGGGGGGCTACTGGTGTTCATTGTTGCTTCGATGATCAACCTGGTACGCTCGGCACGTGCCACCCCTGCCTCCTTACCGCACAAACAACTTCTCACGCTGGCCTGGGCCACGCTGGTGGCCGGTTTGAGCGGGCCGGCGATGATGATCGGTATGTTCGCAGGATTGCCCATCCCCACCATGGTGATCTCGCTGCTTCTGTCGATCACGGTCGGCCTGATCGGGTACGGCGTTGCGCGTTACAGCGCGTTGATGCAAGGGCGGACCATCCACCGTGATTTCTTCTACAACCTTGTCGTGATCGCCCTGGTTGGTGCAGTCTATATTCCGGTATGCTGGACTCTGATGAAGGTCTACCAGGCCTCGCCGGTCATCTTCATCCTGATCCCAACGCTGGCGGTATTCACCCACTCCCTGATCACCCCCGCTTACCGGATGATCGACCGGTTGTACCTTCGCCGTGAAACACGCCAGATGCGCACCAATCTGCAACGGCTGTCCCGTCTAGCATTCGATGGAGATCAACTGGCAGAGAACCTCGATCGGGCGTTCATGGCGCTCTGTCATTCCGTGCGCGCGATGTACGGCATTGTCCTGACCTTGGAAGGGAATTCAATCCGGCCGATTTCCAGATCCCAATGGTCAGGTGAATCGATAGATCTGCCATCCGAGCTTTTTAAGGCGGATGATGTTAAGCACCTATCCCCGGGTCAACTTCCGAAGCCGCTTGAAGAAGCCGCCCTCCTGGTGCCGCTCTACCGGGAGAACGACCAGTTCGGCGTGATTGTTCTCGGTCATCCGGCTAACGGGCCGCGCTACGCCGAGGAAGACATCGATCGCATCCTCAATCCGGCCGAGATGATCGGGGAAGCGATCTACAGCCACGGGCTGAGAACAGAATTGATGGGACAGGTGGCTCAATTGGCCGGCACCCGGCTCATGGATGGAAAAAGCGTCCTGCCGGTCGAAATAGTGGAGAATGCATTTCGCAACCTGGGGGATTATGCCTTCCTTGCTGATTCCCCGCTCGCAGAACTGGGATTGGTTCAATTCCGGCTGCCGCGAAAGCCAGTGACCCACCTGGACCGAGGCAAGGTGGTGCATGACATTTTACTGGAAACACTCAATAAATTAAATCCCGGGACCGCCATCCCGCGTGACCCGCCGCCAAGGGAATGGTACCCTTATCAAATCCTGAAAGAAGCCTACATTGATGGGGTGACCAATCGTGACATCATGATGCACCTGTATATTTCCGAGGGAACCTTCAATCGCACCCGCAGGGCGGCCGTCCGCTCTGTAGCGCGAGCCCTGGCGGAAATGGAAAACAGCCTGCGTTAAGCGAATAAATCCTAATTGAATGTCTTGCCAGCCCGGCGACCTTTCGCCGGGCTCTTTTTATTTAATTGGCGGCTTTTGGCGTCTTTTTCTCTGGTATTGGCAGTTTGAAAGACCGAAACTGGGATTGTAAAGGAAACCAGACCAGGAAGAGGTATGAAATGAGAAACCACACGAAATTTTTCTCCCAGACCAAACGCAATGCCAGCTCCGTCGCAAGACAGGCTTTTAACCTGGCGACGATCCTGCTCTTCGTACTGGCACCGTTCCCGCCCAATCCAGTAATGACGGTCCCGGCAGGGACGAACAGCCTCCCGGCCATGTCCCAACTCACGATCAAGAATGTGCAGCGCCTGCTGATCATCGCCCCTCATCCGGATGACGAGACGATCGCTCCCGGTGGATTGATCCAGATGGCTCTGGCGAACGGCACCCAGGTTAAGGTGGTCATCGTTACCAACGGAGATGGCCAATTCATGGCTCCAGCAATCTTCGGCATGGAAGACGCCCTGACTCCGGACGGTTACATCGTCATGGGGGAAAGGCGGCAGGCTGAATCAATGAGGGCGCTCGAGCAACTGGGGCTGTCTGACGAAAATATCATTTTCCTGAGCTATCCTGATCGCGGCATCGAGCCGATGCTGCACGAGAACTGGGCAGAAGCCCATCCGTACACAGCGCCTTTCACTCGCACAGACCATTCCCCCTACGCCAACAGCTTTACACCTGGAGCCAGGTATTGCGGTTCAGCCTTGTTTTCTGACCTGGAAACCATCCTGACCGGGTTTCGTCCAGATTTGGTTGTGCTCCCCCATCCGGCTGACCAGCATTCAGACCACCAGGCTACCAGTATTTTTACCAGCCTGACCGTTGCCGCACTCCAGGCAGACGATTCCGCATACCAGCCCCAACTCTGGGCGTACCTGGTGCATTACGGAAAATACCCCGAGTCACCGGTGAACGATCCATCTGCAGGTTTCCTGCCTCCCTCCGACCTGGCGGATGGAATGAACTCCTGGGGGTCGCTAACCCTGAATCCTGACCAGGAAAGCAATAAGAACAACGCCATCCAGGATTACCCCACCCAGACATTCCTGCTGGGAAATTTCCTGCAGGGTTTTGCCCGCCCCAATGAAATCTTTATGCTCCTTTCGACACAGTCTTCCAATCCTCCGACGCCGGAAACAACAGGTTCGGATATCCCATCCTTCAGCGGTGCCGGGTCCCTCCCGGAGAATACCAGCCAAATTAGCGGCCTGTAGGTTGCCCGGGTCACCTGCATGACCCAATTCAACTTCAAATAAGGAGGTAGATGATGGACAGCGCCTATACATGTATCAAGTTGATCCTGAAGGCTTATCTGGTGTGCTTTTCACGGGGGGTTCATTTTAGCCTGGAAGAACCATTCCCAACGGGAGCCAAGATCATCGCTGCCAACCATCCCAACGCCACGGATAGCTTTTTCCTGCCTTTTTTATTCCCGGAAAAGCTGCATTTCCTGGTCCAGGCAAATATTTTTTCCATCCCCGTTTTCGGGTGGTTGCTCGGATGGGCTGGGCAAATCCCCGTGCATCCCATTGACAGGTGCAAAGCCCTCGAAAGAGCCTGTGAAGTGCTGGCACGCAACCAGACGGTTGTGATTTTTCCGGAAGGTCGTCTTAATCCTAAGGACGTTGTCCTGAAAGCCGGCACCGGCGCAGTGAGAATGTCGCTTGCCAGCGGAGCGCCCATCATTCCGGTGGGAATCCATGTGCCGGATTGCAGCACGCTGAATATCCACTACACCTCCAGAGGAATACTGCACCAGGGTCGCTGGCAAACCGGAGGGCATTGTTTCATCCGGTTCGGCTCTCCCTGGCTGCCATCCCGGGAGATTTCTGAGTCCGATCCAGTTGAAAATTGGCGCTCGTTGACAGCCTGCTTGATGGAAAAAATCCGCGGATTGACCATCCAGGCATGTCTCGAGAGTATGAACTACGTAAATTCCCTTGCTCCCTTTTCCATGCTCCAAAGGTAAGTGAAATCCAGTGACAACTCATCGACCACCTCGATAACTCAACTCTTGAATTGCAGCTCGTCAAATTCCGGTAGACACATCAAAAGAAAACAACATTCAAATCCGTTCATCTGTTCAGGAGGAACCATGGAACCGAATCAATATCTGCCCGATCTTTGGAAGCGTATGTGGGGTTTCTTCCCGGGTGGGAAGAACATGATCCTGGATGTCAGGGGATGCAAAATGACCATCCGCCCGGGAAGTTACGATCTGTACGTGCTGGGAGAAGTATTTTGGGAACAGGTATATGCCCCGCGATTGAAACAGATCAAAGCACCTGAAGTTGTTGTGGATCTGGGAGCGAACATAGGGGCATTCAGCGTGTGGGCAGCCAAGAGATGGAATCCTGGAAGGATCGTCGCTGTGGAAATGGAAAACGACAATTTCACCCTGTTGCAGGAAAACATCCGGTTGAATGGATTGGAAAATAATGTAATCCCGGTAAAGGTGTGCGTATGGGATGAAAACAGGCAGGTTGGAATAAAGAAACATCCTTTCAACCTTGGAATGCATCAGGGGTGCCCGGCTTCAATCGAAGGGGGAGTTCCTGCGCTTACAATGGATAGACTATTGGACATGGTCAAAGTAAGCAAGGTCGACATTTTAAAGATGGACATCGAAGGAGCCGAGGAGAGGATCTTCAATGAAAAGAATGAGAGACTTTTCGCCGAGGGCGTGGGAATCCTGCTGGCAGAGCTTCATCCCATCAGGGGGGTGCAGGTGGAAAGAATTGTCGAAATCCTCGAAAGAATCGGCTTCGAGGTGAATATCAGGCAGCAGTGGTTGAGAACGACCGTGCTTCTGGAAGGAGTGAACAAAAACTTCTGAAAAGAAAGCGTTTGGACATATCTCCAATGCCGCACAATTGGGTGCCGGGGTGACAACCAGGTTTGAGAGATTGATGAGGAAGGAAACGTTATTCCGGGCTCCAGGAAGAACCTTCATCCCGCAGTCATCTTTGCGTGCTACAATTTATGCGTCTGCAGATTTCGGAGTATGGTATGCGTATTCTACTTGTCGAAGATAACAAGCGGTTGAGCGATTCCCTGCGCGCCACCCTCGAAGAGGATGGCTATGCCGTTGATACCGCCTATGACGGTCTGGATGGCGAGGAAATGGGGCTTATTCCCGGTTACGATATCATCATCCTGGATATCATGCTTCCCGGCAAAGATGGGCTGGAAGTCTGCCGTGAGCTGCGCGATCAACATATTCGCACCCCCATTTTGATGCTCACCGCCCGTGATGCGCTGGATGATCGCGTCGGTGGGTTGGATAGCGGTGCAGATGACTACCTGGTCAAACCATTCGAAGTGGATGAATTACGCGCCCGCATCCGTGCCTTGCTGCGGCGTGAATCCCCCAGCAAATCGGGCACCCTCCAGGTGGCTGACCTGGTGCTCGACCCGGCTTCCCACACCGTGCGGCGAGGTAGCACAATGATTGAACTTACCGCCAAGGAATTTTCCCTGCTGGAATACCTGATGCGCCATCCCAACCATCTGGTCACCCGAGAGATGGCTGAGCAGCATCTCTGGAGTTACGACCATGTCATCGCCTCGAACGTGGTGGATGTATACATCCGCCGCTTGCGCACCAAGATTGACGACCTGAGCGAGGTGAAATTATTCGAAACCATGCGCGGGGCTGGGTATCGCTTGCGGGTGCCGGAGGAGAAATAACCACACCCAGGATCAGGGTTTTCAAGGAACAACTCGGAAGCCTGCTGCATAGCATTCGCTTCCGGATCGCCTTGTGGTTCACTGCCATCCTGGCAGTGATCCTGTTCGCATTCAGCACCTTCCTGTTTATTAATCAGTCGCGCAGCCTGCAGGACGAAGCCGTACATGAGGTCATCCGCCGCTTGACCGGCCTGGTGGAGATTTGCCAATCCGCGCTCCATCAAGGGGCTGACCAGGTCACGATCCCCAACGGGCTGTTGCGCGACAGCGACATTTTCTACCTGCTCGCTCCCGACAGCCGGGTGCTGGCTGGCAAGGGCACCTTGCCTGCAGAGGAGGCTGTTCAGATTGTATCCGCGGGGCTGCAAAACGCCTCCCAGATGAATCAAACGACCACCATTTACTGGACCAGCCCGGCATCCCAGAATTATGTTTTCATCACCACTCCGTTGGGGGCCATGATGGGCATGAAATTCATAATCATCTTCGGCGCCGTCCTCGACCCAAATGCGATGGTCCGCCGTTTCCTGTTGACCCTGGTGTTTGGCAGCCTGATCACCCTGGCGATCGCGCTGGTCGGCGGTATCTGGTTGGCAGACCGGGCCATGCGGCCAGTGAAGATGATCACCCAGGCAGCGCGCAGCATCGGCGAAACAGACCTGAGCCGCCGGTTGAATCTGCGGGTGAAGGATGAACTGGGAGAACTGGCGAACACATTCGATGCCATGATCGCCCGGCTGCAGTCAGCCTTTGAACGCCAGCGCCAGTTTGTCGCAGACGCCAGCCATGAATTGCGCACGCCGCTGACCATCGTAAATCTGGAAACCAGCCGCGCCGTAGCCTCCCGTCGTTCCTCGCAAGAGTACCAGCAGGCACTCAGCATCATCCACAGTGAAAATGACTATATGACCAGCCTGGTCAACGATCTCCTGACCCTTGCCCGCATGGATGCCGGGCAATCCGTTTTGGAAATGACACCGCTCGACCTGAGCGACGTGGCTGTGGAGACACTTGAACGCCTCTCCCCGCTGGCTGCAAGGAACAAGGTCACTCTGGAAGCCGGCAGCCTGCCTGAAACCCGTATAGCCGGTGACCGGCAGTATTTGCTCCAGATGCTCGCCAACCTGGTTGAAAACGCGATCAAATATTCCAACGGTCAACACAAACACGTCAGCGTGGAAACAGGGACCAGGGACAGCAGGGCATGGGTGCGGGTTTCAGACAACGGTCCCGGCATTGCTCCCGAGCACATCTCCCATATATTCGATCGCTTCTACCGGGTGGACAAAGCTCGCAGCCGCGACGAGGGATCGGATCCTGATAAAAGTTCACCGGGCGGCAGCGGGCTGGGACTGTCCATCGTGCAATGGATCGCCCTGGCACACGGGGGTGAGATAAGCGTGGAGAGTGTGCCCGGAGGCGGCACCACCTTTGAGGTTCGCTTCAAAGCGGCATAACAGGCGATCTACCAACTCTCTGAGACAATGTTTTCAATTCAAATCCCCCAAACAGGGGGATTGTTTGATCAACAATTTGATGGGGGAAGAGTAGTACACAAGAAGGTCACTGCTGTTAATGTTCGGTTCATCTTGCAGTTCTAGAATCACAAGGTCGAAAGAATAGTATTCAGATATTAACAGGTAGAAGGAGGTCGTTATGACCAGGAACAGGATCATTTACTTATTGTTGGTAGTACTTCTTGCCGGCACAGCCGCGCTCGGCGGAGCGGCGGTTGGCGGGGTTGTCGTTTACCGCACCGTAAGCCGGGTTCAAGCAGCCAGCCTGGCTGCCTCATCCCCATCAGCGCAGATCATTCCGGCCAGTAACAGTAATCCCGGCCAGACACTGGTGATCAATACGACGGATATTGAAACCACCATCACCCAGGCAGTACAGAAGATCGGTCCCGCCGTGGTCACTGTGGTGGGCACCCTGCCCGGGCAAATGTCCCCCTTCGGGCAAACCGGGGATCAGACGGTCAGCGGCAGCGGGGTGTTCATTTCTCAAACAGGTTATATCCTCACCAACAACCATGTCATCGATGGAGTGAAGGATGTTACGGTCATCCTGTCTGACGGGAGCCAGGAAAAAGCAACCATCGTGGGCGCGGACAGGTATTCCGACATCGCTGTCTTGAAGACGGATGGAAAGGTGCCTGCCGTGGCGATCCTGGGCAACTCCGATGTGCTGAATCCCGGTGAAACGGTGATCGCCATCGGGTCGCCGCTGGGAGATTTCAAAAATACAGTCACGGTTGGCGTGGTCAGCGCCACCGGACGGTCGATCGACACCGGGCAGGGTTACACGGTTGACGGCTTGATCCAGACGGACGCGGCCATTAACCAGGGTAACTCCGGCGGCCCATTGGTCAACCTTGCCGGCGAAGTCATCGCCATCAACACCCTCATTGTCCGCAACAGCGGGAGCGGCACGGTGGCGGAAGGTCTGGGATTTGCCATCCCGGTGAACACTGCCCAGGCTGTGGCTGAGCAGATCATCCAGAATGGTTATATCTCCCGTCCTTACATGGGTGTCAATTTCCAGCCGGTCACACCGGATATTGCCACTGCCTACCATCTGCCCGTGCAGTGGGGGGCGTATGTCACCGATGTGAGCTCGAACAGCCCTGCCAGCAAGGCGGGTCTGCGCCAGGGTGACATCATCACAGGCATTGGCGGTATCACGCTGGATGAAACCCATTCCTTTATCAACACGCTGTTCTCGTACAAACCGGGTGACCAGGTGAACGTGGTGCTGATGCGCAACGGACACAGCCAGGAAGTGCAGGTAACCCTGGGAGAATCAAGCCACAATTAATTACCCTTCATTATCCCCCTCGCTTCACACGAAGTCGCCTGAAACGCGGCTTCGTGTTTTCTTAATTCATA
>Ga0315295_10000592_pt1 | contig 31379 bp, 26 predicted proteins | sample YL17G14_0_MG_FD_204453 | JGI IMG/M metagenome (GOLD analysis project Ga0315295, IMG submission 204453) | Sediment microbial communities from Yellowstone Lake, YNP, Wyoming, USA - YL17G14_0 | ecosystem: Environmental > Aquatic > Freshwater > Lake > Sediment | place: USA: Wyoming | collected... | reverse complement strand
CTGGCCCAGAACGTCCACGTCGAGCAGGCGCTGGTGCGCGCCGTCGTGGCGAACACGGTGCAGACCGGCCCCACGACCGGGATCCTCGTCGCCGTCGCGCGGCGGATCGACGGAGAGGCGAAGATCCTCGTCGACTGGCGCGGGGCGCTCGCCTTCGGCGCCGCGCTCGGGGCGTTCCTGGCGCTGATCCGCCTCGCGAGGCGCTGACCGGCGCGCGGCCGCGAGGTCGGGACCGTCCTTAGCGCGCCGAGGTCGCAGGCGTCGGCGGCGTCGCGAACCGCTCCGCATCCGCCTCGGCGAGGAGCTTGCTCTCGCGGACACGGCTCCGGTAGAGCTCGACGGTCTCGGCCGGGTCGCCGTCGTGGATAATCTGGCCCTTCTCCAGGAGGATCGCGCGGCCGCAGAACTCGGTGACGTACGAGAGGTCGTGGGTCACGAGCACGACGACCCGGGCCCGGTTGACCAGCTCGCGCACGCGTGCCTGGCTCCGGGTGCGGAAGACCTGGTCGCCCGTCCCCAGCACCTCGTCGAGCAGCAGGATGTCCGGCGTGATCGCCGTCGCGATCGAGAAGCCGAGACGGGCCTTCATCCCCATCGAGTACGTCTTGACCGGGGCGTCGATGAACGCCCCGATGTCGGCGAACTCGATGATCGACGGCGTGAGCCGTTCCATCTCGACGTGCTCGATCCCCAGGAAGGCGCCGGCAAGCGCGATGTTGTCGCGCCCGGTCAGCTCCTGGTCGAAACCGGCGCCGAGGGTCAGCAGCGTCGACACTTGTCCGTCGATGGCGATCGAACCCTCGCTCGGTTGGAGGATGCCGGCCAGGGCCAGGAGCAGCGTGCTCTTGCCCGCGCCGTTTGGCCCGATCAGGCCGATCGCCTCGCCGTGCCGGATCTGGAGGTTCAGGTGGCGGAGCGCCCAGAAGTGGGTCGGCGCCTTCTGGCCGCGGCGCAGCATCCCGACGAGCGACCCCTTGATGGTGGTCCGCCGCGTCAGCCGCAGGTCGTAGTGGATCCCCAGGCCCTGGATGTCGACGGCGAGGCCCCTCGCCTTGGGCTGCTCTCTCACAGGATCCGGGCGAAGGCGGGCTCGACGCGCTTGAAGAGGGCGACGGCGACCACGAGGAGGACGATCGAGACGACCATGAGGATCCCGAGGGCCAGGAAGTCGGGCTGGGTTCCATGGTGCACGGTCTCCGTGCCCCAGGTCACCGTGCGGTAGGCCGTGAGGAACACCGAGAAGGGATTGAGCATCATCAGGGTGCGCAGGGTCTCATTCGGCACATCCCCCAGGGCATAGAGGGCCGGCGAGACGTAGAAGAGCAGGCGGATCAGGTGGCCCATGACGTTCGCGACGTCACGGTAGAAGGCGTTCGCCGCTGCCAGGGTGATCGCGACGGCGAGGCCGAAGACGAACTGCACAGCGGCGATCACGGGGATCGCCAGCACCCAGATGCTGAGCCGCTCGTGGTACGGGACGAAGAGGATCGCGAGCGCGATCAGCCCGAAGGTGAAGCTGAATGTCTCGGCGACGGCGGACGCGGCGGGCAGCACGATCTTCGGGAACTGGACCTGTCGGATGAGGCCCTGGCGTCCAACCACCGAGTTCATCGCGCTGTTGACGGTCGTGGAGAACCACTTCCAGGGCAGGATGGCGGCGAAGAGGAAGAGCAGGAAATCGGGGGTCTTGCGCTGGAGGATCACCGCGAACAGGAAGTAGTAGACCAGCATCTGGAGGATCGGGTCCAGCAGCCACCACGCCTGGCCCAGGACCGTGTCCGCGTGGGTGCGCTTGAGGTCGGCCCCCACCAGGTAGCGAACCAGCCGCCAGCGACCCGTCAGCTCGCCGAAGCCGTCCCGCGTCAGGCGAACAATGCCGCGTCGGGGAGGCGGGGTGAGATGCGTCTCCGCGGCAGGCTCGGAGAGGGTCGCCATGTCGGCGCGTACGGTAGCATGGTTGGCCGCGCGGCCGATCCCTGCCCCCGCGCGCGAGCCGCCCCTCCCGATCGCGAGCCGAGGTGCGGAACCACACGTAACGTCGAGGTCCGTGATCGAAGCGACTCGCCCCCGGCTCGCCATCCTGTCCTACTCCAACGGGCGGTTCGACGCCCGGACACGCCGGGTCGCCACCTCGGCCGGCGAGGCCGGCTTCGACGTCGTGGCCTATGCCCGCTGGGAGCCCGGACTCCCTCTCGAGGAAGACCTCGGGGGGCTCCGGATCGTGCGGGCACCCATCGACTGGCGCCTCGGGATCCCCGGCCTGCGCGCCGTCGGGCGACGCAGGGTCGCCGCGCTGCGTGCCTCCGCCCGCGCCGACGTGGCCGCGGGTCGGGAGCGCGTCGGGATGCCGTCGCCGGAGTCCGCGGTGCCCATGCCCGTGTCCGCCGCGCCGACGGCCCAGAACGGTCGTCGCCCGCTCAGGGTCAGGCTGAACGACGCACGTCGTGAACCCGTCGCCGCCGTGCGGCGCGTCGGGGGCCGCCTCCTGCGTCTCCTCCTGCGCCGGGTCTTCGGGGTCATCCGGCGCCCGTTCCAGCTCCTGCTGCTCTTCCCCATCCGGCCCATCGCCTGGGGCGTGGCACTGGAGGAGGTGGCGGAGCCGGCGGACCTGTGGCACGGGATGTGGGCCGGCTCGCTGCCCGCCCTTAAGCGCCTCCGGGGGCGCCATGGCGGCCGGACCGTCTACGACAGCCGGGACGTCTACCTCCACGCCCGCATCTTCGACCGCCTCAACCCGCTGCTGCGGCGCCCCTTCCTGGCCTGGGAACGTCACTGGGCGCGGGCCGCGGACGCGGTGGTGACCGTCAACGACGCCTACGCCGACATCCTTGCCGGGCTCCTGGGTGTCCCGCGCCCCGCGGTCGTCCGCAACTGCCCCGACCCGTACGACCCGCCGGACGGCCCGCCGGATCGCCTCCGCGCGCGGCTCGGCATCCCGCCGGCCACCGCGATCGTCCTCTACCAGGGCGGCCTCATGACAGAACGCGGGATCGAGCAGGGGATGGACGCCATCCTGGCGGTGCCGGACGCGGTCCTGGTCGTGATGGGCTTCGGGAGCAACCGGGCGCTCTACGCGGCGCGGGCCGCGGAGGCCCCCTACCGCGGTCGCGTGCTGCTCGCGGACCCCGTCTCGCCGCAGGAGCTCCTCGAATGGACCGCCTCCGCCGACGTGATGCTGATGACGATCCAGCCGACCACCCTCAACCACCGCCACACCACGCCCCAGAAGCTCTGGGAGGCGATCGCCGCCGGGGTCCCGGTGGTGGCGAGCGACTTGCCTGGGATGGCGGAGGTCGTGCGCGAGGTCGGCTGCGGGCTCGTCTGCGACCCGACGGACCCGGCGGCCATCGCGGCCTCCATCCACGACCTCCTGGGCCGGTCGCCGGAGGAGCGCGCAGCCGCCCGGCAGCGCTCGCTGGCCGCCGCCCGCGAGACGTACAACTGGGCGGCCCAGGCGAACGTCCTCCTGGCCGTCTACGCGCGATTGCTGGCAGCGTTGCCGGCCGGGCGGTGAGACGATGACCGGGCTGACCGCCAGACCGGTGGACGGGCTGCTCCTCCACGTCGTCGGGACGCGGCCGAACTTCGTGAAGGCGGCCCCCGTGATCCGCGCTCTGGCGGAGGCCGGCGTGGCGCAGCGCGTCATCCACACGGGCCAGCACTACGACGAGGCCCTCTCCGGCGTCTTCTTCGCGGAGCTGGAGCTGCCGGCGCCGGATCTCAACCTCGGCGTGGGCTCCGGGACCCATGCGCGCCAGACGGCCGCCCTCCTCGTGGCTCTCGAGGAGGCCTTCGAGGCCGTTCGACCGGCGCTCGTGATCGACTACGGCGACGTGAACTCAACCCTCGCGGCCGCGCTCGTCGCCGCCAAGCTCCATCTCCCGCAGGCGCATGTCGAAGCAGGCCTGCGCAGCTTCGACATGGAGATGCCGGAGGAGGTCAATCGACGGGTCGCCGACGCCCTGGCCGACCTGTGCTTCGCCACGAGCGCCGACGCCGTCGACAACCTGCGCCGCGAAGGCATCCCGGTCGAGCGGATCCACCTGGTCGGCAACTCGATGATCGACTCGCTGGAGGCGGCGCGTCCGCGCCTGGACCCGGCCGGGGCGCGGGCGGCGGCAGGCGTTGCGGGCGGCCCGTACGGGGTGGTCACCCTCCACCGGCCCGGCAACGTCGACGAGCCGGTCCGCACCCGTGCCCTGGTCGACGGCCTTGCCGCCGCGGCCGCCATGGTGCCGCTCGTCTTCCCCGTCCATCCCCGTGGCCGGGCCGCGCTGGAGGCGGCAGGGCTCGGCGACGTGCCCGGTCTCCGGATGATCGAGCCGTTGGGCTACCTCACCTTCCTGTCCCTCGTGGCCGGGAGTGCCGTCGTCGTCACCGACTCGGGCGGCGTCCAGGAGGAGACCACGATCCTCGGCGTGCCCTGCCTCACGGTCCGCCCCAACACCGAGCGCCCGGTGACGATCACCCAGGGGACCAACCGCCTGGTCACCCCCGGCGACCTGGCCGCTGCGGTCGCCGGCGTCCTCGCCGCCGGGCGGCCCGTGCCGGCGCGGCCCCCCCTCTGGGACGGTCGGGCCGGTCAGCGGATCGCGGCCGTGCTCGTGGAGTGGCTCCGCGATCGCGAAGCGGGGAGCGCGCGATGACCGCCCGCCGCCGGCAGGTCTAGGTTGAGCGGGACGCGCACCGCGGCGTCCTCGATCGGCCAACGCCGCCCGCCCGCGGCCGCCCTGGGTCCTGGCGATAGTGGCAAGCGCGAACTGATGTTGGGGCGGGCGGGTGGGAGTCGTTGCACCGGGAGAGGCGCCGATGACGTTGTGGCAGTCAATGCAACTCGGCCGATCGCCCGTCGAGTACCAGCAGGTAGAACGAATGCCGCGTCAGCCAGCGCTTGACCTCTACGCGGAGCTCCGTGTGTCGACCGACGCCTCGCACGCGCAGATTCTCGCCGCCTTCCGCCGGGAGGCGAAGGCGTCTCATCCCGACCTCTCAACTGCTGCCGGGTCGACGGCGCGGATGGCCCGCCTCAACGTCGCCCGCGAGATCCTGTTCGATCCTGATCGGCGGGCCGAGTACGACCGCTCCAGAGGGCTCCTCTCGTCTGTTCGCGGCGGGCGTCCCAGGGAGCGCACTGTCAGCCCCCGCCGGCCGGGCCCGCCGCGGGACGGGAAGGCGGCACCTCATGGAGGACAGGACACAGGAGCGACGGGGCCAGGTGTCGCGGACCGTGGCCCCGAGCCGTCGACCTGCCGAGATACACCGCCTGTCCGCTGTGTCCGCCCGACCGCACCAGATTCGGCCACTGCGCACTTGGCCACGCGACGACAGACGTAAGTCCACGCGTTGGTGGCCCCGGTCGCGTCCTGAGACCGCTGGAAAAGTGAAGACGGCGTAGGCTCCGAAGCGGACCTTGCAGACCCGCATCAGGAGACCACGCCGTGGACCACAGAATAGCCCCCAGCGTCGCGATCGAGGCCGCCATCGAGGCGGCCCTCACCTCCGATCTCGCCGGCCCCGAGCGCCTGGCCGAGCTCGGCCGCCTGGGCGCGAGGCTCGTCCTCCAGCGCGCGGTCGAGGACGAGCTCGAAGCCTTCCTCGGCCGGGCCCGCTACGAGCGGACGCCCGACGCCGCGGGCTCGCGCAACGGCCATCGGCCACGGCGGGTCCAGACCGCCGAGGGCGAGATCACCGTGGCCGTGCCCCAGGTCCGGGACACCCTGACGCGCTTTGTGTCGTCGGTCATCCCCGACACGCGCTCGATCATCCGGACCCGACCCCTCGAGGCGCTCGTCATCGGGGCGTACGTCCGGGGACTCTCGGACCGCGACATCGAGAGCCTCGCCCGGGAGGCGGGTCTCGGGGCCATCAGCCGGACGGCGGTGAGCACCGTCTGCCGCGAGCTGCGCGATCGCTACCGGGCCTTCCGGGCCCGCAGCCTCGGCGAGGTCCGCCTCCTCGCCCTGTTCTGCGACGCGATCTACCTGCCGGTCCGGCCCGAGGGTCCAAAGGAGGGCGTGCTCGTCGCCTGGGGCTTCACGACCGAGGGGGCCCGGGTCCTGCTCGACGTCTGCCTCGGCCAGCGCGAGCGGACCGAGGACTGGACGGAGCTCGGGCGCGGCCTGCTGCGGCGCGGTCTGCGGAGCCCGCTGCTCGTCGTCACCGACGGGGCACCCGGGCTCATCCGGGCGGTCGACGAGCTGTGGCCCGACGCTGACCGCGGCCGGTGCACCGTCCAATATGCCGACCTCCGGGTTATGCCGATGCCGGGTGTCGAGGCGGCCGCTGCGTGAGTGATCGCACGGCGTGAGGTCGGCATAATCAGAGCCCGTCGAGGAAGGCGAGGAGCGTGTCGGACGGCCGATACCGCCCGGGCCGTGCGTTCGGTGGCGCCGTCCTCGCGAGCGCCCGCTCCTTGAGGGCGAGATCCGCGTGCAGGTAGATCTGGGTCGTGTCAACGCGCTCGTGGCCCAGCCAGAGGGCGATGACCGACGTGTCGACGCCAGCCTGCAGGAGGCGCATCGCCGCGGTGTGCCTCAGGACGTGCGGGCTGACCTGCTTGGTCCGGAGCGACGGGCAGGCAGTCGTTGCGGCATCGGTGTACTTGGCGAGTCGGTGTTCGACGGCGTCCCGGCTGAGCGGGGCGCCCGTGCTGGTCGGGAACAACGGGTCGGCGGGGCCGCCCTCCCGCTCGACGAGCCAGACGCGCAGGACGGCGACCGTGACCCGGGTGAGCGGCGTGATCCGCTCCTTGCGGCCCTTGCCGCGGCAACTCACGTGGGCGCCCGTGCCGAGATGGACATCGAAACGGCGCAGGCCGATCAGCTCGGACACGCGCAGCCCGGTCTGGACCGCGAGCAGCAGGAGGGCGTGGTCGCGCCGCCCGATCCAGGTCGCCCGGTCCGCGACGGCGAGCAGGGCCTCGACTTCCTGTTCGGTGAGGAACGTGACGAGGCTGCGCGTGACGCGCTTGGGGGGAATGGCGAGCACCCGGCCGATCGACTCGGCGTGCTCGGGATGGCGCAGTGCGGCGTATCGGAACAGCGAGCGGATCGCCGCCGGGCGGGCATTGCGCGTCCGGACGCCGTTGCCCCGGTCGCGCTCGAGATGGTCGAGGAAGGCGCCGACGAGCGGTGCATCGATCGCGGCGACATCGAGCCGCGACGGCGCGGTTCCGGTGCGGTCCGCGGCGAACGCGAGGAGCAGGCGGAGCGTGTCACGGTACGCGGCGATCGTCTGCGAGCTCGCCTGGCGCTGCCGGATGAGCCGGTCGGTGAAGAAGGCCTGGAGGGTCGGGGCGAGCGCGCTCACGGCCGGCCTCCGAGATGGCGTTCGAGGCGTTCGCCGGCAGCCGCGAGCAGCTCGGGTGCGGCGGAGAGGTACCAGTACGTCGCCGCGGGGCTGACGTGGCCGAGGTACGTCGAGAGGATCGGCAGCCGCGCACCGACGTCGAGGTCGACCCGATAGGCGTCGAGGACGGTGCGGACGGCGAAGGTGTGGCGCAGGTCGTGGAGCCGCGGCCGACAGGCGGCCGACCGGGCGTGGAGACCAGCCTGACCGACGAGGTTGAGGAACGTCCGGTTCACGGCGCAGTAGAGGAGGCGGGTTCCGGCGCCCGACGCGAAGAGCGCGGCCGTCGGCGTCTCCGAACGGGGTCGGTCGGGTCGGGCGAGGTAGCTCCGCAGGGCGGTGACGGTGGTCGGATGGAGCGGCACCAGGCGCGACTTGCCGAACTTGCTCATCCGGATCGTGAGGGTCCCCTCGCGGAGGTCGAGATCGCCGCGATCGAGCCGGATCGCCTCGCCGACCCGGAGCCCTGCCACCGCGAGCAGGCCGATGAGGGTCGCGTACGTCGCCGCCCGGAACGGCGTGCGCAGGGACGCGGCGGCTCCCATGAGGGCGACGATGTCGGCGTCGGTATAGGTAGGGCGTCGCCCGCCGGCCCCGATCGCGAAGCAGCTCGGCCGGGATGAGCTCGTGGGCGGGATCGAGCGCGTGGAGATGGGCGGCGAAGCCACGCACGACCGTGAGCCGCATGGCGAGCCAGCGCGGGCCGCCGTCCGCCGGCAGCGTCGCCCAGGCGAGCGCGGCCTCGACCGTGACCGTGGCGCTGCCCTTTGCGTCGAGGAAGGCGACAAACTGGGCGAGCAACTTGCCGGCCCGCTCGAGCCGAAAGCCGAGCGAGCGACGGAGGCGGAGGTAGTCGGCGAGGGCCGGATCGAGGCGGCTCATGCGGCACCGCCCGGCCAGGGTCGCGCGAGGGCGCGGAGTGCAGGTTCGTCCACCTTCGCGTAGATCGCGGTCGTCTGCGCCCGCCGGTGACGGAGAATCTGGCCGATCTCGGCGAGCGAGCCGCCGGGCCGGAGCATCTCGGTGGCGGCGGTGTGCCGGAGCCGGTGGGCGTGGACGAGCCCGAGCCCCGCGCGGAGCGCGGCATCGCCGACGATCCGGCTCACCCCTCCCGACGAGAGGGCCCGGTGGGGCGCCTTCGCCCGGATGAAGACCGCTCGCCCGATGGCGCTCGCGGGACGGCCGCGGCGGAGATACGCCACGATCGCCTCACCGACGCCGGCTGGCAGCGGCAGCCGCTCGGACCGGTCGCCCTTGCCGGTGACGACGAGCTCGCCCGACCGCCAGTCGATGGCATCGAGCGTGAGCCCCGCCACCTCGCCCGCCCGCATCCCGAGACGGACGAGGAGGGTGAGGACCGCGAAGTCCCGACACCCCGTCGCGCGGCTCCGATCGCACGCGGCGAGCAGGCGCTCGACCTCGGCTCGGGTGAGCCCGTGTGGCAGCGGGGCCAGGCGCCAGGCCGCGATCCGGGGCACGCTCGCGGCGAGCGGGCGCGCCACGATCCCCTCGAGGTGGAGGAAGCCGAGCAGCGAGCGGAGCGTGGTCACGGTCAGCTCCGCCGAACCGCGTGGCTGGCTCGGGCAGCGGGCGACCACGAACGCAGTGACATCGGCGACCGTCAGCCCTTCGAGGGCGAGCCCATCGGACGTGACCCGGCTGGCGAGAAACGGCCGGACCGCGGCAAGGTATCCAGCGGCCGTTGCCGACCCGAGGCTCCGGTCGACGACGAGATGCCGACGGTACCGGGCGAGGAGCCGATCGATCGGCATGTCCGACACGGGTTCGGGTGCGGGTGGAACGATCCCGAGCCCGCGCAGGTACTCGAGCGGTGGCCGGATCGCCCGGGCCGAGGCGTACCGCGTGTGTCCGGCAGCCCGGCGAGCGGCCAGGAACCGGTCGACCTCGGCTGCCGACAGCGCCCCCAGCTCGAGCCCTTCGCGCTCGAGCCAGACGCTCAGGTGCGCCACCAGCCGGATCGAGACGGCCGCTCCCGAGGCCGTGTACCCGACGCGTGCGAGCTCGGCAGCGTAGCCGGCCGCGTACGGAGCAAGCGGGCCGCTGACGCGGACCCGGAGTGGATCGTGCACGTGGCTCTCCTTCGTCGATGCGGAAGGAGAGCGTCTCTCAGGGTGTCAATGGATTATGCCGACCTTGTCAATGGCCCCGGCCCACTCACGCAGCGGCCGCCTCGACACCCGGCATCGGCATAACCCGGAGGTCGGCATATTGGACGTTATGCCGACGTCGGCATAAGAACCATCGGCTTCGGAATGTGCTCGCCAAGCTGCCCGACCGTCCGGGCCTCCATGCCCGGACCGGGGCGGCGTACTGGGCGGCGCTCGATACCGCGACGGGTCCCACCGAGGCCGAGGCGGGCCTGCGGAGGCTGGTGGGCGAGCTCGCCTCCGACTTCCCGTCCGCCGCGGCGTGCCTGGCCGACGATCTCGCGGCACTCACGGTCCACCTGCGCTATCCGCTTCGCCTGCGACGGCGCCTGCGCTCGACCAACCTCCTCGAACGCTCGCTCGAGGAGGTCCGGAGGCGCACCAAGGTCATCGGGCGCTTCCCGGGCGAGACCAGCTGCCTCACCATGGCCTGGGCGGTCATGGACCTCGTCATCGCGGGTGCACGGGGGCTCGGCCTGACGCTGCCCGACCGGCACGCGATCGCGGGCATGGTCGCCGCCCGGTCGGTCCCGCAGACGGAGGAGCGGATCGCATGAGCGCTCTGGTGCGTGACGAAACGAGCACGCTTCGTCACCGGACGCCGGGCTGCGTCCTGTGCGGCGCTGAGCTGCACCCCTCGGGCACCGGGCGCCGCCGGCGCTGACGCACTCGCCTATGCTGTGGCCGGGCGCGTCGTGCTGCTGGCCCGGTACGGGGGCTCCCTCGCCTCGGTGGTGTGCGGGCGGCACGGGTACGGGGTCCACGTCCATCTGGGGTCACGCGAGAAGACGGAAGTCGGCGGCTGGCGTCTTCGCCCAATTGAGCACGCCATCTGCACCTGCCCCAGCTGGCGACCGATCTGCAAGCACATCCTGTCCTCCTGGGTAGTTGGCCACTACGTCGGGCTCAACGAGGGCCAGCGGCACGCCGGACCGTAGAACGCCGAGGGGGGAGGGCCAATCGAACAGTGCCATGGTCGCCGGTCCTCGGCTGGCGCGAGAGCAAGGACCTGCGACGGGGTGGCCTTCTGACGCCGCGACGAAGGTGGGCGGACAATTCCAGAACCGAGTACTTGGCATCCTTCGGGATCGATGTGTAACGGACGTGCCGAACGAGTACAGGTTGTCGTCCCCCAACCACGCAGCGGCTACGATGGAGGGCAATGTCGGATCGCGCCCGCCGCCCCCGGTGCCGCCCTGTCGCCATGCTGGTCCACAGCTACTACGAGGAGGACCCGCGCGTCCGCCGCCAGGCCGAGACACTGGTCACTGCCGGCCGCCCGGTCGACGTCTTCTCCCTGCGCCGCCCCGGCGACGCGCCGCAGGGCACCCTGGAGGGAGTCCGGATCGCCCGCCTCGACGTGCAGCGCCACCAGGGATCGCCGATCGCGACCTATCTCGCCGAGTACTCGGCCTTCCTGGCCCGGGCCGGGTTCGCCCTGGCCCGCGCCCACCGGCGCCGCCGCTACGCCCTGGTCCAGGTCCACACGCCGCCCGACCTCCTCGCCTTCGCGGCGCTCCCCCTCCGCCTGGCGGGCGTCCCGCTCCTCCTGGACCTGCACGAGGCGACTTCCGAGTTCTTCCGTTCGCGCTGGCCCGGCGCCTCGAACCCGCTGACCATCGGCGCCCTGACGGTGGTCGAGCGGCTCTCGGCGGCGATCGCCGACCGCGTCCTGTCGGTGAACCAGGCGCGCCACGAGCGGCTTCTCGCGCTCGGCATCCCGGCCCGGAAGCTGCGGGTGGTCAGGAACGGACCCGTGCTGGCCCGGTTCGACCCCGGGGCCCACCCGCGACGCGCGTTCATGGCCGACGGCACGCTGCGCCTGGCCTACGCCGGAGCCCTGACCCCGCTCTACGGGCTCGCCGACGTGGTCGACGCCGTGGCGATCCTGGCCGAACGGCGCCCCGACCTTGCCGTCGAGCTCCACCTCTACGGTCGCGGCGACGCGGAGGACGAGCTCCGCCGGCGCGCGGCCGAGCGGGCGGTCACCGAGCGGGTGGTCCTGCACGGCCGGGTCCCGCTCGACGCCGTCGCCGCCTCGCTGGCCGGCTGCGACATCGCGCTCTCCCCGATCCGGCGAAACCGCTTCTCGGAGATCAGCCTCTCCACCAAGGTCTTCGAGGGGGCGATCATGGAGAAGCCGGTCGTAGCCGCCGACCTCCCCGCCGCCCGCGCGGAGTTCGAGGCCGACATGCTCGCCTGGTACGCCCCCGACGACCCGGAAGACCTCGCGCGGGCGATCCTGCGGGTCGTGGACGATCCCGCCTGGCGCGGTGCGGTCGCAGGTCGCGCCGCGGCGCGCGCGCGCGACCTGGCCTGGGACGGCGAGGCGCCGCGCTACGTCGCCATCGTCGAGGAGCTCGCCCGCGACCGAGTATCCTCCTGACCGAAACGAACGGATCACGCCATGGGAGGCGTCGTGGAACAGGATCGGTCCATCGCGGTCATCGGCCTCGGCTACGTCGGGCTCCCCCTCGCGCTCGGGTTCGTGGAAGCGGGGGTCCGGGTGACGGGCGTCGACAGCAGCGAGCAGCGCGTGGCGGAGCTCAACGAGGGCCATTCGCCGATCGACGACATCTCCGACGAGCGCCTGGGCGCCGCCCTGGCAGCCGGGTTCCGGGCCGTGGCGCCCGACCCCGAGGTCGTCCGCGCCGCCGACGCCGTCTTCGTCTGCGTCCCGACGCCGGTCACGGCCACCCGCGACCCCGACCTGGGGCCGATCCTCTCGGCCGCGGAGCTGGTCCACGCCGGCCTCCGTCCCGGCCACCTCGTGGTCCTCCAGTCGACCACCTTCCCGGGCACGACGACGGGGCCGTTCCGGGCGGTCCTCGAACGGGAGACCGGTCTCCGGGCCGGCCCGGACTTCGACCTCGCCTTCGCCCCCGAGCGCGTCAACCCCGGCGACCCGGCGAGCTCCGGGAGGCTGGTCCCGCGCCTCGTCGGGGGCTCCACGCCGGCGGCCACGGCGCGGGCGGCCGCGCTGTTGCGGAAGATCAACGACACGGTCGTCGAGCTCTCCTCGCCCGACGCGGCGGAGATGGCGAAGCTGCTCGAGAACGTTTTCCGGAACATCAACATCGCCTTCGTGAACCAGCTCGCCCTCCTGTGCGAGCGGATGGGCCTGGACGTCTGGGAGGTCATCGACGCCGCGGCCACCAAGCCGTTCGGGTTCATGAAGTTCACCCCGGGTCCGGGCGTCGGCGGGCACTGCATCCCGGTCGACCCCTACTACCTCTCCTGGCGGGCCCGCGCGTTCGACTTCACCGACCGCTTCATCGAGCTTGCCGCCGACGTCAACGTGGGGATGCCGCGCCACGTGGTGGACCTTGCGGCCGAGGCCCTCAACGACCGTGCTCGGGCGCTCAGCGGCGCCCGGGTCGGCGTGCTGGGCGTCGCCTTCAAGCCGGACGTCGCCGATGCCCGCGAGGCGCCCGCGGCCGACGTGCTGGCGCTGCTCCGCGAGCGCGGCGCCGAGGTCCGCTTCCACGATCCGCACATCGCCCGGTTCCGGGATGCCGCGGGGCGGACCGACGATTCCGTGGCCCTCGCCGACCTCCTCGGCTGGGCCGAGCTCGTGATCATCGTCACGCCGCACCGGGCGATCGACTGGGGCGCGGTCTTCGCCACGGCCGACCTCGTCCTCGACACGGTCAATGCGTCGCGTCGGGGCACGCCGCGCCCGCGCCAGGTGCTCCGACTCGGAGCGGGATGGTCGTAGGGAGATGGCTCCCGCACGCCTGGCGTTCGTCTCTGGCCCGGACGCCGCCCCGCCGGTCCGGGCCGGCGTTGACGTCGTGGTCATCGATCCGGCGTGGACGCCGGATCTCGCCGCGAGGGCGGACCTCGTGCCCATCCGGCCCGCCGTCTCCGCGGTACTGGCTCGGTCAGACCTGCTCGGTGAGGCCCTCGAGCTGGTCGACGGGTGGGCCCAGGCGGCCGGCATGGTCGACCTCCTGACGGTCGACGACATCTCGTACTGGTTCCGCCTCCGCGAAACGATGTGGAACTGGCTGCACGAGCGCCTCCTCTGGAGCCGCCTGATCGCCGAGCTGGCCGGCAATCGGCCGCTCGCCGACGTGGAGGTCCTCACTCGCGAGGAGCCGTTGATCGAGGTTGCGAGGGCGCTGGACGTGGCCGGTGCCGCGCCAGTCACCGTGCGGAGGCCACCGCCGCCGCCCGAGGAGCCACCCCTCGCGCCCGCGGCGGCCAGCGTGGGCCGAAGGGCGGCCCGCTGGTTGGGACGCGTCATCCCCGGGCTCGTGGCCGATGACACGAAGCGCGTCGGAACGGAACGGGCGCGCCTGCTCGATGAGCGAGTCGCGGCGTGGACACGCGATTCGGCACCGCGCGTGCTCGCCGTGAGCCTCGGCGTGCGCCACGCGGTCGAGGGAACGGCCGGCCGGCAGCTCGTGGACCCGCATCTCGGCGCCGTGGTCGCGCGACTGCGCGAAGAGGGGATGCGTACCGGCGTTCTCCGCCTCGGCTTCGATCACCTCCGGGACGCGGACTGGCGCGAGATCGAGCAAGACGCCGACGTCTTTCCTGCCTCCCTCCTTCGCACCCGCTGGCGTTCTGGTGATCGGGACGCCACCGTCGTCGTTCCTCCCGTCGTCCTGCCGGACGCGGTCCAGGTGCCGCTCCGCGTCGACGGAATCGACCTCGCCGCCGGCATGCTCGACCAGGTCCGGGGTTTCGCGGACCGCGCCATTCCCACCAACGCTCGTCTGACGCCGCGCGTCGGCGCGATGCTCGCCGACCTGCGCCCGCTTGCGCTGCTCCTGACGCACGAGGGCCACCGGGAGCCATGGATCCTGGCGGCCAGGCGCGCCTCGATCCCGTCGTTCGCGGTCCAGCACGGGATCATCTACGCGACGCATCCTGGGTACGCCCATCCGCGCCACGCCGCCCGGATGCTGCCCACGTGCACGTTCGTGTACGGCGACTTCGAGCGCCAGGTCCTGTGCGACCACGGGTCGTATCTTCCCGAGGAGGTCGAGGTGTCCGGCTCGCCGCGCCTCGATCTCGACCGGATGATCGCGCCGCCAGGCGGCGCGCCGGGCGACGAGCGAGCAGCTGTCCGTCGCACCCTCGGGGTCGCCGACGGCGATCGCCTGCTCGTCGTGTCCACGACGAACGGGCGGGTCGCGCGTCGCTTCGGCTTCGCCGACATCCTGGCCCGGATCCTGGGCGGGCCGCTCCCGGGGGTCCACGTGGTGTTCAAGCAGCACCCGGGCGAGAGCGATGAAGGCGCCTACCGAGCCACGCTCGTGGGCCTCGCCGCGGCCGGTGGCTATGCCGCGCCCCCGATGACCGTGGTCCGGGACGTCGACCTCTATCGGTTGCTGCGGGCCGCGGACGCCCACCTCGGCTACAACTCGACCGTGATCTCCGAGGCCGTGATGGTCGGGACGCCCAACCTGATCGCGGTCGGCCAGCGAGACAGCGATCTCCTGGACTACGTGGGGGCGGGCGTGGCTCGACCCGTCCGCACGGTCACCGAGCTGGCCGCGGCGCTCGCAGACCCCCGCCCGGCTGATCCTGCCGCCCGTCGGGCGTTTCTCGAGTCCCATTTCCGCGACGGCGACGCCAGTGCCCGGATCGTCGCCCGCATTCGCGCCTCCATCACGGCGGCCGAGCGACCGACCGGGAATCGGGACGGTCGTTCACGCCCCCCGGAGCACGGTGGGTCGCCGGCGTCAGTCCTCGGGACGCCGTGAGATCACAGCCACGAACGTGGCCAGGATGTCGTCCACGGTCGCGCGCGGGTAGTTCCGCCGGACCTCGGCGACCAGGTCGGCGTCGAGACATGGAACGCGTGCCCGATCGTGCCAGGGCAGCAGGGCCATGAGCTCGAGGCCGGCGGCCGCGATGTTCGTGCGCAGGTCTCCCAACGTCAGCCGGTTCAGGTTCTCACGGTAGAAGCGCAGTGCCTGGTCGGCTTCGGCCGGGCGGCGCTCCCGCACGTAGCGCTCGAAGTCGGCGTCATCGAGCCGTGCATGCCCCCACGGGAAGTCGAGGGTGCACAGGGAGTGTCCGCCGATCGCGCTGAAGAACGGGTTGTAGTCGTGGTACATCACGCCGCCGGGCCGGAGCAGCTTCGCCATGGCCGACAGGGCCGCCTGCGGCCGCTGGACGTGCTCGAGGACCTCGAACGAGACGATCGCGTCGAAGGTCGCCGCCTCGAGCGATGACGCGGTGATGTCGTCCTCGAGGAAGGCGACAGTTCCGCCGGTCGGTCCTGCAACGGCCCGCGCCCGCTCCCTCAGCGCCGCCAGCCAATCCTGCTGCCGCGCGATGTCGGTCTCCTGCGGCTGGCCGGGTCGCTGGACGACGTAGTACCGTGCCAGATCGGTCGCCACGACCACGCTCCCCGGGTCGCGCGCCAGCTGGTACGCGACTGACCCGTCGTAGCAGCCGATCTCGAGAACCCGTCCTGTCAGCGCTGTTCCGGCCACGGATTCCACCAGGCGGCGCGCTTCGGCCACCACACGCTCGGCGTTCCGGGCCCGCTGGCGAAGCGCCTCGTCGGTCGGCGGACGGCCGACCGACTCGGGATCGACCATCACGCGCCAGCTCGGCTTGAGTCGGTCCCGAATGTGCGGATCGAGTGGGTGCCGGGCGCCATGCCGGTCGATGAAGAGGCCGTCGGGCGCCGACGCGGCGATGGCACCGGCGCGATCGGCCGAGTCGGCAACGGGCGGAGCGTCGATGCGCTTCAGCTCAGCGGCGACGACGGCGCGGAGGCGGGCGTTCTGCAGACCGCGTCGAATCCCGGCTCTGGCGAGCTGCTTGAGCGGATGCGGCCGCCTGGGCGGGACGGAACGCTGCTCCATCATCGTGAAGCATACGCGGTCACGACGACCCGGCCGGGGCTGCATCCACCAGGCTCCGCCGGCCCGGATGCCCGTCGCCCGGCGATCGCGACGCGCGTCAGCGCCGCAGTATGCTCGACCCATCATGAGCGAGAAGACGCACGCCGAACTCGAGCCTGGGCCGGAGGTGCTTCCCGATGAATCGGGGGTCAGGGCACGATCCACCAGGGATCGCCCGGCCCTCGCGGAGCAGCGCATCTTGGAGCTGGAGGACCGCGTCATGCGGTTGTCCGACCGCCTCGCCGCGCTGTCGGAACTGGCCGAACGCCGCCGAGGGCAGATGGAGGTTCTCCGGGCGAGGAACCGCGAGTCCCAGGCGAAATACGCCAACTTGCGTGCCCGGCCGGCCGTGCGCGCGTCGCGCCGGACCAGCGAGACACTCCGGGCGATCCAGGGGCTCGGCATACGCGGCCGAAGCGCGGTGCGCCAGGGATTGGCCCGAGTCGGGATCGTGCCGAAGGGCTGGCATCGGCTCCGGGTCTCCGCTGACGCCGAGGGACAGCTCGTCGAGGAGCTCCGTGCCGCTCTGCCGCCCGCCCCCGGGGTCTCCGCGATGTCCGTCGGCGTACTGATCGTGAGCTCGGGCGCGGGGGCCACGGATCGTCTGCGCGACAGTCTCACCCGCTCGCAGGTCGTCCTGGCGGAGGTCAGGACGGTGCCTCGCCTCGACGGACGGCTGGCCGACGCGGTCGCCGATCTCCGTGGCGACGCGGTCCTGATCGTGTCCGATGCCGTCGAGCCGATCGAGGACGGCTGGCTGCGCCGCCTCATGGATGCCCTGGCTGCGCCTGGGGCAGGCATCGTCGGGGCGCGCATCGTGTACGGCCGCCGGCCCGGTCCGCGAGTCGGGAAGGCGGGCGACATGGCGGACCTCACTGTTCGTCACCTGGGGCTCGAGCTCGAAGCGGTTCGCGGCGTCCTGCTCCCCCAACCGATCGGGCGGGGTGCAGATCCACGGATCACTGGCAGCGACCACCGCTCCGACGTTGCCGCGGTGGATACCTGCCTGCTCCTTCAGCGCACGACGCTCGATGGGGTCGGCGGGCTCGCGCAGACCCAGGAGCTCGATGTCGGAGACGTCGACCTGTGCCTCCGGATCCGCGCGAGCGGCGGACGCGTCGTGGTGGCCGGCGACGTGGTGCTCCTCCACCGGGGTCCGGACGGTGGTCCGCGGCCGTCGCCTGCGGTGGTCGACCGCCTGGCCAACTTGTGGGCACCCTACCTGTTCCGCGAGGTGCTGCTCGATCGAATTGCGGGTCGCACAACTTGGTCGACGACACCGATCGAGGCCACCCTGGCAGGCGCCGGGTCCCGAGACGACGAGCAGGCGCGCGAGCTGGCCACCGCGCTCGGGAAGCTCGGCTGGAGCGTTCGCCGCGCGAGCCCCTCGGTGGACGGATCGGCTGTCGAGGCGAGCGCGGACATCATCGTCCTGCTCGACCCGTCCTTCGACCCGCGACTGGCCGATCGCCATGCCATTCGGGTCGCCATCGTTCGCTCGGATGTCGGCACGTGGACCGCCCAGTCGTGGTTCGACGATCTCGATGTCGTCCTCGTGCCGGACGAGGAGATCGCCCGGGCGGTCGGGCGACGGTCGACCCGGGTGGCTCGGATTGCAGGCGCGAAGGACGAGCTCAGCGGGGTCGCCGCAGCCGCCCGGCCGCCACAGCCGGCCGGATTCGGGGCCGGCCTGGCCCAGCAGATCGTCGAGTCACTTGCCGATTGGGCGGCCGCCCCTCACGTCGCCCTCGTGGTCGGCGCCGAGACGTGGGATCGAGCCGCGGCGTGGGGGGACTCGTTCTTCGCCCGGGCCCTCCAGCGCGAGCTCGAGCGACGGGGGGCGCCGACGGTCCTCGCGGTCACGGGCGAGTCCACCGCTCCGCACGTGGTTCGCGCGGATGTCACGATCGCCCTGTTCGGCAGTGCGACCCGCGTGACCCGGGCGGGGCAGGTCAACGTGCTCTGGATCATCAGCCATCCGGACCGCGTCACCCGATCGCTGTGCGATCGCTTCGATCTGATCTTCGCCGCCTCGGATCGGTTCGCCAACGACCTCGGACGTCGGCTCGGCCGAACGGTGCTTCCGCTCCACCAGGCCACCGACCCCGATCGCTTCCGCCCCGACGCGAGCGGACCAAGGCACGCGCTCCTGTTCGTCGGTAACTCCCGAGGTGTGCGCCGTCCGATCCTCGACGATCTCGTGGACACGCCCCACGAGCTCGCCGTGTACGGGCGCAACTGGTCGGCGAATCTTCTCGACCTGCGCCACCTCTATGGCGACTGGGTACCCAACGAGGAGCTCGGACGCTACTACGCGAGCGCCGACATCGTTCTCAGCGATCACTGGGCTGACATGCGCGACGAGGGGTTCATCGCCAACCGGGTCTACGACGCTGCGGCAGCGGGTGGGTTCGTGATCTCCGACCACCTCCCGGAGATCAACGCCGAATTCGACGGCGGGGTCGTGACCTACCGCGACGCCGCCGACCTGCGGGCGCTCGTGGACCGGTTCCTCGCCGACCCGCCCGCCCGGGCCGCCCACGCCCGGATCGCCCGCGAGGCGGTGCTGAAGCGACACACCTTCGCCGTCCGGGCGAACACGATCCTCGAGGCGATCACTCCGCTCCTTCGGGATCGGCGGCTGCCCGTCCCGCACCCGAGCGACGGCCCATGAGAGCACCTGTGGCCCGTCTTGCGGGCCCGCTCCGACAGGTGGTCCGCGCGGTCCGCCACCTCGGCCGGGCGGATGAGACACCACGGGCGGCCCGTCCTGCCACGAGCTGGTCGGCCGCCGAGGTCGCGAGATACCGCGATCTCGACTCCCCGCGCCTCGTCCTGATCCCCGATATCGAGGTCGATGCCGCGCTTGCAGCCACGCCTCGCGTCACGGTCCTCATGCCCCACCTCGCCATGAGTCGCATGACCGGCGGCCCGAACACGATCCTGAACCTCACGGGCCGACTGGCCGCGCTCGGCGTACCCTTGCGATTCGCGAGCGTGGCTGGGCCGACGGACCGCGACGTGGAAGCTCTGCGCGCTCACGCCGCACGCCTGGCCGAGACGGCCATGCCTCCGGACACGGTCGAGTTCCAGGCGGCAGGCCAGGGCGCCGGACCGCTCTGTATCGGCCCTCGCGACGTCCTGATCGCCACGTGGTGGCCCACCGCGCACGTCGCGCGCGCGGCCCTCGCCCACATCGAGGCGCGCGAGTTCGTCTACCTCGTCCAGGACTACGAACCCGGCTTCTATCCCTGGTCCTCGCGCCATGCGCTCGCCCTGGCCTCGTACGGGTTCCCGGTCCGGGCGGTGGTCAACGGGCGGTTCCTACTCGACTTCCTGGTGTCGCAACGGGCGGGCGTCTTCGGGGCGGCCGACATCGAGTCGCGTGCCGTGTCATTTGAGCCGGCGGTCGACCGCTCGCTGTTCCACCCGGAGGCCAACCCGCGCGCGCGTCGCCGGCTCGTCTTTTACGCCCGTCCGCGCAACGAGCGCAATCTGTTCGACATGGGGATCAGGGCGCTTCGGGAGGTCGCCGCCGCGGGGGTGCTGCGGGCAGACCGGTGGGAGGTCGTGGCGATCGGATCACCGATCCCGCCGCTCGACCTGGGACCGGGACTCCAGCTGGAGTCCCTGCCCTGGCTGGACTACGCATCGTACGCGGCCTTGCTGCGCACCTCGGACGTGCTCCTGAGCCTCATGCTCTCGCCCCATACCAGCTACCCGCCTCTCGAGATGGCCGCCTGCGGGCACCTCGTCGTGACCAACGAGTTCGGTCCCAAGACCGCCGCGGCCCTCGCGGAGCGGTCGCCCCTCATCCGAGCCGCCCCGGCCGACCCTGCCGCGCTGGCCGCTGCCCTCGAGGCGGCGCTCGGTGATGCCGAGGGCATCGTCGAGCCGATGTCGATCGACGTTCCCGGCTCGTGGGCGGCAGCCTTCGACGAGGCGCTGCCGTGGCTTCGCCGGGCGGTGTCCGAGATCGGCGGATGGTGAGCGAGCTGCCAGCCGGGATGCGAACCGGGGGCGCGCTTCACCTTCGGCCGGCACGCCCCGCGGACGCCGGGCGGCTCCTGGAATGGGCCAACGATCCGGCAACCCGTGCCGCGTCGTTCGACCGGGAGCCGATCCAGTGGGAGGCGCACGTCCGGTGGCTCGGCGCCGTCATCGGCGACCCGGACCGGCGGCTCTGGATCGCGGAGGAAGCCGGCATCGCGGTCGGCCAGGTGCGCGTCGATCGAACGCCGGACGGCGTCGGCGTGGTTTCCATCGGGCTCGGCCCGGCGGTTCGCGGAAGGGGAATGGGGCGTGCCGTGCTCGGCCTGGGCCTGGCGGCGGCCGCCGACGAGCTCGGGATCCGGCGGGCGCGGGCCGTGGTGCGCTCCGGTAACCTCGCGAGCCGCCGGCTCTTTGAAGGGGCAGGCTTCACCGGCGTGGCCACCCCGGGTGCCACGCCTGCCCACCCCGAGGCCCTGGTCGTCGAGATGGACCTCGGGCTCGACGTGCCGGGGGAGAGGGGACCGCTCGGCTGACCTACGACTTGCGGAGGAGCTGCCAGCTCACGCGATCGAACCCGGCGTCCTCGCCGAGGAAGCCCTCGCGGCAGACCTCAAGCTCCGGGAAGAGCTCGTGGTAGATGCGCCCGTAGTCCCGCTTGAGCAGAGCGCCGCGCTCGCCGTGGTAGGCGACCTCGGTCGTCACGTCCGCGTGGTACTCGGCCCACAGGACGTAGCGCCGGCTGACGCGCACGAGCTCGGCCATGACGAGCGGAAGGGTCGTCTCCGGCTGGTGAATGAGCACGCCGACGGTCATCGCGAGGTCGAACATGCCGTCGCGGAACGGCAGCAGCCGCGCCACCGCGGCAACCACGTTGGTCCCGGGGGCGTTCTGGCGCGCCCGCGCCCGGGCCTCGGCGTTCACGTCGACGCCCCAGACGGCCTCGGGAGGCAGGACCGCGGCGACGTGCCGCAGGTTCCCGCCCTGCCCGCACCCGACCTCGAGGGTGCTCGCGATCTCGCCGTCGCCGAGCAGCTCCGCCCAGAAGGCCCCGCGGCGGTCGTCGAGCGTGGCGTTGCGGCGCACGTAGGCATCGCCGAATTCCCCGCGCCAGAGTCCCTCCAGGCGCGCCGCCTCGGCCTCGCTCGTCACTCCGTCTCCTCCCTGCCGGTCTCCGTCATGGTCGCGACAACGATACGGCGTGCCCCGTCGCCCGGCACGACCTGGAGGCCGCGTCGCGCCATCGCGGCACGTCGGGCTGGATCCAGGGCCAGGGCCGCCAGCAGCTCGACGACGAACGCGGGATCGATCTCTCGCCCGTCGCCGGCCCACGCCGCCGCGCCGGTCGCCGCGAACTGCGGGCCGACGGGGAGCTGGTCGTCCGTGACGGCGACGAGGATGGCCGGCACGCCGAGCGCCGCCGCCTCGAACTTCATGGTCCCCGCCCCGATGACGGCCACATCGGCCGTCGCCAGGCGCCCCGCGAGGTCGGGCGGCTCCCGCACGACGGCGAGCCCGCGCGCCTCGGCCGCGCCGCGGTAGTCGGGCCCGACCACCAGGTCGAGCGACCAGCGCCGGTCGGCCGCGAGCGCGAGGCCGACGCGCGCCGTCACGTCGTGGGGATCGCTTCCGCCGAAGCAGACGAGCACGCGCGGGATGGGCCCCTCGGCACGCGGCCGGCGCTCCCCGGCGACGCGGAGGACCGACCGCCCGAGCGGCGCGAACGCGTACCCGACCAGCGCGCGGCCGGCACGTGCCCCCGGGGCCGGCGTCCAGGTGGGCAGCGACGACTGGACGACGACCCGCGCCGGCGAGGCCAGGAGCTGCCGGTCGTCGAAGACCGTTGCGCGCTCGAGCAGGGCCGCGCCGGCCTCATTTGGATCGGGCAGGTCCACGGCGAGGGGAGCGGCTTGCCCCGGCAGCAGGTCCCCCGGGAGCCCGCCCGGGGCCACGAGCTCCGCCCCGGCCGCCTGGGCCCGCTCCCGTTCCGCCGCGGACGGCTCGCCCCGGAGCAGCGCGATCGCACACGGAACCCGCTGTTCCTGCGCCGCCTCGGCGAGGGCGAGCGCCCGGGCCAGGTGGCCCCGGCCTTCGCCGCGCCCCGCCGTCGCGAGGATCGCGAGCACCGCGCTGCTCAGAGCGCGTCCCAGGCGAGCGGCTCGTGGCGCTCGATCCGCCGGCGTGCCGTCCGCCCGACCACGTGCGGTAGGTCGCGGACCTCGATCCCCGTCCCGGGTCGCAGGATGGCGATCGCGTCGCGGTCGAGCACCTCACCCGGCTCGATGTCGCGGGCCGCGTGGAGGCTGCGCCGGGCGGTCACGTAGAGGTCCGCCTCGGCCGGCGCCATCCGCTTGACGCCGTCGCCGAGCGCGGCCTGCGCGTCCCGGATCGCCCGGATCATCGCGGCCAGCTCGTCGGGCTCGAGGGCGAACCGGTGGTCGGGGCCGGGCCGGTCGCGCGAGGTCGTGAAGTGCTTCTCGATGACGGCGGCGCCCAGCGCCGTCGCCACGACCGGCGCCGTCCAGCCGGGGGTGTGATCGCTGTAGCCGACCGGGACCCGGAAGGCCGTGCGCATCGTCGCCATCGCCCGCAGGTTCAGGTCGGCGAAGGGCGGCGGGTAGTTGACCGTGCAATGGAGAAGGATCAGGTTGTCGAGGTTGCCCTCGTCGTCGACCGCCCGGACCGCGTCCGCGACCTCGCCGATGCTCGCCATCCCGGTCGCGCAGATTATCGGCCGGCCCAGGCGGGCGATGTAGCGGATGAGCGGCAGGTGCCAGAGCTCGTACGTGGCGACCTTGTAGACCTTCACGTCGAGCCCGTGCAGGAGGTCGACGGCCATCTCGTCGAACGCCGACGAGATGAAGTCGAGGCCGGCGGACTCGGCATGCTCCTTCAGGATGGCGTGCCACTCGTAGGGCAGCTCGAGCTTCCGGAAGAGCGTGGCCATCGTCTCGTCGGGCGGCAAGATCGCGTCGAGGTAGGCGGCGCGGGTCCGGGTTTCGGCCACGATCCGGTCCGAGGTGAACGTCTGGAACTTGACCGCGTCGGCGCCCGCCGCCGCGGCGACGTCGACCAGGCGCTTCGCCTGGTCAAGGTCCCGATCGTGGTTGGAGCCGGCCTCGGCGATGACGTAGACGGGCGCGCCCTCCCCGACCGGGCGGTCGCCGATCCGCACCACGTTCACGGTTCCACCTCCTGCCAGGGCTTCTGGCGCACGCCCGCGTTCATCTCGGCAAGGGCCGGCTCCCGCGCGATGATCGCCTCGAGCTCCGCGAGCCGGACGGGCGGCGGGTGGCCGATCCGCGCCGCGAGGGCCCGGGCGAACGCAAGGTCGTCGGGCGTGTCAACGGTATAGCGCGAATGGCGTGTCGCCGCAGGCGCGGCCAGGCTCCCGACCCGGAATCGCCCGGGATGGTCGTAGAGGAACGGCGTGACGTGCTCCCGCTCGGCCGGTGCGACGGCCTCGCGGGCCGCGGTCTCCAGCGCGGATGCCCGGGCGACCTCGGCCGCGATTCCGAGCGGGTACCCGGAGGTGCCGACGTAGTCGAAGCCGGCGGCGGCACAGGCGGCCACCTGCGCGCCGATCACGTCGGGGTCGGGGAACGGGTTGTCGGCCGTGCCGCGGACCACGAGGTCGGGGGCATGCGGGGCAGCGGCGCCCCAGACGCGGGCCAGGACGTCGCGCGCCGACCCGCGATGGACGGGCACGAGCCCGCCCGCGGCAGCCGCCAGGCCGTCGTCTGCGGGCTCGTCCGAGGTGGCAAGCACGACGACGTCGATGGCCGGAACGGCCCGCAGGGCCGCGATCGTCCACGCGAACAGGGGTCGGTCGCCGATCAGGGCCAGCACCTTGCCCGGCAGCCTCGTCGAGCCGGTCCGCGCCTGGATCACCGCGACGACGCGCATCTCAGTCCGCGCGGTACGCGGCGGTCACCTTGTCGAGCGCGGCGACCACGTCGTCGACGTCCCCGTCCGTCATGGCCGAGAAGAGCGGGAGCGTCAGCAGCCGCTCGTAGGCGGCCTCGGCCACGGGGAAGCGGCCCTCGAGGTCGGGGTACCGTTCCCGGTAGAACGGGTGACGGTGGACCGGGAGGTAGTGGACGTTCACCCCGATCCCCTCCGCGCGGAGGGCGTGGTAGACCGCGGCCCGGTCGACGCGCAGCAGCTCCGGCCGGAGCAGCACGACGAAGAGGTGCCAGGCGGGGTCGGCCTCCGGGGCGACGGCCTGCACGTCGAGTGCCCAATGGTTCGCCAGGGCGGCCCGATACCGCCCCGCCAGCCGCCGCCGCGAGGCGAGGAACGTGTCGAGGCGCGCCAGCTGGCTCGTTCCCAGGGCCGCCATCACGTCGGTCAGCCGGTAGTTGTAGCCGAGCTCGACCATGGCGTACGACCAGTCGCGGCGGGCCGCCCGCTCGGTCGCGATCCCGTGGTTGCGGAACCGGCGGAGGAACGCGGCCCGATCGCCGTCGTCGGTCAGGGCGGCGCCCCCCTCCCCGGTCGTGAGGATCTTGGCGGGGTGGAACGAGAGGACGGTGAGGTCGGCGAGGGTCCCGACGGTCCGGCCGCGCAGGGTGGCGCCGAGCGAATGGGCGGCGTCGGCAACGATCGGGATCGGGCCGCCGGGGGCGGCGTCGGCGACGAGCCGCAGGCGCTCGTAGTCGGCCGGCTGGCCGGCGTAGTCGACCGGGACGATCGCCCGGGTGCGGGGCGTCACGGCAGCCGCGGCTGCCGCCGGGTCCAGCAGGAGCGACGCCGGATCCACGTCCGCGAACCGCGGCTCCGCCCCGGCGTAGAGGATGGCGTTGGCCGTGGCGGCGAAGGTCATCGGCGTGGTCAGCACCTCGGCTCCAGGGGCGAGGGCGAGCGACGCCATGGCGCCGTGGAGGGTGGCGGTGCCGCTGCTGAAGGCGACCGCATGGCGGGCGCCGGTCACCGCGGCGAGGGCCTCCTCGAACGCCGGAACCCGCGGCCCCGTCGTCAGCCAGTCCGACCGGAGGGCCGCGGCAACCGCTGCCACGTCGTCGTCGGAGATCTCCTGCCGGGCGTAGGGGAGCAGGGTGGAGCGGATCGGCGACCCGCCGTCGATCGCCAGCCGGGCGCCGCTGATGGGCACCCGCTCGCGGCTCACGGCACGCGCTCGCGGCTCACGGCACGCGCTGCCCGGCCGCCAGCCGCGCGGCCATCCAGGCGCGGGTCGCCGCCAGGCCCTCGGGGAGCGAGACCTCGGGCCGCCAGCCGAGCAGCCGGCCGGCCAGGCGTGCGTCGCAGCGCAGGACAGCGATCTCGCTCTGAGGGTGGATGTGCGGCACGTGGACGATCCGCGTCGGATCGGGCTCGACCAGCGCGGCGAGCGCGTTGACGGACACGTCGGCGCCCGTCCCGGCGTTGAGGACGCGCCCCGTCGCCGCGTCGGAGAAGAGGGCGTCACACACGAAGCGGGCGCAGTCACCCACGTACAGGAGGTCTCGCGTCTGGGTCCCGTCGCCGTAGATCCGAAGCTCCTCGCCCAGCAGCGAGCGCCTCGTGAAGATCGCGACCACCCCGCCTTCGCCGACCGAGCGCTGGAACGGCCCGTACGTGTTGAACGGCCGGACCACCGTCGTCGGCAGCCCGTAGGCATGGAAGTAGCTGAGCGTGAGCGCCTCCCCGGCGATCTTCGAGGCGGCATACGGGGAGGCGGGCTTAACCGGGTGGTCCTCGGCGATCCCCTCGGGCGCCGTCGCGAGGTCGTAGACCATGCACGTGCTCATGAAGAGCAGGCGGGTCCCGTGCTCACGAGCCGCCTCCAGGAGCCGGAACGTGCCGACCACGTCGTTGTCGAAGGTCCCGGCCGGGTCATCGATGCTGTCCTGCACGGAGATGGACGCCGCGAGGTGCGCGACCGCGTCGGCTCCGGCGAGCCATGCGCGGCAGGCGTCGCCGTCGCGGACGTCCCCCACGACGAGCGGCTCCAGGCGCGGACTGCCCGCGAAGGCGGCCAGGTTGTCCGCGTCGCCCTGGCTCAGGTTGTCGACCGGAAGGACCGTATGGCCACGGTCGAGAAGCTCGCGCACCACCCAGCGGCCGATGAAGCCGGCGGCGCCGGTGACGACGACCCTCACGGCTCCAGGCCGTCAATCGCGGCGCGGAGGACGGCCTCGACCTCGGCTGCCGGCATCGGCTTCACGCCGTCCGACCGATAGGCACCGACGGGCGCGGCGGGGATACGCGTGTACGCTTTCTCGATGTCGTTGGGCGTGTCGATCGAGGGCAGGACCGCGTACATCGAGCCGACGTCGCGGGCACGCAGCGACTCCTCCTCGGTCATGAGCTCCTCGTACCCCTTCTCGCCCGGGCGCACGGGGATGCGGGTCGTCGAGATGTCGGACGGGCTGCGCCCGTGGCGGGGCGCGAAGACGGCGATCGCGGCGGTCACCAGGTCCGCGAGGCGCGCGGCGGGCATCTTGAAGACGAAGACCTCGCCGCCGTGGGCCACGCGGGCGGCCTCGAGGGCGAGCTCCACCGCGCGGTCGGTGCTCATCACGAAGCGGGTCATCGCAGGATCGGTGACGGTGACCGGCCCCCCTGCCGCCACCTGGGCCGCGAAGAGTTCCACGGCGGAGCCGCGCGACCCGAGGACGTTGCCGAACCGCACGCTGGCAAAGACCGTGGGGTGGTGGCCCCGGTAATTGGTGGCCGCCGTGACCAGTTTCTCCGCGAGGAGCTTGCTCGCGCCCATCACGGAGGTCGGGTTGGCGGCCTTGTCGGAGCTGGTGAGGATCATCGTCCCCACCCCGTGGGCGAGGCAGGCGTCGATGACGTGCTGGGTGCCGGTCACGTTGGTGAGCGCCGCCTCGAACGGGTTGTACTCGCCCGACTCGACGTGCTTGAGCGCGGCACAGTGGAAGACGACGTCGATCCCCTCGGTCGCGCGCAGCAGGCGGTCGCGATCGCGAATGTCGCCGATGAGGAAGCGGAGGTCGCTCCGGCCGCGGTACCGCTGCCGCTGGTAGAACTGCTTCGTCTCGTCCCGGCCGAAGACCCGCACGACCTCCGGCTCGTGGGCCAACAGATGGTCGACGAGGCGGGCGCCGATCGTCCCCGAGCCGCCCGTCACCAGGACACGGCGGCCCCTGATGGCATCGGCCCGGGACGAGAGATCCTGAGGTGCGCTCACGACGCCAAAGAGTAGACGGTTCCCGGCGACTCGGGGAGCACCTGACCCGGTTCCTCCTCCTGCCTCCCCCGCCCGGTGCGGTACGATGCGCCGGGTCCGCCGCCCCGGCGTCGTGGCCCCCGAGCATCCGTCACCAACCCACCAGAGGCACCATGACCCTCCGCGTTCGCCCGACGACGCGGACCGGCCGCCGCAGCGGCTTCGAGTCCGACGCCCGCCGGAACCTCCTCTTCAGCCTCGGTTTCGGCGTCGTCGTCGTCGTCGCGATCCTCCTGCTGGTGGGCGCGGGCGCCGCCGGCTGGTACGGCGAGCACCTGGCCCCGGTCGCGATGGTCAACGGCGAGTCGATCACGAAGGACGCCCTGCGCGAGCGCGTCGCCGTCGAGACCTTCCGGCTCGACCTGCTGGAGTCGCGGACCCGCGAGAAGGTGAACGCCGGCAAGATGTCGCCGTCGCAGGGGCAGCAGCTCCTCACCTACATCTCGCAGCAGAAGCAGCAGATCGGCAGCCTGGCCTTCGAGCGCGAGATCGACACGACGCTCCTGCTCCAGCTGGCGGCCAAGCGCGCGGTCGACGTGACGCCGGCCGAGATCGACGCCCAGGTCGCGAAGGACGCCACGACGCCCGAGAGCCGCCACTCCTTCGTGATCGCGGTCACGCCGGAGAAGGACACCGGCGCCACCAAGCCCACCCAGGCCCAGAAGGATGCGGCGAAGAAGAAGGCGGACGGCCTGCTGGCCGACCTCAAGGGCGGCAAGACCTGGGAGGAGGTCGTCAAGGCCTCCGGCGACGCCGCCGCCGCCGAGACGAACGGCGATCTCCTCTTCATCGACACGGGGACCACCTCTCCCGACGCGCCGTTCGTGGAGGGGATCTTCGCCCTGGCCGGGCCGGGCGTCACCGCGGTCATCGAGGGCGACGACGGGGTCTACCGGATCGGCCGGATGACCGAGGTCTCGGCGGAGCTCGTGGACCCCAACTACATGAAGCGGGCGACCGACGCCGGCGTCTCCGAGGCGTTCTACCGGCGCTCCGCAGGGTCCATCGTGGCCCGCGACGAGGTGGAGGCCCAAATCCTGGCCGAGGTGGTCGACAAGCCGTCGGAGCAGCGCCGGATCGTCGAGATCGCGATCGAGGACAACGGCGGCAGCCCGATCGCGCCCGGCGCCGTCCTGGTCAAGCACCTCCTCTACTCGCCCAAGGACGACCCGGGCGGCGCCGCGGCGCTCCCCGCCGACGACCCGGCCTGGAAGGCCGCGGAGGACGAGGCGAAGAAGGCCTACGACGAGCTGAAGGCCGGGACGAAGCGCTTCGTGGACCTGGCGCCCGGCAGCGACGACGCCTCCTCGGCCGCCGCGAACGGCTTCCTGCCCTACTTCGCCAAGGACGATCCGCAGACCCAGCTGGACCAGGCGTTCAGCGACGCGATCTTCGCCGAGGGCGTCGTGCCCGGCCAGCTCCTCGCCCCGGTCAAGTCGGCCTTCGGCTGGCACGTCATCCAGTTCGTCACCGCGGAGGATCCCGTCGTCCGCTCCCAGCAGCTGATCGCCGAGGCCGGCAAGCCCGGCGCCGACGTCGCGAAGCTGGCGGCCGAGCACTCCATCGCCGCCTCGGCGGTCGACGGCGGCGACATCGGGTGGATTGCCCGCTACCAGTTCGAGAAGGACCCGGAGGACGCGATCTTCGCCACGCAGGCCAACGGGGTGTCGGCGGCCGTCACGGGCACCGGCCTCGTCTTCTACGGGGTCACCGAGATTGCCACCCGGGCGCCGGACCCCGAGCAGGCGGCGACGCTCCGCGACAACGCCTTCGTCAACTGGTACCAGGGGATCAAGAACGATCCCGACCAGACGAAGATCGAGCGGCTCCTGGACACCTCGGCCACCGGTTGACGGGAGGGCCTCGTGCTCGACGCCCTGCTCGCCGAGGCGCGCCTGCGCTGGGGCCTGGACCCGGCGGACGGCCTCGCGGTGGTGCCCGCGGAGCGCCTGATCGGCGTTCCGCTGGAGCCGACGCGCCCGACGCTCCTCGTGCCGCTCGTCGCCCTGCGCACCGCGCCGCCGCCGGATCCGCCGGTCCCGCTCGCCGGCCGCCACGGCCCCGCCGGCCGCGACGCCCTTGCCGTCCTGCGGCGCCTCTACCCGGCGGACCACCCCGTGGGGCGGTTCGGCGCAGCCGAGATGACGACCGTCGGCGCCCTCGTCGCGGCCGACCTGGCGGCCCCGCTCTACCTCGCCCCGGTCGCCCCGGAGTTGGCGGCGGCCTCGCCGTGGGGGATGCCCTGGATCTCGAACCGCCTCCGGGAGCCCGACGGCTGCCCGTGGGATCGCGAGCAGACCCACGAATCGCTGCGCAACCACCTCCTCGAGGAGGCCTACGAGGTCTACGACGCCCTCGCCGGCGGCGCCACGCCGGAGCTGGCCGCCGAACTCGGCGACCTGTGGCTCCAGGTCGTCCTCCACGCCCAGCTGGCCGCGGAGGCCGGCGTCTTCGACTTGGCCGACGTCCAGGCGGCGATCGCGAGCAAGATCGTCCGCCGCCACCCCCACGTCTTCGGCGACGCGGAGGTCCGCACGGCCACCGACGTCAACCGCCAGTGGGAGCGGATCAAGCAGGCGGAGCGGGCGGCGGAGGTAGCGGCGTCCGCCGCGTCGGCCGTCGAGGGCGAGCCGGTGCCCCGGCCGAAGAGCGCCCTCGAGGGGGTGAGCCGCTCCATGCCCGCCCTGGCGGCGAGCCAGGAGATGCAGGAGCGCGCCGCGCACCTCGGCTATGACTGGCCCAGCGTGGAGGGCATCCTGGGCAAGGTCGCGGAGGAGCTGGGCGAGCTCGCCGCCGCCGAAGGCTCGGCGGCCCGCGCGGAGGAGCTGGGCGACCTCCTCATGGTGGTCGTCAACCTCGCCCGCCACCACGGCGTGGAGGCGGAGGCCGCGCTCCGGTCCGCCAACGAGAAGTTCCGGCGGCGGTTCGGGATCGTGGAGCGCCTCGCGGCCGAGCGCGCGGTCGCCCTGCGGGATCTCTCCTTCGCGGAGCTCGATGAGCTGTGGAACGCGGCGAAAGCGGAGCTGGCGGGCCAGAATGGACCCGAGGAGGTGCGCTATGACGATCGGGAACCGCGGCCCGGCCCTGCGCCCGTCGGGGCGGAGGCCGGATGAGCTGCGGCCGGTGACGATGACGCTCGGCGTCCAGAAATGGGCCGAGGGCTCCTGCCTGATCCGGGTCGGCGACACGGAGGTCCTGTGCGCCGCGACGATCGAGGACCGGGTGCCGCCGCACCTGCGCGGCAAGGGGAGCGGCTGGGTCACGGCCGAGTACTCCATGCTGCCGCGCTCCACCGCCGAACGGACGATGCGCGAGGCGACGGCCGGCAAGATTGGCGGCCGGACCCACGAGATCCAGCGCCTGGTCGGCCGCTCCCTGCGGGGCGTGGTGGACCTGGGGCGCCTCGGCGAGCGGACGGTCACGGTCGACTGCGACGTCCTGCAGGCCGACGGCGGGACGCGGACGGCCAGCATCACGGGCGGCTACGTGGCCCTCGCGACGGCCCTCATCACGTACGGCATGGAGCGACTGCTCGTCGGCAAGGTGGCCGCGGTCTCGGTGGGGATCCACGATGCCGTGCCGCTCCTGGACCTCGACTACGCGGAGGACCGGGTGGCCGAGGTCGACTTCAACGTGGTGGGCACGGATGCCGGGCGCTACGTTGAGCTGCAGGGGACGGCGGAGGGGAAGGCCTTCTCGCGCGACGACCTGGGCCTCCTGCTCGACCTCGCCGGCACCGGCCTCGCCACGCTGTTCGCGGCCCAGGCCGCCGTGCTGGCCACCGTGAAGCGGTGACCGACCGGCCCC
>Ga0315295_10000591_pt1 | contig 31394 bp, 24 predicted proteins | sample YL17G14_0_MG_FD_204453 | JGI IMG/M metagenome (GOLD analysis project Ga0315295, IMG submission 204453) | Sediment microbial communities from Yellowstone Lake, YNP, Wyoming, USA - YL17G14_0 | ecosystem: Environmental > Aquatic > Freshwater > Lake > Sediment | place: USA: Wyoming | collected... | reverse complement strand
GCTCTCTGGATTATTTTGGGATGTCTGCAATGCCTTCAGGTTCTCATAATGTACAATACTGCCGAATTGAGGATATTCAGGGCTTTCCTTGAGAATTTGATAGCTTTCCGTTCCTGTTCGCCCTGCATTTTTCATACCAATTGGGACGTAAACTTCTCTTACCCAATGCTGGTACCTCTCCCGCACTTCAGTTTCTACGCCTGGGGCATAGTTTATAAATGACATATTCATAACAGGAGCATTTCCCATTCTATCGTTCATTTCATGTTACCCCTCATTCTTTTCTAAACCGAAAGGGCGCTAGCCATCGCCGGCTTTGTCACCAGCGATTCTAGCGCCCTTATTTCATTTACCCTCCAAGTGTGTCAGGAGGTGATTTTCAAGAAGATTTACATTCGGTTAAAGAATAGTTTATCGGGTTATGTTAGTCAATAGAACGGCAAATTGATTTAAGAATTATTTAAATCGCAAAGTACAGCAGGTGAACTCGGAGCCAACATGACGGGTGCGCACGTTCTATCAAGGCGGTTGAAGCCGCTTAATGCCACTCCTGTTTGGTGTCGTGGTGTTTTATGGGGCGTGGCAAAATAGGTGGCTAATTAAACAATATCGGTTTACTGCAGTGGCTGATTTCGGGAAGTCCGGACTGAGGTGGTACCCAAAATTCGGACAGGTTGTTAAGGGTGAGTTCTGCCCCTAAAATAGCAAAGAAAGAAGAGGGAGCAGGACATGAAACCAAATCGCCGGAAACACGACTCATCATTCAAAGCCAGGGTAGCCCTGGAAGCGCTTAAAGGTGAGCAGACGATTGCCGAGCTGCCAAGCAGGTTTGAAATTCACCCCACCAGCTGAAGTCTTTACCGTTCGATGGAATCTTTAAGCAGGGGTATGATAAAATCCTTTGCAACAGGTACCAGCGGGGAAGTGGGACTCGCTCTTAATATGACCCATATCCTGTCCAAATAACGGGACCCACCTCAATGGCTATGGGTTAGAATGCGTAGCACTGGACATTAACATTACAGAATGCAGATACTAAGCTTAAAACAATCGAGAGAAAATCATTTAACTAACCAGACTTTACCACTTGAACACATTGTCTAAAAAATGAAGTTATTCAATGATTAACAAATTGGAAAGGAGAGACTATGAAGATTACCGATGTCAGCCTGACCATGTTTACCTGGAAAATCCCTACCCAGACAGCCGTTCACCGCTTTTCGGCGGCGGCGGGAAACCGGGAGATTGCGGTCGTCACCATCGGCACGGACGAGGGTATCGAGGGGCACTCGTTCCTCGGTGCCTCCAACCGCGGAGCGGATATTGACGTACCGGCGCTCCTGACCTACCTTAAGCCCATGCTGATGGGCCAGAACCCATTGGATATCGGCCGGCTGTGGAATGATATGTTTCGCTGGAACCGGGTGGTTTCTTTAAGGGCAATCGGTGTAATGGATGTTGCCCTCTGGGACCTGGCGGGGAACGCCATGAAGCAGCCCATCCACCGGCTCCTGGGCACCTGCCGTACCAGCGTACCGGCCTATGTCAGTTCCGAGCATCTTCCTACCGTTCAGACCTATGTTGACGAGGCCCTGGACTATAAATCGCGGGGTTTAACGGCCTTTAAAGTCCATCCCCATTCCAACCCCGCCGAGGATATCGAAATCTGCCGGGCAGTGAGAAAGGCAGTGGGGGATGACTACCGGCTGATGCTGGACTCAATGTGGGCTTACAGCTACGAAGACGCCGTACGGGTAGGTCGTGTCGTGGAGGACCTTAACTACTACTGGTACGAAGACCCGCTGGTGGATGATGACCTCTATAACTACGTAAAGCTCCGGCAGAAGCTGCATATCCCCATTCTGGCTACTGAATATGCGCCGGGCGGACTCTACGGACTCCCCCAGTGGATTCTCCAGGGCGGTACCGATATGCTTCGCGGTGATGTCACGGTAAAGGGCGGCATTACTTCGCTTATGAAAATCGCCCATCTCGCCGAGGCTTTTCGGATGAAATGTGAGATTCATCATGGCGGCAACTCCCTGATGAATGTTGCCAATCTCCACGTTATCATGGCCGTCAGCAATTGCGAATATTTTGAGGTGTATTTGCCCGACATCGCCCAAAAATACGCGCTCGTCAAAGACATCGAGGTTGATAAACAGGGATTGGTCCACGCACCGGAAGCCCCGGGGCTCGGCTACGAGATAGACTGGGAACTTGTGAAAAGAAATACAACCCGTGTTTTAAGATAAAGCATCGATAAGGAGGTTAATATGCTGGAAGTCGAAAAACTCCTGTCTGACCTCATTAAAATCAACACGGTCAATCCGCCGGGGAATGAAACGGGGGTTGCCCAGTACCTCAAGCGCCTCTTCGATGAGAACAAGATACCGAATGAGACGATGGGGCCGACGCCGGAACGGCACAGCTTCGTCGCCTCTATCGGGCAGGGAAAGAAGAGCCTTTTCTATCTTGCCCATACCGATGTCGTTCCCGTCGCCGAGGGCTGGGACTTTCCGCCCTTCTCCGGGGATATTAAAGACGGCTTTATCTACGGACGGGGCGCCCTGGACTGCAAAGGTTTGACCTCCGCCGAAGCCGTCGCCACGTTAAATCTCGCGAAAGGTGGCAAGCTCAAAGGTAAGCTCATCTTCGGCGCGAGCGCCGGGGAGGAGACGGGCGGCGTCGCCGGGGCGAAGTTTCTGGCGGATAACTACCTGAATAAGATTAAGGCGGACTATACGCTCACCGAGGGGGGCTGGGAGCCGCTCACCATCAACGGCAAAGTCTGCCATTTCATACAGGTGGGGGAGAAGGGTACGCTCCGGTTCAGGCTAAGGACAAAGGGCGTTTCCGCCCACAGCTCCCTCCCCACGCTGGGGGATAACGCCGTCGTCAAGATGGTGCGTGTATTTACCAGCCTGGGCAATTACAAACCCGAAATCCGCGTGAGCCCGGAGGTTGCAGAGCTTGTCCAGAACATCGCAAAGCTGGAAGGTTATAAAGGGATGGTGACTGAGAAGAACATCGATGACTTCATCGCAAAGCAGGAAGACAAAATGCTGGGCGCGTATATCTCGGCGTTAACTCGCATGACAATCGGGCCGGATGTAATACACGGCGGCATTAAGGCGAACATCATCCCGGACTTATGCGAGGCGGAGGTGGACATCCGGATGCTACCGGGTGAGACAGATAAGAGTACGATGAAGACACTCGCCCCGATGCTTGAAAGCGCGGAATGGGAGGTTTTCCAGTACAGCGCCCCGAATTTCACGACAGCGAACACTGAATTTTATAAGCTCATCGTGAGCACGCTCAAAGAGTTCGTCGGGGACGCGCAGGTTCTGCCCTGTTTATCATCTGGTGCGACCGACTCGCGGCACCTCAGGCCAATCGGCATTCTCTGCTACGGCATCAACATGATGACGCTGAACCTTGACCCGGCGATGGGGCATTCCGTCCACGGGCGCAACGAAAAGATAGACATCGCGAGCTTGAAACTCAAGACGGAATTCTTGACCAGACTCGCGGAGAGGTATTTGAACGGATAACGCTCAGTCCGGAGAAAAAATACCAGACAATCGCCCTTGCAAGCTTATCTCGCACCCCCGCTTAACGCCGCTGATGAGAGATTTCCACTTCGAGACAAATACCCGTTCCACCAGGCTGGGTGTGGCTGCTCCATCCTTCCCTGTAGGGGAAGGACTTTTTAGGAACTCATTCTCAAGCGTAAGCTTACCGACAAGACACTCCAGTTTCTCTATCCTGTCCTTTAGGGCGGCTTCAGAGATCGGCTCCCCCGTACTTGATACGGGGTGAGGCCGAAGTCAGAATACAGCTAACGGGGATTTGGCCATCGGCAGCATCAAGGTGAAACTTGAATCCTATCCATGACTCTATGAAGCCCTTACTGTTCTTCTTCGTGCCAACATCGCACTGACGGGGCAAATCCGCTGGCATTTCCTCTAACGTCATGGTCCGCTGGCGCCCTCGATGGCAAAGGTCAGGTGAGGGTGACATTAAGACCGAGTCTTATCCCCTCACCTTAATCCTTTCCATCAAGGGGCGAAAAAAACCGGAATTACGGATTGCTTCCTCTATACGATCCTCGTAATAACTAAGGGCAATAATCTTTCTACAAATACGGCGGCCAGCGCCAGCCCCTTAATACCGTGCGCCTGAGCTTATCCGGGCTTGGCCTCGTACCGAGTCTTTTTACCGAATCCATGTTAAGCTCAATACCGAAGCCAGGCTTATTTAACGGAGCAACCTCACCGTTTTCGGGCTTCACATGGTCACGGAAAAGCGGGGTCATTGGTTCGAAGAACTCCTTGATATACTCGTGGAAAAGCCCGTTGGGGATGGCGGCAATAAGGGGCACATCGATGAACTCGGTGTGATGGGGACAGACAGGAAGCCCGTAGGCATCGGCCATTGCAGCAATCTTCAGGAATTCGGTGGGACCCCCGCACTTCCAGATATCCGCCTGCACCACCTCTACCGCCCCGTGCTCCATCAGGTCTTTAAACTCCCACTTCGTATAGTGGTTTTCCCCGACGGCGATGGGGATGGTCGTCTCTCTCGCTAGCTTTGCCAGGTTATCAATTTCATCGGCCAGGATAGGCTCTTCCAGCCAGTAGATGTCATACTCTTCAAGGCGCTTCGCCATCTCGATGGCGGTGTGGATGCTCCACCCGTTATTGACATCAAGGCAGAGGTCGGTATCAGGTCCGATTGTCTTACGCACCAGTTTAACGCGCTCCAAGTCTTCCTTCGGGTCGCGCTTCCCGATTTTCATCTTGACGATTTTAAAGCCCTCTTTAACGTAGTCAGACATCTCTTTGACCAATTCGTCACTCGTATAGTTAATGTCAATCCCGCTACCGTAAGAGGGTACTTTGTCCCGGTAGCCGCCGAGGAGACGGTTTACTGGCTGGTTGGTTATCTTGCCCTTTAAGTCCCAGATAGCCACATCGACCATGCTGATAGCGTTTATGGCTGCCCCACGTCGCCCTTCTTGCAAGGTTGCCCAGTACATCTTGCTCCAGATACGCTCGTTGTTCATCGGGTCTTCCCCGATGATGTAGGGCTTGAGTATCTCCTCGACAAATACCCGGTAGAGGTTGCCGCTTCTGGCAAGCCCCAGCCCGGTCACTCCATCGTCGGTAAAAATCTGGCAGAAAGAGTAAGAGCTTACCGTAGGTAGGGTATTTATGGCATCCTGTGTCTGCCTGATTGGAATGTAAACCGGGTCGGTGATTTTTATATCCGTGATTTTCATGGTTACCTCCTCTGTTTTAAAGTTTAATCCGACATAAATGTTTTTATTTGGCTACGAATATGTACGCAGGATAGTAGTATTGAGATTGATACGCTATTGAATTGAACTGTTGCTGTTTCGCTTACCTATATATTCCCTCTAGCTTTTTATTAGCTGATATTGAACGTACTATTTGTAATTCAAATTAGGGAAGTCAGTCTTGATGACTCTGTTGTCAATCAGCGAAATGGGACACTTTTTAAACCGAACACTTTAGCCTAATCAGTCGGCATTAACAAGCTTTCCTGAAGCCCCTGTTATAGTCTCTGCGACGATTAATTGTTTGTATGTGCACCTCCTTTCGGCGCTCCAGAATCTCCTCTCTCCTGCCAAATAAGACATCGGCAGGCGTCACATTGCCAAGCGCCTTGTGGTAACGGCGGGCTCTTTCAGCTTTTTCACGATTGCCTCAGTCGTCATCCGGGATATGATTTCGGGTTGCCAGCGGAGGGGCTCTTTTGCCATGTCTGCCCTGCTTTCATGCACCTTAATTGGTCGTAGTTTATTGCTATGCTTTTGATTATAAGCTTTTGGAAAACAAAGAGGCAAGGCCAAATGTGGCTTCGGGGATGCAACACCACATTCCGTCATGTTCTGCACAATATGAGTATTTGTAAGCTCTGAGGTTTGCCGTCTCTTTTTCTCGCCAGACTAATTGCGACCCGGTAAGATAGGTAGAAAAACTTCAATATCACTTTTTTGGCTTATGGTTAACCTAAGGGGTACTATACTCCTCTTTGTTTTTTCAACTTCATTTCTGCGATGGCTATTAGGACGAGCACCACGGAGATTGCCATTGCCAACCAGTAGCCCAGTCCAACTCGATTGCTTTCCTGAAGAAGCTCTACCACAGTCTGGATGAAATACGGGAGGATGTTGACAGATAGATTGAAGAGTAGAATAACGAGCGGACATATTCAGGGAAATATTGCTTTGGCAAGACACCCTGGCAGACCTTCGTGGACAGTAAGAGCCTGGCAGAAGAGAAGATGCTGGACAGGTTACAACCGACAGACAACGTCGCTGTCAGTGAGGTCTCAACTGTCAGATGACGTCTTGACTATTTCAAATTATGTTAAGAATACCGCCCTTCCCCCGGGAGACAAGGTATGCCTAAAAAGAAAACCAAGATAGAATGGTGCGATTACACGTTAAACTGTTTCTGGGGCTGCTACGGCGGCTGTCCCTATTGCGCCGCTCGAAAAATAGCCCGGCGCTTTGGGAGATATATCGGGGAAAAGAGGGGATATCCGCCTTCGATTATCCCCAAAATGGCTAATTTTGAGCCGGTTTTCCTTCCTGACCAGCTTGCCGGGGTATCCGGGATAAAGGAATACTCCCAGATATTTATCAGTGAGATGGGAGACTGGTGCGGGACAGGCGTATCCCCGGCCGATTCACAACAGGCCCTTGATACAATGTGGATCTATCCCCAGCATGACTTCATAACCTCGACCAAACAGCCGCAGAACCTGGGCCGTTTCGAATACCCGCCGAACTGCTGGATGGGTATCGGCGTTACCGACCGCAAATCTGCGGAGAGGGCACTGACCATTTTTGAAAAGCTGAAAGCCAGCATCCGCTACCTGATGGCTGAGCCTCTTCTCGGGCCCCCGGGGAAACTTGATTTAACAGGTATCAACCTTGTCATCATCGGCAGTCAGACGAATCCTTACCGCCCGCCGGAACTGAAATGGGTAGAAGAGCTAGTGGAAGCCGCCGACCGGGCTGGCACCGCGGTATTCATCAAGGAAAATCTAAAGAGCCTGCTTAAACCGTTTATCCTGGAAAGCGGCATCGGTAAGTTCGGGTTTCCCATCTACGCCAAGACTCCCTATGTCAAACTGAGACAGGAGCTGAGAGTCGCCAGCTACGCACCCGTGATACGTTAGGCTGTTGACCGGCGGCCGCCTAAGGGCCACCCTTATATGATTTGGGACGGCGGACAAAAAGCATGGCGGCTATTGAGGTGATGTACATTACCAGAAAGATAACAAAGGCAAGGTGGTAACTGCCCGTCCGGTTGTAGATTGCCCCGGCGACCAGCGGGCCGAGAGCACCGCTCCCCCACAGGACAAAAAAGACAACACCGAGTATAGTCCCGTAGGCTTTAAGACCGAAGCTTCTGCATGCAAACAGCCGCTAACCCTCAAAAACCAGAAGTGCGGAACATAAGTCACCGGTTGGGGCAGATAACGCCGCAAACCATTGAAATTATCACAACACTTGTTGTTTATGACCCTAATCCCATCTCTATTCACATACGGAAGAGGATAGAGTGACGCTTGAAAAAAACGCTGAAACGTCTGTTATCGTCTCCATGAAAATAGACACCTTGAAAGCCTCTGATTTTCTGGGCGAGTACATCAGACGGAAAGAAAAAGGCACAATCGTAATTGAAGGTAAAATCAGTTTCGATTTAACAGCTACTGAATATGTTTATTCTTTTACTTACACCATGCCTTTTGACATGAAGCCAGATGTCCGTAGTGTAACCCACCGGTGGGGCCAGGTGACACCGGATACCAGTGAAGTTATTACAACAATCATTGTCTATAATCCGATTCCTGCTCCTATTCCAGTAAAGAATTTCTCCGCCGACATCACAATGCAATTGTAATGGTGTTTCTGATGGGGAGATTCGTAAAGCTGTAATTTCGTCGCGATGCGTTCGATTTTCCAATTGACAATGGGAAAAGGCTTAATATAGTATTCAATTCACACCGTTGAGATGACTTCTTTGAATCCGGGATAAATCGTGGGGCATATTAAATGAAAAGGAGGGAAAACAATGGCTGCTGTCGGTACAAGGAACTCTTTCGGTGTCCCCAACCTTGCCTGGTATGGTAACAAGACCCTGGAGCTTCCGCTGCCGGAGGGCTGGCAGGCGGAGGTGGCCAATTTCGCGGGATACGACCGGCCCGCTTTAAGACCGAATCAGATTAAGGCCTCTATCGCCAAATCTGTCGCCGGCCGGCCCCTCAAAGACCTAGCTAGGGGCAAACACGAAGTGGTCATTGTTTTTGATGACCAGACCCGCGTTACCCGAGCGTCCAAGATTGTCCCTCATGTTCTTCAAGAACTGGCCGCGGCCGGCATTGAGGAGAAGCAGATACGGTTTATCTGCGGCCTGGGAATGCACGGGACCATGTACCGGCCCGATTTCGTCAAAAAGCTGGGAGCCGATGTGGTCGCCCGTTTCCCGGTCTATAACCACAATGCCTTCGCCAACTGCGTGTACGTCGGTACCACCAATACCTACCGAACCCGTGTTTACGTTAATCAGGAGTATATGAGGTGCGACTTCAAGATTCTTATCGGTAGCTGCGTTCCCCACGTTACCGCCGGATTTGGCGGCGGGGGTAAGCTCATCCTGCCCGGCGTCACCTCCTTTGAGAGTGTTGACTGGAACCACATGATGCAGAAAAAAGACGCCGTTGCCCACGCGGAAAAGCCGATAATGGGGATGGGGATTGTTGACGAGAATACCCAGCGCTGGGATATTGACGAATGCGCCGACCTCGCCGGGGTAGATTTCCTCGTTAACTCCATTGTCAACCTGCGGGGAGAATCGGTGGCCGTCTATGCCGGCGCCTTCAGACCGACCTACGCCGAGGTGCTCAAGGAAGCCAAGACCAATTATAAGACTCCCAGGGTAACCGGCAAGGACGTGGTCATCACCAACGCCTACGCCAAGGTCAATGAATCGTCGATTGCCCTTGCCTGCGCCTATCCCACCGTCAACCCGAAGGGTGGCGATGTTGTCCTCATCGCCAACGCCGTTGAGGGCCAGATTTCCCATTATCTCGTAGGGCGCTGGGGCACCTCCAGCGTTGCCAAGCAACACACCCCGCCAAGGATACCGGCGCATGTCAACCGGCTGATTGTCTATAGCGAATTCCCGCATCTGGGAGATACGTGGTTCCATTACGGGGAAAACCCGAAAATTACGTTGCTCAGCAAATGGGAAGACGTCATAAAGGCCCTGCGGCAGGCGCACACGGAGAAGACATCAGTCGCCGTCTTTCCCGACGGCACCGTTCAGTACGTGGCCTGAAACGGCAGACCATAACGCCAGAAGCTAAAACTACGGCCTTATCTATATTTGGAGCTTCCCGGACAGGGAGTCCCATTTTAAAATTGGCACAGAAGGGAGATAAGTGAAGATTGGCGAAAGTCTAATCCTAGGCAGCACGCTCACCGACGAAAACATGGTCTTCCTGAAACAGCTTGGGGTAGACGGCCTCACGGTGGGGTTCCTGCCGCTGAAAAAAGACGGGCTAGGGGGAGAGTCTCCCCTCTCAAAGCTGAGAGAAGAGACCGGCTGTTATGAGACCGAGGACCTGGTTGCCCTCAAAGAGTGGGTTCAAAGCCATGGACTCAAGCTGTTTTCAATAAGGTCGTCGCCCAACCCGCGCTGGAACAGGATAATTCTGGGCCAAGCGGGGCGCGATGAGCAGATTGAGAACTGGATTAAGTCCCTCAGTAACATGGGGAGGGCGGGTATCCCACAAATGCAGTACAACCTGATGATTACTGAGGCGGGGTACCGGACGTCGGCGGAGCCGGTCGGACGGGGCGGGACGCGGATTGACAGGTTTGACTATGAGGTCGCCCGGAAAGCACCTGTCACTCGCTTTGGCGAAATTTCCGAGGAAGCGATGTGGGATAACTTTACCTATTTTCTCAGGGCCGTAATCCCGGTCGCCGCGGAAACTGGCGTTAACATGACCCTCCACCCCTTTGACCCCCAGGTGCCCAGTCTCGCCTGCATCGCCCGGATTATCCGGAGCGTGGAATCCTATGACCGGGTCTTTAAGCTTATGCCCGCCAGAGCGAGCCAGATAAATTTTTGTCTCGGCTGCTTCCAGCAGATGATGGACGCCGATGGCGTTTATGACACCATCCGGCACTTTGGCAGGGAAGGCAGGATTGGAGCGGTCCATATCCGCGGCGTCAGGGGCACCCTGGAGAAGTTTGATGAGGTCTGGCCGGATGAGGGCAAACTTGACATGGTAAAGGCGGTGGGAGTGCTGAAGGAAGTGGGGTTTAACGGAGCTATCGAGCCCGACCACGCCCCCCACCCGACGGGTGACACGGAATGGGGCCATAGAAGCCAGGCGTACCAGATTGGTTACCTGAAAGGCGTCCTGCAGGGGGCGGGCGCGCTTGATTAATTAATTGATCGAGATATGAGCGAGCAGAACTTTTAAGAGATCTTCGCCCAAATCTATTAGCGATTTGTCTCTCGTAAGGTCGCTTCCACTAAGCGGAAGCGACCTTAATGTTGGCTTTTGTCGACCGGCACGGTATTACTTGTCGGTGTCATATTTTGGCTTCTTGTGTAATTCAATAAAAACATATCCATCAACAGCCTATTGTTGATGGATATGACGAGTATTCTGTTATATTCAGCGTTGTCCTTACATTAACTCAATCGTTCGCAGGAGCTCTGCCGGTTAATGGGCTTTGTCATAAAAAATTGGCTGGACTTTGTTTATTTTTCGATCCCTTCAATCCCAGCTTGCCCAGGAATTTAACGCGATCACCCAGTTCTGCCTCAATTTCAAGCAGGCGGTTGCCGACAGGTCCCAGGACGCCGCCTCCCCGGATGGTCCCAGCGTTAATGCCGACGGTGTAATCGGCGATGTCTACGCCTTCACCGCGGCTGCTGCACGGCATGACGCCCCAGCCGGCGCGGTAGGCCATGTTGACGCTATCGAGGGCCTCGCTGATGGTGCCAATCTGGTTTACCTTGAGGAGCATGGTGTTCGCGGAACCGGTGGCGATACCCTGCTGCAGACGCAGGACGTTAGTGGTAAAGAGGTCGTCACCCACGACCTGGATACCGAGCGCTTTAACGACCTCGGCATGGCCGGTGTAATCGTTCTCATGCAGGGGGTCTTCCAGGATAACAAATGGGTAATCTCTTTCCATCTTTTGGTAGAGCTTGATGAGGGTAGCCTTGGTTTTCGGCTCCTTTGAGAAGAGCCCCTCGTAAACGTCCTTTTCCTTGTTGTAATAGGTCGTCGCCGCGGCGTCGACCTGGATACCCATTTTGCCCTTGTTGCCCGATTCTTCGATGGCCTGGGTCGCGACCTGCCAGAGTTGTTCGTCATGCTCGACGACACCCGGTCCGATACTCGTCGCTCCCTGAGCGGACGCGGCAATCTTAAACTTCCTTCTCATAAGCCCGTCGAAAGCCATTTTAGCCTCGTAGCACGCGTACGAAGCCTCGGAGTATGTCTTGAAGCCATAAGCCACAAATTCATAGCTCGGTTTGCCGCCCGAGCGCGCCGCCGAACCGCCGTAACGCTCGCTGCCGTGCATCATACTGATATCGGGCGTCGGCATGAGACAGGCGTTGACACCGCCGATATGCTGGTAAAGAGGGATACCGAGAGCGGCCGCGCCAGCCTTGAGGACAGCCGCTGATACCGCCGCCGTCGCATTGCCGCCGAGTCTGGTCTTGAGCGGTGTCCCATCAAGCTCAAGCATTATCTGGTCGATTTCGCGCTGGTTCGTGGCATCCAGTCCCTTGATTTTCAGCCCTATGATGTCGTTGACATTTGCGACCGCCTTTAAGACACCCTTGCCGTTGTAACGCTTCGGGTCGTTGTCATAAACGAACTGGATTTCATGCTCACCGATGGAAATTCCGGCGGTCGCGACTGCTACGCCAACCGCTCCGTTCTCGGTGATGACTTTGGCCTCCACCCCCGGATGTCCGCGGTCGGAGAAGATTTGCCGTGCCCTGACTGACTTAATTAGTGTACCCTTTTCCATTTTTTCTACTCCAAACCAACAATATTTGATTCCAATAGTACTGTCACATTCCAACACCTACCGCAATCCCGGGAATGTTCAGCTTTATTTTATATAGCGAGGGACGGGCGGTAATATAGAGGGTTTTCCAATCGGAGTCTCCCCATGCCAAATTTGCAGGTATTTCGGGCGTCAAAATACGCCCCAAACAATTTTTTGCGGGGTCTATTATCCAGATACCTCCTGGTCCGGTGCAATAAATATTTCCATGACAGTCTACCTTCATCCCATCCGGCGCACCCGGTTCTTCTGCTTTCAAATCAGCAAATATACGCCCGTTGCTCAACCCGCCATCCGGGTTAACGTCAAAGGCTCTAATATGTTTCCGCATCGTGTCGTCAATGTAAAGGGTGTTTTCATCCGGAGAGAAAGCAAGCCCGTTAGGCCTGTCAAAATCATCTACAAGCAGTTCAACTTCTCCACCATAAGTAATACGATAGACTCCATTAAAGGGGAGTTCTTTCCAGGTTTTACCATCTTTCAACCCGTAGGGTGGGTCGGTGAAGTAAGTACTTCCGTCTGAGCGGACGACCACGTCATTGGGGCTGTTGAGCCTATGGCCCTGATAGCTATCGGCGAGTACCTTTATAGTACCGTCTGTCTCCGTACGGGTAACGCGGCGGGTACCGTGTTCACAGGCAACCAGCCTCCTGGTAGCATCCAAGGTAAGCCCGTTGGAGTTCCCGCTGGGACTCCGAAACGTATTGACCTCTGGTCCTTCAGCAAGCATTTTGTATTTTACAATACGGTTTTTCGGAATATCACTGAAGAGTAAATAGTTACCGCACCACACCGGACCTTCGATAAAGGAGAAACCGGTGGCGATGTGTTCAAGTTTGGCATCTTCGGGAACAATATCCCTAAATTTTGTATCGCATATTTGCGTTTTTAATTCCATAATATTCCTCCCGGTATTGCCAAACCCTCATGTTTTTCTGAAAGAAGCTCTTTTAGCCTGGTCAATTCTAATATCGCTCTCAACTTCCTACAAGAGATACCCATGTTAGGACTTGATTCAGATATAGAGTAATGCTAAGCCTTTTCACCTATTGCTTTGCTCTCTTTTTGGACATCACCTTTGGAGCTGCGTACAAACATCATGACCGGAACGGCGATGAGGTACATAACGAGTGCCACAACAAACGCCCAGAAGTAATTGCCCGTATTATCATAGATGAAACCGGCGGTTACCGGTCCTAACGAGCCGCCGATACTCCAAATCAGGCTAATCACGCCGAAAATGACACCATAGGAACGAATCCCGAAAGTAGAACTGATGGTCATGGACATCGATGGTAACCAGCACCCCACGCCCAAGCCGAAAATAAGAGCGTAAGCCCATATCCAGTAGCCGGGAGATAAAGGATTGATGTTCATCAGGATCAGGACGCCTAGAGCTTCGCACCCAATTCCGATGGCAAACGAAAACTTGGCGGGAACATAATCGCAGAGCCATCCGAAACTAAATTTGCCGATAGCAGAACCGACACCGACAAAACTCACCGCCGTAGCCGCCAACGCCAGGTTAAAGCCGATTCCTTGCAAATGAGGAGCATGGTTTTGCATGATTGATGCATTGGCAACGCTGAAGGTGCCAAAGGCCAACGCCATGAGCCAGAAAGCGGAAGTTTTTCTCGCCTCGTTGAAATTCATCTCGACCTCATCCCTGACTTTCTTCCGGCTATGCCCAACGTGTGCAACCTCACCCGGTGGTGTATCAGCACCATCCGGGTAAAGTCCCATATCCTCGGGTTTTGTCTTGATTACCAGAAGATCAAGAGGGATAATCATAACGACGATGAGTAATCCGCAGAGCAGGTAAGCACCGCGCCATCCGAAATTGGGAATGAAAATGTTGCCGATAATTTGTGGCATTACAAACCCGCCAACTCCGATGCCTGACCCCAGCACACCGATTGCCCACCCCCTTCTCTGGTGGAACCAGTTCGAAACCACCATGCTTATCGGGAGAATCCCCATGCCTCCGCCAAAGATCCCGGCCATAAAAGCAAAAAGGTAGTACTGCCACAGGTTTTGCGTTAAGCTCCAGAGGGCAAGTGAACACCCCATCCCCAGCGCGCCCAGGGCAATGATCCTTTTGGCGCCAATTCGCGGAACAACCCGCCCGATAAATGGCGCGACGAGCCCACTGACGAGGAAGTTTAATGTCGATCCACCCATTATCTCGGCGCGTTTCCAGCCGAATTCATCGGTAAGCGGTTTAACAAAAAGACTCATCCCGTAGCCGAGCGTTCCGCTAGCGACGAAGAAGAGGAAACAACACGCCAAAATGTAATATCCGTAGAAAAAACGATGTTTCTTCTGTTGCATTCGCCCCTCGAAGATTACGCAGAATTACGGTTATGAAAGTTGATCTGCAAGCTAAGAAAGGTACTCACTTAGGCCCACTTTAACCTCCGTTTTTTCCGAAGATTGTCCATAAGGCAATCTAACCAAACCTTATTAGAATTATGTTCAAAAATAAGCCTTTTCAGTCAGGCTGATTTTAACACCGGACGCATCTCGGCGCAATGCATCCCCATTTTGGAACGGTTTCAGCTTGGCCCTCAACTCTCCTTAAAACAAGGTAAAGCGAGAGGTGCATGTGCTCATTGACAATGCAAAATGGCTGCAAACCCTAAATTGCTTGAACAAAGCAAGGCAACCTTGTCGTTTCGTAACCATTCGCATCGCTAGTCTAGTGTCTCGTATATATCTTGACGTATGATGGATGTTGATGCCATTCCAGCGCAGGCTGGAATCTAGGGGCAAACATGGATTCCGGATCAATTCCGGAATGACAGAGACCGTAAAGGCATTTGTAAGACACTACACTAGCAAAGTTAATAAGTTTCATTTTCAATCCCCCCAGAAACTAAAATGAAAGGGCCGACTACCCGTAAAATCGGTAGTCGGCCCAGTAGTAAGTCAGCTAAACCAAATTCTGAACCGTTATTCTTCTTCTAGCGGTTCAATTTTTTTACCTTGCCATCGATAGTTACAACCTCGACATATCGCCCCAAAAGGTCTTCCCAAGTATAATTGTACGGAAGTTTGGTTTGGGCGTGGATCTCGAGAGGAGTAATTATGCAAGGGTCCAGTGAATTTGGTATCCCGATCAGATTAGTATCGGTGTTAACGAATACTAACTGACCCTTTAGGACTTCTCCCAGCATGGTATCACCTCCTGTCTCTTTAGAAGTTAATCGTCGAATTGGACCAAGGAAGCTCATACCACTTCAATTCAATTCACTTCAGTAGGCTGACTTACTAATTTCTCTTAGCAGAATAGTGGATCTTGTGCAAACGTTGAAAACGACTCTGTATTTGGAATATGACACTCCTATGTGTATTGGTATGGTTTTGGGGTATGAAGAGAAAATCGATATCCTACCTCTCCCGCTACTATCAACAACTACCAAGATATCGGGAGTCGGGTTACAGGTACGAGTTGGATGCTGGTCAAAGAGTGTAGGCTGCTACAAATAAGCCCTTACGGTCAGGTAACTTCAATCTCTGTCTGTCCTTCAGAGCTCACCCTCGCATAAAAATAAAGTCAAACCCACCAATAGCCAAACCTTATGTCGTTACGTGCTGCCGAAAGGGTAAGAGTATTGTTGTATTGTGCCTATGGTGGCTCAATGATGGTGGTTTTTCACACCTATGTGGTGAAGTCCACTCGCTCCGACGACTAGACACATACGGGCTAGAGTCCCGCTGATAATATTGAAGGCTTGACTTCAACCCTACACCAAAACGGGATAAAGCCCCGCAGAAAATATTGAGGGTGTGATTTCAACCCTCCCCCGTCTCCACCACAAACACGGTCGGGTTCTTGGCCGGATAGACCGGGGACTCGTTGATAATACGAATATCTGATCCTGCTTTTCTGATTGCCACCGAAAAGTTGGTCTGAAGGGTGGCTTTGGTTTTATCGCGACAATTGACTTCGTCTTTTTCACTTCAAAATAAACGGCATCGAGCGTTGTGAGTAATAGCCGTCGGCGCTCCTCAAGATTAGCTTAAGCCCATAATTTGGAAGATTCATGATGAGTTTTCCCGCTTCCTCGTCGGCGCTGGCCTGAGGTACGACCAAGGATTCCAGTTTCATTTCCAGGAGCTTCTTCTGGCGGGCGTATTCGTCATCCGGGAAAACTCCATCAATATAGGCCTTTGACACCCGGCCCTCAAGGAAGCCTGCCCGGACGAGACAGGGGTTCCCGTAAGCAGTCTCCGGTCGCAGTCTACCAGACACCCCGGCCAGGAACCGGGAAGCAATCATAAAAGAGGGGGCGCTAAGCCCCCTCTCCCGTTTCTGCGATGATTTCTCGATGGCAGTTGATAAGGGAGTATCTTTTGCTGTCGCTGCGAGGAGCGCAACGACAGCAAATCACACTTTAACGTCATTGCGAGTGGCGTTAGCCCGAAACAATCCGTAAGATTATTCCTATTATCTCGTCCTGATTTTATTGGGACGCCTGACTTAGTAGCAAAAGATCTGGGCTTCCGCCGCAAGAGACTCCCTACTTCAGCGGGATGGATTTAAATTCTTTTACCACATTCGTGATTGCCCGCTCCACCGGGATGCGCTCAATGCTGGATGCCCCAAAGAATCCGACGATGCCCTCGGTGTGCTTAAGGAGGTAAGCCACGTCATTCGGCTCGGCGATAGGCCCGCCGTGACAGATGACCATCACATCCGGGTTGACGGACTTCCCGGCGTCGGCAATTGCCTGCACCTTCTTTGCCGCATCGTCGAGTGTCATGACGACACTCGCCCCGATCATCCCTTTCGCCGTGAGCCCCATGTGGGCAACCAGTAAATCCGCCCCGGCCTTCGCCATGTCCTTCGCGTTCTCCTCGTCAAAGACGTAGGGGCAGGTCAGCAGGTCAAGCTTACGGGCCTCATGAACCATGTCGACCTCAAGACCATAGCCCATGCCGGTCGCCTCAAGGTTCTGCCGGGCCTCGGTCTCCCGCTCGTAAAGCCCGACGGTGGGGTAGTTCTGGACGCCGGAGAACTGCATCTCGCAGAGCTGCTTCAGAAAGACGGGCATCAGGCGGAAGGGGTCGGTGCCGCAGACCCCGGCCAGGACAGGCGTGTCCCTGACGACGGGCAGCACCTCGCCCGCCATCTCGATGACGATGGCGTTGGCATCCCCGTAGGGCATTCGCCCCGCCATTGAGCCGCGCCCCGCCATGCGGTAGCGCCCGGAGTTGTAGATGACGATAATGTCCGCCCCGCCCGCCTCAGAGCACTTGGCGGAAAGCCCGACCCCGGCCCCCACGCCGAGGATGAGCTTCCCGTCCGCAATGTTCTTTCTGAGCCTTCTCAGGCACTCCGCCCTCGGAATCCGCATCATAAGAATCTACCTCCTGTTACTTTATCATTTCCAAAAGCAAAGCAACCGCCCTTTCGGCAAAGGCGGGGTCGTTGATATGGGCGTCAACCTCAACCACCCTGATTTTGTCATCCAGATGTTTCTTCAGGCTTTCAAAGAAAGCCGCATCCGCCGCCGGGTCGTAGAATGGCTGTCCCTCTCGGTCAATCATGGAAAAGCCCAGGCGCGGCAAGACGAAGGTCGTAGGACCTTTTGCCGAGTTTAATTTTTCCGCGATTATTTTGCCGAGGGCGATGTTCTCTTCTTTTGTCGAGCGCATCAGGGTCGTCTTCGGGTTATGCGGGTAGAAGCGGCGTCCCTCGAACTTCGCCGGGACGGTCTCCCTGGGCCCGAAGTTGACCATATCAATCGCCCCCGGCGTGACCAGCTGCGGCGTCCCCGTCTTCCCGGCGGCCTGAAGCCGGTCAGGTCCCGCCGTGCGGATGCCGCCGACGAGTTCATCCATAAGCTCATGGGTCGTGATGTCAAGGACCCCCTGGAAAAGCCCGCCCTGGGTCAAATCCTCAAGCGTCCTGCCGCCCGCCCCGGCGGCGTGGAAAACGATGACCTCGTAACCCTTCGCCTCAAGAAGCTGTTTACAGTTCGTGACGCAGGGGGTCGTCACCCCGAACATCGTCGCCCCGATGACAGGCTTCTGAGTGGTGTCAGGCGGTAGCTCCACCTTCACCATCCCGGCAATGGCACCGGCGGCGTTAGCGATGATTTGCCGCGAGAGCCGGTTGATTCCCGCGATGTCCGTGATGGCTGGCATCATCGTAATGTCTTTTATATCAACGTAGGTCTGGACGTTCCCGGAGGCAAGGGTTGAGACCATGACTTTCGGCACGCCGGTGGGAAGGACGCGCATCGCCGCCGTCCCGACGGTTGTCCCGGCACCCCCGCCCATGGAGATAATCCCGTTGAAGCGGCCCTCTTTGTAGAGCTTCTCCGCAACGGCGGCGATGCCCCGGCACATGGCGGCGACGCTTTGCCCCCGGTCAGCGGCTTTGCGAAGGGCAGATAAGTCTTCACCGGCTGCCTTAACAACCTCGGAGGCCGGGATGTCCGGCGTGAAGGGTGGGTCGGTAAGCACCCCAACGTCAATCACAAGCGTCCCGACACCGTGGGACTCAATCTGCTCTTTGAGAAAGCGGAACTCCTCGCTCTTGGTGTCAAGGGCGCCGATAATGGCAACAACCTTTTTCCCTGCCAAAGCGTGCGCCTCCTTCAATTTGAAGCGTCCCTGCGAATTGTAGCACCGAAAGAAAAGAGGGTCAACGCGGGGGAAGGAGGTGCTTTGATACATCAAGACGTTTCGGAGAATGAAAATGCCTTCTCAGATTGTTCAAGAACTTACTCAAAGTTCCGCCATGCGGCGTACATCGGCAAGGCCCAGGTGCGGTACATAATCGGCCTGGTATGCTTTCCCCTGCCTGATTGCTAACTCTTTATTAGCATTGTTTAGCCTGGCGGGTGGTTTCATACCGGTTGCCGGAACTATCGCTATCTCATTACTCATTTTCTTTTATCTTAAAATTAATCAATCTCGTATATTTTGTTTAATCTTACTTAGGGTATAATTCCCCGTCGCTTGCAACGAATGCCTAGATGCATGAGCATCCGTGTCGTGCAGCCGAATAGGCTCAGATTCACAAAGACCAACTAAGATTACTGTGATACCCCTACGCTTGCGTCGGGGAGAATGTCATTTAGGGACTTTAGTTTTTCCAGCATTCCGTCTATCTCTTCTCTCTCTAAAAAGCTATTCTAACCCATTTGACAATTTATGTTTCCCACTCGTTACTTACGTTCAACGGTGCCACGTGTACCACGATGAGCGTATTTAACAAATAAACCCATTTTAGCTACGTCCGTGCCACGGGGCCACGTGTACCGCGTCGCTAGCAAGCACCCCTTTTTCCGCCGATAATTTACGCAGTAAACATGGTACGATTTGCCGAGTTTATCAATGACTGTTATTGGTTGACGAATCTCAGGAAGTCCTACCGAGATTGCTTCTTCGACGACGTCCTGTAAGGTCTGATTGCGTTTAACTGCGATCAATTTCAAACGATCATACATATATTGGTTGACTAAGATTGATTTGTTCATACTCTTCTACTTAAAAATAACGTGGTACACGTGGTACCGTGGCACCGAAACCTATTATTAGCTTCGATTTACCCTAAAATACTGAAAAATCGAAGCTAAAAGTTCGTGTCCAATTCTTCTGTCTTGGTAAGTTCTTCGGCAGGCTTATGCCCGTTTTCAGAAAACAGCTCCGCGTAATCATCAGGTTCGAGAATATATCGTTTCAATAGTTTTCGGAATATTCGGGGCTGCCAAATGATGTAAGTTGCCCTGTTTTCTCTGCCACCTGAGCGCTGGGTTGTAATTTTCATAGACTTTAAAACCTTACCCACCGGACCCGGTTCAAGGTTTAGCTCATTGGCAACCATAGCAACAGTAATGTAGTCCTTGCCCTGTGCCGCCGCCAGCCGGAAGAAAGCCTCAACTATTTTACCCTGGTCATTATTGGCTCGCCCTTCAGTCAATGATTTCTGGTAATCCTGCAAAAAAGCCTTGAATTCCGCCAGGACGTCAGGGTAATCTTTGAACGACATGGCAAAGGGACGCCGGTCAATTTCCCTTACGCCCTCAACCATCTTGGTATTAAAAAACACTTCGACGACCAGGTTATTTATAAGTGGGTAAATAAAAACGACCTGGTATTCAGCCACGCGGACGGCTCTCCCATGCTACCCGATTCAATTACCCAGGCATGGCGGAAACTGACTAACCGAACTGGCCTTAAGGGATAAGACTCCATGACGCTCGGCACACCCATGCCTCTTTGATGCTTAAGCAAGGCGTACACCCGAAGATGGTCCAGGAGCGGCTAGGCCATGCGACTATCGCAACGACTCTGGACATTTATTCCCATGTCGCGCCGGGCCTGCAGGAAGCCGCCGCCTTAAAGTTCGATGAAATAGCGGCGCCAAAAGAGAATAGAGATGCAGCCAGAATCAAGCCGTGAACCATTCGTGAACCAAACAACGAAAAACCCCTTGAGACGTTACCTCAAAGGGTTCATTTTAGCTTCAAGAAGTGGTGCCCCTGGCGCGAGTCGAACGCGCGACGCGCGGTTTAGGAAACCGCTGCTCTATCCATCTGAGCTACAGGGGCTTGAAGCTAAGTTTCGGGAAGTTGGCAACAAATTGGCGACGAGACTTTTGTTTACACCTGCGGGCAGCACTCTGTCCAGTAGCGCCATGGCGTCCTCTTGCATCCCCTCAATTATATGAGAATAGGTATCCATTGTAAAGGTAACCGAGCTGTGCCCCAAGGCTTCACTGATAACCTTCGGCTTTCCCCCACGTAGTAACATAAGACTGGCGAAGGTATGACGCAAATCGTGAAATCTAACACCAGTAAGGCCGGCTCGAATGGCTATTTTGTGGAAATTATGGGTAACAATGGACGGATTGAGCGGCTCATTATCTATAATCGTAAAAACGAGGTCGTCTAAGGCAAGTGGCTTTCCTAACTCAAGGTAAAGCCGTTCACGCTCTGCTTTGTATTCTCTCAGGAATAGAGCTAACTTCGGGGTCATGGCGACACGGCGGCGGCTGTGAGCCGTCTTAGGCTCTTTGAAGACACATATCCCCCGGCGCTTATATAGCACCCGGGAGACTGATATTGACAGCATATCAAGGTCAACGTTTCTCCACCTTCTAACATTTCTCGACAATTCCATAAAATTGCTACCTGGCAATCCTGAATAGATTTAATACAAGTATGAAATTGATAATTTCAGCCAGTTGATTACCGCTGGTTTATCGGTTATAGTTATATCAATCCTCCATGCACAATCCATTTATCCTGGTCCCTCTTTATCTTGACTTTGTTTTGATACGGCTGCGGCGAACGGATAGCTCGGGTAATAAAAGTTCTCTTGAGCTTCGGTTACATGAATTTATACCCGGTACTAATTGACAAATCTGGAGAAATTATTAATATTGTCTGTGCGGCACTAATCAAGTGCTGCCAGGTCAAAACAGGGGATAAAAGCAGAGAAAACAAGTCAAGGAGGTGATAACAGCAGAAATTGGCCAGCATTCTTCAATCCATCTGATTTATTAAAAAGGAGGAGACATGAAAGCATTAGATGATATTACCGTACTCGCCAACGAGCAGTATGAAGCCGGCACAACCGCCACCGAGCCTATGGCTTTCCTGGGCGCTACCGTGATTCTGACGGAACGACCAGGCGTTGGACAGATTGGAAGGGCGCCAAGGCCCCCCATGAACATAGCGGGCATCGACCCTTTCTATCATATCTATCTTACCATGAACAAGAAAAGTCTTACCCTCAACCTCAAGCATCCAAAGGCGGTTGAAATCTTCAAGGAAATTGCCAAGAAGGTGGACATTGTCCACGATAACTATGGCCCGGGAGCCATGGACAAATTGGGCGTGGGCTACGAAGCCTTAAAGAAGGTCAACCCCAGGCTGATTGTGAGCTCCGTCAAGGGCTTTGGGGAGGGTCCCTATGAAAGGTATATGTGCATGGACGGAGTAGCCCAGGCCACGGGTACTTCCTACAGCATGACCGGCTTCCCCGATAAGCCACCCATCGTCCCCGGTGTATCCCTGGGTGATACCGGTACCGGGATGTTCTCCCTCGGCGCTATCTTAGCCGCCCTGCACCAGCGTGATATTACGGGCGAGGGGCAGTTTGTTGAGGTATCCATGATGGAGGCCTCCATGAGCTATAACCGCGCCAACTATGCCCTGAGGCAAGCGGAAAAGGACCCCCTGTTCCAGGGCCCGCCAATACCGCGCGCCGCCAGCACCCTGCCCGGTGTCGCCCCGTATAATATCTACAAGACGATGGACTCCGCTGACAAAGAGAACTACCTGATGATTGTCGCCAGGGAGCAAAAGCAGTGGGATGCCCTGCTCCGCGTCATCGGCAGGGTAGACCTTATTAGTAATCCAAGATATAAGGACCACAATACCCGCTGGCAGCATGTTGAAGAGGTGGACAAGATAATTGAGGAATGGACCAGCAAGCAGCGTGCCTCTGATGCCTTCAATGCCCTGTGCAGAGCCGGCGTTCCTACCGGCGTCACGCTCAATTCTACCCAGATGATGAATGAGCCACACTACATTCAGAGGGATATGGTGATTGAGCTTGACCATCCCCATCGGGGTCACTATAAGACCTGGGGCTGTGTACAGAGGCTCTCGGAGAATAAACTTGAGTATCAAACCGGGCCGCTTCTGGGACAGCATAACCAGGAGGTGCTGGCCAAATTCCTGGGTTACACCCACCATGACGTCGCCAAGCTCGCCGCTGAGGGCGTAATCTAGAGTTTGGAAGAAATAAGGAGAAGGAGAAAGAGATGTCAAAAGCTCTAGAAGATATTAAAGTACTGGACCTCACGCAGTGGGAGGCGGGGCCGGTCGCCACGATGATGATGGGCTTTCTTGGGGCCGATGTCATTAAGGTTGAACCACCGGGAGTCGGAGACCCGGCCCGGCATTTTTCCACCGTACCGCTGGGCCCCGGCGTTGATTCCTTCTATTTCATTTTCTATAATCTCAACAAGAAGAGCATCACACTCAATCTGGAGAAGGCGAAAGGCGTTGAGATACTAAAGGAAATGGCCAAGAAGGTGGACGTCCTGGTTGAAAACTTTGAACCCGGAACCATGGAAAGGATGGGACTTGCTTATGATGTGCTGAAGGAGATTAACCCCGGGCTTATCTATGCGAGGGTGACGGGCTACGGCTCCTATGGCCCTTATGCCAACTACCCCTGCACCGATGCCACCGCCCAGGCAATGGCCGGTATCTTCAGCTGGACCGGCTGGTCGGATAAGCCGCCGGTCAAGCCCGCTCCGAGCATCGGTGAGACGGGTGCCGGCGTCAATCTCTTCTCCGGTATCATGATGGCTCTCCATCAAAAGGTGAGGACGGGCAAGGGGCAGTTCGTTGAGTGCACCATGACGGATACATGTGTTAACCTCACTCGTGTCGCCATGTCGGGCCGGCAGGCGGAGACCGACCAGATGTTCAGGGGTGCTCCAGCGAAAAGGGTTGGAGTGCCGAGTCCAGGGTCAGCCCCATCAAACCTCTACCCCACCAAGGACGAGGGTGCCTACATAAACTTTATGTTTGGCCGTGCTCAGGACCAGTGGGAAACGCTGCTTAAGATTGTCGGCCACCCGGAGCTTGTCGGTGACCCCAGGTTTGTTGACCCCGTAGCTCGCGGGAAATACAATGATGTTGTGGACAAGCTCATTTCAGACTGGACGTCCACGAAGAGCGGATACGAAGCCTTTAATACATTAGCTTCCGCCGGGGTCTCCACGGGCATTACCCTGACCAGCAGCCAGGCGATGAATGACCCTCACGTCACTTTCCGGAAAAAGGTGGTTGAACTCACGCACCCGGTAAGAGGCAAGTACAAGACCTTAGGCTATCCGGCCAACCTGGAGAAATCACCGGTCGAGGTAAAAAATGCCCCGCTACTGGGACAGGACAACCAAAAGGTCTTCGCCGACATTATGGGCTATACGAAAGATGATTTAGCCAAACTTAAAGAAGTTGGGGTAGTCTAAAGCTATCCAGGAGTAAGATACTAAAAGGGGGTGGAGAAAAAGATTTCCACCCCCTGAATTTACTTTTCCCCTCCGCTGCAGGATATATCGAGCGTCCCAGACTTTCAAATTGCAACACTACTGAAATTGTTAACGCTAACAGCACTTAACGAGCGTAAAAATAGCTTGCTTTTCATATATTTATTGTTGCCCCGTTTATTTAATGTTAGAATACAATCAACAATGGATTGAAGGAGAGACAGATGATTGTGAGCGCACTCCCCGTAGGTCCTTTTGAAGCTAATTGCTACGTTGTCGGTGAAGAAAACACCGGGGAAGGGATGCTGATTGACCCCGGAGATGAAGCCGATGAGATTCTGGGCAATGTCGCCGGGCAAAAGCTCCATATCAGCCTTGTCGTTCTCACCCATGGGCACATTGACCATATCGGTGCCGTAAAAGAGGTCAAGGATGCAACAAAAGCCAGTGTTGCCATCCACGCCGATGATGCCAAGACGCTCACCAAAAACGCCACGAGCAACATGCTGGGGCTTTCCTACCCGGCGCCGCCGGCACCGGACCGCCTGCTGAAAGAAGGAGATACCATCAGGGTGGGCGACCTCACCTTTACCGTGCTGCACACACCGGGGCACAGCCCGGGCAGCATCTGTCTCTATGGCGAAGGGGTGCTCTTTTCCGGTGATACACTCTTCCGCGAGGGAATCGGAAGATATGACTTACCTGGAGGCAACTACGCTGCGTTAATGAATAGCCTGCACCGCCTCATGACACTGCCGGAAAATACCGTCGTTTATCCCGGTCACGGGCCAAAGACGACCATCGGGACGGAAAAGAAAGAGAACCCTTTCCTGGCAGAATAAAGAAATTCAAAGCTCCATCCGCCTCAGGCGGACAAATTCCAACAATATCAAAATAAGAAAACGACTAAAGCTGTCATTGCGAGGAGCGAAGCGACGTGGCAATCTCCGGATGGAAGTCTACTCTCCAATTCTGAGATTGCTTCGTCGTCCTTCGAGAAAAGGAGAAACGGACTCCTCGCAATGACAGTTCAATAAAGACAATAAAAGAAGGGCTCCCTCGAAAGAGAGCCCTTCTTTGCTTTATCAGAATGCGATTACAGCAGGCCGGGGAATTTCGTGATAACTGGCGCCAGCACCAGGGCGATGACGGACATGAGCTTAATCATGATGTTAAGGGAAGGCCCGGCGGCGTCTTTCATGGGGTCGCCGACGGTATCGCCGATGACGGCCGCCTTGTGGGCGTCTGAGCCTTTACCACCATAAACGCCCGTCTCGATGTATTTCTTGGCGTTATCCCAGGAACTGCCGGCGTTGGAGAAGGCGACGGCCAGGATAAAGCCGGTGGAAACACCGCCAATGAGGAAGCCGGCCAGGGCAAAGGGGCCCAGGACAATCCAGGTAATGATGGGGGCGATGATGGTGATGACACCCGGGGCAATCATCTGGCGAATGGCGGCGCGGGTGCAGATGTCAACCGCCCGGGAATAATCCGGTTTCGCCGTGCCCTCCATGATACCCTTAATCTCACGGAACTGGCGGCGCACCTCTTCAATGATGGCGTAAGCCGTCGTACCGACCGCCGTAAGTGCCAGAGCGGAGAAAATAGCCGGCAACATAGAACCGACGAAAAGCCCGGTAATGAAGTGCGGGTCGAGGAAGTTAGCCTGCGATGCTTTAATGCCGACTGCCTCGGTATATGACAGGAGCAGGGCGATGGCCGTGAGGGCGGCGGAGGCGATGGCGAAACCACGTCCGGCGGCGGCCTGGGTGTTGCCCAGGGCGTCGAGGGCATCGGTGCGTTCCCTGATTGACTTGGGGAGCCCGGCCATTTCAACAATGCCGCCGGCGTTATCGGCGACCGGGCCGTAGGCATCGGCGGCATCCTGGATGCCGAGCGTCGCCAGCATACCGACGCCGGCGATGGCCACCCCGTAAATATCGGCGAACTTATAAGCAATAACCATCGAGATGACGACGAGGATGACCGAAGGAATACTGCTCATAAGCCCGTTGGCAAACCCCTGGGTCACCAGCGTTGCACCGCCCGTCTGAGCCGCTTTCGCAATATTCTGTACTGGCTTGTAGCTGTAAGAGGTGAAGTAGTTAGTTGCCTCGCCGACCAGAATGCCGGCGACAAGCCCGGACAGGATAGCCCAGAAGACGCCGAAATCAACCTTGAGGTACCAGATAATGGCGGCCGTGAAAGCGACGGTTAAGACGGATGCGGAAAGGAGACCGTTGCGGAGGGCATTGGTCAGAAGTTTGATATCCGTCTTTTCACCGGTCCTGACGAAGAATATGCCGACGATGGAGGCGACAATGCCGCCCGCCGAGATGATGATGGGAAGGAAGAAGGCCGTATCTATATTCGGTACCAGAGACTTTGCTAGGTTAGGCGACATGACGGCAAGCGCGCCGATGGTCGTTGTCGCGATGATTGCTTCGACGTATGATTCGAAAAGGTCGGAGCCCATCCCGGCGACATCACCGACGTTGTCGCCGACCAGGTCGGCGATGACGGCGGCATTGCGCGGGTCATCCTCCGGGATACCCTTTTCAATCTTACCGACGATATCGGAGCCGGTATCGGCCGCCTTGGTGTAGATGCCGCCGCCGACACGGGCGAAGACCGCCACCATTGAAGCCCCGACACCATAGCCGGGGATAATGGCCAGGAAGTTGGGATGACCGCGGAAGATGAGATAGAGAACGCTGAGACCGACGAGTCCAATGCTGACGACGGACATGCCCATAACGGCGCCGCCGCGGAAGGCGGTCACGAGGCCGAGATTCAGGCTCTTTTGGGCGGCAACGGAACAGCGGCTGTTTGACCGGACGGCGATGCTCAGGCCGATGAAGCCGGCCAGTACCGAGCAGATAGCACCGAAGATGCAGGCGATGCTGACCAGGAAGCCGACACCGGGGATGACGGCAAAGATGACCGCCACCACCGCCACTACGATAGCGAGTACTTTATACTCTCGCCCCAGGAAAGCCTGCGCGCCCTCCTGAATGGCATCGGCAATGTCGGTCATGCTCTTAGGGCCCCTGTCTTGTTTTAAGACATAGGCAGCCATGAAAGCGGCCGTTGCCATTCCGAGCAGGCCACAAACGAGGGATATGAGTATTAGAGTCACTACTTTCTCCTTTCTACCTGCGTAGAACTGACTATTAACCTATTTAATATTCTCTTCGTATTTACTGAGCTTTGTTTCCAGGTTACGCTGCGTGAGCATCAGGGTTAAATCGCTTCTTGTCCTCTCCAGGACGCCCCGCACCATGTCGGTGGTGCGTCTTAAGCCGCCGGTGATGGCATCGGGAAAATCAATCGTCACCAGAATATTGTAGATATCATCCATCGCGGCAAGGAGTTCCTCGCTACGGGAAACATCGCCTTTTCTTAAGTTATGCAGGATATAGCGCCGGAGTTCACCTGCCGCCTCACCCAGCCCGTTGAGGTAGGCGGCGTCGTCCACCCGGAGGTCTTCCGGTGACGGCACTTCTTTCTCGGTAACAATTGCCAGGAAGGTACTGCCCTCGGAGTATTCCTTTTCGGCATCCCAGATAAAAGCGGTGCTGGCTAGTTCGCATCCTGAAACCGCCTCTTCCGCATCATCAAGAAGGTCTCTTGCCGTCTTCAGCATGGCGGCCGCCGTATCAAACTCGTGGCGGTGCAGGGAACGGATGGCCGTGCTGCAATACCTGATGGCTTCACGGCCGAGGGGCAGCGCTTTCTCCCTGGAGGCGTCCTTGGCGATAAGGCCGAGTCTAACCTGCTCGGCAATCCGGTCTAAATTACTTTTAACGTCACTCATTTTATTTACTTATGTTACGCAAATCCAAACTATCAATCTGTCATTGCGAGGAGTCCCGATGAAATCTTGATTGAATCGGGACGACGTGGCAATCTCCGGAAGTAGTAAAGCTTATCTTATGGTGAGATTGCCACGCTCGATTTCGTCCCGATTGCATCGGGACTTCATCGATGCTTGCACTTGTAGTGCAAGTACAAGTGCTCGCAATGACAGACAGATTAAGTTTGTTTTTAATATTACATATCTCAATAAACCAATGCAAGTACCCTGATTATCCATACAGATGCGTAACATGAGTTATTTGCTCTTGAACTTCGCTACGAACTGGTGGGCTGCCTCTTCCGGAGACGGCGCCCCCAGAATGGCGCTGATGACGGCGGCGGAATCCGCCCCGGCGGCGATAACTTCACCGACATTCTGAAGCGTTATGCCGCCGATTGCCACCACCGGCAGCTTTACCGCCTTTCTTATCTCAGCCAGTCTGGTGAGCCCTGATACTGTGGCATTCTGCTTCGACGTTGTTGGGAATACCGCACCAGCGCCGATATAGTCCGCCCCGTCCTTCTCCGCCTGGATTGCCTGGGCAACGGTTTGTGTCGAAATGCCCAGAATTTTATCCGGCGGCAGGAGACGGCGCGCTTCTGAGAGCGGCAAATCGGTCTGGCCGATGTGCAGTCCATCGGCACCTACGGCCAGCGCCAGGTCAAGGTAGTCATTCACGATAAAGAGCACCCCGGCATCGGCACATATCTTCCTTACCTCACCGGCAATCGGGTAAAGCTCCTGCCTGGTCGAGACCTTGTCCCGGAGCTGAATTACGCGGGCACCGCCCCGGATTACCTCTCGGGTAAGCGCGGCGTGGGGCCGCCCTTTGAGTGCCTCCGTATCAATGATGGCGTAAAGACCTTTAATGAACTTGAGCTTTTCTTGCCTCAAAAGCTTGAAGACAATCTCCTGTTCCAGGGTATAGACGGAAAAACGGGCGCGCTCATACTTTTCTGATGAAAGCGTGAGGGGAATACCTTTGACTTTCGCTATCTCCTCAAGGACGCGGAGCGCTTCCTGGACACGCCGCGAGTTGGCGATGGCCAGGACGGAAAGCTCTTTCGTCTCTTCCTGCCCGGGGGCGGTAATGTCCGCGCCGACGTCCCCTTCCGCATCACGCGCCAGAAGAAGCTCTTTATTGTACATGAGGTCAGCTGAGACAAGCTCGTGGCGGATGTTCTTAAGCTTCTGGGACAGCTCCGCATCATTAAGGATAAACCGGGCAATCTCCTCAAGAAAGCGTAGCCCCTCGCTGGCGCGGTTTAAGTTGGCATCAATAATTCTCAACACCGACGGCTGTGTCATCTTACTTCATCATACAATAAACACGAATGCACAGTCGCTAATTCTATCATGGTGCAGCCAGTACGACAAGATGTACTTTATAGAGCAACTTAACTTGCCGAGTTCAGTGCCAATCGGCTATAATGGTTTGCTATTATATGAAAAGCAGGTGATTAGATGGAGCAATTCGCAATCGAGAACATTCGCAATGTTGTGATGCTGTCTCATTCCGGCGCGGGTAAAACGACGCTGGGCGAGATAATGATGTTTTCCACTGGTGCCATTTCTCGCCTGGGCAGGGTTGAGGAAGGGACAACGACCTCCGACTACGAGCCGGAGTCAATAAAGCGCAAAATCAGTCTTAACCTCTCCATGCTGCCGTATGCCTGGCAGGGGGTAAAGGTTAACCTTATAGATACACCTGGATACGCCGATTTTATCGGCGATGTCAAGGCGGCTATCCGCGTCGCCGAGGGGGTGGTCATCGTCGTCTGCGCCGCTTCCGGCTGCGAAGTCGGCACGGAGCAGGTGTGGGGTTATGCCGAAGAGGCAAAGCTCCCCCGCTTCATCTTTATCAATAAGATGGACCGCGAAAACGCCGATTTCAACCGTACTATGGATAGCATTAAGACTAAGTTCGGGATGCACTGCGTTCCCTTGCAGCTTCCCATCGGCGCACATACCACCTTCAAAGGGGTCATTGACCTGCTTACCATGAAGGCGTATAACGGTTCCGGTAAGGAAACCGGCATTCCCGCCGAGATGCAGGCGGCCGCCAAAGCCGCCCGTGAGAAAGTCATTGAGGCGGTGGCCGAGATTGACGATAAACTCATTGAGAAATACCTGGGCGGTGAAGAGCTTACCAACGAGGAAATTATTGGCGGCTTGAAACAGGGCGTACTGGAATGTAAGATTGTGCCGGTGCTCGCCGGTTCGGCGCTGCAAAATACCGGTATTAGCCTCCTCATGAGCGCCATTAACAGCTACCTGCCATCACCCGCCGGACGTGAAATTACGGTTACGGAGGGCGCTCTCGAGCAGGTCTTAAAGCCGGTCAAAGATGGCCCGCTGGCCGCTCTTGTCTTCAAGACGAGCGCCGACCCGTATGTCGGCAAATTAACCTATTTCCGCGTTTTTTCCGGTGCCATTGGCTCCAACTCACCGGTCTGGAACGCCGGCAAGAATGCGGCCGAGCGTATTGGACAGCTGTTCATGCTGCGCGGCAAGAACCAGGAGACGGTTGCTGAGGTCGCGGTGGGGGACATCGGGGCGGTGGCAAAGCTTTCCCAGACGGTGACGGGTGATACCCTCTGCAATAGAGACAAAGCGCTTAAGATTCCACCCATTGTCTTCCCGGAGCCTAATTTTAATGGTGCTGTCTATCCCAAAACCAAAGTTGATGTTGATAAGATGGGTGCGGCGCTCGCCCGGCTCGTTGAAGAAGACCCCACCCTTCTCATGCACCGCGACCTGGATACGGCGGATACGATTCTCTCTGGTATCGGCGGAACGCAACTCGAAGTTGCCGTTGATAAAATGCAGCGCAAATTCGGTGTCAATGTTGACCTTAAGCCGCCCAAGGTGGCTTACAAAGAGACAATTAAGATAGCTGCCAGGGCCGAGCACAAGCACAAGAAGCAGTCAGGAGGGCACGGCCAGTACGGCCACGCCTGTCTAAAGGTAGAGCCGATGCCGCGGGGTTCCGGTTTTGAGTTTGCCAACCAAGTTGTCGGCGGCACCATCCCGCGCAACTTCATCCCGGCTGTGGAGAAAGGGGTTGCGGAAGCCATCCAGGAGGGTGTCCTGGCGCGTTATCCGCTGGTTGACCTCAAGGCAATCGTTTATGACGGCAGCTACCATCCCGTGGATTCTTCGGAAATGTGCTTCAAGATTGCCGGTTCGATGGCGCTCAAGAAGTGCATCGAGGCGGCGCAGCCCATCCTGCTCGAACCAATCATGGAGCTCACCATTACCGTTCCTGACGAGTACACCGGCGATATCCTCTCCGCCCTTAACACCAAGCGCGGGCAGGTGCTGGGCATGAATCCCGGCGGGGGCAAGAACATCAT
>Ga0315295_10000587_pt1 | contig 31426 bp, 75 predicted proteins | sample YL17G14_0_MG_FD_204453 | JGI IMG/M metagenome (GOLD analysis project Ga0315295, IMG submission 204453) | Sediment microbial communities from Yellowstone Lake, YNP, Wyoming, USA - YL17G14_0 | ecosystem: Environmental > Aquatic > Freshwater > Lake > Sediment | place: USA: Wyoming | collected... | reverse complement strand
TCATTTAATTTCTTTTCAACATCCTGTGCTTTCTTAATAACCTGCTCTGTTGTTCCAGATATATGAACGAAACTGGAATCAGTATTATGAACTAACACATTATTTGCGAAAAATCTATGTGTATCTTCCACTTCAATATCATAAACATAATCGTTATAATTTACAATAATCTCTTTTTTAATAACATTATGATGATGAAAATCTTTATTATTACTTCTATCTATTAGATCGATATCTAATCTCTTCTGTTTTCTATCTAACATAAATCCAATATATTTTTTAAATTTATAAATATCATTTATGACAAGGTGATAGCTATACGTATTACTAATTTTACCACTATAACTGTTTTTAGTATTTTCTTTAAATATTGATGACGGAATACCAACTTTATATAATAATCGCTGTAAATCTTCACATACTTTTTTATGAATTTGAGTAAATCTTATCACCGGAGAGTTTTTACGTATTATTATAGTACCATCAGCACTAAAAGCACCTCTTAAATATGCACAAATATTCTCGGTAGTTTCATTAAACATAAATAATGGAGTTGTTTTTATATCATCTATATAAAATTCCTTTTCCAGTATTTTTAAAAACTCCAATCCATTAAATGTAATATCCCCCTTTCCTTTATTCCAATAATGATTTATTTTACCACATTGTTGTAATGGTTTGATCAATTTATTTAATACTTCATCATAATCTTTTCCAGCTGCTAGATATCCATAATAAATACCTTTTCTATATTTCCTATCTAAAGATCCATCACCTAAGAAATATCCTAACACTTCATAATATTCTTTCGATTCATTTTTCGAATTTACCAAATTATCAAATGATATTCTCTTAATAATTAAACTTGCATTAACATCCGATGGTTTAACTAATTTTAATTTACTATCGCTCCAAAAATCATATTGATATATCGAATGATCAGCAGTAACCTTTACATTCCATTGATTCGTAAGTTGAAAATTATAAATATCTTTATTACATTTATGACGCATGACATATTTTATTGGCTTTATAACCATTTTCCCATCATCTGTTATAGTTTCAGTATAAATATCTTTTAAATTACAATATTCTTTACCATCGTTACTATAATCAACGTGGGTAAATAAATTACTTATTTCTATATCGCCACTACCAATAATTGGTATTTTCATATCCCCAGTAACACTATCACCATAAATCACTTTATACCCTTCATTTTCAATAATCTGTTTTGAATATTCAATGATTGCCCTTCCTGTAGAAGTTGTCGCAGCACCAATATCGTGATCGAATAACCTGAATCGTGGATAACCAGAAACACCATAATATGTATTCATAATCACTTTCAAAACATTCTGCTGTAAATTTAATATTTCCCAATCTGGGGAATCCATCTCAAGCTTTTTCATTTGTGATTTTTTATCATCTCTCTCTTTAAGAAGATCAGTAATAATAGACCGTGTTAATCCATCGGGTTGTTTTTTAAATCTCGTCCCATCTGGTGAATGTAGCTCTCCGTTTGGATCTTTTGTTTCCGGCGATGCATTTAATGTCATCATCGACATAGGATAAAGAGATTTCAAATCAAATACACAAATATTCTCATCTAAACCAGTATATGGTTCAAACACTGTAGCACCTTGAAATTTATCAAGAGTAATGTTACCTCTCGATGGGAGAATATATTTACCATTCACTCTCCTGAGAACATAATAATCAACAACATTACTTGAATTCAATGTTTTATCAAGTGGACATCCAACGTAATGTGATATCTGACGATAAAAATCAATAATTCTACTTTTATCGTTGATCTTAACACAAAGCTCAACGTCAACTTTATTATACTCAACCAATTTCTTTGGATCTGATACTCTTAAATCAGAAAGATTACCATCATATTTAACTTTATGTTCTCCCAATTGTGATTCGGCAACCGCATCAAGCCTATAAGAAACTTCTTGACCTTCTGCAACATGAATCCTTTTATATGCAGTTAATAGATCAAAAATAACCCTACCACGTAATTTATCGGCTTTTTCACCAACTTTACCTGGAAGTCTCGACATTTTCATTGGATCTAATCCAATAACAACCATCCGTTTAAGAATATAAGGTAAATCAAACTCTATAAAGTTCCATCCTGTAAGAATATCTGGATCTCTTTTAACAATATACTCTGAGAAAGCAGTAAGCATTGCAACTTCTGTTATATAACATTTTACTTCATGATCTTCACTAACTTTATAATCTTTTAAATCTTCCGATATAACGAATGTTACATACTTAGATGAAAACGAATCCCATACTGTAACTGCAATTATAGCATCTCTTTCTGGTTCTGGGAAACCCCGGTGATCTTCACACTCAATATCAGCAATACAAAGGTTTGCTGGATAAACTGCATCTATAGGTTCTACGCTTCCACAATCACATGCAGGATAATTTACTTTAATACCCGATTTAATCCCATGATCGAGCATGAACTTTGTTCCAAACGGAATATCGGCTTCAAAATGCTGATATCTAGATCTTATATCTCTCAAGTCATTTGGTTGAGTTACATATATTTTTCTTAATTCCTGACCTTTAATCGTATGATATATTTTATCCAAATCAACATGAGATCCACCAATTTCAGGTAGCATATCAGCCTGCTTAATTGGAGCATAAAAATATGGTCGGTATCCACTTATATCTATTTTATGAGCATTACCATCTTTATCCCGACCAAATAAATGAAGAATAGCTCCTTTTGAAACTGTTGTATATTCTATCTGATTTATCGAAATTGTTAGAGACATCGTAATATTTATTGATTGTGAAGATATTTAAATCTAACAGATGCCACACATTCCCCATTACAATAAACATCCATACGATTTAATCCATCCGAACCCTTTTTAAAAACATATTGCGGATCTTTACCCGAATCAGAATCTTTATTTAAATCTATAATAATTTCAAGTGGCATATTCCCTCCTAAACAATTTCTGCCATACCACGACAACAAAGAAATATTGCTACTGCTTCTGGCACTATATTGACACCTTTATTAACTACATAGCTATTTCCAAGCATCGGTACGGTAATCTGATTTGGTTTTTCTATTGTAAGATCTATTTTAGTATCTTTTGTAGAGAATACTACTGCATCTACTAACGGATCAAAATCATGAAGTTTTTTGATTTCAAGAGATTGTACCTGCATACCACTTCCCCCATGCAACGATGTCGGCATCCTTATCAATCTTTTTGTATCTGTAGTAACTGGTTCATCTGCAAGAGCCGCATGTGAAAGAAGTCTTTTTTTGAAATCGCCATCTTGCTGTGTAAGAATAGCGTTGATTATCTTATTTTTTAAAATTATATTCGCTGGTGGATGATTCTCTACTATATTAGTAATTTCTTTAAGATTTTTAAGAAAGGTGGCTGCTGAATCTTTACCAACTCCTTCAAATTTTGTAAGATATGATATCGCATCTTCGTTCTTCATATTACCTATCCATGATAAATGTTCCATTAGTGTTGTATGATAACGCATCTTCCACCCTGGATCTACAGGTTTTTTCCCAGAAAACATCGCAGCTGGCTCAATACCTATACCACAAACATAATCAATCAATTCTCTTCTCTCTGTACTATTCCATTGTCGAAATGTAACATCTTTAACATGTACATGATACCCACGACCTCCTGAAAAAACGAGTTCTATTGTTTTAGTATCTATTCCAAACTCTACAATAAGCATTGATAACAACTTTTCCGTTTCTTCCTTCACTCTTGCTAACATTTGATCATACGGACCTTTCATTAAATGATCTGCATCGAGATCAAAAATTAGATCGGCTCCTAACCATATCTTTTCTTGCATATTTTCAGCATTAGGTATTTCATAATATGCCGTTGAATAAAAAGAATGTCGTGGTGTTTGAGTTTTAACATATTTAAAGAGATTATCATCTTTAGAGAACCCAATATGCCTCCGCATTTTAAAACTAGTTACATCGGGTTCGAACATTACAAATCCCCATTCTCGCTGATCAAGCGATGATGGTGCAACAAGTTGAATTTTTTGATAATAATCACTGAAATGCTGAACCAAAAAATTAGAAGTGGATGATTTCATATCATCTCTTTCCGCCCTTTACACTAGGCTTCTTTTCATTTTTCTTTTCAGTTCCTTTTAATTTAATGTCTTTTTTCACTTCCTTTTTCTTTGATATGGAAGGACCACTCTTCTTTTCCTCTTTCTTTGGTGCTTCTTTAACAACTTCTTTGGGTAATTCCTTCTTCGCCTGTTGAGCAATACTTTGACTCGAACCTAAAACAGTACTACAAACAGTACATTTATATTGACCACTTCGCATCTCATTTGCCATTCTATTTCTATATCCATACATTTCATCCTGAACATCATGATTACAAGTACATCTCATAAGTTTTGTTGTCATATTATAATTATTGAACTAATAAAGATATAAACCTAATGGTTAGTTTACTAACCTTTTTATAATAATAAGTATTATATTTATAACAGGTGAGATAGTGATAAAAAGAAAATATCCAATGAACAGAGAGAACTGGATCATTCAAATGTACGATTGGGGTCAAAAGGGTATACAAGATTATAATCATCTCCATAAAAAAATAGTTCCCGCTTCTAAAAATCTTATTAAAAAAACACAATATGGAGTAAGACTAAAAAAATTAGATCCAAATCTTGATGTTAGCGGATTCGATATGCCAAGAAATGATATTGAAAAAGTTAAAATCAAAAATGGTAAAATTATTCGTATTGGGTGTGATAGGGGAATAAAACAAAATAGTGAATATTTTAAACGGTATATTATTCCTATAATAAATAGATCTTTCACAAGAGAAGAACTTGAGAATATAGAACTATATGTTGAATACCCATCAAAAACTCTCGATCCAAAATTTGATGGATTATCAAGTGGATATGTATCAGATAAAAATATGAAGTTTTCAACAATTCACGTATCCCGTAAAAAAGATGCACCCACTATGGTTCATGAACTAATACATGCGGTAAGATTTGAAAAAAATAGAACATTAAAAAATATAAATAAAGATGAAGCCGAAACGGATCTTGAGACGATGATGAGACTTTCCAAATATGAACGAGATAAAATTCCTTGTAATGATGGATATTATAGTTTAATCAAGGGGGATAAATGTAAAGCACGACACGAAGATGCAAAAGTAATAGAACAAAATTGTAATATAAGAAATAAACATGAACTATCTGGTTGTATAAAAAGAAATTTAAAAAAGACAAATATAGGTAAACTTAAAATACCAAAAAAATTTATTCCTAAATAACACACCTTTCTTTCCTTTGTACAAGAATTGTCATTATACGAGCAATCATTTTTCTATTTTGTCGTGCTTCACCAGAAGGATGTGATAATGGTGTTGACATAGGGCTTTTGTTCTTCCCATCAACCCGCATCTTATCCATTTTCGCTTTCTCCAACATCTCTCTTAGTTCAATCGAAGTCATTTCGTGTAGACTTTTTCCATGCATTACATTTAAAGTTCTTTTTCCCATAAATATCAACTCTTGATAATTTTTTTACTCATAGCATGATTTCTAAATATACCTTTCTGAATAATATTACCATCAGGTTCTATTTTGAACTTTTCATGAGATATGAGATAGTTATTCCTATCCATCCCCATTACCCATCCAGTTACACTTCCATCACTGTGCTCAACAAAATCTCTTTCGTATGTATAACGCCGATTATTATGAACAAAGATATAATGATGTAATAATGGTATATCCTTATCAATCGAAATTTTGTTAATATTATTTAGAGTCGTTATTGCTGTCAGTCTTATCTCCTCCAGGAACAATATTTTTTGAATATTTATGATTCAATTCACGAACTTTTTTTCTCATATTTTTTCTCATATCTTTTAGATCTTCCTCGATCTTATCCACTCTTTTTTCCAAATTCTTTATCATTTTTTCCAAATCCTTCGCCATTATTACTCCCTTTAATAACAATTCTTTATCTGATCTGGATCTTCTGGGACAATATTCATTGTACCAGCATGAATCCATATACGGTAATTGATTGGATCACAAACTTTTCTATGGATAATCTTAATCATGCTCTGATGATCTTTAATAACTTCCTCATTATCTTCATTGATCCATAAAGGTTCAATATCTTCATCCTCATATCTATTCCATGCTTCACCTGTGTTGTAAAATACAACTTTGGTGATTCCACTTACTTCAATATTACCAATTAACTTCATCTTTCATCTCCAATACCAGTTTATTTTTTAAATTTAAATACATTTCTATCATTCATCACTTGTTTTTAATTTTGATTTAAGATATTCTTCAATAAATACACGTTCATGTGGTTTAGTGCAATTACTACAATCTTTAACACCATTCTCTGATATTATAAAATCTCCACCACAATCAACACCCATATTAAACCTAGGGCAATAACATAATAAACAATTCATTGGTCCTTTTATATTATGACATTTTTTACAAATACTATCATTATCCATCCATAAATCATTTGTAGCTATAACCAATCTACGAATATGAAAAGAAAAATAATGATCCATTATCCCACTGTCAACCCCATCATCACATCATTATCGGTTACGTCATACTCTTTTCCCGAACCAATTATCAAATATTTACCAGTTGTCTTAACTCCATAGGGGTTATCAATTGTTGAATATGGGACAATAAACTCTCCATTAACACTCATTTGCTGATAAATATATTTCCTACCTGTATCAGTAATAACAGGAACCTGTATCAACCCATCTCCTTTAATATGTGCTCCTTTTACATATTCAAATATTTTAACGTATTTTAAATCAATATCATTAGATTTGAATACATTGTTCGGGGATTCGTGCACTAATCTATAATGTTTAAGTGCTGGAACAATATCAACTGGTAATATAATAATAGGGCTTAATGCAATTGCATGATGACCTTCAACAGCTTTAGAATTATATTCATTTACATAAGCAGCTACTTCGGAAGCATTAACAACTTTTGCTCCTGTAACTATAGGAAGAGATGCTTGTGAGACTGATGGATCCATATATTCTACATAATAAACTGATTGTGGAACACCTATCGAACCATCAAAATTATGTAGTCTCGATATCATAGTAAGATAATAAGATTGCGTATAGAGTATCGCAGACTCATATTTATTTGGATCGTTCTGTGATGGTGTAAGGAAAGTTGGCTGATATGGAGTGTTTGATACCGAAGAATTATACCATGTTGCCATAGCCCAGAATTTTCCAGTATCCATTTCAATATCAGTAACAATATATCTTGTTCCATCATTATCTAAAACTTTATTACCTTCTTCCTCCGAAACCGACATAAAATAATTTGCAGATCCCGTTGGTCCAATAACACCTTGCTGGAAAGGGTTGGCATTTGGAATTCGTTTTGCAATATATGTAATCAAATGACCATAGTCCCACCATGACATTACCCCATATGATTCCAATGGATATTTAAATGTTGCAGAATCATAAATAGTTGTATAATTTACACCAGTATCTGGAGTATTTTTATTCATCCAATCCATTGATTCTTTCCAATCCGGGTTCATTCGCCCTCCAGATCCAGATGATGAGAATGCATAATTTGCTGAAAATGATGTATATGCGAATAAACAACCAATTATAACAACTACAGCAGCAACTATTGGAAGAACATTAGTCATACCAGAATAATTATTTTTATAAGATTGTCGCAATTTTTTATTTTTTGGCTTTTCTCTGATAACATCTTCTTCTTTTTTATCACCATCGGATAACTTTGATGTGAATTTCTTAATATCTGGCAAACTAATATCTATAACATAACTTACACAAATTGCTGATAGTAAAGTAAGTGGAACAGCTAAGTAATATTCATATCTGATATGTTGCCATGTTGAATATAACATAATAATTGACCATACCAATACAAACATATAATGTGGATGATCATCTTTTATTTTTTTATAAATCATTACGATAATTCCACCAAACATCAAAATAAATCCATAATTGAATGTTGACCATGCCTGATCAAATACCCAACCTCTCGCTTCTTGTACAGTATTAGTAATTGCCTGCTGACCAAAAAATCCAAAGAAGGATACTACAAATAATTGATATAAGTTTGGAAGAGCCACAGCCAAGAATACGATTCCTACAATCGATCCACCGATAATTAACCCCATTGATTTAAAATGATTTTCCTTCCCAAAATATCTATGGATAGCATATAATACTAAATTGACACCAATTACAATAAGATACGCATAAACATTACCAATCGAATAAGATGAAAGATTTATTCCAGAATCCTTAAAACCAAACAATACGAACCCGATAAGTACAGTCATGAATATAATAATATTTATTATAAAAAGATATTCGCTAGATTTTCCACGTATACCATCAATAAAGAACTGAAATATTGTAAAAATACAAACTATCATTGCAAATATTAGCATAGTTGGCATAACAAGAAAACCCAATAAATATGCAATACCTGTTATAACAGATAAGAAAATTATATGTTTATACGTTTTCAAATCATTAAATACTATTTTTACATCTTTTACAGAATATAATGTGTAAATATAACAAAGACAGAATATTGTAGAGAATAAAACTTCCGCTATATGGTGATCCATATAACCATATGATGATCTATAATAATATTGCCCAGATACCATTGCTATAAAGAGGGCACTAAACAATCCCGTTTTCCAATCGCCACAAATTTTTCCAATATAATACATTATTGGCACCATAATCATTCCCATAAGTGGTGGTATAAGTAAGCCGGTAGCAATAATTTCGGGTCTAGTTGTTGCACCAGTGATAATACAAATAACTGCTATTATTGTTGGAAAAAACGATCCCCAATAGATACGAGATCCAAATGGAAATAGCGACATAGGATCATACCATGCATAATTGGGAAAATTTGCAATAATTTGTTCTACCTGTCTCAAATTGTACAGTGGATCATCACTTGCCACCATTGTTAAAATATCAACATTACTACCCATCATGAGCATTGGTAATAATCGTATCCATAATGTAATAGCCGACAATATTACAATACTAGCTATAATAAACTGTGTTTGTTTATTCTTAAAATCTATAAACATTGTACCTCCATTTAATAACGATTTTCTTTGTGCATCTCATCAATTTTTACAATAACAAGTTGCATTTGAAGTACTCTTAATGCTGCCGATGATGAGTTAGGATATTCAGTTTTTATCCGTTTCATCTCATCTTCACAGAACTTCTTTAATTCATTCAATGCACTATCAAATCCACCATTATATCCAACTTCAAGTTCTAAACTCATTTTACCTCCAGTTAATAATTAGTAATCAAAAGCTCATTTATAGTTCCACGTTTCATTCCATCGCAATTGATAGATCTTCTGGCTGAAATTATATGAGTAATATACATACTATATAATCCTCTAATAAACTCCGTATCACTATTACTAAGCATTACTTTAGATTTATTTTCCTCATCAAGATATCTAAATATCCACGCGAGCTGTTCCTGTTCTCTTCCAAGAAAGCTATTCTTTGTATATGACGTAAAACTCTTTCCTTTTATTAACGGATAATATGGTGGATCAAAATATACAAAATCGTCCTTCTCTGCATAAAGAACCACATCATCAAATGGTCTGAGTAAAATTGGAATATCCTGTAAAAGTTCTGACGTTTCTCTCAATTCCAACTCAGTAAATATAGATGGATGTTTATAGCTACCAATAGGTACATTAAATTCACCTTTCAAATTCTCTCTGTATAATCCATTGAAACAAGTTTTGTTCAAATATACAAAACGTGCAGCTCTTTCTACCAACGAGAGATTGTTTGGATTGTAATCTCTGACTTTATAATAATATTCTTTGTTATGATTGTTTTTATGTAACCAAAGAACTTCGATCAATCCCTCAATATCTGTTTTAAGAATGTTATAATAATTAACAAGTTCCGGATTATTATCAGAAAGATAAACTTCCTCAGGTTTATAATTTTGAATTATGTAAAAAGCAATAGCCCCACCACCAAGAAATGGGTCAAAATACCGTTCAATCTTTTTTGGAAAATACAGCTTATACTGTTCTAGTAATTGCCTTTTACCACCAGCACATTTTATATAGAATAAATCATTTTTCATACTAAAATGTGAGTTCTCCAATCATATATACTTAGTCCTTAATATCTTTCATCATAGTGATAATATCTACATTCATTCTCCCATTTACATAAATTACATTCTTCGTGTTGTCCCCATTCACTATCCTTTATTTTTCCATAACATGATAATTCTTCCGGGTATTTTACTGAATTTGTATCAAACATGAATATCACTCACCAAACCCTGTAAAATTTGATATCATAATTATAACTGCACAAATAGCTGGTATTATCATGGTCCAATTATTTTGTAATATTGCACTAATAACACTAAACCCAAAAATAAATCCACTTGCCATAGAAATAACTTTGTTTAACATTATAAACACCTAGTAATCCCAAGTATCTCTATGAATTTTCGTAACGGTTCCATCATCAGCAACTTCCATTCCAAAACTTCTCCTATATCTCTCTTTAGTTTCATCCTGAGCAGTCCAATTATAAGATGTATTATGTTCTTTACTCCTTTTGATGGTGGTCTTTGCACCGCATTTAGGACAAAATGCATCTTCGATCTCTGGCATTGGTGGATTACCAAGCCACATACAATCCATTTCGATCTCCTTAATCAATCCATGATTAGGACAATATACTCTTACTTTACTCATGTACTTTCCTCATCTGCTACTGGTTTTACTCCACCTTCTGTTCTTTCCCAATGCCATTTTTTAATAGATTTCTTTTTAATTTCAGCTAATTCTTTGGGAGATATCTGACAAATCTGTACACCTTTTTTTCCCTGTTTATAAGGTGGATGAAGATCTCTCATCAGTGATCATTATCTCCAACACTATGATCATCATCCATACAACTAATCAATGGAAAAGCAATACACTTTACCCATATAAGTTCTAGAAATACAAAGATAAATAATAATCCGAATGTATATATCACATTGTTTGTAGGATTAAGTTTGAATAATATTGCAGCATAAACTAAAAGTGGAAGTATTACAAGTAAAAGAACAACTATCGAAAGCATCATTCTTACAACAACACTCCCATAATCTTTCAACGAAAAAATACCTTCGAGTATATCATTAGCTCCCTCCTTAGATCTTTTTACAAAACATTGAGTCTTTGTCATATTTTACCTTCCCTCCTCATTTCTTCAAGTTTTTCTTCACCATAATCTGACCTTACATTTTCTTCCATGCACTCTTTATAACATTTTGGGCAAAGACCAACAGATCCATTCTCTCCCGTATCTCTTGTTCTTTTTCCACATCCATCACAAATAAAAGTTCCACCTTGCATACCAGCAAAACTTTTCGCAAACCCACTGTGCTTTTTTGTTGAATCTTTCATAATCATGGCTCCTTAATAATTGTTACCTCATCTTTCAGTCCACATGCATTAACAAATCTATCAACATTAAAACTTGGATTACCATCATCTATAAACAAATGACAAAATCTTTCAGATGTCATAATTCTACAATCTAATGGCAATGAATAAATAACTTTCGCAACGTCAATATAATGTTTTCTGGTATATCTAAACATCATACTCTCCTGATATATTCAACACATTGAATAACCTTAATAGGCTTATCGGGTTTCCAACTACAACTTGTATCTTTAGTACATGTAAGACAAATATGCCTTAAATCATCAGTTGTCATCATTTTTTTCATTCTTAGACTCCCGTATCTTACGAAGTAATTCACCAAACAAAGCAAATTCTTTTCGTGCTTTCTCACTGATTTGTTCTGACCTCATTCTACATTTATCACACCAAAGGTGAATTTCTAACGGATCCCATGAACTAATAGGTTCTCCACAATTTTCACATTCCATTCCGCTCATTTCTTCCTCCCAAATATTTTACTATATTCCTCTTCCGTCAAATAACCAGTACCATTACAATGTTTGCATTTTCGATGACCGTCATACGGCACACAACTAGCAATTTCTCCATCATCACATAATGTACATTTCACTGGAAATTTCATTTTCTCAGGTCAACTCCACATATTACACAAATAAACAACAATGGCGTTATTGCCATAATACATACACAAACTCTTGCATAATCTCCTATAATTACAAGATAATCAATAATTTTTTTCATATCTTTTCCAACGGGCACCATTCAGGAAAATCTCCAGCAATACTTTCAATATTCTCCATCCCTCTATCGGTTTCAACAAACTTAAATTGAGGTATTTCTTCATCTTTATTCAAACAATAACATTCATCATCATAATCATAATGTTTGATTCTTTTAAAGAATGGACAATCGGGATCATCACACGATTTCACTCTCAAAATTCTCATATCCACTCATCACCCGGATGTGTTTTAAGATAATCCTCTCGTTTTTCAGCATCCCGCTTCATACCCATAATATATGTTTCAACAAAATCTATACCTAATACGTCACACAATTTTTTTGTTTGTGCAAGCAAATCGGATATTTCAGATTGCGAATAAGCAACCCAACCTTTATAATCCAATTGAGCAGATCCATGCTTACCACTTATTTGTGAACTCACCCTTATAATATGGGTAAAGCAATCTGCTAATTTAGTCATCTGGCGGGTAAGCATCATATAATGAAATAATAAATGTTCATCTCTTTGACAACGCACAAATTTTAATTCCGTAGATTCCATATCAAAAATTCTCATTCCTCAATCAACTCCGCAAGTTGGCACCCAGATTTATGTCCTTCACTTTTTGCATTACAACAACAAGGGCAAGCAATTGTTATCACTCCCCAATTCTCATCATCTGTATGTAAGCCACACCACTCCATATCTTTTAACAATTGAATAGCACGCTGGCATCTTGTTTTTAATCTCATATCTCTACCTCCCTGTCCACAATCATTTTAGCAATATCCTTCTTTTCCCCAAGAGATTCCAAAACTCTTTCATCTATAGTGTCTTTTGCAACTAATGATATATAAAGGCACTTATTCACCTGACCATGACGATGAATTCTTGCCCTCGCCTGTTCATAATCCGCATAAGAATAGCTATGTGAATAAAATATCATCGTATCTGCATCAGTCAAATCAATACCAACACTCCCCACTTGAATATTTAACACAATACATCGTAATTTCTCGTTCGTCTTAAACTTACTTAATATATCTTTGCGCATCTCCATCGGAGTAGACCCAGTAATAATTTCATTTTTGATGTGCATCTCATCAAGTAATTGTGATACAGCAGATATTTCAGATAAATATCTACAAAACACTACAAATTTCTTATCAATAGGAAAATCGGTTACTATACCTTTAAGTAAATTTAATTTTTCCGTTCCTATTTGGGTAATATGTCTTTCGCCATAATCATCAACCTCAGAATAAAATCCACCAGCAATCTGTGATAATTTCTGTAACTTGGCGAGAGCATCATTATAATTAACTTTACCTTTAATAAATGCTCTCTTTAATTCATCTCTTGTCTCATCATACATTTCCCGCGATTCATTTAACTCACAATACATTATTTGATCCACAAATGGTGGAAGATCAAATACTTCATCCTTTCTAACCCTAAATGCGATTGCATGAGCTTTATCAGCTAATTCATCAAGATTTTTATAACTTACAACTTTTCCAAAATCATCTAACTCAGCATATCTTGCTTTAAATTTAGTTATTCCATCCCCGAATACCGATTTGTTTAAAAATTTATATTGGGAGAAAATATCAATAGGACTTTGTGTTACGGGAGTTCCTGTAAGTATCATTTTATATTTTACAACATTCCCCAAATCATGAAGAAATTTAGATCTCTTCGCATCAAAACTTTTAATCTTTTGCGACTCATCCGCAATCACCATATCAGGTTTCCAATGTACTATATCATCAGCAATTCTCCATGATGTTTCATATGAAACAATAAAAACATTTAAAACCCCTCTTCGTGTACCACAACTAAATGAAGATTGGATTTTGATGTCGTAAGGAAAATCTGCAAATTTCTTAAACTCACTCTCCCATACGTGCAATACAGATAATGGTGCTACAACAAGTAATCTATTTACTTTTCCTTCGAGAAATCGCTTTCCCGCAACTGCAATAGCAGCTAATGTTTTTCCTGTTCCCATCTCCATTAAAAGTGCAGTTCCATCAAGAGATGTACCAATAGCATATGCTTTTTTCTGGTGTTCAAATAATTTTACCTTTAAAGGAACATCAAATTCAGCATATTCCCCATTTTTAATTTTATTTACTATCTTCACCTGATTATCTGTATGTTCTCTATGATCCATCATTATTTCTTCTTTAATCTTCTCTCGCTCTAATTCAAAAACATTCACCTCTGGCAAATATTTTTCTATTAACCTGATTGCAAATTCCTGCTGTTTAGATGACCAGGGAATTTGTTTTATAAATGAATCAATAATCTCTCTATCTTTTGAAGAACATGATGTTATACGAGCTAAAGTTTTTCTGACCATTTAAACACCATCAAATATAATTGGTTCTCTAATCATCTGTACGTCATTCACAGCTTTTCTCATAACTTCTATTCCTATTTCAAGTAGCCGTATTCTTTCTTTAAGGTTGTCATTCTCATCTTTTAATTTTTGCTCATATGTAGAACTAGAATCTAATTTCATCACCCGCTCCATCTCTTCAAACCGTGATAAATAATCAAAATTTGGATTCATTTCACCATTTATTCTCAACGAAAATTTTTCAAAAAGTGGTTCGAGATAACAAAGTTGCATTTCATACTCACTATCATCAAAAATAATTTTGACTCTTTTAACCTTACCAATTTCACTAGTGAATATCTCCCCTATCAATGCCCATTCCGATATATCATCCACAATAACCACATTTTTATGATGGTAATTTAATTCTTCCACTCAATAAATCATCAACTTCACTCGATTTTCGATATAATAATTTATCATTTATGAGAATAACTGGTTCTGTTACCGATTCATTGATCCCAAGATTTCTAAATTCCTGGGGTATTCCACCCACTCTACTAACCATTGTCAAAGTTATACTATCAGGATACTTATCAGATAATTGTCTGAGCTCAGATAATACTTTCTCTCCGTTAATATCACCAGGAATATACAGATATTTAATATTCAAGTGAATTTTTTCAGATGCACATCCAGCAATAAATACTGTTGCTACCAGTAAAATAAAAGTTATCAAAATATATTTAAATTTCATACACATTTCCTCCTATCTCTCTTTGGTTTTTTTTCATCAAGCATTTTAAATTGTAATGATCCACATTGACAATATTCAGGCTGTCTTTTATAGCGTCTAGCACACGCATAACATTCCCATTCCATAATAAATCCTCACATAATATTCCTCTTCTTAATATATAACGATGTTGCATCACCCAACTCTCAATGATGTTGTATCTTTACCACACTGTGGACATTTAAATGTAACAACATCCTGACCTAACATATTCTCCTCAATATTATCCATTACAATTCTTGGATCAGTTTCGTAAAATGATCCATGACAATGATTACAATTTACCTGACAACCCCTCTCAAATTGATTATATTCTGATTTTTTACCTTCAAGTGTAAGCTTCTTTTGAAATTTTCTTGCAGATTTTTCATCATAAAATTCTTTGGTAATACCATCACAAATTACTGTGTGAATCATTATATCGTATCGCATTTTCTCGTTCCTCCTTCGATTTCCTAAACATATTTTTCTGTCTTTCTTTAATCATCTCATCAAGTTTTTCCTCAACAATATCATCCTCTATATGAAATATACATCCATCTGGATGCGATATATGATGACCAAAGATATAATTCTCTAAAAACTGCCCAAGTCTCATATCTGGATAGTAACTCCATACCAAATGTAATTTTCTACAGATTCTACCAATTCTTTCTGGATCTCTCATATAACTGTCCTCCTATTTCCTACCTATTCAACCTGTTGTTTTACATAGGTTTGTTCTCTTTCTGCTTCGATACCCAAAAGGGATTTAAACTCAAAGATGCAAAATTCGACTTCACTGATTGATGTAAATTGTTCTTCACTCATTGTATCTACATTCCAAGTTTGTGCCTCTTTTAACCATATTTCCATTTCGAGAAGCCTCTCTCGTACCTTGGTTTCTAGTAATCCGTTTTGTATAATATCCTTCATACATCCACTCTCTTTATAGTATGATCACATTCCGCACAATAGATTTCCCACCATGATAAAAATATATCATTGTTATATTTATCATGATCTGGAAATTGTTCAACATGCTCTTCTATTGCTAGATGTAAACTTTTACATTTAGGGCAACATATCTCATTTCTAATATGATACATCATGATTAAGACCTCTCAGTAACTATAGAATAAGTATTTCCATCAGTAGTTACTGTAATATCACCATTAACATCAGTACGATAGATTTCAGAATGAGATTTAGCTAGATTATTCAATGTAACTATAGATGGATGACCATAAGAATTATCTTTACCAACCGAAATTATACTCACATCGGGGTAAATTTTGTTCAATAAATATGAACCAGTAGATGTTTTACTACCATGATGACCCACTTTCAAAACATCTATATGATCGAGTTGTCTAGCATAAACTTGCTCTGCATCATTCTCTGCATCACCCGGTAATAAAAAGGATACGTCACCATATGTCATTTTTAAAACCACAGAATTATCATTGATATTCTCGAACCATGTATTCTGTGGATTTAACACTTCAACTCTCACATTTGGATCAAAATCCACAATATCCCCGTTCTTAACTACTCTATAAGAAATGTTCCTCCTATCAATGAGATTTAATATATTTTCATAAGTCTTTGTTGTATGAGGATACCCAGAATCAATAACTTGATCTACAGGATATTTACTGATAATATAAAAAATCCCACCAATATGATCTGAATGTGGATGGGACATGACAACAACATCAAACGACTTTACCAATTTTTCTTTAGCGACAGAGACCACTTTAGATGATTGTTCGGACTCCCCCGCATCTATAAGCATTACTTTACCCGATGGTGATACAATCAATTCCGAATCACCCTGACCAACATCAATAAAAGTTACCGTTAAATTACCAGTTAAATTAGAATGAATAACAGATTCAGTAGATTTATGATTACTAATACAGCAACATGAAAATGATAAAATAATACACATAATCAATGGAATTGTTATCATTATAAATTTTTTCATTTTAATATCTATACTCATCATCTTTATCCCTTCCCATATTAAGAATACTCATAATAACTCCAAGAATAACTCCCATAGCAATCATCAAAGGCATAAATGAAATCATTTGTTGTACTATAATCATTACATCAGAATTTCCAACATATTGTGAACCAATAATAACGGGTGGTGAAGTAGGAACTGGTGTTATCACTTGTAATGGAACTTCAACGGGATGCGGAGCCATTCCATATATTATAACAAGTGAGAATAATAATCCAACAATCACCGCATATCCAAATTGAGGAACAGTTAACCAGAAAATTTTCATATATTATCACTTCCCATACGAAATAAACTTGGAATAAACATTGACATAAAACAAACACCTACCATAGTAACGAATCCGACCCATCCGATCCATCCCATCATCCAAGCAACACCAATAGTAACTATGATTATAGGTACTATAAATCTACTTGATGATGATAACATCATTGTTATAATAATAAATAATGTAAATATCAAATAAAATGGAGAGAGTAATATCTGGTTATATGCCAATATAATTTCTTTAGCCCCATCAGTTACATTATCTGTTGATACCAATGGTATAAATGGTGCCTGTGTTATAATAACAGGCGGTGGAGTCGGAACTGGTGTTATTACTTGAGGTTTTACTTCATCTACCATATGAGGGATAGAAATATTACAAATAGCAATCATCAATCCGAATAATAAAGCCGCAGATAATTGACCTGGGGTTAACCATAAAATTTTCACTCTCTACCCCCGCCTAATATTCCACTAACCATACCAATAATCATCGTTGCAGCTATCACAAATAACATTAACGCCAGAATATTAAATGCTTGTTCTGTAGATTTAGTAATTTCTGAAATAGATGTATTCCATGCTCCACTTAATGTAGCCGATGGTTGAACTTCATGAACAACCTCAACTGGATGTTCTGTAATCACTACTGGTGGTGTTGGAACTACTGTTATTACTTGTATCGGAACTTCAACGGGATGAGGTACTGTGACATAAGTAATAGTAAATGCTATAAGCAAACCAAATACCAAAGCCGCAAATAATCTTCCTCCAGTTAATCCGAGAATTTTCATGGAAGCCTCGATACTGCTACAACCATCGAATCGGTTACTACTTTCATAACATAAATTGTTACTACAAGTATGACTACAGTTATCAACAATGTTATTACAGCTGTAGGGTTACCAGAACCAATTAGTAATAACAATATAATTGGAATAATGATCATTATACCAGCTAACCACCATATACTATCATCGACTTTCATATCAGGTAAATTAACCGGAGCCGATGCAGGTTGACTACCGATAACAACTGGCGGTGGTGTTGGAACTGGTGTAATCACTTGTACTGGGACCTCAACTGGATGGGGTACTGTTGCATACGTATAAGTAAACGCTATCAATATCCCAAACACTACAGCGATCAAAAGTCTGGAATTTGTCAGTCCGAGTGCATCCATGTGCACTCACCTAAGAACTGATAAATTATCCAACTTGCTCATATCTACAACTGGTACTTCTTGCTTAACTGGTTTCGCCTCGAACATCTCCCATCGGCTTTCATCATATCCAAACATTTTTGCAAGTAAATTAACAGGGAACGATCTAACTGTTACTTTATAATCAAGTACTGCTGTGTTATAATTATTCCGTTCAGCGTTAATCTGATTCTCTGTAGCTGTTAATTGTGCTTCGAGTTCACGGAACTGAGAGGTTGTCTGTAACTCAGGATATTTTTCTGTGAGCATCATAAGCCTTCCGATAACAGCACCAAGTTCATCCTGACTATTCTGAATATCTCCTACGGTGCGAGCTGATTTTACATTTTCACTAATCTTATTCGCTTGTGCTCTCATTGCAATTACATCTGTAAGTGTATCATGCTCAAACTTCGCACTACCAACAATTACTGATACATAATTAGGAATGAGGTCTGCACGTCGCTCCAATGCTGTCTGTACACTCCCCTGCATTTGTTCGACTTTCACATCTTTTGCAATAATAGTATTATATGATCCTCCAATAGAGCTAAATACCATTGCAACAAGTAATACAATAAATACAAATGGAATTACCCATATGTACTTTTTAATAAGTTCATTTGCATCATTTTCATTCTGTTCTGTCATTTTAATCCTCCAAATTTACATTTTGCTATCTATACATTATACTCAATCAATTATAAATAACTTATCATTAGTTATAAGTTATCTCACCAAAATTTTCTTACATACTGGACATTTAGCAGCTCCTTCAATTACCGAAATCATTTTATCATCTGGATATTCTCTTTTGCAACGTGGACAATACCACACATCTTCGAGATCAAAACTATCTTCGATATCTCCATCTTTCATTGCCATATTAAATTCCCTCCAGTCTTTTCTTTACAACTTCCTCAACTTTTGGATTTATATCAAATCCTATTGTTCTTCTACCGTTCCTTAAAGCAGCTGCAAGAGTTGTTCCAGATCCCATGAATGGATCCATAATCATATCACCTGATTGGGTGAAAGTTTCTATCAATGGTGTAAGTTCTCCCTCCGACTGCTGCCATTCGTGCAATCCCTTCTCTCTACCAGATCCTTTGATAATATCAACAAAAGATTTGTACGGTTTCCCCACTGGTGGTTTCTGGAATACAAGAATCGGTTTATATCCACAAATTTCCTTTCGTGGAAATAATGTACTCCGTGACCTGTCATGGGTCATAATAATCTGACACCAATATGTCAAATCTTCCCGCATATCACACATTACCTTATCAAGATAATATTGTGGACAGTACGTTACCAAAAACCCACTTGGTTTCAATACACGGCTCCCAAATACTGATAATTCTTTCCATACATGAAGAAATGCCTTTGGATATGGTGGATCGGTAATAATACAATCCACAGAATTATCTTTGATATACGCTTCATGTGATACATCATCACCCAATGTTCTAAAAGAACCAATATAGAATTGTTTCATCTAATCCCAACCTCCATGACTATCAGTTGTGGCTTCCTTTCCGTCATGAACCATCGAATCTAAATGTTTAAGATTCGTTCTATCATATATTCCAATTAGACCATATTCGTTTTTTGATCCACTAGATTCATATCTGCATGAACTACCAATCTTTCCTTTTTTGTTTTTTCCGTGTTTCCACGTTCCCTTTTCTAAATTAAGTTCAATCTTTGCCCATTCCCACCAACCATCTTCGGGATCATGAACCCGCCTTCCACTCACTTCTGAAAGTTCAACAACTTCTGTATAGCAAGTATTACTTGCAAATATCAAAGCAATAAGATTTTCTTCAAGAAACATTATTTCACTTCTCACAAAATAATTTACATCCGTTCTGTTTAATAAATTCTAATTGTTCATTCCTTATGATAACTCCTTCAATACCATTTACTATACAAACATAAAATTTTGTATGCCACAGACTTGATGGATCTTTTCCATACAACATGAATTTACATCTATCATAGCAACATTTTTCACTCATGGTTTTCTCTCTCCTCTCTCACCATAAATAAACCTCTCCACAGAATCGGGATCCATTCTCCATGCATTAACTTGTGTTGTATTTATTCTACCATTAGCATTTGGTACACGATTAACTTTACGAGATACAGTACCAATCTTCATAATAAATCTACTATCACAAAATACTCTGAATAATCCTTTTGAAACCATATCTTTCACGTCCATCCATAAAAATGGTTCAGATCCAAATTTTAAATATAATGATTTCAAATAGTCCTGCTGTTCAGGAGTTAAACGAATTGTTGCCATAATGCCTCAACAAATAACTGGGTAATACTTAATCAATACTCCACCACATCTCGGACAACGAATATCCGAAGTTATTACAAAATTAGTAAAATTTTCATGATACATACCAGTATGATTATGACAATGAGGGCAAATAATTTCTGTCTGTTGGTACATTCATACCTTCCTCATGTATTCTGGTGGCAATAAATCTGTTATCTCTCCACAACTACAACACTGAATTTCATATGTATCATCACTACCATTCACTTGATGTTTTATATAAATTCTAAATATATCACTATCACAAACATAACACTCAAGTTTCATACCCACTCCTCAGGTGTTCTAATTTCTTCAAGAGACTTTCCAATCTCACAATCGATCTTGCTAATTCAACATCTCCATCAGTCATATTAGCTATTTTCATACAATGAATCTGATTATCTTGTTCTTTTGATACCATTCCGATCAATAATGTTAATTCATCAGCTGTAAAACCCGATCTACCCGGATAATATTTCATTCCACCACACATAATTACACCTTAAATTTCTTACTAATAGCTTGTGATACCTGTGTTAATACTTTTTCATCAGCACAAAACATAGGTGTATCATAATTAAGCATAGAACCATCTTCAAATGCTAATTGCTTTCTATAAATAACTCTATAAATATTACAATGACATTTTTCATCATCCTCTACAACAACAGAATATTTTTCATTAAATAATGTAAGACCTCTACATGGATCAAACGCATCATCAAAATTTGCTTTGCACATCATTGTCATGCCATTTCACCAATGCAAGAAATAATCCACAATAGCCACATGCCATTGGTGGAGCAATACTTTTTTCAACTTCTACTTGATAATTTGCACAAATGGGATTACTACATTTGTAAACAAATTTACCCATTCACTTCACCAAGCCCCCATGCAATATCTTCATCGTAAACTACATCACGATACCCACATACTCTACAAGTAAGTAAATGACCTCCTCTACCATCTTCGTTATCATCAAACTCATGCATACATCCAATTAAATAAAATTGCATCATCGGTTTACTATTTCCATCGTAATCAAACATTACCATAAGTCCACCAGCACTATACCAATAAACATGCGCTGGTATATACTCCTTCTCCCCCTTATCATCTACCAATATCATACGATATTCGATATAATCGGGAGTTCCTCTGCGAGCAATTTCTGCAAATGTACCATCATCAATCTTTACCCAAGGCTCCGGCATATGATTATATGAACCGTAATTATTGAGCCATTTCCGTGACATAATATCTTCTTTAACTTCCAAAGGTTTAACATAAACTAATTTCTCTGGCATAACTTACTCCTCTGTACAATCCCCACAATAATAATCATCACAATTATCAGAAAAATCATTGTCCTTACATCTCCTCTCTGTGTCAGAATCTCTTGGATCTTTTTTCATTCAAAATCACTCTCAATCCACTGAATATAGCTGGAACCGCAGCTATTACATACAAGTTTACGTGGTTCGTGGTAATAATACTTTCCATTCCCACAATTATTACACTTTCTATAATATTTCCAATAGAATAAAATTCCATCGGGTGGTGTACGAACATCATAACCCAGTTCTATACACAAATCATAAAACTCTTTAGAATGTGTATGAAATTTCAGATGAGCACATTCCTCTATAACAGTGTACTTAAGAGCTTCCATATTATTCTTATTTAATGCAAGATATCTATCATTATAAATAATTACCTTGCGATAAGGATAACATTTACCATTCGGATATTTCATAGACTTAGAAAATTTTACTTTTAAATTCTCACAATCTTCAATAACCCGACCAGCATACTTTAAAGTTAAATCCATTACTATGTCACGATAATTCAAGGTATTCCTCCTTATGTCTAAATAAAATCGACAATCTATACAATGGTAACATACTCTTTCACAATTTTAAGTACCTCTCCGGGAGACTCAGCCTCAGCATCAATTTTATTCTGCATCTCATCAGCTAGTTTGTTATGACCAGCACGTTCGAGTGCAAGATAAGCATTACCTATAAGGTGAAATACATTATCCCCGATTCTACATTCAGATCTGTTAATTCTAACCTCTGTTTTAGCCATTATTCATCACCAACCTATCTCCAAATTCACATTGCTCATCATCTTCATTCATATACTCATTACGAACCATACAGTACCACATAAATCTAGACTCCCGAAATAAAGCTACACATGCTCTACATACCTTCGTATATTATCCCTCTTCTTCAATAAATTCAATAGAATCCACAGGTTCACTCAAATCTATCAGTCTAGATATTCTCCTCTTTATATCATCCTTAATTTCATCCTCGTTGTTACCTCTCATTCGCATTCTTAGTGTTCTATATATCGGCTCCTGATTTCCAATATGACCAAGAATTATTCGACCTTCGTTATCAATTTCACGCTTATGATCTCTACTTCCACATCGAATTTTTACAAATCTTCTCATTTAATTCATCCCCACTTCATGTACAAAACTTTCAACTACTTCAAAGTAATAAATTCCTTTTTCATCAAGCTCATCAAGATAACTAATAAACCCTTCTACTCCTGTCAATAATCCATCATTTACCCTCCGCTCAATCTCATTGTTTGTTTTATCAAAATCTCTCCTGTTCACTATTATTGTTCTCGATTCATCCCATTCAACTCCACGACCTCCAGGATCGTGAAACATCAAACTAATAATACAAAATTCTTTTTCTTTCTTTACCATTTTAATCCTCAATTACTCCTATTTCAAGATCGACTCCTTCGGTTTCATTAGTCGTTTTATTAGTAACAACATACACCCAATCATATGGTTCTCTCAAATCATTTTGTGCCATCTCTGCTGCCTCTCTGGCATCTTTTGCTTCATATTCATTTTCCCAAGTAACTTTAAATAATGTCATAACATCACCCATATAATTATTATCAATAACTGAATAATTATAATTACGAAACAGCAATCAATAATATGGTCGTTTGTCATTTCATAACTCTCTCCATCACATTATTATACTTAATACAACATGCCTTTCTCCTCTCATCCTCTAAATCTTTCGCATTAAATGATTGTCTTGCTACTATCATATATCCATCAATAATATGGAAGATCTCAATTTCATCCTGCTCTATATCCTTTGTAAACTGATATGAAGTATGCCTATCTTCCTCAAATGAATTTTGATTGTTCATCTTCAAAGATATTTCTACACCACATCCTTTTTTTAAATGTGGAGTATATATCATACCAAATCCTGCACAAAGAATGATCGCTCCAATAGCCCAAGCATTTACTGGTGAACCATTTACTATGAATACTATCATTGCTACAAATGAGCAAAACATAATAATAATTCCACTAATTACACAAATCCATGTCCAGTTTGGTAAACAATCATCTTCCCGCTCACTAATAATCTGACATTTACCAATAGTATGCAATACTGTCATTTTATCATTACCATAATAATTGTTAATTGAATTGTTATAATCGCAAGAATCCAATTTGTTATTGTAGCTTCACTCATTTTAACTCCGTCATCCTGTTCTCAATTTCTTCCTCTACATCAACCAATTGAATATCAATATCCATCAGTTTGTCCTCCAAAGGATAAATAACTTCCCGATACATTTCATTAAAATCGGATGGGTGATATATCTTTAAAAGTTGTGTTTTGTTATCAATATCTTCATCGACAATAGCTGTTAATTGCTGAAATCCCCGGTACTGTAATATCAACCAATCCATATCAGAAGTTTTTACTTTATACTTCCATTCATCTATTGATATGTCAATAGTATCAACGTTCATGTTTGATCCGCTCCACATCAAATCTGATAACTTCTCTCATGGGAATATATACTTTTTTAACTACATTCCCATCTTCATCTTTAAAAGAAATATAAAATAAATCATTATTATGAAATGAGAAATCGGAAGCATTATCAAATACTTCCGTATAATTTTTCCATGTCACGGTCACTTTTCTATGAAACCATATTTCTACTGGTTTTTCAACTGGTTTTACAGGTATTTCATCTTCACCTTTATCCTTGTTTTTATTTGGAATAAATAGATTCTCAAGAAATCCACCAATGGTATCCATAATCTATTCCTCTATATAGTTGTAAATATACAACCCATCTGTTAAATCAAAGAAATAAATTTCTTCAAGATCTAATAAATGTTTTAAATCCTGAAATGAATTAGCTTGCCTATAACTAGTTACAAGATTCTCTGTAAGATCCTGTACTACCGCTAAATCCTCACTACTTATCAATAAAGATCCACAATCTTCATCGTCACTAGGATTATTCCATACATACACTACAAGATTGTTAAACATCGTTTCTAAAATATCGTCACTCATCGCCATCATCTCCTTCTGATAATTCTGCCAATTCAGATTCTAAATCAAATAAATTTGGTAGATCAAACTCATTGAAATAATTACTTGAAACACCAGTTGTAATTGCATCACTAGTCATACATGATTTCATAGCAAATTCTGACATGTTCATATCAACAAAAAACGTCATGGATGAAGAACCAATATCTCCACGGTTCATACATTGATGCAATATCATACAATATGATTTATCAAATTCCAAGTCTTTGTGCATTCCCATGTTAATCCTCCTCAACCCAAAACATATAAGTAGTACCCATCAATTTATTACCCTCTTTCAATAACTCATCAATCATTTCTGTACTTTCAAATATGAAATAACTGTAAATACCCGCCCAAAATTCATGGCGGGATATTTCTTCTGGCTGACCACATACATACTGCTTAAAATACTTCATACCTTTATCCCAGTTTACCCAGTCATCTTCCATGTTAATCTCCTATTAGCCATAAAGTTCCATACGAAACCACATAAAATTCCAACCATATTAGCTACCATATAATACACTCCAAACCAATTGGTAAGAGATAATAAAATCCCCATGTTAATCACAAGCCCTGCAAGCGAAATCATGTGAAACCTGTATAATCTTGTTAAACCTCCATCTTTATTATACTTTTGATTGAAAGTCCATAAATCATTCCATAAGAAATTATTAGCAATTGATAATTCTATAGCGATAAGACTAGCTAAAGTTAATGGAAAACCAGCATATTCTTTCAAGACATACAAAACCCCCATATTTACAATAATCCCGGTAGAACCGACGATACAAAATTTCAACACTCTCATCCATTCTCTCCAAGCCGCACTCTCATGATGCCAAAGAGAATACCATATAATATCAACTACCTGATATGCATACTCCATGATGGTTTTTAATTTTAATTTACTCTCCCCCGCCTTTCTATCTGTAAATTCATATGGAACCTCTACAAACCTCTCCCAGACACCTTTACCAAGTATCTCCAAGAGTATCTTATACCCAGATGGTCTTAATTTAACACCTTCAATAACTTTTTTCCGCATAGCAAAAAACCCACTTACGGGATCAGTTATATCGGGTAGAATCAATCTACCCAAAAAGGTTGCACCAATAGATATAATCCTACGTTTCAAACTCCATTGTTTTATTCCCCCACCTTTCATATATCTACTACCGATAACAACATCATTTCCTTCAACAATCTTATGATACATCATTGGAATCAATCCAATTGCATGTGATCTGTCAGCATCAGTAACTAATATGATAATCGCATTAGATTCTTCAATCCCAGCTAAAACCGATTGGGATAAACCTCTACTAGAATATCTTACTATAATATCAAGATTTTTCATTTTATCTGATAAATCTTTTACAATATAAATTGTTTGATCTGGCGAATTATCATCAACAACTAATATCTGACCATTGATACCACCCATCTGTAAAATATCATCTATCTCAACAATAGTATCCTTAATATTATCCTCTTCATTATAAGTGGGAATAATAACTGTCAGATCATACATTATATCACATCACAATCAGGAAGAATATATAATCCATCACTTGTTCTTTTAAATGCATCTAATGGTAATCCACTGTTAAGAAATAATCCATCACCAGCTATAGTAAATATATGCCAGTTAAAATGATTATGATAAACATAAAATGAGCTAACATCATTGAGTGTGTCCATCTTAAATTTACGAAATGATTTTATTTCTTTCATTATATCACATCACATTCTGTATTTACTGTTAACATACTAAAGCTATCAGTACTAAACCAACCACTTGATAATCCGGGAATTAAATCTAATCCCGCATAAGTTATATTAAACAAATACCATGAAATCTCCTTATCACCATACATCAAATGAAATTCATTTGATTTGGGAGCTGTATAAATAGAATCATCACGACATTTAATTCGTGTTCTCACCATACTTCATCAACCCCGGTAATTTTAAGAGCATGACTTCTATCCAGATCATAAATATAACTCTTAATGGATGGCTCTAGTAATAATCCATCATCACCAATTTCTATTAAAAAATACCCATTCCTATTTGCTAATGAGAAATGACATTTAATCATACAACAAGGTATAAAAATCAAATCGTTTTCACCCGATTCTGCACTTGGATCAAAAGAATACTCATAATCATCATCGTTACTAACAAAATCATCTGGATCAAAAAAACTCATCTCTACCTCACGAATAAATAAATTTCACCATGCTGATTTATCAATTTTGTATTCTTTTGTAGCCAATCTCTTGAGCTCCCAGTAGGATCCGAAGCAAGTGCATCACCTGTCATAACATAATATATAGAATTACCATTCTTTTGAATAATGTCCAAATCTTTTCCTGTAGTTACCTGATAAGTAATAGTCCCATCGGTTTTATTCGAATAATAATATTCTGTTGGTAAAAATAAATATGCGGGAACATATACTACATAATCACCGGGTTTTGTATTCTTCTCCAATATTTGTGAGAACCCTCTCCAATCAGTTTTCGATTCCTGTGAATAATAGTTCATAGAAAATGGAACACTTAGTATCATAAAAAATATAATCATTCCATATATTACACCTCTTGACGGCTTAATAGTATAAAACATTCTATATGACATAGCTATTCCAATAAAGAAAATAATAGTAAGGAATTGTAAATATCGTGGTATCATAGGTATTTTAAACGAAAGAAAATAACTTACAATAAATACAGAAATAACAGACCATATAAGAAATGTTGCTCTTTCCTTGTCCACAAAAAATGCCTGAACTACACCAAGAGCAAATAATAGCATAAATATATACATCAATAAATCCGAATACCCAGATATTTGTATAAAAGTTTCCCAAATTACACCAGTACCCTGAATACCATACGTTGGAGCAGTTGATGTTCTTTTAGCAAACAGATCTATAATCACTACAAAAAGTGGTAAAGATAATATACCGAAAATAAGTGTAGATACAATAAATGGCTTTATATAATTTATATCTTGCTTGATATCTTTTAAGTGCATCATAAGAGCATAAATCATACAAGATGCAATCATGACAAAAGCATAAAAATGTGACCATAATGCAAGTGCTGATAAAACACCAAATAATATCCATTGTTTAATATCATTTGTCTTTAAAGCTTTAAAGTAAAACACCAATGATGCTGTAATGAAAAACAACATAGCCGAATAAGCTCGTGCTTCCTGAGAATAAATAATTAAAAATGGTGAAAATGCAAAGATAGATGCCGCAATAATACCAACATTTTTATTCCTAAACTCAGTTCCTACCAAATATATCAATGGGATAGTAGCTATACCAAATATAGCTGGAAGGAACCTCAGCGCAAATTCACTATTCCCAAATATCATTACTATAATATGCTCCATCCAATAAAATAACGGTGGATTAAACTCTCCCGCTACCATTATCTGCCATATTTCAGAAAATGATTTCAAAGCTACCATATTGGTGCTTGCTTCATCCAACCACAAAGAATTAAAACCCAGATTATAAAATCGTAAGAAGAACGCTGATATAGTTAAAAATATCAATATCTGAATATACCGGCTATCCGTTAATTTTAATATATGTCTTTCCCCATCAAGATTATCTCCGATAGGAATGGACTTTTTTACTTTCTTCTTGGTCATAAATCACCCCAATACTATGTGTTCTTTCTTGCATGAAGGACATGCTGCAAAATATAACATTGAACCATTGTAATCACAAAGTTTCTGCTCAAGTTTTAGAAATTCCAATGTGTTTTCATAACCACATCCGGGACAAGAGAACAAAATAGTCTCTTCCCAATATGTCGGTACAATAATTTCGGGGATTTTTGACTTTGTTTTCATCATAATCATCTACAATATTAGTAATAATAAGTATTTAATAGTATCATTTTTCAATATAAGTTCCACTCAAAAATATCACAAAAACGGCTAGAGAAATTCCAAATGTCAATGCCACATTGGGTCTAGGATTACTAAACATAAAAATTTCCATTGCTAATGTTCCAGTAATATATCCTAATCCAAAACTCATAATAGCTTTTGGTAAATTCATCTTAACTCACCATTCTCCTCTATAACCTGCGCAAAATAGTCCCTATCAAAATAATTCACATCTTCATCCAGTCTTTTTTCCCTCAATCGATCCCATCTGGATCTTGCATCTTTTTCATTATCAAATTCCTCAGCTTGTGGATAATAATTATCACTATGATAAATTATCCATTTCTCTTTAAGTGTCATCAATCTAGCGCCCTCAACGCATCCTCCAATGTTTTATAAGGCATATACCATGATGCCAACCCCCGTTCTACTAATCGAAATCTTGCATGATATGTTCTTCTCGATTGCCACCCACATCTAATGGGTGGGTTTGAGTTCTTCCATGTCATTAAGATCAACCTTTTTCATCCCAATCGTCGTTTCAGGAAGTTTGTTATTAAGAACAGACCACAGAATTTTATAAATCTCATTTTTAGTTTCATAATTTTCTTTAATACTATCTATTAACTTCAAAGATTGTTTTAATTGATCATTAGTTATCTTATAATCTGTCATTGTACCTCCGTAAATTCACACCTATACACTAAAAATTTAAATTCCAACATTTTATAATGCTCATCGCTAATAGTGATCAGCAATATGATTCCCCCAAACTCATCTGTATCAAAAGTAATATCACCGCCACCAAATTTAGATGTCAGTTCTAACAGTTGTTTTGCATTGATCGCTACTGGTTTCTTCTTTACTATTTCTTCCGTCATGTTTTTCCTTCCATTCCTCTTTCGTTAATTCGATCAGCATTGATAATCTTCCTTCAATCCATCCTGTATAAAAAGATTGCCAATCCCATTCTTCCCCTCTTAACGAATGAGTAAGACCTTGATGTTTAATTTGTTCATATCTTTCTCTCACTTCTCCAATAAGATGCTTACTATCCCATTCTCCGTTCATAATAACTCTTTCCCATTCCTTTGACATACTAATCCCTGATTGATCCCTTGAGGATTCCTCCTATACCAATAAGAACTATTCCTGAAATCAATGAAAATGATCCAATAACTCCTACCGGATTTGAAACAATTCCAACAAGAAACGCTCCACCACATGCAATAATTAAAGAAATAATGTTCTTTGAGAGTGAATCGGTCATTCATTCACCCATTCATCAAATCCCCAGAATACCATAAAACAACCAATCAATACACTAGACGCATCAACTTGGACAAACCAACTTGCCGCTAGTGTTATGATTCCCATAGCTATAGCAAATAATCTCTGGATTTTAAATCTACCCATAACTCATCTCCTCATCTGACAACACATGATTTCGATTTCCCTGTACCAGCAGTTTTTCTTTGCATCACATTCAACACATTCTTTTTCCTCCTTCTTTTCAATATTTCTAATTATACTGTTCTTAAATGTAATATTCTCAAAACCTTCAATCATCTTAATCACCGCTTACATCCATATATTCTGAAATAACCACATCCATTAGTATTACCATGTTTTTCACGAAGTTTATCACATGGAACTTTTCTCTCTCCCGTTATACAATCGAGATAAGGAGCACTACATAATCCATTATAAGTACAACTACCACAAAATAATGACATTTTATTACCTCCAATTTATCATTTCGGAATCAGGTTAATAATAAATAGAATAGCGGCAACCAATCCAGCGACCACTATCCAAAATATCCATGA
>Ga0315295_10000586_pt1 | contig 31427 bp, 22 predicted proteins | sample YL17G14_0_MG_FD_204453 | JGI IMG/M metagenome (GOLD analysis project Ga0315295, IMG submission 204453) | Sediment microbial communities from Yellowstone Lake, YNP, Wyoming, USA - YL17G14_0 | ecosystem: Environmental > Aquatic > Freshwater > Lake > Sediment | place: USA: Wyoming | collected... | reverse complement strand
CTCCGTTGCGAATCTGCTCTCGAATTCCATAATCGTTTTGGGGTAATCTTCCATGACCCAATACACTACATCTTGGAGATACTTGAGTCAATAGGATACCCCTATCCCGTAATTCTGAGACTCAACGCTCTTGCCACGATCCAGTCTCGCTGTCCGTAAACAAACAGGCCAATAGTTCCGCTTGAACCGGAGGTATGAATAACTCGGTACAGATTTTTGTACTTGCTGTCAGCGTCAGGAGACTCGTTGATGAATCGCTCCAAAGCATCCTTCTTGAGAACTGGATCACATACAAGATCGTCATAGTTCTCCATCATAATTTCCTTGTCGATTACCGGCAGATCCTCTGGCTTGACCCTATCGACATCACGTTGTGTAATTCCGTGTTCTTGATAATATCGCTGGTAGAACCTCGATTTCTGGAAAACGTGTTTCAATAGTTTTCTGAACCGCTTCAGTTGCAGATCTTGAATTTGCTGTGGGGTAAGAGATTCCGCTTTCTTGGCCGAGATAACAGCGTGCAGTAGATTCAGTACGGACATGTCTGACTTATCTCCTTTCGATTCTCTCCCTAATCAAGTTCTCCCACATACACGTCGCTGAAATACTTTTGCAGGCTTCGAGTCACATAACACCACAATTTCATCTCGTTTTCAATAATATTACACCGGGATTTCCCGTTTGCTGTCATAATTTGGTACTCCTGCACGCCACATTGTCAATAATACGAAAATCGGGACGTTGATGTCAAAGGGTCTGGTCACCAACATGGCCAATACGCCTCCCAGAAAGGCCCCCAAACACGCTAATTCACCAAAAATCCAGCATTTCGATAGTTTTTCGACGCACCTCGACCGGTGATTTCTCCTCAGTGGTGCGGATTTTCGCTCTGTTGCCTGTCATCCTGCCCCCGCAAGTTGTGGGCTGGCTCTCAATTGTCTGATTCGCTCAAGAATTTCACGAAAAAGTAACCTCGGCATAGCCACTTCGGCCATCTGGAACATCACATACCGCGAATGCTTAACAACTTTGGCCCCGATCTTGATTAGTTTCTCACGCAGCGTTCTGAGCGACCATTTCTTCACCGACTCAGGCAATGCCAGACGTCGCAGGAAATTGCCGAGGTTGTAGGCCAAGGCAAATAGCTGTAGACGAACCTGATTGTCCACAAAATCATGGCAGGACAGTCGTGTCCACTTCAATGCGTATTTGCCCTCTTTGATCTATTGCTCAGCAGTTTTGTGGGATGGGCAACTTGTTTGCCCATGCGGTTAATAATCCCGTCTAATCCCGTCCCAAACGTCTTTTCAGCATGGGCAGCGAAGTTGCGCCATCCTATGAGTCTTACTCGATTCGTTTTCGGTAGAGGCGGGTTTGGAGGGCGTTGTTCCAGGCGGTCCAGCTCGCGTCGCTGGTTTCGCTATCAATTGCGGCGGTCACCTGGTAGATTTTTGCATCCAGATCGTCAATGTAACAGACCATGAATGCCTCGGCCGTCGCGGGCAGCTTGGGCGAGCCGAATTCGTACTGGCCGTGATGCGAGAGGATGATGTGCGTCAGGGAATCCAGGAGCACCGGGTCGATCTCCATGCCCCGTGCGCACAGGGCGTCGACTTTTTCATTTATCATGAGCACGCTCTTGACGATGTGCCCGATGAGCTGGCCGGAATCGGTGTAAGAGAAGGCCATGTCGTACGCAAGCTCTTCGGTCTTGCCTATATCGTGAAGGAATATGCCGGCCAAGACCAGGTCCGCCTGTACCTGCGGATAGTAGGGCAGGACGGCCAGGGCTACCTGCAGCATGTTATGGACGTGCTCGAGCAGTCCGCCGATGCAATCGTGGTGCATCTTCATGGCCGCCGGGGCATTGCGGAATTTCTCCATCAGCTCGGCATCGGCTAAAAACTCCTCGACCAGGGCCTTCAACTGGACGTTCTTGATCTGTCCGACCGTTTTGGTGATCTCCGCGAACATCTGTTTCTGGTCTTTTTTCGTGCGGGCCAGAAAATCGTCGATATTGACCTTGCTTTTATCGATGACGCTGATGTTATTGATGATGACTTGCAGGTTATTCTGGTACAGCTCGCTGCGGCCCTGAATGCGGACAAAGCCGGGTTTCGGCAGGGCCTTATAAACCGCCTCGCTCGCCTGCCACATCCGCCCGTTCAACTGGCCGCTGCGGTCGGAGAGGAACATCGCGATATACAGGTCGCCTCGCGTCGTGCTTCGCAGGATAGGGTCTCGGACGACGTAAATATCGTCGATGGTTTGCCCGGCCTCGATCTGATTGATAAACTTGTGCGCCATTGGAATCTCCATTTACCGGTATTATTTAGCAGATAGATGATATGGCCTTTGACGTCTTTATGCAAGCACGGCTGTAAATTCCGCCGGATTTGTTTGAGCTGGGTGAAAGTCGGGCCGGCTCATCCGGCGTTTTTCGTTGATAGTGACGGGTGCAGGCTATATTATTTTCGGCAGACGCCGTACGCCGAACGTAACGTGTTTTTGTCAACGGGAGATACGCCATGATACGTCACAGGTCTTGCAGATGTGGCCACGGAATCGTAGGGTGTGCAAAGTCCGTTTTTGCACACGCGGGTAAGAGAATTGGTGTGCAACTGGTTGCACACCCTACGGATCTGGTTTTTACTTCTGTTATCCTGTGCATTTGGGCTTGCAACGGAACGCTGGCGGATGATTTTGCACCCTTCGCCATACCGGCAAGGCCGAACCCCAATTCGCTGATTGCCGCCGCACCGGGCGAGCCTATCCGGCCCAGCTCCGAGCGGTTGGTTGTGCGTTCCGGCCATTTCTATCGCGGCCAAGAGCCTGTGCACTTGTGGGGCGTCAATCTCTCATTTGGCGCAAATTTGCCCACCCAAAAGGATGCGCCGCACGTTGCTGCACGCCTGGCGGCCGCCGGCGTCAACGCCGTTCGATGCCATCACCTCGACACCTCGCAGTGGCCGCGCGGCATCTGGAACGCCCAGAACGGCAAAACCATCGCCCCCGAGGCGCTCGACCGGCTGGATTTTTTTATCGACCAGCTCGCCCGCCAAGGGATTTGTGTGAACATTAACCTGCACGTCGGCAGGGCGCACAGCCGGTACCTCGGGCTGCCTGACACGAGTACCGATTACGATAAGATCGCCGGCATTTTCACGCCCGCGCTGATTGACGCACAGAGGCAATACGCCCGCGAGCTGCTGACGCACACGAATCCCTTTCGCAGGGTCAGCTACGCCGCCGACCCGGCCGTAGCGATCGTCGAGATCACCAATGAGGACAGCTTCTTCATGTGGTCCGGCGAGCAGACGCTTCGGGGACTTCCGCCGTACTACGCGGATATTCTTCGCGGCAAGTTCAACGCCTGGCTTAAAGAGCGTTATGGCTCGAACGAAGAGTTGCGCGCAGCTTGGGCCGAAGGCGTCCAGCCGCTCGGAGAGAATCTTCTGACCAACGGCGATTTGCAGATGACGGGTCCTGCCGGCTCTGTCCCGCAGGGCTGGCACCTGGAACAGCATGAAGGCTGCCGGGCCTCATTGTCCCGGCGTCTATATTCCAGAAAAAATGCGCTGCTTATCGAGGTCCTGAAGGCCGACGATACACAGTGGCACCTCCAGTTCAACCAGGATGGACTTTCACTCAAGGCCGGGCAGTATTATACAGTGATTTTTGAGGCCGCCAGCGAACGGCCGAGACCGTTGGGCTGTAATGTGGGTCAGGCGCACAGTCCCTGGGACAATCTCGGACTTTCCATGCAGGCAGAGCTGACGGCTCAGTGGCAGACGTTCAGCTTCGGTTTTGTTTGCGGAGCGGATGACGATAATGCGCGTGTGAACTTTGCTTTCAGTGCAAGTACCGACCCGGTGTATCTTGCGAATGTCCAACTCCGCCCCGGCGGAAGAGCCGGCTTAGCCGAAGGTGAAGACCTCGATGCGGGCAGCGTCGCACTCTTTTCCGACAACGAAAGCCCGAAGCGCACGAGCGACCGGATGCGTTTCCTGGCGGAGACGGAGAAGGGATATTTCGACGGGATGCGAAACTTCATCAGGAACGAGCTTGGCTGCAAGGCCCTTGTGACCGGCACGATTGTCTTCGGGCCGCTGGGCTTGTACGGCCAGAGCGACATGGACTTCATCGATACTCACGCGTACTGGCAGCATCCTCGTTTTCCCGGCCGGCCCTGGGATGCCGAAAACTGGCTTATCGACCAGAAGCCCATGACGGATTATCCCGACCAGGCCACCGTTTTTGGCCTGGCTGCGGCGCGTCTGGTCAACAAACCATTCACACTGAGCGAATACAATCATCCCGCCCCTCTCGATTCGCAGGCCGAGTGTATTCCGATGATTGCTTCCTTTGCCGCCGCTCAGGATTGGGACGGGGTTTGGCTCTATACCTATTCGCATAGCTCCGACGTCTGGGACAGAGAGAATCTGTACAGCTATTTCGATATCGACACGAATCCCGCCAAGTGGGGCTTTATGCGTGCCGGGGCCGCTATCTTCCGCGACGGCGGAATTCAGCCGTTGAGCGGCGTCTCAACAATTGCTCTGACTGGCTCCGACGATATGTTAACGTCGCTGGCTGATTTACATCTGAAGCATGATCGCAATATGTTTGATATTCTGGCCGAGCGTGCTCAAATCACCCGCTCCGACATGCTCAAAACGCAAATCGTTTTGGCTCTTTCCGGGCAGAGTGACTTGAAAAGCCCCAGTGGCTCGGATCCGGTGTTGGACTGGTTCGTAGAAGATGGCCGGGGATTCTACGCCGCGTGGGGCTCGGCCGCCTGGGCGTTTGCCGGTCACGCAAACCGATTCGAGGCTTCAACGGGCGGGCGGATATCCGTGACGTTGCCGCCGTTGGTCGCCATGACGGTCACGGCCCTGGATGGTGCGGCCATAAATGAGAGCCGTAAAATCCTTGTAACCGCCTGTGGCCGGTGCGAAAATACCGGCATGATATTCTCCAATGACCGTCGGACGGTCGGTGGCAACTGGGGCGGGCCGCCGGTGCTAATAGAAACCGTCGAAGGGACGATGACTGTGCCGGCCGGGCAATGGAAATGCCAGACGCTTGGCCCGGATGGGACGCCGAGCCGTGAGGTTCCCATCAATGACGGCGTGCTAAAACTCTCGGCGGAGTACGGAACCATGTGGTACCTTCTGACACGATAGTGCGATATACAGCCAGAAGTTTCCGTGACGGAGTATTTCTATTATTGGAAGGATAGACTGATGAGCGTGAGAAGATTCTTGATCATAGTTCCGCTGGTTGTTCTTAGCTGCTCTTTGACGCATACCGTCCACGTGACTGCCGCCGAACAGCCGAAGCCGCTGGTCCTTTTCGATTTCGGTGCGGGCTTTGATATCGGCTCAGTGGTTGCGAGCGATGCAAAGGTGACGCGAGCGGAAGCAGGGGGGCTGCGCGTCGAAACGGGGCGTGAGGGCCAGTGGCCCGGCATTACGCTCAAGGCACCGGCGGGCAAATGGGACCTGTCGAAGTACGAGTATATCCGGCTCGATGTGAAGAACGCCGCGGATGAGGCGGTCACGGTGAGCTGCCGCGTCGATAACCCCGGCGCCGACGGCAATAAGAATTGCGTGACCGAGAGCATCACGTTGGCCGGCCGGGAGGCAGGGACGCTGATGGTACGAATTTTCCCTGTACCCTGGAAGCTTTCCGAACCGCTCGAACTGGTCGGTATGAGAGCGTCGCCGGTTCATTCGGGCAAGATTGATACGTCGAATGTCACCCAGATTCTTGTGTACGCCGGCAAGCCCGGCGTTGAGCACGTATTCGAGCTCGGGACCATTCGAGCCGGCGGCGGCGTAACGATGCTGGATACGAAGACCTTTTTGCCCTTCATCGACGAGTGCGGCCAGTTCATCCACGTCGATTGGCCGGGCAAGACTCATTCGCTTGATGAATTAGCCTCGCACGGCCGGGCCGAACGAGAGGACCTTGCCGCGCATTCGGGGCCGGCCGAACGCGACCAATACGGCGGCTGGACTGCCGGGCCGAAGCTCAAAGCCACGGGATTTTTCCGCGTCGAAAAATACAACGGCAAGTGGTGGCTGGTGGATCCGGAGGGCCGATTGTTCTGGTCGCACGGCGCCGATTGCGTTCGCCCCGAAAGCTCGACGCCCGTCAGCGACCGCGAGCGCTACTTCCGGGATCTGCCCGCATCCGAATCACCATTTGCTCAGTTTTACGGCACGGGTAACTGGGCGCCGCACGGATATTACCAGGACCATTCACCCTACAAGACCTACGATTTCAGTCAGGCCAACCTGCTTCGCAAGTACGGCCGGCAATGGCAGCAGGCTTTTGCCGAGATAACGCACCGCAGGCTCAAGAGCTGGGGCATGAATACCATCGCCAACTGGTCGGCTTCCGAAATCTACCTGATGCGAAAGACGCCATACGTCTGCACGATAAGTTATAATGCGCGGACACTGGAAGGCTCGGAGGGTTATTGGGGCAAGTTCTACGATGTATTCGATCCGAGTTTTCGCGAGACGCTTCGGCAGCACCTGGCGTCGGAAAAGGAAAAGAGCATAGGAGATCCGTGGTGTATCGGTTACTTCGTCCATAACGAAATAGCATGGGGTGACGAGGTTTCGTTAGCTGTGGCGACACTTATTTCCCCTGCCGAACAGCCGGCCAAGAAGGTATTCCTCGAAGACCTCAAGGCCAAGTACCAGACCATTGAGAAGCTCAACGCCACATGGGGAACGAATCATTCGAGCTGGGATGTGCTGCTGGAGAGCCGCGAAGCCCCCAACAAAAAGAAAGCCTGGGCCGACCTGACGGCGTTCTATACTAAGATTGCTGAGACTTATTTCAAAACCATTCGCGATGAGCTTAAAGCAGTCTCGCCGAACCAGCTCTACATGGGTTGCCGTTTTGCATGGGTGAACGACCGTGCGGCGCTCGCCGCGGCCAAATTCTGCGATATTGTCGGTTACAATCGGTACAGCTACAGTGTCGCAGACCAGCGCCTGCCGGACGAAATCGACAAGCCGATTATCATCGGCGAATTCCACTTCGGCGCGCTGGATCGCGGCATGTTCCATACGGGCCTCAAGGCCACGAAGGACCAGGACGACCGGGCGGCGAAATACAAGGATTACGTACAGGGCGCGCTGCGGAATCCGTACATCGTCGGGACGCACTGGTTCCAGTACAAGGACCAGGCCACAACCGGCCGGGGCGATGGCGAGAATTACCAGATAGGTCTCGTTGACATCTGCGACACGCCTTACCCTGAGATCGTACATGCCTGCCGCGAGGTAGGATACAACCTCTACGAATATCGGCTGCAAGCGAAATAAACCGCACGAAGCATTGCCAAAAAAGGCTTAACATGATGAATCGACGCGAGTATCTCAAAGCCGCGGGTCTTGGGCTGGCGGCGCTTGCTCTGCCGGGCTGTACGGGCGCGCCGCAGCATCTTGTGGGAAAACGGCCGCCCAATATTGTCCTGATTGTTTCCGACGATCAGGGTTATCGTGATCTTGGCTGCTATGGCAGCCCGGACATCAAGACGCCCAATCTCGACCGTCTGGCCGCTGATGGTGTCCGGCTGACGAGCTTTTACGTGACCTGGCCGGCCTGCACGCCGTCGCGGGGCAGCCTGCTCACGGGCCGCTACCCCCAGCGCAACGGGACCTACGATATGTTCCGCAACGACCTGGTCGATCACGATTATCTCTATCCCAAAGACGAATACGCAGTCTCATGGGAGATGGTCGGCGGCATGGATACCCGCGAGGTGCTTATCCCGCGTGCTCTGGCGCGGGCCGGCTACGTCAGCGGCATCTTCGGCAAGTGGGACTTAGGGCAGTTGCACCGTTTTCTGCCTCTTCAGCGGGGCTTCGACGAGTTTTACGGCTTCACCAACACCGGCATCGACTACTGGACGCATGAGCGATATGGCGTGCCGTCGATGCGCCGCGGCAACGAGCCGACCACGCAGGACAAGGGAACGTATGCGACGGACCTGTTCCGGCGCGAAGCGGTGCGGTTCATCGAAAAATACAAAGACCGTCCCTTCTTTTGTTATGTGCCGTTTAACGCACCGCATGCAGCTTCCAACCTCGAACGTCCCCGTCCCGGGGTGCAGGCGCCGCTCGAATATATTCGCGCTGCCTACGGAGAGTATGATCCGAAAGACGCCGATTCCCGCAAAGTTAGGCGGATGCGGTACATGGCGGCCACGACATATATGGACGAGGCAATAGGCCAAATCCTTGAAACACTGGCTGCGCACGGGCTTGGCGACAATACCATCGTGATCTTCTTTTCGGACAACGGCGGCAGCGGGGAGGCGGATAATGGCCCGCTGAAGGGGGGCAGAAGTCAGATGTTCGAGGGAGGTCTGCGCGTGCCGTGCATCGTGCGATGGCCGGGCGTCGTTCCGGCCGGCTCGGTCTGCGATGAGTTTCTGTGCTCGATGGAGATATTCCCCACGCTCTGCAGCGCGGCTGGTGTGCGGCCGCCCCGCGGCCTCGTGCTGGACGGCTTCGACGTGACGGCCGTCCTGGCGGGCAGGCAGAAATCGCCCCGGAAAGAAATGTGCTGGCAGCGCCAAGGCGACAAAGCCGCTCGCGTCGGCAGCTATAAATGGGTAGAATCGGCCCGAGGCTCGGGATTGTTCGACCTTGACAGCGACATCGGCGAGCGGCGCGACGTGTCAAACGAAAAGCCCGATGTGCTCAGCGATGTCAAATCGCGCTTTGCCGCATGGGAAAAACAAATGGCTCAGGCCGAGCCTCGGGGGCCGTTTCGGGACTTCTGATCCGGTTTGGTGTCACCTTGATTCGGCCCGGTCAATGAATTTGACTTAGCGGAGGCATTTTTGTACAATCTCCTGTGTACAACTCGCCGCTAACGAGAATGAGGTGAAGTATGTCTATTAAGTTGCAGTTTCTCGGCGCCGCTCAGAACGTCACGGGTTCAAGGCATCTCCTTCAGGCCAACGGCGCCCGATTTCTGGTCGATTGCGGGCTCTATCAGGAACGTCAGTTTCTGGCAAGAAACTGGGAGCCGCTGACCGTGCCGCCTGAAAGCATCAACGCGGTCCTGCTGACGCACGCCCATCTGGACCATTGCGGTTTGCTGCCGAAGCTCGTCAAGGACGGATTCAAAGGCAAGATATATTGCACGGAGGCCACGGCGGAAATCGCGAAGATCATTCTGCTGGATTCGGCCAAGCTGCAGGAAGAAGACGCCGAGTTCAAACGCAAACGGCACGAGCGCGAAGGGCGAAAAGGTCCGTTCGCGGATGCCCCGCTTTACTCCGTGGCGGATGCGGAGGCCTCTTTCCCGCACTTATCCCCAATAAAATACAGACAGCCCGTCGAGCTTGGCGCCGGGATTGAAGCGACGTTCTGCGAGGCCGGCCATGTTCTCGGCTCTTCGATCATCAAGGTCAAGGTCGGTCAGAACGGTCAGCAGAGGTCTATTTTGTTCTCTGGGGACGTGGGCCGGCCGCACAGGCCCATCGTGCGGGACCCTGCGCTGTTGGACGAGGCCGATTATATCCTGGTGGAATCCACCTATGGCGACAGGGTGCATCAGGGGCCCGAAGATACGAAGAAGATGATGGCCGAGGTCATCAATTCAACCAGGCCGGCCGGCGGTAATATCATCGTCCCAAGCTTCGCGCTGGAGCGCTCGCAGGAGCTTCTGTATTACATCAACGAATTGCTGATTGAAAAAGCCATACCCCACCTGATGGTTTTCCTGGATAGCCCCATGGCCGCGAGTATCACCAAGGTCTTTCAGCGGCACCGTGAGTTATATGACGAGGAAATGAACGAGCTGCTCCGCCACAACGGCTCGCCTTTCAGCTTCCCGGGGCTGAAAATGATTGCGACGAGCGACGAGTCGAAAGCGATCAACCATATCAGGGGCACGGTCATGGTCATCGCCGGCTCGGGAATGTGCACGGGCGGGCGGATCAAACACCACTTAGCCAATAATATTGCCAGATCCGAAAATACAATTATGTTCGTGGGCTACCAAGCGGTCGGGACGCTGGGCAGGCGGATTGTTGACGGCGAAAAAGAGGTTCGAATCCTCGGCCAGCAGTACCCGGTCAAGGCGAAGGTCGTGCGGGTCAATGGTTTCTCAGCCCATGCGGACAAGCAGGAGCTTCTCGAATGGCTCAGCGGGTTGAAAAGGCCGCCCAGAAAGCTCTTTGTCGTGCACGGCGAGTCCGAAAGTGCCCGCCATTTCGGCGATTTCATCCATGAGAAGACCGGCTGGCCGGTGGTTGTTCCGGCCTATCAGGACGAAATTACCCTCGATTAGCCTCGCGCATCGTGCCGATGGAGTGCGTCTTCTCACATATCCGGCTCGATGTGTGTTTTGTGCATGGAGAGCCGGATTTCTCTTGACGCAGCGTTAGCTGGTTTGGTATAAGTAAAATAAGAAGAATCTCTATGTTTTTCGGATGACGGGCGAAATTCCTATGATTTATCAGGTCAAGGGACCTGATACAAGGGTGCTGCCGGCACGGCAGAACAGTTCACTGATGTAATTTCACCGCCGAGAGTAAGATTTTTCTACATTCTAAATCGACGGGCCCTGTTGGGCCTCTTTAAGAAAGGAGGTGGCATCACACCTGAAAACGTTCTCTTGTGGGGGATAGAATGTAGTTATGGTAGAAATTATTGTAGCTTCTTTTTGAAAACCATTTTTAAAGGAGGAACACTATGAGTAGAAAATTGATGTTCGTGGCTTCTTTTGGCCTTGTACTGGGCGTGTTCTTTGCGAGCCAGGCAAAAGCGGCCGATCCGGCTCTTGCTGCCTACTGGAAGTTTGACGAGACGTCCGGGGCCACGGCTCTTGACTCGAGCGGCAACGGCAACAACGGCACGCTTGTGGGCGATCCGAAGTGGGTGGCCGGGAAGTTCGGCGGTGCGCTGGAGTTCAACGGCAATGATTACGTTAACTGCGGCAACGGTGCGTCGCTCCAGATCCGGGACCAGATTACGATAACGTTCTGGTTCAAGGTCCAGGCCTTCTCCAACACCTGGGAGGGATTTCTTGCCAAGGGGGACGATTCGTATCGAGCCAGCCGTGGAGGTGGCACCGGCAATGCCACCCACATGGGCATTTCCGGCACGAGTACCGGCGGCGGCAACGGCTGGTTTAATGGAACCGTTATCGTGACGGACAATCAGTGGCACCATTTTGCAGCAACTTACGACGGGACAGCAGGCAGGATTTACATCGACGGTGTGCTGGATGTGACCAGCCCGGGAACCGGACGGATCAACCAGAGCAGCTACAACTTCTATATCGGTGAGAATGCTCAGGCTACAGGCCGTTTCCTGCACGGTCTTATGGACGAGGTGCGCCTCTACAGCCGGGCGATGACCGACAGTGAGATCAAGGGCGTCATGGCGGGCGCCGGAGCCGAGTATCCGTTTGCCTCGAGCCCTAATCCGGCAAATGGCGCTCTGCATGCGGATACATGGATTACCCTCTCCTGGAGGCCGGGTGATTTTGCCGTCTCGCATGACGTGTACTTAGGTGAGAGCTTTGCCGACGTGAACACTGGTGCCGCCAGCACGTTCCGGGGCAACCAGACCAGCACGTATTACGTCGCCGGTTTCCCGGGATTCGCCTATCCGGATGGTCTGGTTCCGGGCACGACGTATTATTGGCGAATCGACGAAGTCAATAAGGCCGACCCGAACAGCCCCTGGAAGGGTCCCGTCTGGAGCTTCACGGTTCCACCCAAGAAGGCCTATAACCCCAGCCCGGCTGACGGTGCAAAATTTATCGCTCTGGATGCCACTCTGAGCTGGACGGCCGGTTTCGGAACGAAACTGCACACGGTTTATTTCGGCGAGAATCGCGATACGGTGGCCAACGCCGCCGGCGGCCTGCCCCAGGCAGTCACAACGTACAAACCAACTGCCCTCAAGGTAGGGACGACGTATTATTGGCGGGTGGATGAATTCGACGGCTCGGCGACGCACAAGGGCGATATCTGGAGCTTTACGACCGCTAAGGTCGGCGGAGGCGTCAAGGGGCAGTACTATAAAGGCATGAACTTCGAATCCCTTGTCCTGACCCGCACCGATCCGCAGATCAACTTCAACTGGGGCAACAACGCACCCGATCCGATAGTCGGCGCAAATAGTTTCTCAGTCCGATGGACTGGTGAAGTGGAGGCGGCATTCACAGAAACGTACACGTTCTACACGAATAGCGATGACGGCGTGCGCCTGTGGATTGACGGCAAGCCGCTTGTCGATAACTGGACCGACCACGCGGCCACCGAGAATAGCGGCAAGATTGATCTGGTCGCCGGCAATACATACAGCCTCCAGATGGAGTATTATGAGAACGGCGGCGGGGCGGTGGCGGAATTGCGATGGTCGAGTCCGCGTACACCCAAGCAGCTCATTCCGCAGGCGGCCTTGTCGCCTCCGGTCAAGGCCAGCGGCCCGAGTCCGACCAACGGTGCAACGGGTACGTCGCTGACTCCCGTTCTAACGTGGGGTTCGGGCGATTTCGCTGCTTCACACGACGTCTATTTCGGCACAGCAGCCGACGCCGTGAGGAACGCAACCAAGACCTCGCCCGAGTACAAGGGTAGTAAAGCGAAGGGCGCCGAGAGCTATAGTCCCGGCAAACTCGCCTGGTACACGACGTATTATTGGCGCGTCGATGAGGTCAATACCGTCAACGCCAATAGTCCGTGGGTCGGCAACGTCTGGAGCTTTACAACCGGCGATTTCCTGCTCGTGGATGATTTCGAGTCCTACGACGCCGGCGCCAACCAGATTTGGTATTCATGGCACGATGGACTGGGATACGGTGCGCCCGGCGTACCGCCTTATTTTGCTGGCAATGGCACAGGTGCGGCGGTCGGCGATGAGAACACCGTTTCGTTCACTGAGGAGACGATTGTGCACGGCGGACGCAAGGCGATGCCGCTGTCGTATGACAACAACAAGCAGGGCTTTGCCAAATATTCTGAGGCGGAGTTCAAGCTGACGGCTCCTCGCGACTGGACCGAGGAAGGCGTCGGGGAATTGTCGATCTGGTTCAGAGGTCTTCCGGGCTCGACGGGTAGCTTCGTCGAAGCCCCGGCCGGGACCTACACAATGACTGCCTCCGGCACGGATATCTGGAACAACGGTACAGCAGGCAATTATCACGACGAGTTCCACTTTGCCTACAAGACGCTGACCGGGGCCGGCTCGATAGTGGCGCGAGTCCAGAGTGTGCAGAACACCAACGCCTGGGCGAAGGCCGGCGTGATGATTCGCGAGACGTTAGACGGCGGCTCGAAGCATGCCTTTGGATGTGTCACACCGGGTAACGGGGTCGCTTCTCAAGGTCGCTCCCTGACAGGTGACGCGAGCTTCAACACGGCCCAGGGTGGGATCACCGCGCCTCATTGGGTGAAGCTGGAGCGTGACTTGGCCGGCTTCTTCACGGTTTCACATTCGGCGAACGGCACTACCTGGCAGTCGGTCACTGGCGCGACACCGCAGAACATCCAGATGGGCGGGACCGTCTATATCGGTTTGGCGGTAACGGCCCACGATGCAGCTCTGACCTGTCAAGCGGTGTTCACGAACGTCACCATTACCGGGACGGTCAGTCCGCAGTGGGCGCACCAGGACATCGGCATTGCCAGCAACGCTGCCGAGCCGCTTTACGTGGCGGTTTCGAATGCGGCCGGCCAGCCGGCGGTGGTGGTCCATCCTGATCCTAAGGCGGCACAGATTACCACCTGGACCGAGTGGGTGATTCCGCTGTCAACTCTTGCTAATCAGGGCATTACCCTGACCAACGTCGACAAGCTTGCGCTTGGACTTGGTACCAGAGGTAACATGACGACAGCCGGTGGTTCAGGCAAGATGTACTTCGATGACATTCGGCTGTATCGGCCCAGGACCGCTCCTTAGAGCCGAATACTGCCTCGTAACGGAATGACGTCGGAATTCGTAGTGCTTCGGGGCCTATACTGAAAGGTGTAGGCCCCGTTTGTATTATGACCAGGTCGAACGGCCTGCGGAGTGATGTGCGAGATGCGTGGCGGCGGCCTGGGCTTATCCGGCAGGCGGCTGAGAGGTCGCCTTGGCGGCCTCTTTGCGCTCCGCGAGCCAGCTCAGCAGTATGCCGAATTCAAACAGAGCATAAAGCGGTATCGCAAGCGCTATCTGCGATATAACGTCGGGCGGAGTGGCTACGGCGGCGATAAAGAATATGGCCACGATGATATATCCCCTTGCTTTCTTGAAGCTCTTGATAGGGATCAGTCCCGTCCTGGACAAAACGAAAATGACGATGGGCGTCTGGAAGGCAAGCCCGAAGACGAGCATAAGCATCGTCACGAAGGAAATATATTTGTCGAATGTCCAGTTGGCCGAGACGCCTATCAAGTCGCCGAAGTTGAGAAAGAACTTCAGACAGAGCGGCGCGATCGCGAACAAGAAAAACAACGCGCCGGTCACAAACAGCACCGTGGAGAACGGCACCGCCGTGCGGACGTATCTTCTCTCATGCTCATACAGGCCGGCTCCTACGAACATCCAGAGTTGGTAAAAGACCCAGGGCGAGGAGAGGATCAGGCCTGAGATCAGCGTTATTTTCATAAAGGCGATGAAGGGGTCCGCTGGTGCAATCGCTATGAGTTGGCGCTCGGAAACGGCAGCATACGCATCAGCGGCAATAGCAATGTAATTGGGATCGTTCGTCATTGCTGCCATTGTTTCTGCGTAGATTTTATGTACGAACCTCACTGCTCTCGGGTCAATAGCCGGTGCGTTCGGGTCATCAAGGGCCTTGAGCAAGTTTGCGCTGAAGGCATCCAGAAGATAGGCTGAAGCGCCTTGGGCTTCCTTCTTCTTCACTGCCACTTTCGCCTTCGACTGGGAATACTTTCGCATCTCCTTGAGGTAGGGACGTTCAATGAACCGGATAATTGCACCCCCGAAATACAGGCAGATGACGGTTCCTATGACAAGGCCGAGGATGGCCAGGATCAGCCGGGCGCGCAGCTCTTCCAGGTGGTCGCCCAGGCTCATAGTGGTCTCAAAGGGGTCGGGTAGCCTTTTTTTCTTTTTCTTCTCTTGTGTTTTGCCCATTTTGCAGACAAGGCAAGTTAGCCATGCTTCCGGACTCAGGCGAGTTAACTCATCTTATCTTCGGGCTCGTCCAGACCTGCGGCGCTCCTGGTCTGCTTCGATACGTCGTTGCCGATTTCCTTTACGTCATTGACGAACTCGTCTTTGGTTTCCTTGGCTTCGTTAATGCCCTTCTTGAATTCGCTCAAACTCCGGCCCACGCTGCGGGCGATTTCGGGCAGCCGCCGGCCGAATATCAGCAGAGCGACGATAAGGACAACGAGCAACTCCCATTGACTAACTCCCCCAAACGCTAACGTGTATGGTCCATATCCGGCCATTCTTGGTCTCCTTTATTTCAGTGCGACAGGGATTACTTACTCAACGATACTTGTACTCACATCCTAACAGATGCAAACACAAACAATCAAATATAATTCATCAGCCTTTGCGGGTCAAGAAGACCCTGGCGGAAATTTTCGCTAAGTAATTCCAACCGGTCTTACGGCATCATTCCATCTGTGGCCGTGCTCCTGCCGGCGAATATTTCCAGCCGGGATCACTCGCCGCTTGAGTGCTCAGTCGAAACAGGTCTCTTGAATCTACTGTGAGGCCGGCTCTGTTGTTCATGCCGCAAGGGCCGCAGGGTGCAGTATGATGGTTATGGGACATAAATCTGGAAAAGAACATTTCTTATCAGGCTGGAAACACGCTTATCAGTATTGATTGCAGCATAGGATGGCCTGTTGTCGCCGGTATCGGCCGGGAAGGTAAGGGCGGTCTAAATAGCGTAATTGCCTCAGTACACGGCTGGGTAAAAATATTCGCATCCATATTGGCGTAAGTGCTCAGTGTGACTGATGATACATTCAGAGAAGGCTGATTTTTCTTGCCTTTTTGGCCTGTTTCGGTTATCATAATGGCATAGTAATAGAACAAAGATTTGATGTTGTTTCTTAGGGGGCTGTGTGATGAAGAAGTTTTATTACGAAATCTGGCTTCCGTTCATATTCAACAAAAGGCGTATCCTGATTCTGGCCATCGCCAGCTATATTGCTTTGTGCTGAAAACGCCTCGGATTTGGAGTTATTTACAGCCGCCTGCTTTGGGCGGCTTTTTTTATGCGCCTTCGCAGTTTGAGCATTTGACAGCCTGTATCCGGCAGATTAAGCTTTGGAAAACTCAAGAAAATCAACAGTAGGAGACCTCAAAACGGGGACAGTTGCTGGCGGAATCGGTCCTGTCCTGCCCCGGATATAAATGCCTTTTACGCCGTATCATTTCGGGCCCAGTGGATTTATTGGGCTGGTGTTCAGGAAGTGGATTGATGTTCCCGTGTTTGTCCTTGCCAACGTGATCGTTGACGTTGAGGTTTTGATGGTAGCGTTCTTCGGGCTTGGCCCGCCGTACCACCGGTATTGCCATACACTGCTGATTGGTGCGGCGGTCGGCGCGCTCTGGGGTGCGGCGGCGTATCGGCTGCGACCTTTGTTCGAAGTGATAATGGACATGGCCCGCATACCCTACAAGGCGGGTTTCTGGAAGATGGTGATCTCCGGCATATTAGGCGTGTGGCTGCACGTTTCCATCGACGGAGTATATCACCATGACGTGAGGGTCTTTTGGCCGATCCAGACGGAGTCACTTTGGATAGCGGTGATGAGCCGCATCAGCAAAGAGCAGATAAAGGCGATATGCCTCGTTTTTTTTGTCGCGGCTGTTATTCCCTACGCGGCAGCGGTGGTCTCGTACACGAGACAAAACAGGCCCAGGTTGAATCGCCGATGAACACCGCGGCAAAATAGGGTGGCCAAACGCGATTCTTGCCTATTGGGCGGTCATCTCTTATAATCCTGCTCTTTGGAAATCTTTGATTGCAGAGCAGAACCTATGGCACAAACGATAGCAGAACAAATTCAGTCGCTCAGACGCGGGACCGTGGAAATATTTACCGAGGCCGAATTGGGCCAGAAGCTGGCCGATGCCTACAAAACGGGAAGGCAGTTGAGAATCAAGCTCGGCCTGGATCCGACCAGCCCGGATATACATCTGGGCCATACAGTCGTGCTGCGGAAGATGCGGCAGTTCCAGGACCTCGGGCACAAGGCGGTTTTGATCATCGGGGACTACACCGCCCGGATCGGCGACCCGACCGGGCAGAACACTACCCGGCCGATTCTCTCCGCCGAGCAGATCGAGCGGAACGCAAAGACCTACTTCGAGCAGGCCGGCAAAATTCTCGATACGTCGAGCGAGAAGCTCGAAGTCAGGCACAACAGCGAATGGCTGGAGAAGCTGACCCTGATGGAGCTGATTCAGATCGCCGCCAAAAAGACGGTCGCCCAGATGCTCCAGCGAGATACGTTCAAGAAACGCCTGCAGGCGGAAATAGATGTTTACACGCACGAATTTCTTTACCCGCTGATGCAGGGCTACGATTCGGTGATGATCAAAAGCGACGTCGAATTGGGCGGTACGGACCAGACCTTCAATAACCTCGTCGGCAGGGACATCCAGAAGGGGTACAGCCAGCCGGCCCAGGTCGTGATCACTATGCCGATACTTGTCGGCCTGGACGGCACGGAGAAAATGAGCAAATCCAAGGGCAACTACATCGGCGTCACGGATGAGCCCAACAATATGTTCGGAAAGGTGATGAGCATCTCCGACGAGATGATGGAGAACTACTTCACGCTCCTGACAGACCTGACGCGCGAGAAAATCGCCGAGCTGGTCAATCATGACAGAACACATCCTAAAGAGGCCAAAGTCCTCCTGGGCAAAACGATTGTGAGCCAGTTCTATGGCCACGCCGCTGCGGATTCCGCCGCCGCGGAATTCGACAGGGTCTTCGCCCAAAAACAGCTCCCCGATGAGATTCCGGAATTTGTATTGCCCTGCGAGCCTGTATCGGTCAAGCAACTGCTGCTGGCCTGCAAGCTCGTCGAGACGGGCGGCGAGGCCAAGCGCATGTGCGCACAATCGGCCGTCACCATAGACGGCAGCCGAGTCGCAGATCCAAACGCCCAAATCGCCCCCGCCAACGGAATGACGATCCAGGTCGGAAAGCGCAAATTCGCACGGGTGCGAGTCAATACTTAGCGGATACTTTTTACCGGGAGATTGGCATCAATCCGGAACCCATATCTTTTTGGCCTGGACGAGTTCTATGCTTGGCCGCAGTATCAGCGGCGTGGTGGATTTGGTGTAGAATATCAACCCTTTGTATGCGGTCAGGTAGTGATATTTCCTACCGAGAAATCTGGTTTCTGAGCATACGACCAGCGGATTCTGGACTCTGCCAAGTATCGTCATGAAGTCTGTGGTCTCCACTCTGACGATCGCGCCGGACGCCTTGATCGCCTGAGCGATTTGCGCTGCCATAGCCGCTGCCGCTCCGCCTGCCTCTGCTCCGTTCGCCATATCAGATCCCTTTCAGAAGATTCTTCTCACTCATCCTAACCGATATACGCATGGGCGCTAACCTTTATTCAAAGGAATCGCAGCCCCGACCCTGTGTCAAGCGTTCTCCGCCCGGTCGCCCGGTAGGTTTGTGGGGGAAAAATTCGTGCAACCGGACCGACCGGCGGCTATAATACCAAAGTATGAAACTGCCTAAATTACAGAATACTGAAAAATATGTGAACCTGTATGTCTTTGATTTCGGGGACCACGCGGGTGTAGGGTTCACCGCGGAAGAAGTGGCTGAGCTTCTGGAGAGCGAGAAGTACAAGGACGGCAAGGTTTATAAGATTCACCGAGCGTATCCGGACGGCATGCTTGAGCTCAAGGGCGTTTTGGCCGAGAACTTCCAGCTTGAGGCCGGGATGTTCTTTTATTCGAGCGACCTGGAAGCCGGCCGGCGGGATTTCAAGACGCTGGTCAACCTGGCGGTCAAGTCCGCTCCGCCTTGCCGGGCCAAGGTGCACCTGGCCGGATACAGTGACGGCGGGTTTGTGGTCGCGCTGATCTATCCGGCCGAGTACGACGCCGAGGTCAGCTCGTGGCTCCTGGATGGCGAGTATAAGACCAGCGGCGCTGCCGAAGGCGGCGTCGGTGCGGTTCAGAGATACTATAATCTTCAGGCGGAGATTCTGGACATGCACCAGTTGTTCGGCAAGTCGGAATTGACAAGCAGGACGGGCGTGGAGCTGCTGGCCTGCGTGAAATTGGCGGTTCAACGGTAGTCGTCCGTGAATCGTCCGTTGACCAGAGCAAAACGCAGGCCACAAGTCATGCGTATGCCTTTTTACACAAAGATAAGTTCATTTCTCGGATTCCTTGCGGCCGGGATACTGTCGCTGTTTGGCAGGTCGGCGCCGAAGCCCGGCCCGGACGATTTGAAGCGGGCCGACTTCGCAGTCAGCACGCAGCGCCTGGGGATTCGATTCAGCGAGAAGATTCGTGACGCCTTCCGGATCAGATGGCTGAGAATGGCACACAGGCCTGAATCGCAGCGAAATAGTGACACAGCACAACATGGTCAGTCTGGTCGTATCAAATAGAGAAAGAATGTCCGGCGTACTTTTTTGGCGGTCGGAGCTTCATTATGGCTGAGTCGAGAACACCTCCGGTGCACGGCGCCGATCCGGTCCTGACCGGGAACGCGTTGAAGGTCCTGCTGAGCCGCTATTTGATCAAGGACCCACAGGGCAATTGCATCGAGACGCCGGCTCAGCTTTTCAGCAGGGTCGCCTCGCTCATAGCCGAGGCCGAAGGTAAATACGGAGCGAGCGAAAGCGAAATCCAGCGGTGGCATAAACGATACTATGACGCGATGGCCTCGCTCAGATTCCTGCCCAACTCTCCGACCCTTATGAACGCGCGGCGGCGGGGGATGCTCAGCGCCTGCTTTGTTCTGCCCATTGAAGACAGTATAGAAGGCATCTTCGAGGCCATCAAGGAGACGGCCCTGATTCAACAAGCCGGCGGCGGCACAGGATTCTCCTTCGACCGGCTAAGGCCCACCGGCGACCGCGTGGCTTCCAGCGGCGGCACCACCTCGGGGCCGATCAGTTTCTGGCGTGTCTTCTCCGAGACCACCAATGCGATCCAGCAGGGTGCCTTTCGGCGCGGCGCGAACATGGGAATGATGAGCGTCGAGCATCCGGATATCCTGAAATTCTTGTACGCCAAGCAGAATCTGAAAACCTTCACCAATTTCAATATCTCCGTCAAGATTACCGACGAATGGATGAAAAAGGTGCTGCGGTCCGGCAAGGCCCTGCACATTGTAACAAATCCGCGCACGGGCCAGAGGTATCTGCTCCCGCGGCGAGTCGATGTTGCCAGCTACACGATAAACGACCTGCATGAGCTTGCCGGCGGAGCCAAACCAACCTCCGGGCGGGCAGGCCGGTTCTACACCATTGGTGACCTGTGGAAGATGATCGTCCGCTGCGCCAACAAGACCGGCGAGCCGGGCATTGCTTTTATCGACCGAATCAACCGCGACAATCCGACCCCTTCGCTCGGCGCCATAGAAGCCACGAATCCCTGCGGCGAGCAGCCCCTGCTGCCCTACGAGGCCTGCACGCTGGGCAGTATCAATCTGGCTAAATTCATCGGCGTCACCGGGACGGAAGCGGATATGAATTGGCCGCAGTTGGCTGAAACCGTCGAGCTTGCTGTGCGATTTCTCGACAACGTCGTCGATGCGTGCGACTATCCCGTCGAGGACAGCGCTCGCTTGGCGCACGCGAACCGCAAGATCGGCCTGGGCGTCATGGGCTTTGCCGATTGCCTCTTCGCCCTCGGAATACCTTACGACTCCCGCCACGGCGTCGAGTTCGGGGCTAAGCTGATGAATTTCGTCAACGAGCATGCCCGCCAGGCCAGCGGCGAGCTGGCCAAACTGCGCGGGCCTTTTCCAAACTGGAGTGATAGCATCTGGCGCAAGCAGCCCGACAAGCAGGTTCGCAACGCCTCGCTTACGTGCGTCGCCCCGACTGGCACGATCAGTATCATCGCAGACTGCTCGGCCGGCATCGAGCCGGTCTATTCGCTGGTGTTTATCCGGCAGGTACTTGACGGCGCCAGAATGCTCCAGATAAATCCGATTTTCAGGCAGCTCGCCGAGAGCGGCGGCTTTTACAACAGGAAGCTGGAGCAAAAAATCTGCAAAACCGGCAGCATTCAGAAGCTCACTCAAATCCCGCCGCGAATACGCAGGGTTTTCAAGGGCGCTTACGATATCGAGCCGCAATGGCATATTCGGATGCAGGCGGCGTTTCAGCAGCATTGCGACGCGGCCGTCAGCAAGACCATAAACTTCAGCGAAAAGACAACGCCCGCCGCCGTGGACAGGGCCTATAAACTGGCCTATCATCTCGGCTGCAAAGGCGTCACAGTCTATCGCCGCGGCAGCCGCCAGCAGGAGCCGATGAGCCTCGACTGAACAGGTCGCTGCTGACCCAAAATATTCGGTACGCTTTGTCTAAATGAAATCAGATTCCAGTGCGGCGCTGCTTATTTTAGATAGGCTTCTCGGACCGCGGTCGGTGTGACAGTTGCGTCGAATATCGTCACTTCATCTATGATGCCTGCAAAGGTACTCTCGCCAGGGACATGTGCGGCGCCGATGCGGACATTTTCGATACAGCCGGTGTTTATTTCTGCCTCTTCCATCCTGTAAATCGTTCTGCGCTGGCCGTCCACATAAAGCAAGACATCGCTGATGAGAGGACGGTCCGGATCGACCGGATTGAGTACGACGGCTATGTGATGCCAGTCGCCATTGCCGACCTGCTGCTCGTTGGCAGAAATGAATCCCGACCCGCAGGATAGTCTGAGTCTTTGATCCTCATCGACCTCGACCAGCCAGTACGCCCCCGGCTGGTTCTGTCCCCAGGCCGCGACGGGAAGCTTGAGGGTTGGAGTTCCCCGCGTTTTGATCCAGGCCAGGACCGCGCGAGGGCTCTTGCCGCAGATGCCGGGATAGCCCTGTACCTCCACGTAATCGTCCTTGCCGTCGAGCTGCAGGCCGCCGCCCACGCGGCCGGGCACCCACTGCGAATCGTCCGCCGCAAAGCCCACCAGCGAGCCATCGTAAGAATCCGCGCGATCCGCAGCGACCATGCCGGCCGTCTCATCCAGCGGCCAGTATGCCGCCGGGGCAGGGCCGCCGGCGTCTTGACCCCACACCTGACCCAGGGTTGCCAGGTCTTTGTTGTCTATCCGGTCGTCGGCGGACAGGTCACACGCAGCGTCCCAGTTCGTCTCGCCCGGCTCGCTGAGCCACGCCGAGCAAAGCGCCGACAGGTCATTGGCGTTGATGATTCTGTCGCCCGTGCAGTCCTGCGGCACGGATCCGTCCGTCGAGAATCTGTAAGTGCGGGTAAACTCAGCGACCTCTTCGGGCGCCAGAGTGACGATGATGAACTGCTCGGGCGAGACCTGGTAAGAGGTGGTCCAAATGCCGACGTACGCCGACCGGAGCGACGAATCAATGACGGTCCGCTGGCCGATGTCACTCTGCTCGACCGCAATCGTATCAGGACCGAGGTAATCCTGCGGTTTGTAGATCCAGACCTTGGGAACGCTGGAGATCGTCTTTGTGTAAAGGATCATATTGGCCAGGCTCACCATGGGCGGATTATTGTCAACAAATTTGGAGCCTCTGCCCACCTGCATGAGCACCGGTGGCTGCCATTGCGGCACCTCGGGTGAGGTTGTCATCTGGTATGGGAAGTACACCCTGTAATTCGGGCCGACACTTTTTCCACTGAAGGTCAGGAAATTATGAAGGTACTGCTCCGTCGTGAACGTTTTGGTCCCGGTATTCGTCAGGACATAGTGCATGAGGATGCGGTCGTTCTTGACGATCAGATCTTCCTCGAAGCGGCAGCAATAGCTGTCGGCCGTTCCCGATAGGGTCTGGACGAAATGGGCGCGATCCGCTTGCCAGGTGGTTGTGGTCTGCGCCAATTCCACCACCGGGTAGCTGGTGCTGAAGTTATACGGCGAGGCGTTGCGTCTGAGGATACCTACACCGATCTTAAGGAATGCCGAGCCGTTGGAGCCTTCGTTATATCCGGGCGGATCAGGCTGAAACGACTCCTGCCCGATGTCGAACTCCATAGGCAGCCCGCCGAGATAACTGAGAGCACCTCCGGTGACCGGTGAATAGCAGAAATCGCGATCGTTGAGCTGCACTCGTATCACGTTGGCGATGGGCGAAAAACGCAGCCCCCGGTTCCAGCGGCAGTCCGGCGAATCGGGATCGCCCACTTCCACGACCAGGCTGCCGCTGTGAAGAATTCGCGTTCCGGCGTGAATGGGCTGTGGGTCATCGGCGCCGCAGCATGTCCGATACATAGTAGCCGAAACGGCCAGTGATAGAAGCAGTAATGTTCTTTTCATGTGTGCCCACCTCAAATTGAGGGATTCGCATCCGATCTCAATAGCCCGTAGTCCAAAGACCGGTTCTAATACGTCTATCATACCACATCAGAGGGCGGAAACCAAATCTTGCTGTCGGAGAATTCAGAACGCTCAGGTGCGTTTGCTCGAAGCGAGATTTTTTATGAGTGGCTGTTCTTCGTGCTGGGGATATTCTGCTTGACCGGGGGGCGGGTAATTTGGTATAAGCGAGATAATGAAGGTCTGGGAATTCCGATTAGTATTTTCGGCCGTCTCAAGCAGACTTTTTGAAGGAGGACGAGCATGTTCAGACGATCAATCTATTTGTTAGCCATTGCTTTGTTATTGGCTTTCATCCTGTCCAATGTGGGTTACGGCGCCGATCCGAACCTCGTTGGCTGGTGGCGGTTCAACGACGGTTCCGGTGCGAAGGCGATTGACTCATCGGGTCATGACCGCCACGGCGTATTAGTAAACAACCCGGTGTGGGCGTCCGGCGTGCACGGTGGCGCGCTGGAGTTTGCCGGCGGCAACCGCGTGATCGTGCCGGGCTATGAAGGCATCTTAGGCTCGCAGGCCCGAACCTGCATGACATGGGTCAAAGTCAGCAAGACGTCGGCCAGCATCATTACCTGGGGCCCAAGCGGGGCCGGGACGAAGTGGACGATACGCACCCACAACGGCCCGGCGGTCCTTCGCGTCGAGTGCGGGCAGGGAAACACCTGGGGCACCGCCAACCTGGCGGACGGCAACTGGCATCACGTGGCGGCGGTTCTGGAAGACGACGGCACGCCGGACATCAGTGAACTGAAAATCTACGTGGACGGAAAGCTGGACCCCATCGCCACCGGCGGAACGCCCAGGGCAATCAATACGACCACCGGAGGAGACCTCCAGATTGCCTACGACCTGAACAATACGGGAAGGACATACGCGGGCCTGATGGATGATGTACGCATTTACGACCGCGCGCTGACTGACGCCGAAGTTCAGGCCCTGATGAACGATCCGGGCACGGTGACTCAAGCGCTCTCGCCCGACCCTAATAACGGGGCTATCATTGAGACCACCTGGTATGCGCTGGGCTGGAAATCGGGTGATAAAGCCGTCTCGCATCAGGTCTATATCGGAGAAAGCTTCGACGATGTGAACGAAGGCAAGGTCAAGCCCATTCCCACTGCGTCGCCTTTTCTGTTAATCGGTTTTGATGAACCCTATCCCGCTGGGCTGACCGCCGGGGCCAAGTACTATTGGCGCGTCGATGAGGTGAACGATACTGCGCCTGGCAGTTCGTGGAAGGGCAACATCTGGAGCTTCAGCGTCCGGCCCAGCACCGCCTGGAATCCGGCGCCCGCCGACGGCGCCAAATTCATCGATCCGAATACCCGCCTGAGCTGGGACGCCGGCGTAGGGGCGGCCGTCTTCTACGTCTATTTCGGCGACAAATTCGAGGACGTCAACCTCGCGACGGGTGCGAGTTTCATAACTGAGCGGTCGTACAACCCCGGCCCGCTGGAAGCGGGCAAGACCTATTACTGGCGCGTGGACGGCTCGGATTTCAAGACCACGCAAAGGGGCAAGGTCTGGAACTTCACCACCGCGACGCCCGGCGGCGGGCTCATCGGCGAGTATTTCAATAACATGACGTTGAGCGGCCCGCCGATTCTGACGCGGGTCGATCCGGCCGTAGACTTCGACTACGGCGCCGGCTCGCCGGAGCCGAACATCGTCCAACCCGACGGCTTCTCAGTCCGCTGGCGAGGCGAGGTCGAGGCCGCCTTCTCGCAGGTCTATACCTTCTATACGCGCACCAACGATGGCTCGCGGCTGTGGGTGGACGAGCAGTTGATCGTGGATAAGTGGGCGTGGGTCAACCGGGTCGTCGATACCCGCGGCAAACCGATTCAGCTTACGACCGGACAGAGATACAGCATCCGGATGGAATACTATAACGAAGACCAGGAGGCTGAGGCTCACCTGCTCTGGGAAAGCGCCAGCCAACCGAAGGGAGTTGTACCGGCTGCGGCGTTCTCGCCGCCGGTCAGAGCCGGCAATCCGAGTCCGGCTAACGGAACCGCGGGCGTTAAAATGACGCCGGTTCTGAGGTGGGTCCCCGGAATTTACGCCGCTTCGCACGAGGTTTATTTCGGCACGGATGCGGACGCCGTCAGGAACGCCACCAGGAATTCGTCCGAATACAAGACCGGCAAGGCGCTTGGGTCCGAGAGCTACGAGCCCGGCAAGCTCGCCTGGCATACGACTTATTACTGGCGCGTCGATGAGGTCAACACCGTGCGGCCCGAAAGCCCCTGGAAGGGCAGCCTCTGGAGCTTCACGACGGGCGATTTCATCGTCGTGGATAACTTCGAGGATTACGACGCCGGCGCCAACCAGATATGGTATTCGTGGCACGATGGGCTTGGCTATGGTACGCCCGCGACGCCGCCGTACTTCGCCGGCAACGGCACCGGTGCGGCCGTCGGCGACGAAACCACGCCGTCCTATACCGAGGAGACAATTATCCACGGCGGCAGGCAGTCCATGCCGCTCGCGTATGATAATAACAAGCAGGGCTACGCCAAGTATTCCGAGGCGGAGATGGCCTTGACCGCTCCGCGCGACTGGACCGACGAGGGCGTCACGGAATTGTCGCTGTGGTTTAGAGGCATCGCGAGCAACACGGCGGAGCGATTGTACGTGGCGCTGTCCAATAGCACCGGCCAGCCGGCGGTGGTCTATCATGATAATCCCAATGCCGCCACAGTCGAGACCTGGACGGAGTGGGTTATCCCGCTGCAGAAGTTCGCCGGTCTGGGCATCAACCTGACCAACGTGGACCGGATCGCCGTCGGCCTGGGCACGCGCGGCAATATGACGGCCCCCGGCGGCGCAGGTAAGATGTACTTCGACGATATCCGCCTATACCGGCCGAGAAGTGCTCCATAAGAGCATGTCGGTTGAAGATTGGGATTTACGTCAATTCGGGGCTTGCGCTGAGCGATTCGGCGCAGGCCCCTTCCATGAGAGGGGGAACTGAAGCATTGAAGGGGCTCTGGCTCGGCCGTATAATCGGGCTGTTCTTTCAATGTGCTTGAGGAAACCTTAAATGAAAGTTGTCAGCGGGATTGCGTTTTTCGCTCTGGCGTGCGCGATGGTGAGTGCTGAGCCTGCGGGTGAGCCGGCGGGGGATGTTCTGGTTTTTCGCGGGGCCAGCGATGCGTCCGCCGCGGTCGCGGCCACTGACGATAGGATCATCGTCGCCGATGATGAGAATAATACGCTGCGTGTTTACAGCGTGAGCAAGGCTGGCCTACCCATTTTCTCATACAATGTGACGGAGTTTCTCGGCGTGGACCGGCAGTCCCCGGAGGCGGATATTGAGGGTGCGACAATGGTCGGGCGGCGCATCTACTGGATTACCTCCCACGGCAGAAATAAAGAGGGCAAGGTCAAAACCAGCCGGTATCGTTTCTTCGCCACGGACGTGAGCGTCGAGAACGGGCGTGTCACCATCACGCCGGCGGGCAGGCCGTGCAAAATCCTCGTCCATGACCTCGTGAAGACCGAGGCCGGGCGACGGCTCGGATTGGATAAGGCGACGCGATTCGATGCCGCCAGCCTGAAGAAAAAGGAAGAGAAAAGACTCGCGCCGAAAGAAGAGGGCCTGAACATCGAGGGTCTTTGCGCATCGCCCGACGGCCAAACACTTTACATCGGCTTTCGTAATCCGCGGCCCGTCAGCAAGGTCACAGGCCGTGCAGAGGCGATCGTCGTGCCGTTGCAGAATCCCGCCGGGCTTGTCGATCGCGGCGAAGCGCCGGTTTTCGGTGAGCCGCTGCTGTGGGATTTGGCCGGCCTGGGAATCCGAAGCATGGAGTATTCCCCCTTTCATAAGGCATATTTTATCATTGCCGGCGGGCCGGACGATGACAATGAGGGCGGCTTTGTTCTCTACCGCTGGTCGGGAAAGCCGGACGAGAATCCGGTGCCGGTGCGGAAACTGGACTTAGGCCAAAGTCAATTCAGCCCGGAGTCGTTGATACCTTTCGCCGGTTCGGGCCGATTGCTGCTTCTTAGCGACGATGGTTCGATACCGGTCAAAGTAGCCGGCCCGCACGAGTGCGCCAAAGGCGAGTATCGCCAGGACGGCACGTGTCCGAACAAATTCCTGCTCGACCCCAACAAGAAAACCTTCCGAGCCTCCTGGCTCGTCCCGTGAAATTGTTTGCCACAGATTCACCCCGTGAGATATTGGCTGAGTTTATCTCACGGGGTAAACACGGTTTTCCTACTTCATTATTCGAAATTCATTGTTCGATATTGGATATTCCCCTCCACTCCCTGATTCCCTGGTATCCTGATATCCTGCGCCCCGATGCCCTGATAACCTGATAGCCTTGTCTTCCAATTCGCCCTCACGCCATCCGTTTACTCGTGGTCTTTGTCTGTCTGAGACTCGATTCGAATAGAACGGCGCAGTTGCTCCAATTCCGCCTTCAATGGCTGCCAGTAGGTTCGGTCGTGCTGGCGTTCCGTCTGCTCTTCCACTGCCAGGGCCTCCCACAGCAGGTCAAGCTGTCCGGACTGGGCCAGGAGTAGTAGGGGGCGATGCCGAGCGATCTGCTCGGTCAGTTCGGGCCATCGTTGGGTCGCTTCCACCAAGAGCTCGGGCGTACGTAACTCGTGCAACCAAAAACGCCGCTGCTCCGCGCCGGCACCGACACAATGTTGGAGATAATGCGCTTCCAAGAGCCGCTGCAGCATAGGCCAGTCCTTGCTTCGCTGGGTCTTCTTGGCCGCAACCAAGTCCGGCAAGCTGAGGATCTCATACACCGCGCCGTCCGTGTCGGTAAGCGTTGTGCGCCGGGTCCAAAGGGCCTCGAACTCGTCCACCCCGCGCAACCGGGACATCACGTCCACCCGGATATCAGCGGCTTCGGAATGGTGGCACCGGAAGTGAACCGCATGACCCCTTTGCAGGTAGTCGAGGGTCAAAGGGGGGACCGCGATGCGCTGGGCCTGGAGGTCCTGCAAGGCCGCCTCCAGTCGCGCCAGATTGGCGGCGTCAGCCAGAATGAGCAGATCGGTGTCGCGGCTAAACTCCGCTGCGCCGTAGAACACGCACGCCTGGCCGCCCATCAGCAGGGCACGGACCTGGCGGCCGGCCATCGTAGAAAGGACTTTCCGTATCCGGCTCGGGATCAAGCGAACCTCCGATCTGCAGATAGTGCTCCCACAACTCGCCGCTGGCGTGCCAGCGTTGCAGGGGGGTGAGCCGATACCAGTCGGCCCACTCGTCGCCGACGAGTTCTTCCGGTTCGATCATATTCGACATTCTACCGGAATCAAGTAAAGGTGTCAAATCAAATAAAGGGCTGAGGTATCTCCGAAAAAAGTGCCGGAACACGAATGGCACGGTTTTAGATTCGCCACGAGGGCCACAGACGCCGTCCTGAGCGCAGTCGAAGGAGCACACCGAGGACACAGAGTGCTTGGTCTTGTTATAAGGTCCGGACGAACCAGACCAGTCTGCTGATAAGTACATAGCCGTAGAGGATCACTCCGAGCATGATTGGGATGGTCAGTAGCCAGATAAAGATGGTAACGAAAATCCGGGTTAGTTCTTTAAGCTCGAACATCTCCCGCACATCACGCGGGAAGCGAGCAATAACCTCATAGCACCACCAGAGGCCGAAGATATATAGCGATGCAATTGCAAGCGCGCTAAAAAACATGAAGAACCTGCTCTATTGTCTTCTGACAGCGTTTTTCCTTGCCTTCTTGCTTTTGCGACTTTACCTGGTTAATTATACGCGGGAAGGTTGCTTTTTCTTCATTTTTTTCAATCCGGATTTCGCAAGTAGGCCGGTAGGGTGTGCAAAATTCATTTTGCACACGCGGAGGAAGGGTCTACGGTAGCAAGCAACGCAAAAGAGAGTGACCGACGTATTTGTTGGTGAATAGAATCGGACCTCTCAAATCACGTTTAAATCTAACGCCTCAATGACAGCCCTGCTGTGCTGATAGTACCTCATCACATCGCCTATTGAGGCAGATGGATTTCCCCCATGCGCAAAGTCATTGCGCACATCGACGAGAGATTGAAGCGAAGTCATCCATGCGTCTTTGTGAGGTGAGTTGCCTATCGATGTCTTGAAGTGCGTTGACCAGTCCTCATCAAATTCTTTCAAGAGTTTGCAGATATTTGAATACGAGGGATTGATGGATGAATCTCTCACGCGTTGCTCAATGAAACGTTTGACTTGTTTTTTGCCACGACGCGAACAGAAGTCGCAAATTATTGATTTGAAGGCTTGTTCAACAGTTCCGCATGCGCGGATTAACGAATACTTGGTCAGGTATGGCGCTATGTTGCTTGCAACCCCAAGCCCATCAATCAACGTCTTTACCTGTGACAGTTCGGTTGAGCAGTCGTCTAGGAGCCTTTGAACCTCGACATTATTCATAGTCCAAACCGAATAGCATTTTGGTTGCCTTGCCGATTCGCGTGCGAATCGATGCGACGCGCATTGTTTCTTTGGTGATGGCGGCCCGATACGCCTCGTCACTCAACAAAGACCGTCTAGTCGCCTCGGCATCTGCGGGTAGACGCCCGTGATTGTGCGATAGCGCAAAGTCTGTTGCGATCAGGATCGAATCGAATACCGTCGGATTGAACTTTGTGACAAGCTTATCGGGATGAGTCGACGACAGGTTGTGAAATGCGGTTCCACCGAAGGCAACGTGAAGAAATGTGATTGCATTTGTGAATCGTGAGCGATACGTTGCCAACTCATCATCTGTTGGGTTTCGATGTGAGTCCATGAAAAGGTTCAGGAACCGCTTCAGGGAGATGCGCTCCTTCTGTTCGGTCCGCATGGTATCTGAACTCAACCCAAAGAAACGCAGAATGAATTCGAGATCACGCATGCGAGGATCCTCCGTCGGAAGTCCAAACATATCTCTCCAGTGTTGCATCGTGTTTAGTTCAAATAGGAGACTATTCAGCTTGCCCTGGTATACGCAATTCCTGATCTCCTGCGGAAGAAGAGTTCGTCCGGATGTGTTAATTCTCTCAAATACCTGAAAGAGACTTGTGTTCCCTGCAACTGGTCTGTCCTGCACAAAAATGATTGCATGAATTGTCGTGTTCTTGATTTTCCGTTGTTCGATATCACTTAGTTCAGCAAATGCCTTCCCTCGCCAACGTTCATTGATTCGCTCAGATCTCGTCAGCTTAAACACCTTTTCGTCCGTGCTGAATATACCGCGGACAAAATCGTAAACCGTCATAATGCGCTGGTAGCCATCCACGATCAGGAGTTTTTCGTCTTTTGTCTTGGCAAGAAAGATACTCGGCACTGGCAGACCGAGGAGCAGAGAGTCGATGAATCTGGATGCTTCTGTCTTATCCCAGACATACTTGCGCTGAAGCTCAGGCTTGAGTAATTCGGCGTCCTTGTACCTGTCGATAAGTTCGCGGAATGAGAGATCTGCCCCCCAAGAAGAGATTGAAAAAAGGTCGTCATCCGAGTAGAAGTCATCCTCCTCCTCACGGATGTGTTGAATTACATCTTTCGATCCCTGCATGTGAGTGTCCTTTCCCTTTTGAGCCAACAATGACTGTGCATTCCGCATAAAGCGGTACGCAGAGGCTGTCTCTTTTCTACATGAGAAGCCGCCGCGTCTTGGCCTTGCACACTCTTAGTTCTTTCACGTCAATCGGTTTTACCATTTTCGATGATCGCTGCCACCGATTTGTACAAGTGCATAACGTGCTGTGGATCAGGCAGCCACCTGCTTTTGCCCACTTGCGGTTTATTGTGCGAGTACTAAGAGCTTATCCCAGTAGACCTGTGGCACGGTAGGTAATGAGAGCACAAACCAGATGAAGCAAACCCAGATAGTTTTCCGGTTTCTTCTCCCAGCGTATGAGGATGCGCCGGAAGCGGT
>Ga0315295_10000584_pt1 | contig 31474 bp, 32 predicted proteins | sample YL17G14_0_MG_FD_204453 | JGI IMG/M metagenome (GOLD analysis project Ga0315295, IMG submission 204453) | Sediment microbial communities from Yellowstone Lake, YNP, Wyoming, USA - YL17G14_0 | ecosystem: Environmental > Aquatic > Freshwater > Lake > Sediment | place: USA: Wyoming | collected... | reverse complement strand
CCAGTTGTTTGGTGATGCTGCTCACAATGTGTCTCCTTATTGGCAATTCAATCCATCAATTCATTAAGGCCGGTATAGCTATCCATCTGCCGGCAAAGCTGGTAATCAAGTTCCCCTATTGTTACCTCGGCGGTAGAAAATATGGTTGCCCCGGCCAGATGGCCGCCAGAGCAGATATCCTGTCCTGAGAGTTGAATGTGTATGTGGATAATAAGTGTATCATCTTTTAATGCTATAGAGCCCTGGGCACAGACAATTTCTAACGGACCGCTATAATCGACACTATCGTATTTACCCGGTAACGCTTTTAGGAAATTGAGTTTGGCGTTCTCCACCGAGCCGATAATACCGATGATTACACCTGACGAGATACTATTATCCTGACAATAATTTGATATGCCGTCAAGCAATTCTTGGCCCGGTTTGATCCTGAATACATGTATTTTTTTGAACAACAGGTTGCCTCCTATTTATTATCTATTGCTATTTAGTTTATCATAGCTTTGGCCTGGGTTTCTTTCAAGATTCCCCTTCTTCCAATGTGTTCTAGTCATCAATTTCAATGATGTTATACTGAGTCAATTCTGTAGGTTGAAGTTTTTAAGGTTGTGTTATACTTATCGCGTATAGGCATGAATTCGAAAAAGTGAGTTAGTGATGGGATTTAGACTTTATAAGGAACCAAAGTTGGTTAATCCGGTTTTGGTAGCCTGTTGGCCGGGAATTGGGAACATTGGAATCATGGCTGTCGATATGTTGAGAAGGATGGTCGCAGCGGAGGAACTCGGTGACATAGAATCATGGGACTTCTTCTATCCGAGAAGGGTTTTGATAAGAGACGGTGAATTAAAAGATTTAGAGTTTCCTGATAACAAGTTTTATTTCAAAAAAACGGGGAAAAAAGATTTATTGTTCTTTATTGGTGAAGAACAACCCACCGATGGCAGGGGAGTTTATGCTGAGGGAACAAAGGCTTATAGAATGGCTAATCTCGTTCTGGACGTAGCAATGAGATTTGGCTGTCAGAGAGTTTATACGTCAGGTGCAGCTGTGGCACCCATCCATCATACTACTAGGCCGAGGGTTTGGGTGGTGCCTAATAGTAAGGACCTGCTTGATGAGGTAAAAGGCTATGAGAATACTGTGCTAATGTCTGAGGTAGAAGGCAGGGATGGTCAGGGTAACATTACCGGACTGAATGGACTATTGTTAGGTGTAGCTAAGAAAAGGGGGTTGGAGGCTATATGTGTGATGGGTGAGATACCAATTTACATCCACGGTTTTCCAATTCCGTATCCCAAGGGGTCCAAGGCAGTACTCGAGGTATTGAGCGCTGCCTTGGCTGTCAAAATACCTATGGATGAGATTAATGCACTTATCCAGCAAAGCGATAGTGAAATCGAAAGTGTTTATGAAAAGCTTCCTTCAGAAATTAAAGAGCAACTTGATAAATTAAAATATGTTGTTTATGCCAAGCCTAGTGAACCGGGACCGATAACGGAAGAGGACAAGAAGAAAATCCTGCAGGAAATAGACAAGTTGTTCAAGAAAGACACCGGGAGAGACCAGTTTTGAGCGAGGGGAAATCATTCAAACTATTTACCAGACCTAAGTTTGATAGCTCGACGGTGGTTGTAGTCTGGAACCAGGATGTTGGGAGGCTCGGCCCAAAGGTTGCCGACTATCTCGCTAGAAAACTGGACGGCCAAGAGCTTGGCGAAATTAGTCCCGAGGGCTTTTTCTCACTCAGTGGCATTACAGTAGAAGACGATATTGCTCAATTTCCAGAAAGCAAGTTCTACCGGTGTCAGAATGAGGATTTTGTGATTTTTAGGAGTGACATACCCAGGTTCGATTGGTACGGGTTTATTAACCTGGTACTGGATATCGCCGAAAAATATTTTAAGGTTAAACATATATACACCGTTGGTGGTATGGTGCTGCCAAGCGCGCATACTACGCCACGAACGTTGTTGTCGGTAGTCAATTCGGCTGAGATGAAGAAGATATTAAGTAAATATGACATAGTCGATAACATGGATTATGAAACGCGCGAAGATCAGAGACCAACCTTCAGTTCTTACCTTCTTTGGGCTGCTAAGATGAGAGATATTCCCGGTGCCTGCCTTTGGGTACCTGTGCCTTTCTATTTAATGACAGTCGAAGATCCACAGGCTTGTAAAAAAGTTTTGGAATTCTTTAATAGACATCTCGAGCTGAATATCAATTTCGCGGATATTGATAACGAGGTGGCAGAACAGAACAAGAAAATAGCTCAGGCGAGGAGCCAATTTCCTGAGCTAGACGGTTATATTAGTAAGCTTGAAACCAATCTTGGCCTAACAGCAGACGAGGGTGAAAAACTGGTTAAAGAAATAGATGAATTGCTGAGGAGCAGCCATTGAGGCTGAACCATAGCAATGATTTTTGCCAGCTTGACTGGCTGAGCTCTATTTGGCGCTCTTGGCAATTGTAACCAGAGCACCCGGACCGCCATGTACTCCCAGTGCAGGCCCCAGTCTTGCTATCCTTGGTGTTACGTTGGGAAAGAGCGACCGGGCGTAGTTGGCAAGCATTTGAGCATCATCTGCTGTGGTGCTGTGTACTATGGCGAGGTCGTCGATGTCAAATGTCGCTATAAATTCACGAAGTCGGTCTATTCCTTTAGCCCGGCTACGGGTTAGTCCGGCTGGACGTACTTCCCCATTAATAAGGGTAATCAAAGGCTTAATGTTAAGCTTTGATTCTAAGGTGAAAATAGTATTACCGAGACGTCCACCTTTGACTGCATATCTAAGAGTATCAAGAAGTGCCAGGGCATGCAGTTGATTAATGGTACTATGAGCTTTGTTTACCACCTGTTGTAAGCTGCATCCGGCTTTGGCAGCCTGAGCAGCGACTATGGCAACAAGACCCTGCCACATGGTAATGCCGCGAGAGTCAATAACTTCAATCTTAAAACCTTTTTCTTTGGCAATACCTTTGCCTACCAGAGCAGAATCGTACATCGCACTATGCTTGCGGGTAACATGTATAGAGACGATCTCGTTGGTTTCTTTGGCTATCTCTTCATATACTTTGGCGAAGTCTCCCGGCGATGGTGCTGCAGTAGACGGGTGAATCGAGCTGGTTGTTAGTTTCTCGTAAAATTGGTCGCAATCAATGTCCACTCCATCACGATAGACCTCATTGCCAAAGTGAAGATAGGCTGGCACCACTGTAATACCTAATTTTTTGGCTTCCTCCTGCGTGATATCGGAACAACTGTCGGTAACTATTTTGATAGTCATAATTTGACACTTCTTCAGAAGTATGGGTCGCAGAGATTAAGCTTAGAGTATACGTTATGATTACGGCCGTGTAAAGTGATTGAATACAATTAAGTCGTCTGGCTTGAAGTATAAGGCTTGGCAAGTTAAAATTAGGACTGGCTGCTGTCTTAAGCAAAAAGTTCAGTTGATTTATAGCATCGATTTACTTTAAGTAAAGGGTGATAATAGTATGCAACAGATTTTCGCTTGTCCTACATGTGGTGCACAGAATTGTGTAGGTCAGGAGTTCTGCCAGGCATGCGGGCAGGGATTCCAATATAATTGTCCTTATTGCGGTGCTATTGTAGACTCTACGCTGGTAAATTGTCCCGGGTGCCGCCAGAGCCTTTTCTGGCCAACGCCGCAGAGGGTAAAGCCTTTTCCCAAGCAGCCGGCGGCTCAAAAAGGCCGTGGAGAGGGTGGAGAAGAAGAAGCTAAAACGAAGCGGAAGTCCAACCCGTGGCTTACGGGATGCCTTGGTTTGGTAATTATTGCAATTTTATTTATGGTATCTTATCTTATCTGGGATTATATTAAGAGTCAGTCATCTACCCTGCCGCCAATTTCAGGCGTCGAAACTGGTTTCAAACCAATGGAATTTGCAGAATTTAGCCCGATTCACGATATGAGCAGAGTGACTCAGATGTAGTGGAACCATAGGAGGTAATTAGTGATTCAGCAAATGCTTTATTTCTTTGTATATTTTTTCGCCAATCCCAGTGTCTTGGGGATAAGTCTGGCAGTAGTCTTTGGTGTAATTTGGCTTGCTTGCTATCGTCCGCCGTTCATTACCAAGCCGTGGCTATGGGCGGTTCTAGTTGCCGGTGCTATTCTGGCACCCATCGCCATCGTTATTACCTCATTTCCCGTGGGAATTGGGATTGGGAAATTATACAGTTACTTCTGGAGTCAACAGACTATTCAGGGCTGGGCCTGGCTTTTGAGCATACCATCCATTTTCATTTTCGGACTGGTCTGGGAAGGAGCCAAGTTGTTGCCGGTGGGTGTTTATTGGTGGCGTAAAAACAGGGAGATTGAGCCCAAATTAGGTTTGCTAATCGGCGCTGTGGCCGGTGCCGGTTTTGGCATACTTCAGGCACAGTGGGCGCTTAATTATTTTATTCGTAATTCTAACTGGAACTGGCAACTGGTGCAAGTGGAAGGATTTTCAGCGTTAACTGGATTCTGGGAGAGTTTTTTTGTTTTAGGTCTGAACGTTGCTTCTACGGCGCTGGCTGGTTGGGGAGTGGCTAAAGGTTGGGGATGGAAATTCTATCTACTGGCGGGTTTCGTATATCTCGTTACCAACTATAATACTGTATTGATGCATTATGAACTCGTTTCGGCAACTCAGGCACAGTTTATTATTGCTACCTGGGCACTTATAGTAGTAGGGGTAACTCTCTGGTTGCGCGAGAGGAAATCAAAGGTCTAGGCTGGAAATATAGAAAGGGAGGTATTACTAATGGATATCGGGTGGTTTAGAGACCTTGTTATTTGTATCTCGGGGTTGGTAGTTACGGTAGTGGTTATATTCATCGCTGTGCTCGCATGCTTATTATATAATAAGATAAGGCCTGTACTGGATTCAATGAAAGCGACTTCGGCAACCTTACACGAGATTACTTCTACGGTGAAGGACGAAGTAGTAAAACCCGTAGTTCAATTTGCAACTTTGATTCGCGGTATAGCTCAAGGCATTGAGTTAGCCAGTAGATTTTTTAAAAAGGAAGAGCAGGAAGGAGATTGCAATGGCTGATAGAGACGGAGGCAGTGGATTTGGTATTGGACTTCTTGTAGGGGCAGTTCTAGGTCTGGCTATTGGGTTTCTCTTTGCCCCACGCCCGGGCGCTGAGACACGGCAATTATTGAAGGAGAAGGCTGAGGTGGCTCGCGAAAAGGCAAGGGAAGCTGCCAGGAAAGTGAGGGATAGTGCTGGCGAAGCCGTAAAGAGAGCCCGAGCGAAAATGGAGGAAGCGTAAGCGAAGCAAGCAATGGCTTCACATGGTCGCTTAATAATTTGGCTCTCTGGAACCAGTGTACCCTGGTGTAACTCACGTCTTCACTGATTAAAGATTTCCTTTTTCTGAAACTGAACACATCGATAGGAGCTAGAGTTGGAGACATCGAGGAGCAGTATGTTCAAAAGGCAGTGGCGGCTGATAATCGTCATACTAGGCATAATTATAATTTTTTTGCTTCTATACGTATTTAGAAGCGTCATGCTTCCCTTTATTTGCGGCCTGATACTGGCTTATCTTTTGTATCCTATTGTTTCATGGCTTGAGAGAAGGCTGCCCGGTAAAAGCAGGTGGTTGTCAGCCAGACGAGCCTCTTTGATAGCTGGTCTCTTTATAATAATCCTGGTGGTTGTTGGCATGTTGGCTTTCTATATCATTACAGGCGTGGTTAGCTCCTTTTCAATTTTATTGAAAAATGCACCCCAGTATTTTTCTGAAGGTTTGCAGACCTTAAGGGGCTGGCTTGAAGGTTTTCAACGATGGTTACCTCCTGAAATACAGCAGCAGGTAGGGGGCAGTTCTCAGGATGTAGGTACGATATTGGGTAATGCTCTGCGAAGTGCCTTCGGGAAGGGTATTTCATACATATCGGGCAGTTTTGGCTTAATCCTCGGTTTTGTTGCCTTGCCCGTGTTTCTTTTCTATGTCCTAAAGGACTGGGAAAAACTAAGTAGCGGCTTCTATTCTGCTTTTTCACCACAGATGGCTGAGCATGTCAGGGGTGTTGTCGCGGTCATAGACAAGGTGCTAGGTAGATGGATTCGTGCCCAGCTAGTGCTTTCTGCCGTCGTGGCTGTTTTGAGCTTCATTGGTTTAGCTGCTTTGGGGATAACACTTGCTCCGGCGCTTGCTGTTCTGCAAGGAATAATGGAGTTTGTCCCCATATTAGGACCCTGGATTGGTGGTGCTGTCGGTGTGATTGTCACACTGGCGATAGCACCGGAGAAGGTAATCGGGGTAGCTGTTGTCTATCTTGCTGTACAACTGCTAGAGAATATATTTCTTGTACCCAGAATCCATGGAGGTTATCTAAAGATACACCCAGCCATGATTCTGGTTCTACTTCCCTTGGGGGCTTATATTGCCGGCTTGTGGGGCATAATACTTGTTGTACCGTTGACAGCCACCGTCGTAGAGATTTACAAATATGTGCGCCAGAGCCTGATGGCGCAAGAAATACAGCAAGCCTCCGAATAATTGGCTTTTTCAGTTATTGGACAAGCAACTATTGCTTAGCTAAAGAGTACTCTTCCTGTTGCTTTGCCAGCGCATTATGGAGATATTGGCCGGTGAATGACGTGTCTATTCTTGCCACCTCTTCGGGAGTACCGGTGGCTATAATGTAACCGCCTTCATCACCAGCACCAGGCCCAAGGTCTATAATATAATCGGCGTTTTTCATCACATCTACGTGGTGTTCAATAATTACTACCGTATTGCCGGCATCTACCAGCCGTTGAAGCACCTGAAGCAGGCAGGCTATGTCGGGAAATGACAGGCCTGTAGTCGGTTCGTCGAGGATGTAAAGGGTCTTGCCCGTAGAGCGGCGAGATAACTCCGTAGCTAGTTTTACCCGCTGAGCCTCACCGCCGGATAGAGTTGGGGCTGGCTGTCCCAGGCGTACGTAGCTCAAACCGACATCACGCAGTGTCTCCAGTTTATTTCTCACTTTAGGGAAGTGTTCAAAGAAGGTTAAAGCCTCATCCACGCTCATATCCAGAATGTCAGCTATGTTCTTGCCTTTGAAATAAATCTCCAGAGCCTCGCGATTGTAACGCTTGCCTTTGCATACCTCACAGGGCACTGTAACATCGGGAAGAAACTGCATCTCTATCTGAATATAGCCTTCGCCCTGACAGGCTTCGCAGCGACCGCCGCGGACGTTAAAAGAAAAACGCCCCGGCCGGTAGCCGCGCATACGGGCTTCGGGTACCGCGGCAAATAGTTCACGAATAGGGGTAAAGGTGCCGGTATAGGTAGCCGGGTTACTGCGTGGTGTACGTCCGATAGGTGATTGGTCAATGTTGATGACCTTATCGATATGCTCAATGCCGATAATATCGTCACATTTTCCGGGCCTATCCTTGGCTCTATAGAATATTTGAGCTAGTTTTTTATACAACACCTCGTTGATAAGTGTGCTCTTGCCGCTGCCTGATACACCGCTGATGCAGACGAACTTGCCCAAAGGTATCGGGACATCAATATTTTTCAGGTTGTTTTCGCGTGCACCCTTGATTATAAGTTCTTTGCCTGAACCGGGGCGGCGACTTTGCGGCAAAGGGATTTGTTTGGCTCTGCTGAGGTATTGTCCGGTTATTGATTCTGGGCATTGCATGACATCTGTCAGGGTTCCAGTAGCTACAATCTGTCCACCATGTTCTCCAGCTCCGGGCCCCATATCAATAATATAGTCAGCCGCTCGCATCATGGCTTCATCATGCTCAACTATGAGGACCGTGTTGCCGAGGTCTCGCAGTCGCTTTATTGTTCCAACAAGGCGATGAATATCAGCCGGATGCAGACCAATAGTAGGCTCATCGCAAATGTAAAGTACTCCCATGAGGCCGCTGCCGATTTGAGTAGCCAGGCGGATTCTCTGAGCTTCGCCACCGCTCAAGGTCGCCGAGGGACGGCCTAAGGTCAGGTAGCCAAGCCCGATGTCTATAAGAAAGCCGAGGCGGGTGCTTATCTCCTTTAGTATCTGTTGGGCTATCTTTAGCTCGTGTGGTGTTAAACGGGGCTCGACTTGGTCATTGAGAAGACGCATCCAGCGTAATGCTTCCGAGGCAGACAGTTCGGTAACGTCGATTATATTTAGTCCATCTATCGTAATAGCCAGAGATTCGGGCTTAAGCCGCTTTCCGTGACAGACGGGGCATGGAGAAGAAACCATATATCGTTCAATGTCAGCGCGGGTATTGCTAGATTCGGTGTCGCGATAAATCCGTTCCAGATATGGGATGGCACCTTCGTATCCGGTAAAGTATTCCCTGACCCGACCGTAGCGGTTTCGGTATTTAACCAGTTCTCCATCCTCGCCATGTAGGACGAGGCTGAGGTGCTCTTTGCTGAGCTTATTCACTGGAGTGCTAAGTGAAAAACCGTAGCGGCTAGCTAAATCCTGAAGTTCGCCGGCATGCCAGGCAAACCATCCCCAGGCATGGATAGCACCCTGGGCTAAACTTAGGTCCTTACTAGGTATAAGCAAATCCGGGTCTATCTCCAACTTTACGCCAAGTCCACTGCATGCCGGACAGGCTCCGTGTGGGCTATTAAAGCTAAAGGTTCGTGGGGCGATTTCACCGAGGCTCATGCTGCAAACGACGCAGGCGAAGTGCTCGGAAAACAGTAGTTCATCTCCATCTGTGATTGAGACGAGAACGACTCCAGCCCCAAGCTTCAGCGCCGTTTCCACTGAGTCGGCAATGCGGCCTTTTTCAGCTTCGCCTATCTGGAGCCGGTCAATCACAGCTTCAATTGTGTGCTTTTTGTTCTTGTCCAGTTCGAACTCTTCGGAGAGGTCGCGGATACGTCCGTCTACACGAACCCGGACAAACCCTGACTTGCGGAGGTCGTCGAAAACGGACAGGTATTCACCTTTCCGGTCTCTGATTAATGGTGCTAGAATCATTATTCTGCTACCAGTTGGTATTTCTTGTACTGCGTCTACGATTTGTTGTACTGCCTGTCGACAGATTTCACGACCGCATTTAGGGCAGTGAGGATGACCGACACGGGCGAAAAGAAGCCGCAAATAGTCATAAATCTCGGTCATCGTGCCTACAGTGGAGCGTGGGTTGTGAGACGGTCCTTTTTGGTCGATTGAGATAGCCGGGCTTAATCCTTCGATGTAATCGACGTCGGGCTTTTCCATTCGGCCCAAGAACTGACGCGCATAGGCAGACAACGATTCCACGTATCGGCGCTGCCCTTCGGCATATATGGTATCGAAAGCCAGAGAGCTCTTACCTGAGCCGGAAACGCCGGTGATGACCACCAGCTTATCACGAGGTATAGCTATATCGATATTCTTGAGGTTATGCTCGCGAGCCCCTTTAACAATTATTTTGTCTAAAGGCATAGTATGTACTTCCGGTATAAATTGACTATTTATTTTAGCACTACATCCGCCGAAATCCTAAATCTGAATTTCTAAGCTCTAAACAAATTCAAAGCCACAAATACTAATAACCAAAACTGTTTTTTGAACCTGGAGAATTCGAATTTTGGCATTGTTTAGAATTTAGGATTTAGTATTCAGGATTTCCCAATCTGGTTGCTTACGGAGACTAGAGACTGGCACTATCTCTTTGTTCTGCTGACGAGGAAAGCAGCAACAGGTACAGCAATGAGCAAGATGGCAATCGTAATCCATACCCATAGGGGGATACTTGCTATCCAGGGCAAAGGTTCGGTTTCTTTTGGAGCACCATTTGATGGGGTTGCCGGGGTAGGTTCATGGCTAGAAATCTCTTCTGATGGTAGTGATGCTACACTGAATGACATGACCTTAGACCACTGGCCTTCACCCGTTTCACCTGTCTCAGCCTGGATAACTCTTATTTCCCAGTAGTATTTCTTGCCTTTTTCTAAGCTGACTGTCTTGGGCAATGTCCAGCCCGGTGACTGCTCGCTCCCAGGCTTTATAACTTGTTTCAAAACAATCTGGCTGAAAGTTTCGTCTTTGGACAGCCACAGTTCGTATTCTATGGCTGCCGTCGGATGTCTCCATTTCAATATTATGTCTCCGATATCTCCGGTATCTAAGTATACGGGTATTACTTCATCCGTCGTCGGTGAAGTCGGCGTCGGTGCCTGGAAGAGCACCTCGTGGCTCAGTGGGGGTGGTGGTGTGTACCGAGGGCTGGGCGACAGGCAATCGTAGAAATTCCACAATAGACCTGTTGTAGCTGTGTATGGCCTGTTGTCAATCGCCCAGAGGTTAATGCCTGCTGAGACCTTCAAAGACGACGGTTCCCGGGTGAAAACAACACCGGGAGCAAGTCCTACAGCCAATCTATCCCATTCGATATATGGTGGCCCGAGTTTCTCTGGCTCCAGAGTGCGGTCGACTGCGGTGTTGCCTGCGCTCGACCACGCACCGTAAAGTGTACCAAGCTGAGCTAAGCCGTAGAAGCCATGGCCGGATGACCCCATCGCTGTCCAACCTAGATTGGAGCCTACTACCCAGTTGTACATTTCGCTTCCAGCACTCTCGCTGGCAGCATATAGAATCAAAGCTTCCCGAAATCTATAGTCGGCAACTACCTGCATTTTGCCGGGCTCCGGGATAGCTATAGTTCGCGCGAAAGAGGAGCCGCCATCGAGGGAATAGGCCACCATACCTTCAGCATTATCGCCGACTACAATGACTCCGGTGGGAGTGGCGTTTATGCTATGCCCCGTGCCCAGGGTCGCGTCTACTGTTGTCAACCACTGCCACGTTTGTCCATTAGTAGTGCCTCTGCGGACGTAGTTGTTATTCAGAATGTATATATTAGGCATATTACTAATTCTGGTGACCGTAAAATCGGTCACGTTAACTCCAGGCAGGGTACTATGCCAGGTATGGCCTCCATCTAGCGATTGCCTTAAATCGCTGGCTAGTCGAGAGGCGAAATATATGGCTGGGTCGTTATCGACATTGCTCGTACGCAGGATCAAGTCGTTGCCAGTTGACGGGAGGCAAAGAACTCGTTCCCATATCTTTCCTGTCAGCGGGCCTGTTGTCCTCCAGATGCTATCAAAATTATTTATCCCACCGTGGTTATTAATGGAGGCCAGGTAGATAATATCTGAAGCTGGTGTTACTGCCACGTCGGAAAGAAAGTCTATCTCAGTATCTATCAGGCTGAGCTGATTCCAGGTTTCGCCGTTGTCCGCGCTTAAAGAAAAAGCTGATTCATCCAGAGGGCTACCTATCAAATAGCGGCTGGGCCAGTCCGCCGGGTTATTGAGTGATGCGGAACCGGTAGCGCAGTAGGCACGGCTGCCATCAGGGCTCCAGATTACCTGGGCGTTGGCAAAGCCCGAATTGCCGCCACCTGTAGGTGCTTTTTGAGCTTGATACCAGCAAGTACCGGCGCAGGTCACGGGGGCATTAGTGAACCAGGTCATAGATGCGGCTGAGTTAGGATTACCGAAAACCTCGCCGGCCAGCAATTGACCTGAGCTGTAGGTGCCGTAGTAAGCGAGGCTGGAAATTCTTAAGGGAGCAGGAGTCGGCATCAGCAGATAAGCGACGGTGTCATCAAGGCGGTAGATGCCGGCATTTGCTGTTGGGGCATCCAGGCTGACATACATACGGCGCAGGCTCGGAGCTTGTCCTGAGAAGTCAGCGGGTAATTCCAGGTCGGCGGTTATTATTTGGTTTACCAATGGTGATGTGCCGGCACCAGCGGTTGTAACATCCACGGGGCCCCAGGTGCCCCAGTTGGTAGTGTTGGCGGCGCTGTCATGAATACCAAGGTTGACATATGTACCGGTGGCATGGGCTGAAAGCACCACCAGACTAGAATCGGTTCGATAAGATGGTGAAAACTTGAGTGCCAGTATGTCACCGGTGAAGCCCTGGGAGGTCCAATCGCCTGAGCCCACCGACTTGAGGATGTAAACATTGCCGCCGCCAGCCCCGGTTCGTGTGCCGACAGCTATATCATAGCTGTCATAATTAGGGGAAATGGCAATGGCACCGATGTTGTCTACTGCAGGGCTGTTGGTATTCTGCCAAGTTCCACCGCCATCGGTTGATACAAACACTTCTCTAGGCGAGCCGCCATCGCTGGTTACAATGGCCACGAAGTTGGGATTATCTGGCGCGATGGCTATATTCCAGGCGGGCAAAGCGGCACCGCTGCTCGCCACATGGCCGCTCAGGTCATTCCAGGTAACACCTCCATTTAATGACTTATAGACTTTGCTCTTAGGGATATCGACAGCGAAAAAAGTTCTGCTGTCAATTCCGATAGCGATGCTGCTAATTTCCGACGGGCTGACTATGACATTGTCGATGGTGCTTGGTGTGTCAACAGTGCTCCACTGCAATGTCCCTGGGTTGGCTAAAGCTGGCTTGGCCGGGATTATAATACATATGATAGCTATTAATGCCAGACCAAGCCCGAGTCTTACATAGGTTCCTTTAAGGAGACAGGTCAGCCTCATTCTTATCTTTCTCTTAATGATTATTGCCTAATAATGCATTATCAATAGGGTGAAGGGTGGTTGCTGCCGTGGAGACGATTGCAGTGTACGCGCCAATCTACTCAAGGAGGTTTTTTCAAGATGCTGTTTCAGGGGGTAACTTTTCCGGGGCAACAACCTCTCTGGCAGCGACATCTACTTGCGGCATACCGTCGGTATAGTGAGGTGCGGGTGGTTCCAGGTCCTGCCCCGGAGCATAGATTCTCTCTTCAGTCGCAGTGTTCATCCGGCTGTAAATTATTTCTACACTGCCGTCGTGGGGTTCTTTATGACCACGTGGCAACCAGCAGCTCAGGATTTCCCATTCCTGGAATATATCACGCGCCCACATTATGGCTATGCCAGGCATACCTTCGGCTGTCTTTTTATCAGCTGTTTTTGACAGTGTCGCAGTCCTGGTTTCTAATTGTCTCCAGTTGCTGACGACTACTCTTAAAGCTCTCTTCGAGGTGAAGTTGCATGTTGTAGTTTCCTCTTCAGGTGCAACTGCTGCTTCGGCTGCAGCTGGTGGTATTGATTCCGGTGCCGGCAGTCTTTTATCCGCCCCAACCGTTTGGGCTCCGGGCAGCTCTTTGGGCGCTGTTGGAGACTTTATTTCATCCTCGTATATCTGGAGAAGCTCGCCGAATTTCTCCATGAGCTGCTCTCTAGTTGTCCCCGGACCCAGTTTTGGCTTATCTCCACCTATCATTACCACTGTGGTTTGAGGCGGTTGTATGGGCTGAGGAGGTGGCGGTGGCATATACGGATAATACGGTAGTGGTGGTGCCGCCGGCTTTGGTTGCAGACTGCGTAGCAGCAAGTACAATCCGTAGCCGCCCAGGACAAGCAATACAATTGTCAGAGGTATCATAATGAATGGCAGGGTGTAGTCAGGCTGCCAATCTATAGTCACTGTTTTGGGGGTATCCATCAGAGTAGTGCCGCTGGAATTGACGGCATTTAGCTTTCCTCCGAATATACCAAGAATACCCTGTATTCGGACCTGCGGATTATTCATACTCCATTTAGCTTCGCTGCCCGCCTTGTACCAATCGCTGCCCTCCGCTTCGCCGTAAGGCGATGTCAGGGTCAGCCTGTAGTAGGTGTCGTAGTAGGCTGTGCAGCTTCCGGCGGCGTTGACCGTCAGGCTCAGGTCTTTACCCGAGGCAGTTTCACCTGTAGGTAATTTCCAGTAGGCGAAACGGTATTGTATACCCGGGCTATTCGAGTCATTAACCTCGTTCGGTGCACTAGTTCTGAGCGTGTAGCCTTCCTTATACCAACCGGAGCCTGACAGCTGGCTTACCTTTGAAGGCTCGGTTTTGAAGTCGATAGAATATTCTGTGTTATAAGTGAAATTGGCATTAGGTGACGATTCATTTACGGTTATGGCATTTTGCTCGGCCTTGTATCTGATACCGACTTCTTTCGGGTCTTCGACAATAGAGTCGACGCTGATAGAGCGGATGACACCGAGGTCGAGGCTGAGTGTAGTGGATTCGCCGCCGCGCAGCGTAGCAATGATACTTCCTGAAGCAGATACTTTTGTCTGGCCAGATTTGAGGCCGCTGCTGATGGTGATAGTAGCTTCGTAGCCTCCCTTCTCGACGGTTATGCTTAAGCTCTGTTGACCGGATAGAGGTGTGGCTGAGCTGTCAATGACCTCAACTATAAAGCTATAGCTGCCAGCAGTACCTTTGTCTGGAACACCTGATATGTAGCCAGTGCCTGCATTGAAATTTAGTCCTGAGGGTAATGATCCGCTGGTCATAGACCAGGTATATGGTGTTGTCCCGCCGCTGACTCTTATCACATCCGTATAGCTTTCACCCACTTTTGCCGATAATAAACTGGTTGTAAGGAACCTTAATGGAGGTTGAGTAATGGTGATGAAGAAGCCCTGCGCAGAGGAAGGGCCAGTTGTGTCAGTAACCGTAACGATGAAGGTGTATGTCCCGGGTGTGGTGGGACTGCCTGAAATAACACCCGAGGCTGCATTGAGAGTCAGCCCCGCTGGTAGAGAGCCGCCTGTTACTGACCATGTGCAGGGACATGCCAATGGCGCCGCAATTAATGTTGTTGTGTACGATGTACCAACCTGCCCATTAGGCAAGGAGCTGGGGAAGATGGTTGGGGCTGCCTGAGCAGGGCTCACAAAAATGGAAAATGCACTAAAGATAGTGAGCAGGCAAAGCAGTGTCAAATAAAGACCTTGACCAATAGCGCGGCTTAATAGGGTGTGTTTTTTCATGAGCATAGATTTCATATACCTTGTATCTATTATAATAGTCAGGCCGCCATTTGTCGATACCGGGTAGCCAATCTTTGGGCAGCCGGGGCAGAAAAGAGCGACTGAACCAGGGGGACGTTACTATGAACTGAAGCAGAAAATTTCTCTCAATCTTAAGAGTGACCGTCGCCAGCCAGTATGACGTGGTATAATTAAGGCTCTGGACGAGCCGAAACTGACGACATGTCGTTGAGAACACGGTTAGTAATATGATATATGAGCATTACCGTCAGCCGATAATTTCTAGGACTGCGTTTTTTCTGCGCATTCTTCTGCATGTCGGTATTGCAGTGGGAATTGTTGTCGCTTCGCTGGCGCTCGGCATTATCGGCTATCACGTATTCGAAGGCTTATCCTGGATTGATTCCACGGTCAATGCCGCCATGATTCTCGGCGGCATGGGACCTGTTAATCAGCTATACACGAATGCAGGCAAAGTTTTCGCTGCGTTTTATGCGCTATTTTCCGGTATAGTTTTTCTTGTTGCCGTTGCCGTAATGCTTGCCCCAGTAGCACACCGATTACTTCATCTGTTTCATATCGAGTTTGAATCTGAAGATTCAACTAAAGGCTAATTCGGTGTCAGTCTCTACTCAATAGCATACATTCATACAAGAGGTATACATACTTCAGTTTAAATGAGGGAAATGATGAAGATTAAAGATAATACAATCTTAATTACCGGCGGAGCCACAGGCATTGGTTTCTCTCTGGCTCAGGCCCTGGTAAATGCTGGCAATAAGGTAATTATATGTGGCAGAAGGGGAAGTAAGCTGAAAGAAGCTAAAGACAAGCTACCACAAATACAGATTAGAGTATGTGATATGTCTAAGGAGAAAGAACGCGAATCGTTATTCAAGTGGGTCGAAGCTAATTTTAAAGACCTTAATGTATTGATAAATAACGCCGGGATTCAAAGGATGGTAAATCTCAAAAAAGGGGCTCAAGACCTGTTCAGTGGTGAAGATGAAATCGAGGCCAATTTGGTTGCTCCTATTCACCTGTCTGCATATTTTATTCCATTCCTGCTTAAAAAAAAGGAAGCAGCTATTATCAATGTTTCCTCTGGCTTAGGTTTTGTGCCCATAGCATCTATGCCTGTTTATTGCGCTACCAAGGCTGCGATTCATTCGTTTACCGTATCCCTCAGATATCAGCTAAGAGATACTTCCATAAAAGTATTTGAAATAGTGCCACCTGCGGTGGATACTGAACTAGGCAAAGGGACTACTGAAGAAGGAGACCAGGAATATAGAGGTATACCACCGTCTGAGGTAGCCAGGGCTGCTATAACAGCAATGACGAATGACGAATATGAGATATTGGTTGGGGAAGCTAAGGATTTAGTGAGGCGAGCGCGGGCTAACCCGGAACAGGCATTTCTAAGCATTAACCAATGGTGATAATTAGCTATTTATATATTCACTAGATTTATACAGAAGAATACTGTGTGGTAATCCTGCTTGCACCATTTGTGCATTGATTCCTCCACCGATTTCATATAGATTTCGACTTCGAGAGTTCAACCGAGCACTGATTCAGTCCAGAAATGCAACTGCACAATTCGATGTATTGTTAGCTCATTTTTCTCGCAATATGTCTTTAATCCGCTCACAGTAAACTTCCGCTTTAGCCAGTGCATCGATTTTCTTTTCCTTGAAGTAAGTGATACTACCACTCCATTCCTTTCGTATGCACCGACCATCTTCTTTAATATCAAGACAGCCTCTTTGCCTTGCTTTGTCTGGTTGCGGACATCGCCACTTCATAAGACCATCAGGAACCTCAATCCTACTATTATTTTATCACTATATAATTGAGGCACCTAATTGTAAGAATCTACCATTTAACCTTTTGGCTTTTCGTAAAGTTGTATTGATTCGCTGTTCCTCCCCATCTTTACATACCTTCCACACCTATAGTGTATGAGTCCTCCGCAGGTTTGTTTACTGCCATTACCTTTGAGATAATTACTTACTGAAGACGATGCATATGCTTATGAGTAGACCATGCTGAAGGTACTCTTAGGATTGAATACAGACGAACTGTGTGCGCTAGTACAAGAGGAGGGCGAACCGGCGTATCGGGGCGAGCAGCTAGCAGAGTGGATTTATCAGCGTGGGGCGCGCACGTTTGATGACATGACCAACCTGCCCGATAAACTGCGCGCACGGCTCGAGAAGAAATATGAGATTCATCGCTCCCAAATTGTCACTGTCCAGCACAGCCGGGATGGAACGATAAAGCTGTTGCTAGCCATGCACGACGGCTCAAAAGTGGAAACCGTGGGCTTGCCATACCCGGACCGTTTCAGTTGCTGCCTGTCTACACAGGTGGGTTGTCCAATCGGCTGCATTTTTTGTGCCACCGGCTTGAGTGGTTATATCCGCAACCTTACCGCAGGCGAGGTTGTAGATCAGGTGCTGGCAGTGCAAGAAGCAGTGCGAAATCAACCATTTAAAATTGATAGCCGAAGTTGCCGTATTGACCATGTTACATTCATGGGTATGGGAGAGCCGCTACTCAACTACGAAGCGAGCGTCAAAGCGATGCAACTGCTGAACAGTGAACTAGGTATTAGCATTCGGCATTTGACTGTGAGTACGGTTGGCTTTGTTCCCGGCATCCGCAAGTTAATGGGGGAAAAGTTGCAGATCACCTTGGCGGTCTCTCTTCATGCTCCTACCGATGCTCTGCGCCGGCAACTTATCCCTAAGATAGTCAAGTGGAGTGTCGCTGAAATCATAGACGCTTGTCGCGAATACATGCGGCAGACTGGGCGGCGGGTAACATTTGAATATTGCTTGTTCGATAGAGTCAACGATGGCATCGCCGAAGCACGTGAATTGGCGAAGGTGCTACATGGGCTGAACTGCCACGTGAACTTGATTCCGTACAATCCGGTATGCGGTCTCGCTTTCCGTGCTCCTTCGCCGAAACATATCCGGGCTTTCCGTGAAATTCTAGACAATGCGGGCATCCAAATTACGCAGCGGATTCAGCGTGGTTCGGACATTGATGCAGCATGCGGGCAGTTGCGGCAGCGCACAATCGGAGAAGCACTTGACCGGCCTCTTGTCTAGAGGCATCACTCACTATCGAACCCGCAGTGTGGCACTAGCCTAGAGGACAATAGAAGTTTAACCATGTTGCGCTCTTCCGAGGTGTGTACGCATGTAGTGCCGCACAAAGTGACGCTCTGTATGACGCGCTGAATTATTGCTGCACATAACTGACAATTGTTGTTTGGCCTTGGCCTGACAATTAAGATGATACGATGTGATCATGTTATAATTGAAGAAGATGCCAGCCATTCCTGAGTTCTCACATGCGGGACTGGAAAGTATCTGCAAAGTCCTCGCTGATACACGCCAGGGGCTCACCGGTAGCGAAATAGGCAGCATCTTGGCACGACTGGATATTCCTGACCCAATGCCTGCCATGGCCAAGCGGCGCCGCCTTTTCCAAACCCTCGCTGAGCGCCAGACGCATATTCGCTCAGGCAGTATTGTGGGTGCGTTTATCCAGGAAGCAATGAACCCTGTACGGTATCTAGGTGACCGTGCGCTCTTTGACTCGCGCCGCGATGCCCTCAATGCCATCCTAGCCTTTTCGGGTTACTCCTTGGGTGAAGATGGAAAGTTGCGCTTGCGCGATCAGCCAGCCCGTACGATCACTGAGGCTGAAGAGGCTGCGGGACGTCTTCGGTCGGAGTTGTCCCGCCGAGGAGTACATCCCGATGTTTTGAAGTTCTGCCGCCCGGAACTGCTCCAGGAAAACAATTTTCACGCGGTCTTTGAAGCAACAAAAAGTGTGGCGGACAAGATAAGGGAAAAAGCCGAAGTGGACGGAGACGGATCAAAACTCGTTGACCGGGCCTTCGGCATCGGGAAGCAGGGGATGCCGATATTGGCATTTAACAGCCTTCGGACTGAGACTGAACGCAGTGAACATAGCGGCCTGATGCAGTTAATGAAAGGGATGTTCGGGGTCTTTCGCAATGTTACAGGGCATGCTCCCAAAGTGAAGTGGCCCATTCCAGAACAGGACGCCCTGGACTTGCTTACTATTGCGTCATACCTGCATCGCCGTTTGGACACTTGCGTTAGGATACCTCGGACGGCATAGAAAGCGTGGTTTTTTGTTGAGCCTTAGGAGACTAAAACTGTTTTGTTGGATGTTAGATCACCAGCCAACAACCTCACGAAGAAACTCATCAAACAATGTGTTTATACTGTTTCGGATAGAGCGCAGGGGGCATAATACTGAGAAGTTTGAAGCCTAGCATCAAATTGGGCAGTACCCATTGTGGTAAATGCTTCCGGATTTGACAATATCTCAATGTCTCGCTTAAATATGGGTGTGGAGACAGAATGTTGTCCACAAGGAGGGTACATATGGCAGATGTTGTGAAGCGTATCAATTACTATTACACCACAGTGCCTGACCGCACTGGAGCAGGCGCCAAGGTGCTGAACGCACTTAAGGTAGCACGCGTCAATCTCCTGGCATTCACTGGCTTCCCTTGTGGTGCTGGCCGCGCTCAGCTCGACTTCGTTCCATCCAATCAACGCGCCTTTCGGGCGGCAGCACGTAAGGCAGGGATCCGGCTGGAGGGACCTAAAAAGGCCTTCCTAATCCAAGGACAGGATCGGGTAGGTGCTATCGCCGACATCGTCAACAGGTTAGCCAAGGCACGCATCAATGTCACAGCCGTGGATGCTGTGATGACCGGACGAAGGCGCTATGGTGCTATCCTCTGGGTTAAGTCACGCAACGTAGGCCTGGCAACGAAGATCCTAGGCGCTTCCTGAATTGAGTGTCTCGCTATAGCCTGCGAGATACGGACAATCTCAGGGTTGTTTGTGGGAGAGTGCCCTGGGTTGTGTGTTGCTAGTCAACATTCTGACGTGCCCCTCCAGAATCGCGTGGTTTGCTAGCAGTAAAAACGTGGTGCTCCTTATCGCACATTCTAGCGGAAGGTGCAACTGTAGATTACTTCTCTTTCTTCCCACTTGCTGTCAAACAATTCTCAAGGTAGAATGAGAATTACAGGAAGGAATTCGAATTCTACTCGGCGGACTTCGTAAAGCATGAGAGTCCCAAGTGCCATGGGGAAGATATTCAAACTGTAGGTGGAACCGAGCTTCGTGTTATAGATATCGAGATTGAGTGACTAACTGGAAAGGAGTGAAACAGTCATGAAGGTTTTAGGCATTGTGGCGAGCTATAGGCGGCTAGGTAATACGGAAATATTGGTCAAGGAAGCATTGATGGGCGCTCAGGAACAAGGGGCTGAAGTGGATATCATAAGGTGGACAGACTACAAAATACTCCCTTGCGAAGGAGATGCAACCTGCATGTTCATGGGGAGAGAGTGTAAAAATAAAGATAAGGATGACCACGACTACTTGCTGAAAAAGATGTATCAGTTCGATGGCGTTATTTTTGGCGCTCCGTGCTATATCCTGGAGGTTGCAGCAATAGTAAAGCAGTTTATAGATCGTCTGTTCGTGCTATCGAGTCAACCTAGTCAAATGAGGGGAAAGCCAGCTGGTATCATCATTCCTTACGCCACGCGGGGTTGGACATCCTATTCTTTTCTTCAGCCAACCATACTGCTCAAACAGTTGGGAATGGAAATTATCGACCAGGTTCTGATCCACATTCAGGCTATGGCCGAGGCAGCAAATGACCAGAGAGCGCTGGACAAAGCACATAAAATCGGTGTTGAAGTAGCCACAGCGATTAAAACCGGAAACAATACATATCTGGGAGATCCCGGGGTATGCCCTATCTGCCATGACCGTAGCATCCGTATTTTTAAAGATAATGAGGCCGTGGAGTGCCCCACATGTGGTATCCGCGGCCAGCTCAGCATTGAGAATGGCAAGATCAGGGTTCATTTCCCCGAAGAGGAGACCAAATGGGGTCGTTTTGCGGAGCAGACTGCATATCGCCACATAACATATGAAATAAAGCCCTCGAAAGACTTCTTTGTAAGAACGTGGCCGATTCTTAAGGAAAAACGGAAAAAGTATAAAGACTATCTTAAAATCGAACGAGAGCAGGTAATGCCGGAGGAGAGGAGATAGTACTATGGAAGAAATCATGGCTAAGCTCAGATGGTTACCTCTCGGCCCTACTTGCGGTCCTGCAGTGCCCATCGAAAAAAGTGACCTGGATAACATTGCCAGAAAGCATGGGGTGAATATCTCACTGGAAGAAGTGGTAAGCAAGAATCTGAAGGTGGAAGGAGATGTGATGAGAGAGGAAACCATGGAGAGCACCCTCGAGGAGATCACCCAGACAGTGGTTACGGTATCTGCCAAAGATGAAGGAGCATTCCGGAACGCGGTGCGGGCATTGATAAAGAAATACTATGCCCCGCGTACCACCCAATCTTTCTGGGGTAGCACAGATAGAGGTAAATGGATCATTACTGAGTTGCTTGACGAGCATGACGGCTGGTTATAGCAATGATAAACTCAGCAAGAGACACCTAGCAGCGGAAACCAGAGCAATAGAAAGGTTTTTGGTAGTTAATCCGCCTATCCTCCTGACCTCTCATGAAGGCCAAACAAAAGGGCGGTTTGTACAATGTATCGGTTCACGTATGTTTGACAAAATCCAGACCAGATAGTATAGTGAAACAGAAGCACAAAGCATAAAACAACACCTGAAATAGCGTTAGCTGTCGGAGGTAGTGTGAGGGCAAAAAATAGGCACAGCAATCACTAGATAATGTAGTGGTCGCTAGTGCCTTTTTAATTAAGAAAGGGGGTGAAGCGGACAGAAACTGACGTTGTGATATATGCTTTATCGGTCAATTATCAGGGGCGAGGAGGTGCTGCTGTGGGAGAAGCAGCGAAAAGCCATTACGAGAGTTTATACGAGGCAGCAAAAATAAAAGAGGAGGTAATTAATTCATGCGCAAAGCTTGGGGACTAGTCAGTTTCATATTGTTTTGCATAGGTCTGGTACTATCTGTTATTGGAGGTGCAATACTTCCGGCGAATTTAATCATAGCGCTGGTGCTAGCAGTCTTCGGCCTTGTAATCGGGATTATCCATGTTGTCTATGCCAAAGAAGTTACTACCTTGCATACCTTGCTTCTTGCTGTTATAGCCCTGTTGGCAACGACAGCTGCCTTTACTCCCATTACGGTCATGGGCGTAGGTGAAAAGGCTACCACCATGCTCGTGAACTTTGCTGCTCTGATGGGACCAGTGGCCCTTATCGCTGCAATAAAAGCACTGCTAAAAATAGGTCTGGAGAAGTAGCTTTAAAAAGTCTTAATTCAAATAAAGGCAAAATCCGGAACGGAGCGGGGATAGTTTTTTGTCTGCTTAAGTATGAAATTCAAGAAGAAAGAACCAGTGAAGAAAGCGTATTAATTGAAACATTTGTCCAGATTGTTACCTCGTTAAACGATTTAGCGGATTGTGTCCTTCGATATGACTTATTAAAGCACGCCAGCAAAGAATTTCTAATTTACGGCTGAGAAAATTGACGTTCCTTTAACTTCTCAACAATGTTGTCTTCTCTGACCAGCGCATTACCTATGCCGTATTTTTTAAGAAGCCTCAGTGGCACACAGCAGCAGGAGCAGCAGTTACATATCGCATAGAAGTCATGCTGCCATTTGACGATGGTATGTATGAGGCCATTCTGGTGGCACTGCTTTAAGATGTCCTTAGCCTCCTGCTTTGTTATCTCTCGATAGTCATGAGGCCTTCCTTCCATGAATATGTTTCGGCTAAATCCGACAATTATCTCCGCGCTTATCGGATTGTCGCAATTCTTGAACACATCTCGACAGGTGCATGGACCCAAAGCCAACCCATCTGAACTGTCCACAATTTCATTGGCCTCATGGAGATTGAGCAGATAGGCCGCGCTGACGTTTTTGCCGTATGCATTGGCTACCTTTCTGACTAGTCTCCCTATTAGAGGTATTCTAGTCCACCTTGCCTGGAAGATGTAGTATTTGAGCGCCAACTCACGATATGTACTGTATAGCTTCAGCGAATGGTGCATAAGAACCTTCCAAACATAGTATTATACACCATCCTATTCAAGCATCACCTTAACGCGGCCTACCCTATATAACAATAGGACGTTTTGTTATTTTTAGCTGTGGTTGATATCCTAAACCTGCTTGATACTCTCTGTAACTGGTGCAATCTGCGAACTGATGTCATAAAAATGCTAACCTGTGTGGGGGTGGCTATTGTCCTTTTACTTGGACAGGCAGGCAGGCTACCATGAGATAGACTTCGGTGGCGTGGCTGGCGAGTAACTGGTTGGCTTTGCCCAGCAGGTCGCGGTAGATTCGGCCGAGTTTGGTTTTGGGCACCAGACCCATGCCAACCTCGTTGGAGACGATGACGAAGCTGGCATCGAGCCTGTCCATGACGGCGATAAGCTCGTTTATTTCAGCCATCACTCTTTTTTCCGCTTCCGGGTAGTCAGGCTCGTCATGTAGCAGGTTGGAGATGAGCAAGGTGAGGCAATCAACAATAACCACCTCGGCATCACCGATTTGTTTTTCTATTCCTTTGCCGACGCCGGTCGGTATCTCCAGTGTTCGCCAGTTTTTGGGGCGGGCTTTTTTGTGCTCTTCGATGCGAGCCTTCATCTCTTCATCCAGCGCCTCGCCGGTGGCGACAAAGAGGACCTTGCTACCCAGTTCCATAGCTAGTTGCTGGGCGTAATAGCTTTTGCCGCTGCGGGCACCGCCAAGTAGGAGGGTGATTCCCTTAGCCAAGGCTGTACTCCAGTATGTCTAATGTCCAGTGGTCGTCTCTGGCTATGGGGACAGCCTTGCCTATTTTTATGGGCTTCTTGAAAGCTGGCCCGTCATAAACAAAGGTGTGAAATTCTCCAGCTTCGCCGCAGACGTCAATAGTGAGCTGGCCGAGTTCAGATGCCAGTTTACTGTCGACATGCCTGCCCAGCCATTCCTTGCCGAGGAATTGAGCCTTAACGCTGACGATAATGGCTTTGAAGCCAGCCTTGATGAAGTCGGTTAGAAGTTGGGCGGTATCCATTTCCCACAAGGGCAGTACCGCTTTAACCCCCGATTCACCACAGACCCTGTCTATCCAATCCTTGTGTTCCTGGAGGTAAATGTCACCGGTGACCAGGCCGCTAATGCCTTTGAGCTTCAGCTTTTCCAGGGCGTTTTTGAATCCGGCTTCGTAGGTTTCCCAGGTAACTTTTTGTTGGAGTATGGGCAGTCCCATAGCCTGTGCCTGCAGGGCTATCAGTTTGCGGTCTAAGCCGTGAGACATGGCCTTTGTTGAATCTCGATTTACGAAGTTGAGCAGGTGACTGACCTTTAACCCTTCGGAGACTGTTTTCCAGTAGGCGAAGCAGCTGTCCTTGCCGCCGCTCCATGAAGCAGCATATTCGGTCATGGTAACCTCCCAATTAAGATTAGTAGCAAAAGCACCAGAACCTCAGCCAGCTCGTTGATAGCCCCGTAATTATCGCCGGTAAGCCCGCCCAGGCGGGAGCGGAAGTAGCCGGCGATGCCGAAGGCAATAAGCCACAAGGCGGCCATCAGTACCAATCCCCACAACTTAAGCACGGCTACGGCGACAATGAAAGCTATGGTTGTGGCTATGGTCAGCCTCTGCCAGGTGGCACCCTGTTTGAAGGCCAGACCCATGCCGGAGCTTTTGGCGTAGGGAAAGATAAAGATGATGGAGACCATTGCCCAGCGGCTCAGCGTGGGCATAAGCAGCAAGGCCGGCAATATCGGTGCCGAGGACAGGGAGGCATATTTGAGCAATAGCAAGAGGATGGCACCGACGATGCCGAAGGCACCGACCTTGGTGTCTGACATAATGGCCAGTCTTTCTTTCTTCGATTTGCCGGCAATGACGCCGTCGCAGGTGTCGATGAAGCCGTCAAGGTGATGGGCTCCGGTCAGTATAACGAGAGCTATGATTAGCAGTGCGTTTACCACTGAAGATGGAAGAATCAAAGTTAGGCCGTAATGAAGGCCGAGCAGGATAGCTCCCAGAATTAAGCCGACCAGCGGGAAGTAGGTCAGGGATTGGCCGGAGGTCGTGGCGGTGACCTTATGGTGGAGAGGGGTTGGAAATATGGTTAGAAATTGAAGTGCTGCCCAGAAACCCATCTTCGTTATTGCACCTTACTTTAATCTTATCTAGTCATTCTGGGTCCTTCGCTAATGTCATTCTGAAGGAGCGAAGTGACTGAAGAATCTCCACTAAGGATAAACTTAGCGAAGAATCTAGAGATTTAGGCCCTTCACTTTGTTTAGGGTGACAAGCAAACATATTTCTCACTGACTTGGCATTGGTTTGGCTTCAGAAACGCCGGCTTGGGCGAAGGTAGCCATCTGACTGAGAGTTTTCACCGCAGCTTCGGCGAGAAAGATACCCATTACAGCACCGGTGCCTTCACCCAGCCGCATGTTCAAATTGAACAGCGGCTTCAGCCCGAGGAACTGGAGTAACAGCTCATGCCCTGCCTCCGCCGAGATATGGGCGGCGATGAGATAGTCTTTGGCCTGGGGCGATAAGCCGGCGGCGATGAGCGCTGCAGCCCCGGAGATGAAGCCATCAATGACCACCGGTATTCTATAGGCAGCACCGGCCAGCATGACTCCAACCAGGCCGCCGATTTCGAAGCCACCGACCTTGGATAATACGTCTATTGGGTCTTTGGAATTCGGCTTGTTAACTGATAAAGCTCTCTCTATCACCTTGATTTTATGGGCGAGCTGTTTATCCCCAATACCGGTGCCCCGGCCGGTGATTTTCTTGGGCTGCTTGCCGCTGATGGTAGCGAAGATAGCGCTGCTGGCAGTGGTATTACCGATGCCCATATCTCCGGTGCCAATGATATCGACTCTCTTTGCCATCTCAGCTTCGACCGCTTGAATGCCGGCTTCTATGCTGTCCATAGCTTGCTGTCGGGTCATCGCCGGTCCCTCCGTGATGTTCTTGGTGCCAAAATCAATCATTTTACATAATAATCCAGGCAACGGTTGGAAGCCACCTTTTACCCCCATGTCTACAACTATAACCCGGGCGCCTATTTGACCGGCCAGTGCGTTTATAGCGGCACCGCCTTTAAGGAAGTTGAGGACCATCTGGCGGGTAACTTCCTGAGGGTAGAGGCTCACAGTTTCAGCGACGACACCGTGGTCGGCAGCCATGACAATTATGGATTTGTGTTCCAGCTTGGGTGTGGCTTCGCCTTTAATCCCAGCGAGCTGGATTGACAGCTCTTCTAATCTGCCCAAGCTGCCATGCGGTTTAGTCAGGCTGTTCTGGCGGCTTTGGGCAGCGGCCATAGCTGAGGTGTCCAACGGCTTTATCTCTCTTAATATCGTATCTAAGGAAGTGGCCATAGTTCCATCTCCTTATCTGTTAGTATTCGATGCCGCGACGGGCGCTTGTTCCTTCAGTGAAGGGATGCTTAATCATGAGCATCTCGGTAACTAAATCGGCTCGCTGGGCTATCTCGGGAGGTGCGTTCCGACCTGTTAGGACCAGTTCAACTGAGACTGGCTTTGAGTCCAGCAATTCTAGAACCTGTTTAATGGTTATCAAGCCCTGGTTGATGGCAACGAAGATTTCATCGAGTATGACCAGGTCATATTTCCCGCTGAGTATTTCCTGTTCGGCATAAGTCAATGTCTCCTGAGCTTCCTGGCTTAATTGTTCTTTGGATTTTTTAAAACTATCGCCGACACTTATCTGGACTATTTCAAAGGGTTTATACTGTTTAACGAAAAAATGCTCACCGCAAGGTTCACCTTTTATAAACTGGATGAAGGCTACCTTCAGACCTTGTCCTACGGCTCGCATTGCCAGACCTAAAGCCGCGGTGCTTTTGCCTTTACCATTGCCAGTGTAGATGTGGACGAGGCCCTTGCCGTTTTTTTCAACCATAATTCCTCCCGAGAGTTATTTTATAGACCCGTGACATATTGAGGTTACGTCTGATTATTTCGGCTAGTTTATCATACATTTCCTGTTTGTTTATTGTTGAGGCCGGGGTCGCTGGTAATCCGCGCATCTGTCGCAGTCGGTTCAGAAGGCAGTGTGTGAATTCCGCATTGTTAAATAAACCGTGAATGTAGGTGCCGAATATGAGTCCGCTTTTGCTGACAGCACCATCGAAATAATTGACTTTCCCTTGAGGTGTTTCAAATACACGGAGTGCTGGCAGGCAGTTCGGGCTTGTAGTTTGCCCCATATGAATCTCGTAGCCAGTGATATGCATATCCTTTAGACCTTTAAATAAGCCGTCGTCAGCAGCTACACGAGCTTTAATCTGGGTTGTTGTTTTGGCACTGTTAAATATGGTGGTGCTATTGAGTAAGCCAAGCCCCGCAATGCTGTCCTGCTTTGATTCGATTTTCTCCGGATCAAGTATTTTCTTGCCCAGCATCTGATAGCCGCCGCAGATACCTATTATTGGAACGCCTGACTGCGCTAGTTTGACAATAACCTGCATTAGACCTTGTTGTTGCAAGTGGATTAAATCGGCGATGGTGCTCTTGGTGCCGGGTAGGATAAGCAGGTCTGGATTTCCTAATTCTGAGGTGCTGGACACATAACGGACCGTGCAGCCTTGCTCTTCCAATGGGTCGAAATCATCATAGTTGGAGATATGGGGGAGGCGAATCACAGCCACATCGATAGTACCATTGGCCGAGGTTGCCTGCCTTTCATCCAGATAAACAGAGTCCTCCTGTGCGATAGTAATATCCCGGAAATAGGGGATGACTCCCAGAATCGGCTTGCCGGTGCGTTTCTCCAGTATGTCCAGCCCTGGTTTCAGCAGCTTCAAGTCACCGCGGAATTTATTGATGATGAATCCTTTAATAAGGTCACGCTCTTGTTCATTTAACAGCTCCAGGGTGCCGACGAGGGAAGCGAAGACGCCGCCGCGGTCGATATCGCCTACAAGGAGAACGGGAGCGTCAGCCATCTTGGCCACTCTCATGTTGACTATTTCTCTCTCTTTCAGATTTATCTCTGCCGGGCTGCCAGCCCCTTCGATGACCACTATATCATAGGTGGCAAGAAGCTGATTTAGAGAGTCCTCGATAATTTTAAGTAGTTTGGGAGTGTAGCTGTAATACTGGCTAGCCTTTAGATTTTTGGCTACCTTGCCTAATACGATTACCTGTGAGCTGGCATCGGCTTCGGGTTTAAGCAGGACGGGGTTCATGTGGACTGAAGGTTCAATGCCGGCTGCCTCAGCCTGTACTGCTTGAGCCCGTCCGATTTCACCGCCTTCACTGGTAACGAAGGAGTTTAAGGCCATATTTTGTGCTTTGAATGGTGCCACTTTGTAGCCGTCTTGTCGGAAAATGCGGCATAAGCCGGCCACGATGATGCTCTTGCCCACAGATGAAGCTGTGCCCTGTATCATTATGGTTTTAGCCGGCATGGCTCAGTGCCCCCACATCTTTGATAGCTTCGATTAGTTTTTGACACTCCGACAAGGAACGCGGAGCCAGTCGTATATATTGCGGTAAGCCGAATGACGTGCAATCACGCACCAGTACACCTTTCTTCAATAATGCTTGTCTGAAGGCTGTGGCATTGCCGACTTTGACCAGGAAGAAATTGGTCTGCGAGGGCAGCGGCGATAGCCCAAGGCGTTCCAGCTCTTTTATCAGGAAATTTTTGGCTTTTCGAATTTTGTTATAGCACCCCTTGAGATAACTGTCAGCATTCAGGGCAACGATGCCGGCTTTCTGGGCTACGGTATTGACATTCCAGGGTGGACGGACACGTTTCAAGATGGATATAATTGGCTCGGCGGCTATAGCATAGCCGAGGCGCAGTCCAGCCAGGGCATAGTCCTTGGTCATCGACCGCAGGATAACTATATTACCACTGTTTATTAAATCCACAGATGCCCAGGCATTTTCGGTAAAAGCAATATAGGCTTCATCAAGTACGATTAGGCTATCCAGGGCACTTGACATAATCTGCAAGACCTGCTCTTTGGTCATATATTGTCCGGTAGGGTTGTTGGGATTACACAGAAAAATGGCTTTAGGCTGGTGTTTTTGGAGCAAGTTTATCATTTCATTTATATCTACCTGGAAATCCGGCTCTTTGATGACCGGCTGTTTTAGTATTTGAGCATCGGCGAGGTGACAGGCGGTTTCGTATTCCCCATATGTCGGTTGTGGGATAATGACTGAATCATTGGGTTCAAGGTAGGCGGCAGCAGTAAGCCTGATTAACTCAGTGGAACCGCTGCCTATTATGAGATTGTCAGGGGATATGCCCAGCTTTTTAGCCAACAACTGTTTCAATTCGCTGGCTTCAGAATCCGGATAGTGTTCGACTGATGCGTTGGTTAAGACTTCTCTTATACCGGGTGGTGGCCCGAACGGATTAATGCTGACGCTAAAGTCGAGTACAGCCTTCGGCGAAATACCAAGGCTCTTTAACTCTGCATAGTCAATGCCACCGTGAATGTATGTGGTAAGCTTATCTATGGCTGGTCTAGACCGCAACAAAATATATCACCTCGGCTAAAATGAATATTGAGCACCACATGATAGCGGCCACCATAATAATTTGCCGGGAGGCATCAATAGTATTAAGTGACAATGGAAGATGGTTGTCACCCAACTTGTAATGGCCAGCCTTTTCTAATTGTACTTCCAGCGCGCCGGCGACGGCGCTCATTGTCCAGCCAGCGTTGGGACTTTCTGTTTTATTGTGGTCACGAATCATGATGTGCCAGGCTTGTGAGACATTCTTTCGGCATACCAGTGAAGCCAGAACTATTATCATGGCAGTAAGCCGCGCCGGGATGAAATTGGCCACATCGTCCAATCGGGCGGCGAGCTTACCCAGATATTCCCATTGTCCATGGTAGCCTATCATAGTGTCAAAGGTGTTTATTACCCGGTAAGCTATGGCACCAGCCACGCCGAAGATAAAGAAGTAAAATAGAGGGGCTACAAAGCTGTCGCATATATTCTCGGCTGCTGACTCTACTGCGGCTGATATAACCTGGCTCTTGCTGAGTTCAGTGGTGTCGCGGCTGACCAGAGACCTCAAACTTAGGCGCGCCTGTTTCAGGTTATCTTTGGCTAAAAGTCTTTTAACCGAATCAACAGCTTGCTTAAGTCCGCATAAGGAAAAACTAAATTTTAGAATGAGACCTGAGACAATGACATAAACTATGAGGTTAAACTCACTCAGTTGAGTGAGCAAAAAATAAGTAGCTGTCGCAATAAGCCCGAGAGCAACTAAAACTATAGTGGCGCCATAAGCCATCTGCCGATATTTTCCCCGGTGTGGGGCGAATTTCGTTTCCCATGAAATTAGCTTCCCTAACCAGGCTACAGGATGCCAGGCGTTGGGTGGCTCACCAAAAATTAGGTCGAGCGTAAGGGCTATGAGCAGGACAACTATTTTTTCCATCATTTTTAGGATAATCTTTTGTCTTTGTCAGAGACGACGAGGGTTGCCGGTAATTTATTAACCGGGTGAGGATAGACGTAGACTTCGGCCCCGTAAACGTCCTTGATAGTCTGAGCATTTATCACTGTCTCGGGGATTCCCTGGCAGTAAATCTTTCCATCGCTGAGCAGCACCAGCCGGTCGCAATATTGAGATGCCAGGTTTAAATCATGAAGCGTCACCACCACAATTAGTTTCTGTTTCAGGCATAGCTGACGAGCCAAACCTAATGTCTCTATCTGGTAATTGATATCTAAATTAGCCGTAGGTTCATCCATAAGTATTATTTTTGGTTCCTGGGCTAAGGCACGAGCGATAGTCAGGCGTTGTCTTTCGCCTCCGGACAGTTCGCCTACTCTGCGTTCAGCAAAGGCAAGCGTCTGGGTAGCTTCCATGACACCTTTGACGATGGCCAGGTCCTTTTTCCCTTCATACCTCAGTAGGCCCAGATGAGGGGTACGCCCCATAAGCACCACCTCGAGGGCGGTGAACGGTGCAGGCAGGGTTGGGTTTTGAGGAACAACAGCCACCAGTTGGGCTAGTTTCTGCCTGTTTATATCAGATATGTCACTGCCGTCGAGGAAGATTTTTCCGCAGCTTGGCTGTATAAGTCGGGTTATGCCTCTAATTAATGTTGATTTGCCGGAGCCGTTGGGGCCGATTATGCCCAGCATTTCTCCCGGCTTAGCTTCAAGGGTGACATTGTGCAGCACGATTCGTTTGCCGTAGCCTAAGCTGACGTTATCTAGTCGCAAATTGAACATTTAAAATATGGCTCTCTTCTTTTGTCGTAATAGATAAAGAAAGAAAGGGGCGCCAAAAAAGGCGGTGATGACACCTATCGGCACTTCAGTAGGTGCCAGCATAGTTCTGGCAGCAGCGTCGGCTAGTATCAAAAAAATAGCTCCGGCAAGTGTAGCCAGCGGCAGTAGGAAGCGGTGGTCAGGACCCCATATAAGCCGCACCGCGTGGGGGATAATGATGCCAACAAAGCCAATGATACCGCAGAAGCAGACCGCAGCCGCTGTTATCAAAGTTGCAGCACCGAGCAAAATCAGCTTGACTTGTTCCACGTTGATGCCCAGCTGCTGTGCTTGTTCTTCATCGAGTTGCATGACATTTAGAGGGCGGGCATAGAGCCAGATGATTACAGTACCAATCAGGATATAGGGTGTTACT
>Ga0315295_10000583_pt1 | contig 31492 bp, 23 predicted proteins | sample YL17G14_0_MG_FD_204453 | JGI IMG/M metagenome (GOLD analysis project Ga0315295, IMG submission 204453) | Sediment microbial communities from Yellowstone Lake, YNP, Wyoming, USA - YL17G14_0 | ecosystem: Environmental > Aquatic > Freshwater > Lake > Sediment | place: USA: Wyoming | collected... | reverse complement strand
TTCCAGCATGTTCCTTCGTTCCCCTTCTGATTAGTCCGCGCAGCCGGCGCCCATTTTCTCTCTGAGAATATCGCTCTTGAGCATGAAGGCCCCGCGAGCGATAACTGTAGCTCCCGCCGGCAGACCATCCAGCACCTCCACAAGCCCCCCTTGACTGCCCCCCACCCGCACGTCGCGACGCATCCACAAATCATCCTTCCAATGCTGGAAGACAAAGGTCTTTCCCTCGTCGCGGACAACGGCGCCGGCGGGAACCATCGTGACGCTGCCTTCGAGAGAAATGGTTATTTCCGCTTCAGCGAACATCCCGGGTTTGAGCTTGCGTTCTGCGTTCATAACATGGACACGGACTTTGATGGTGCGCGTATGCTCATCGACCTGGCTGCCAATGAGATCGACGGTCCCGTCGAACACGTCCGGCGCAAAGGCCTTTACACGCACCTTTGCCGTGACCTTTTGACCCGACGATATCCGCTCGTGAAGTATATCGAGATCCTTCTCGTACAGATCGCACCAGACCCAGACGTTGGAGAGGTCTGCAATCGTATAAAGGCTCTGCTCCGTACCCACCAGCGCACCGGCGGAAATATTCTGGGCAATAATTGTACCGGCCTGCGGCGCTCGCAACACCAATTCCGCAAACTGCCCGTTCTCTTTCTCGTCTTTGACGGCTTCGACGTGCTCGGCGTCAAGACCGAAGAGACGCAGCTTTCTTTCGGCGGCAGCGTAGTACGCCTGAGCCGCCTTCAGCTCGTTCAGGGCGCTCAGGTAATCGGCCCCGCTGCTGACTTTCTTGTCGTGGAGATCCTTCTCCCACTCGAACGTGGCGGTTGCCAGTTGCAGCCTCGCGGCGACCTGAAGAAACTCGGCTTTCGCCTGCCCAAGGTCGGCGGAGTGAATAACGGCCAGCACGTCCCCTTTGGCCACGTTTTGTCCGAGCGATTTTTCCACCCGCTCGACCCGGCCACCACCCGTCGGCGCCACATCGACTACTCTCGTGCGATCCAGCTCCACCTGGCCGACGAGTTTCAGCTCCCGCGTCCGCGCTACGTCAAGGACCGAAGCCGTCTCGACCAGCGCCTTTGCAACCGATGGCTCAAGTTTGACGACACCCGCCTCAAAACGGCACTTGTCGCACTCAACCGTAGGTATTCCGTGCTCACACGTCTGTCCATTGGCCTGTGGGTTGTGCTCATGCCCATCTTCCTCGCCGGCGGCAATATCGGCGGCCGCGGCGGGACCCATCGGCCCAAAGTGCAAGTTCCCCGTTACCCAAAGAATCGCTCCGGCAAGGACAACAAACACAAACAAGGCCATGCCAAAATGATTTGCCTTCTGCATGATTGAGCCGCTGTTATGACGTTCTTTTTTCGACATAATAAATCCTCTTATTCGCTTTGCTGCGTCTTTGTCTGAAGGGCGTTCTTTGCCGTGTCAATATCCTGCCCGATCAGACGTTCGACGTCAGCTATGGCGGTATGGTATAAAACAAGTGCATCGATGAATTGTACTTTTGCTTCGAACAAGGTCCGCTGCGCATCCAGCAGATTCAGGTAGTCCAGCTTGCCCTGGCTGTAGCCCTCTTTCGAAGCTTCGAAAACACTTTCAGCACTCGGCAGGACGTTCTGTTCCAGCTCGACAGCTTCCGCGTACGCATTGGAAGCGGAGCGGCAGGCATCAGCCAATTCCATCCGTATTCCGATCTGGGCCGCCCTGTGTTCTTCTTTCGCTTTCGCCAGATTGTACGTCGCTTCGAGCCGGCCCCCCTGATTTCTGTCCGACACCGGCAGCGGGACAGCAAGACCAAAAATTACGGCGTTGTCATCCGCCTCTTCGAATCTCTGGATCCCCCCGCTCAGAGTAATGTCTGAGACGGCCCTGGCCTTTTCCAGTTCCAGCGCCGCCTTCTGTTTGTCCACCGCCAGCGATGAGCGGACAACGTCCGGATTCCCGGCAACCAAGTCCGTCAGCTCGTCCAGCTCCGGCAGGGGATGGACCGGCTCAAGTCGGCCTTGAACTTTCTCAAAGCGCGGCGATGTGCCCGACCACGTGGCCGCGAGCCGCCGGCGCGCAAACTCAAGATTCCTTTTCGCCTGTTGATGCCGAATACTGGTATTGGCAAGAACCACGGCGGCTTTGGTCTTCTCCAGCGGTGAATCTTTGCCGGCTTCCACCCGTTGTGAGACAGTCCGAACCAGTTCCTCGGACAGCCGAAGCATATCGTCTGCCAATGCGAGACGTTCCTGTGCGGCAAGCGTCTCGACAAAAGCCTTGGCCACCACGGCAAAGACCTCCAGCCGTTTGGCCTCATAGTCCCACAGGGATATCTCTTGTTCCAGCGACGTCAATTTCATGCGCCTGCCGCGTTTGTCACCCAGCTCTATGAGCTGGCCCAACTGAATCGTGGTTTCGGTGCCGTCGAAGCCGCTGCGCTGCCCCGTGCCTCCCACACTCTCAACTTCTACTTCAAGCTCCGGGTTGGGCCACAGGCTCGCCTGCAAGGCTCTGGCCTGCGATGCGCGAACTTCCCACGAGAAGGCCCTCAGCTCAGGATTGTGCATCAGCGCCAAAGACAGCGCCTGCGGCAGCGTTATTACGCCGTTCGGCTCGACAGGTTCCGATGCATCCGAAGGAACGGCGCGAGCCTCCCGCGGCGGCTGGTACGTTTCGTATTCTCCCCCCAGCGGCGGTCGGAGCGGCTGCGCACTGCTGTTGAGATCACTCGCGCAGCCTGAGAAAATGAGTGTCAATACGGTCGTTAGAAAAAACAGTAGCTTTCCATCCATAATACTGATCTCGAAACACGGAATCCGTGAATTGGGACGTCTCGCGCGCTTTCTAAAACGATAGACAACAATTTTGCCTATCGATTCGCGGATCAAGACAGAGCAATCGGCGGTTTGGAGATCAAATCAGAAGGACTGTCGCATCTGAAGGCGCGAAGCAGGACGGGGGGATCAGAGACTTCAAATCGAACTGGAATTGCGAGAAACAGGGGCGCGTGACGAGCAACGGTTCGAGGTCAACAGAAACCGGCAAGTCAGGCTGCATCGCATGGGGCGCCTCAACGGCCTCAGCCAAACCGCTGGAAATCGGAATATCCAGGCACGAACCACAATCATCGTCTTTGGCCGAAGGACCGGTTTCGCCGAAGGTCAGCACGCTATTGTGGGAAACAATCCAGGGCAGATTTCCACAGCAACGGCTATCGGAAGCTTCGATGGCGACGTGACCGTTTGCGCCTATGCACAAAACCATCGCCTGTGGGCTGCTGGAGATCACCAGAAGACAAAGAATGACGCAGAGGTATCGGGTATAAACTGGTTCACGCTTAATTACCATCGCCGGCTATTCTCTCATATCCCTCTTGAAAACTCCATAACGGCAAACCTTGCGCCATTACACGGCATAATACGCCTATGCACTGCGAAGATCCCAAATAATTGTATCTGTTCAATGCCGGATAGTCAAGCCGGTTCTTGGATAGTGTCAACTATTATGTGTAAGTTTAATTTTATGCCATCGGTGTAATTGACCAAAGACTACTTGTTCGGCCGTTTTTTCCTGTTTTGTTTGGATTTACCGGTTTCTATGTCATACTTTATTTAAATGCCGACTTCCACGCGGCAATGGTCCTGATAGCAAGCTGCTCCTGGTCAGGGCCGGCTCATGTGAGTGGAATCGCCCGCTCAGAGGTGGGATTTCAGGCAAGGGTTCGCGGCAGGAACATCGTAGTATGAACTTCAAGGCTGTAGGGGGCGCACAAATGGGCAACAAGAAAATCACTCCAGTGGGATTCAACTGCGAATTACCTTCTCCGCAGACCGTGGTCATTGAGAACATTGTCGAAGACGTTCTGGCCACCTACATCGAGGAGATGGATACCCTGCTGTCACGACTTGAGGTGGCCGCCATGTCGCTTGAATCCGACAGCGATTTCGACGAGGCCTTTGGTGAAGTCCGGCGAATCCTGCACTCGATTAAGGGGGATTCGGGCATGTGCGGCGTGACAGACGTCCAGAACGTCTGTCACGAGCTGGAATCGGAGTTGGATGAGCTGCAAAAAAAGGGCTCTCTGGCCGATACGCTGCTGAAGGTCAAGGACTGGATGGAGGGCGTGATACGGCATTTGTCTACCGCCGATGTGAAGGAAGCAAGAAGAAAAGAAATGCAGCAGAACAAAAGCAAACCGAAACTCAAAGCGCTTGTTATCGATGACGACACCGTCTGCCGGGAAAGGCTGAAGATGTTGATGCAGGACTTCTTCGATTGTACGTTCGCATGTAACGGCAGGGAAGGTCTGCTGATGTATAAGAAGTCGCTGCAGGAGGGCGCTCCGTATCAGCTCATCACCCTTGATATCAACATGCCGGAGATGAACGGGCATGAAACATTGGAAGCCGTTCGCAAACTCGAAGAGCAACACGGCATCCAGGGGCTGGACGTGGTGAAAGTCGTCATGACCACTTCTGAAAGCAGTCCCAATCACGTATTTGCGGCCTTCCGGGAAGGCTGTGAGGCCTACGTGGTCAAAGCGGACATGGGCGACAAGCTGCTCGACGCCGTCGTCCAGCTTGGACTGCTGAAAGTCGTGAAGGTCCAAAAGGACTACGTCATCGATTAGCTGTTCGTCACCACGAGTCAAACCGTCTGCGGTTTGGCTTACAATGTCCAGCCCTGCCGATAAGGCGGATTGAGGAACTGGTTCGCCTCATCGCAGTTGGTGAACTTCACGGCCTGGGCGTCCCACTCCAGCTTCGTGCCCGGCATTTTCAGGGCGATGACGCCCAGCATGGCGATTTCCGTCAGGGGCCCGCCGTAGGAGAAATCGGACCCTGCCTTGCGGCCTTCGCGGATGGCTCTAAGCCAGTCGTCATGATGCTCCTTGACCCTGGGTATTTTCTGCTCGGGCCGTTTGTAGGCTTTCATCGCCGTCTCGGGGATGATCCGGACGCCGCCGGCGCCGTGTGAGCCGTACATGATCACACCTTTATCGCCATAGACGTATGCCCCCGTATCGACGGGCTTTCGGTCCGGCTCCAGTTCCTTGGCCTGCGGAATTTTCTCGGTGCCGCTGTGCCACAGAAGGGTGATGGGACCACGATTGCCTTTTGCGGGGAATTCGAAGGTGATGATATCGCCCTTGGGGAAAGCGTCGCCCTGCGTCTTGGGGTCGTAATCTTTGACCTGGGCCTGGATGGTTTTCGGAGCGCCAAGATCAAGTGCCCAGAAGACGGGATCCACGACATGGCAGGCCCAATCGCCGATGGTCCCGTTACCGAAGGGCGTCCAGCCTCGCCATGCTCCCGGCAGGTAGAAGGAATGGTACGGCCGTTCTTTAGCCGGGCCGAGCCACAGGTCCCAATCCAACTCAGCGGGAATATCCTCCTTCTGACTCATCTGTGATAGGTGATCGATTCCGGAGTTGACGGCCGCGCAGCCGCAGTGAATCGTATGGACGTTGCCAATGGCACCGTCCCAAATCCACTCGCAAAACGTGCGGATGGTAGGGAATGAGTGACCCTGATTGCCGAGCTGGGTCACGACTTTGTATTCCTGAGCGGCCTTCATGAGCGCACGAACCTCAGCGACCGAGTGGGCCAGAGGCTTCTCGCAGTACACGTGCTTACCCCGCTTGATGGCCGCCATCGCCGCCACGGCGTGGGTGTGGTCGGGCGTGCCGACGATGACCGCGTCGATTTTGTCGCCCATCTCGTCGAACATCTTGCGGAAATCGCGGTACACCTTGGCTTGCGGAAACTTTTGAATCGTGGAGGCTCGGCGCAGGTCCACGTCACAGAGGGCGACGATATTGCTGTCGCCGGAGACGGAATTGATATCACCTCCGCCCATGCCGCCGGCGCCGATGCCTGCGATGTTCAGTTTCTCACTGGGCGGGGTCATCCCCTGCCCCAACACGTGCCGTGGCACGAACGTGAATGCCACCGCTGCGCCTGCCGCCCCATGCAGAAACTGTCGCCTTGAAGTCTTCTTACTGCCGCTCATTACAAACCTCCCAAAAAATGCCTCAAGATGCGTAGGGTGTGCAACTTGTTGCACACGCGGATTTCGATCAGCGAGGGCAAAAAACACAATTTGCCCACCCTACGAGTCCGTGAGTATTAACTTATTCCGGTGCAAATATCAACAGTTATCTTAACGAATGGATTCTTCGGGCAATTCGGTTTTCACACCCTGGTCGAGCGGCATTTTGTCGGGGACCGCGCCGGTCTGCCTGAGCAGCCGGGCCAGCTCCGCTTTTAGTTCCTGCACCACGGAGGCGTATTTCGGGTCGTTAATCAGATTCTTCGTTTCGTTCGGGTCATCCTTGAGGTTGTACAACTCAGCGATATGGCGGTCGGGTCCGCCGTCGCCGTGTGGATAGTGGACGTATTTCCACGTATCGGTTCGGACGCCCCGCACGTTCGGTGTGTAGGGGAATTGTTTCTCGTAGTTGTATTCGTAGAGCCAGGATTTTCGCCAGCCCTTGTTGTCCGCTTTCAGCAGTTGTTTCCAGGACTTGCCGTGGATGTTCTCGAGCGGCCGGAGGCGGCAAATATCGACAATCGAAGGGGCCATGTCGATATTCAAAACTTGTTCTTTTACGACTGTGCCCGGCTTGATGAGCTTAGGATAGCGAACAATCAGCGGAACGCGAATGCTTTCTTCATGCATGGTTCGCTTGTCGATCATGCCGTGCTCGCCGAGCAAGAACGAGTTGTCGCTTGTGAAGATAAACAAGGTATTATCAAGCTCGCCGATCTCAGCAAGCGCTTCGTAGATCCGGCCAACGCTGTCGTCCACCGAGTTGATTGTGCCGGCATAACTGCGGACGAACGTTCCAAAAATGTCCACGCCCTCCGGGCGCTTGTCGGGAAAGTCTTTGCGAAAAGCATACAGCGGGCCATAGATACCGTGCCACGTATCCAGCCGCTCGGTGACCCATTTGGGCTTGGTCTCCAGATGAAAAGCGGTTTGCGGATAAGAGACCCGGACATCGTCGTAGATGTGTTTGTATTTCTCTTCGGGGACAAAGGGACCGTGCGAGGCTTTATGGCCCATAATCAGCATAAACGGTTTATCGGCCCGGCGTTTGTCCTTCAACCAGTCCACCGCCATATCGGTGACGCGTACCGTATAATACCCTTTGACCACTTGCCGCGTTCCGTTGACGTTGAAGGTCGTATCGTAATATTGCCCCTGTCCCTTATGGGTGATCCAGTAGTCGAAGCCGGGCCGCTTTTCGTCGTCCTGCTCGCCCATGTGCCATTTGCCGATATACGCCGTGTTGTAGCCGGCTTCCTGCAGGCGGCGCGGGTAACTCGCCAGATTCGTCGGATAGTCCGTGAAGTTGTCTATCACGCCGTGAGAGTGGGCGTAGAGTCCCGACAGAAACGAGGCCCGGCTCGGCGAGCACAGTGAGGTTGTGACAAACATGTTCTCGAAAAGCGCCCCTTCCCGTGCCAGCTGATCCAGATGGGGAGTCTTCATGCCCAGCAGCGGCCTGGGCGCGATACCGAGACAGTCCCATCGCTGGTCGTCGGTTAGGATAACAATGACATTGGGGCGGTCAGGGTTCTGCGCGGCGATTTCAGGCGTATGGCAGCCGCTCACGCCTAAGGCGGCGGTTGTCAGACCGGCCATCTTCAAAAAATTCCGGCGCGTGGTTTGGGTCATATTCATAATACCTCCCTGTTTTCGGGTTTCATGGGTAGGGTGTGCAAATTCCGTTTTTGCACACGCCGAAACCGCCACCGCGTGTGCAACGAGTTACACACTCTACGAGTTTATGCTCTAATAAACAGGATATCGCCCGCGGTGTCAAGCAGAGGAGTGTGATTGCAACAAGTGGGGCCTGCACGGATTTGTCCGATACAGGCCCCGAAGTGATGCTCAATCCGAGTGTCACATATTAAACGCAGACTACCAGCTCGGCCAGACAAGCTGCTCGAGCCACTCATCCGCGAGGACCGCGAAGTCCCTGAAGTTTACCTTCTTGGAGTTTACCGGCTCCTCATCGGAGATATTGGCCGGCGAGGTCAGCGGGACATACAAATTGCCCAGGCCGGCGACGCTCAATATCTCATTGCCGGACAGGGCATAGTTATAAATCCGGACCTCGTCGATCAGGCCGATGTAATACTTGATCAGCGTGCCATCTCTATGATCCGTAATGACTCCGACGTAGGCGTTGTGCTGGGACGTGCCGGCGAGGTTGTATCCAGCGGGCAGCGCCGTGGTCCCGCCGAGCACGCCGTCAACGTAAATCTCCAACTGTCCGCCGCGTCTTATCCCGGCGATGTGGTGCCATACATCGTCGTTTACGGCGGTGCTGCTTGTAGCCTGGACTTTTGCGACGTCATCATCCGTGGTCAGGGTAATCATGCCCGATTGCGCTTCATTGACAGCCAGCGTATAGCGTATTCCGCCGGTTTGGTCTCCGCCCTTGGCAAAGACGGTGCCTTTGTTCACATCGCCCGTGCCGGACTGCGTGGTCTTGATCCATGCTGAGACGCTCCAGTCACCGGTGCCGAAGTCCAGCGACGCGGGATTGCCAAAGTCCACGCAGTCATCCCCATCGAGCCGAATGGCCTGGCCAGACTTACCGGCTGCGTACGTCGGGTTCCCGCGAGTGGTTCCCTGGTTGGCGCCGACGCTATCGTTGGCGTTGCCGTCGAACATCCACTGGGAGAGGGCCGGTTGCGGTGCGACCGCCTGTACCGTGTAGTCGCCGTCCAGCCAGTCGCCGAGCATGACCTGAAGGTCTGCAAGGTTAACAATGCCGTCGTCGTTAAAATCGGCGGCAAGCGGCGTGACCTTGTCGGGAACGTATCTCGGCCGGTACAGTTGGATATCGTCGAAATACATTTTTCCCGAGCCCCCGGGCGGCGGATTACTCTTATTGCCGAATCCGATCGCAATGCTCTCCACATCGGTCAGATTCACGCCCTGGTTGCTGAAGTCCTTCAGGTCGATGTTCCATTCCGTCCAGGTATTCAGTATCGCTGCATTGGGATTCTCATGATAAACCGTCCCTGTCGCGCCGCTTTTGTTTGCGATAGCGACATACATCGGCTGCGGCTGGTTACTGGTCAGGCCGATGTCCTGGTGAGACCACGAACCCGTGGCCTCGGTGGTGACATTCGAGAATTTGGCTTCGCATGCGATGCCGGGGTTGTGGCTGGTTACCGCCAACCCGACATAAAGAGGTGGGCTCATACTGATTGTCGGGGAAGAGCCTAACAGCGTCCACGTGACGCCGTCCGTCGAATAATAGGCCCTGGTGAGACCTCCTATCGTGCGTTCGACTTTTACCCACTGGGGGGCCGCGATTCCGGCCTGGTTATTGCCGGCGCCGGCCTGACCGGTTGCATCGCGGTGCCCAAACCAGACACCGTTTTCGGGCGTGATCGCAACCATCGCATAGGTCGAACCCGGCTCAAGAGTATCGCGAATCATCACCCCTGCCTTGGCCCATGGGTCCGTATTCTGCACGCTCAGGACCTTCGCCGTGATCGAGCCGGCGCTGGAGAGCTCTTTGAAGGCGAAATGGAGCTGGTCGGAGGCGCCCCCGATGTCCGCGCCCTCGGCTTTGATTGTATAAGTGCCAGAGGGACCCTCTGCGAAGCTGCCAAGCGCCGGCGGATAGCCTCGGAACCACAATGACAAGGCCTTGACGCCTTGTTGCGTCCAATCCCGCTGAGAGGTCAGCGCCATTTTCGCCTCGGAGTACTTGGCCGTACCAGTGTTATTGTAGAAGAACGGCATGGCCTGCGCGCCGCCGTGTACAATCAGGGTCTCGGCGAAATGCTCTCCTCGCGTAAAGTCCGGTTCGGGATAGCCCACGGTGGAACCGTTTTCGGGATTATCCCACCCATCTATCCATGTGTTGAATATTTCGTGGGGTGAATAGTCGTTGTAATCCTCGAAGTCGTCCACAACAAGATAGTCGATGATTGTGAAACTCCAGAGGTCGCCCTTGTGTATGGTTACACCGTCGGCTTCGACCTCGTCGATTCGCCAATAGTACGTCTGGCCCATTTCGAGGGCTTCCGGCGGGTTATAGATGGCGAGATTCTGCCGGCCGCGATAGACGCCCGTGGTGTTTGTGGCGTCGGCGTCGTTCACATCAGTCTCATTGGTCCCGAAGTACACGTCGTGCCTAACTGCGGTTTGTCCAGCCTTCCAGGCCAGCGGCGTCGCATCCTGCAAAGCCACCGTCGCCCCGGGAGTGGGGGTAATGGCGCGGGCTTTGTAGGGATTCCCGGCCGACGGAGCGATCAGGCCGGGCTTATAGGCAAAAAAGTCCACGTCCTGCGAACCGGCGATGGCTGTCCGTCCGAGGCTCATGACGAGATACCCGTTGAAGTCGTACTCGTCTTTCGTTCCTGCCGTTACATGGAAGGTGCCGTTCGGAGCACCGGTGTTGCCGTCCATCCAGATGGTTACCTTGTGTGTGCCGCCGCCGGAGGTATCGGCCACAATCTGAATCCAGAACTCGTGCCATTGCGTGGGGTCGAAGCCCTTGAGGAGGTTCTCAGTGCCTCCCGTGTCGTATGAATCCACGTTTCCGGTGGCTGCGGTGCCGTTGAGTTTGTTTATGACCAGGCCGGCACCTGAGACGCCTTCGTCATCAGGTGTGCACAATGAAAAACACACGACTCCGTTGCCGCCCGTGCCCTGTTTGATCCCGAAGGCGCCGTATCCATCGTCGTGGATGTTATAGCCCCTGGCGATCCACGCCTGAGTCGCCGAGCCGCCATCAGGGTAGTAGGCATCCAGCGGCGGGCTTGTCGGGACACGTGCCCGGAACGATAGCGTAACGCCGTTGTTGAGAATGGCGCTGCCGTCCACTCCTGCATCCTGGCCCAGGTCACGTCCGAAGGTCAGCTTTCGATTGGAGGGTTCGGGCCAGCCACCGCCGGCGTCCCGCGGGTCACCACAGTCCTGAATCCGCAGAAAAGTCGTATCACCCTCGGTGAATATGCCCGCTCCGCCCGGTGCGCTGCCTGTGCCCGCCGCACCGACCTGGCCGGGAGCTGAGCCGTCCCATGCGTCGGAGCCGCCGCTGCCTTCCTTGTGGTCCCATGTCCCGTCAAGCGCCGCAGCGAATTCCGGTTTGGCTTCGTCGCCGGTGTAAATGTATGCCCAGCCCCCATCGGGGTCTCCATAATCGACGCCTGCCACGGCTGTGACAGCGGACAGACCCAAAACGAAAACAAGGCCAAAACAGTAAATTGCGTTCCTGTACATGAGCGTTCTCCTTGAAAGTAAGATTCGTTATTTTGGAACGATTTTTCCTCCAGCCGGTAAGGCGGATGATTGTCCAAGTATGTTTCTATCTGCTTTCAGGGCAATGGCTTATGAATTGCTACTGCCTCCTTCCTTCAAGAGTTTGATATCAACTACCGTCGAGCGGATGAAATCTCGACTCGACCATTATCATACCCACTATTCTTATAGCAGATTCGGCGGTCGATTTCAAGGTAAATCCGTTCTACTGGGTCGCTTTTTGTGGTTGCATCTGCGATGATTTTCCTGTACAATACCACTGAACACCGGCTAAGCGTCAGGCGACCTGAAAAAGGGCCTGGTGGCGAGGCCGTCCCGGCCTTGCGTCGGCCCGGCATCTTGCCGGGCATAGAAAACAAGGACAAGATGCCCTCGCCACAAAACATAAGTTAAGGAGTGGGATCATGCACAAACGACGCGGGTTCACGTTAATAGAGCTTCTGGTAGTCATTGCCATTATTGCACTGCTCATGTCGATTCTAATGCCGGCGCTGCAACGGGTGAAGCAGCAGGGCCGAACCGTTGCTTGCCTGGGCAAGCTCAGGCAGTGGGGCCTGTGGTTCTCCATGTACGCCGAGGATTACAATGGCCGCTTCATGCAGGGATTCACCATCACTAATCAGCGCGCCGTCCAGGTCCTTGGACCCTATCACAAATGCGACGAAGGGATGCTTACGTGTCCGAATGCGACCAAGCCCTGGGTGGACGAGAACGGGAACACCACGGGGATCGAAGGGACATTTCTCGGCTCCACGTCCGCGTGGGGGTACGTCAAGTTGGGCGGGCTGCCCAAAGCCATCAAAGGCAGTTACGGCGTCAATGCCTATATCAACGACCCTCCGAAGGGCTCCGAGCCACACAGCCGCCCGGCAGCGGATTTCTGGCGGGGACCAAATGTCTCTGGGGCCGGGTTTGTCCCACTGTGGATGGATGCGTTACGCTACAACGGTGTCCCGCTGCACACGGACGTGCCGCCCCCGTTCGACGGCACGCAATGGAACGACAATGCGCAGATCGGCCGGTATTGTATGAATCGCCACGAGGGTTTTGCCGGCTGTCTGTTTCTTGATTATTCGGCGCGCAAGGTCGGTCTGAAGGAGCTCTGGACCCTCAAATGGCACAAGTCATATAATCGGGCCGGCCCCTGGACTGTCGCGGGCGGCGCCCGACCGAGCGACTGGCCCGAGTGGTTGAAAACCTTCAAGGACTACTGATCTTAGTATAGAATGGTGATTGGTGAATCATGATCGCTTGTGCGGCGCCACTCACCGCCGGCAGTCAACAGTTATTAATAAGCAGTCACCGGTGACCAAGAATGTTTGAAGGAAGGAGGATTATTATGTCGGCGAGAAAATCTGTAACAGGCGTAATTTGTTTCTCGATGGTGCTTGGTCTCTGTTTGGCGGCTCCCGGCGCCAGAGGGGCTAATATTTTATTCATTTCCTCAATGGATCCGGTGCACATGCCGGGCGACGATGCGCTCAAAGCCTTTATGGAGGGCCTCGGGCACAAGGTTACCTATCTTGACGACAATGAGAACGAGGCCAATACCGAGGTGGCTGCGGCCGCTGCGGACTTGGTGTTCATTTCCGAATCGGTCGGCTCCGCCAATATCAGGAACGAGATCACAGGGGTCGAAGTACCGATGATTATCACCGAGTGCTGGGCCTGGGATGAGATGGGTCTGACGCTTGGCGGCGGCGCGGGCCAGGACGTGGTCTCCACAGGCATCGAAATTGTAGGGCCGAGCCATTATCTGGCTGCCGGTTTCAGTGGGACGGTAACTGTCCTGACCGATCTTGCAAGCGCCCGAGGTCCCGCGCGTTTTGCAAACGGCATTGCGGGGCAGGAGGCTACCGTCATTGCCAGGGCCAAGCTGTTGGACGGCCAAACGTATGACGTTTTTTATATCTATGAAAAGGGAGCGAAACTGCCCGTGCCACCGGCGGACGGAAGTCCCCAGGTGGCGGCGGATATGCGTATCTGTCTGGGCTTCGATGAGCAATCGTACCTCGTCTGGAATGAAAATGCTTACGCTTTGTTAGAGGCGTCAATCAGATATGCCTTGGGTATGACGCCACAGGCCAGAAATCCCAATCCTCACGACGGTGCCCTCCATGAGGATACGTGGGCGAATCTTAACTGGGTCCCCGGCGATACAGCGGTCTCGCACGATGTGTACTTCGGCGAGACTTTCGACGACGTGAATAACGGCACCGGCGGGACGTTCCGAGTCAACCAGACGACGACAACCTTCATCGTGGGCTTTCCGGGGTATCTCTATCCGGACGGCCTGATTCCGGGAGCGACGTATTACTGGCGCATTGACGAGGTCGAGGCCGACGGCGTTACGAAATACAAAGGCTATGTCTGGAGCTTCACGATTCCGCCAAAGAAGGCGTACGATCCCGACCCGGCCGATGGCGCCGAATCGGTGGACGTGGATGTGAAGCTGAGCTGGACGCCGGGTTTCGGCGCCAAATTACATACCATGTACTTCGGCGAAAATTTTGACGCTGTCAGCAGCGCTGTCACGGGGATTGCTCTGGGAACTGCGAGCTATACTCCCGGCCCGCTCAAATTCGCAAAGACCTATTACTGGCGCGTCGATGAGTTCGACGGCGCCGCCACCCACAAAGGCGACGTCTGGAGCTTTACGACTCTGGGTGGTGTGGGCAATCCGAAGCCTGCTGACGGCGCCGCGGACGTGAAGCAGACACCGGTTTTGACCTGGACTTCCGGCGCCTACGCCGCTTCACACGAGGTGTATCTCGGCACGAATGCCGATGCCGTCAGGAATGCCACCAAGGCTTCGCCTGAGTTCAAGGCTGCCAAGGCTCGGGGTGAGGAAAGCTACACACCCGCCAAGCTGGCCTGGACGACGACGTACTACTGGCGCATCGATGAGGTCAACAACGTCAATCCCGATAGTCCGTGGATTGGCAAGGTCTGGAGCTTTACAACGGCCGGCTTCGCGATCATCGATGATTTTGAAGATTACGATGCCGCTGGCAATCAGATTTGGTACGCGTGGCATGATGGGCTTGGCTACGGCACGCCCAGCACACCGCCTTACTTCGCCGGCAACGGCACCGGCTCTGCCGTCGGCGACGAGACGACCGCTTCGTTCACCGAGGAAACCATCGTTCACGCCGGCCGCAAGTCAATGCCGCTGTCCTACGACAACAATAAACAGAGTTTCTCGAAGTACTCCGAGGTGGAGCTGACGTTGACCGCCGCGCGTGACTGGACCGAGGAAGGCATCGCGGAACTTTCGCTCTGGTTCCACGGTCGTCCTCTGACCGTGGGCAACTTCACCGAAAGCCCGGCCGGCACGTACACGATTGCCGCAACGGGCGCGGACATCTGGAATCAGGCCGACCAGTTCCACTTTGCTTTTAAGACGCTCACCGGCGTTGGGACGATTGAAGCCAAAGTGCTGAGCGTCGATAACACGGACCCATGGGCCAAAGCCGGCGTGATGATTCGCGAGACGCTTGAACCGGGCTCGAAATTCGCGGCGGTGTACATTACCCCCGGCAACGGGTGCCGGTTCCAGGCGCGCACGGATACGAACATCGCCGCCACGAGCGATACGGCTGTCGCGACCGCCGAACAAATAGCGATCAAGGCGCCATACTGGATCAAGCTGGAACGTGATTTTGCTGGCAACTTCCGAGGTTACTACTCCAGTAACGGTTCGACCTGGCAGGCGATGGTCTGGCGGCAGGGCATAACGATGACCTCCGACGTTTACGTGGGTCTGGTGGTTACCAGCCATAACAACGCCGCCACGTGCCAGGGCAAGTTTTCCAACGTCAAGTTCACAGGCACGACCGGCGCTCAATGGGCTCACCAGGATATCGGGATTCTCAGCAACGCGGCCGAACTGCTGTACGTGGCGGTCTCCAATAATGCGGGTCAGCCGGCCGTGGTCGTCCACGATAACTCCGGCGCCGCCACGATAGACGCCTGGACACAGTGGGTTATCCCGATGCAGACCTTTGCCGATAAGGGAATTAACCTGAAGAATGTGGACCGGCTTGCGATCGGTCTGGGCACGCGCGGCAATATGACGGCGCCCGGCGGCTCGGGCAAGATTTATATCGATGATATTCAATTGCATCGGCCGTAGAGTGAACTGAAGTGCCTAAAGTGAGCTAAAGTGGCCGATGTCACTCTTAACTTTAGGTACTCTAATCGACGCGGATTCCCTGCTGCTCCAGCCACGTCTTCAGGTCGCTCATCTCATTATTGAAAATCTCGTTGTCGTAGTCCTCTTCGAGCTTGCGAATGTTGCCCGCCAGCTCCGGCTGTTCCTGCACGGCGTCTCCTAATTTCCTCTCAAACTCCTCGCTGATTGCCGTTAGATCGGCCAGGTCGATTTGCAGCTCCAGCATGCCGGCCAGCCGTCGCATCACCGCCTCGATACACTTGGGATTATTGCCCTGCACGTAGGCGGGAATCGTAGCGACGAAACTGACCATGCTCAGATCGTGTTCATCACAGATCGCACCCAGGTGGGTTACAATGCTGGCGGGGCCTTCGTAGTTGGTGAATTTGACCCCATAATGCTGAAAAATCTCTCGCAGCTCCGCCCGCGAGACCGAGCAGAAGAGCCGCGGCTCGCGCGTGTGAGGCACCAGGCCGGCCACGCTGCCGATGAAGTATATCATCTCGACATCGAACTCGGCGCACAGCGAGAAGATGCAGTCTGCGTACTCTTCCCAGCACAGGTTGGGCTCTTTGCCCAGAAACAGGATCAAGTTGTTTTCTTCGCTGCAGTAAAACGTGTTCGAGGGGACTTCGTACGACTCGATCAGACCTTCTTTGATCTTCGCGTGGGGGCGGAACATCGCGGTTATTTCCATGGAGCCGGGAAAGCTGTAGATGTAAAATCCGCCCGGCTCGATCTCGGCAATGGCCTGGGCGCCGAGCTTATCAACAAGGCACTTGATCGTCCCGGTCGAGACCTCTCCGCCGTCCATCCACCCCGAGAAACCCAGTAACAGCCGAGACCTGGATAACTCGGGCCGCTTGAGAATATTCAGCTTCTCCGATGACATATTCGCCCCTTGAGTACTACTTTGAACGCCTCTTTTACTGTTTATCGGCACGTGAATCCAGATATATTTGCCAATAATTGCCAAAAAGAGCGAACAACTATAGAGCGTGCAATATTTGGCGCTGTATGCCTGCTCGCCAATGATTTAGCGCAGATTTATGTATTTCGCAGATGGATTCCGGCGTAAGATAGATGCGTATAGCCTATGCCTAAGAAAAAACATTCGAGTCATAGACGCCTGCCGAGGGGATTGGAGATACTCTACGAGGACAAGGATATTCTCGTGGTCAATAAGCCGGCGGGGCTTTTGACCGTGGGTACAAAGACGAACAAATCGAGGACGGCTTACTACATTCTGACCGATTACGTCCGCAAAGGCGCGCTCAAGTCGCGAAGCCGGATTTTCACCGTTCACAGGCTGGACCAGTGGACATCCGGCGTGCTGGTCTTTGCGAAAAGCGAAGAAGTCAAGCTGCGTTTGCAGGCACAGTGGAAAGAGACCCAAAAGAAATACCTCGCGGTCGTTCACGGCACGCCGGCCGAGAAGCAGGGTACGATTACCTCGTATCTGGCCCAGAACAAGGCTTACGTCGTTTACTCTACAACCGATCCGGCCAAGGGCAAACTCGCTCATACCGCCTACAAGGTCCTCAAGCAGACGAAACAGTTCAGCCTATTGGAGATCAATCTCTTGACGGGCAGGAAGAATCAGATACGGGTGCATCTAGCCGACAGGGGGCATCCGGTTGTGGGCGACAGAAAATACGGGAAAGCGGAGGATGGGTACAAGCGTCTGGCCCTTCATTCCAAATCGATTTCATTCAAACATCCCACTAATGGCAAGCCGATGACTTTTGAAACCAGAATCCCAGCCTATTTTTATGAGTTGATTGACAAAGACGCAGATGGGCTGTATTAGCCCGTTTGTAATCCGGATTCTGAATTGGTGCGACTCATTGCATCCTGTCGGCCTGGCGAGAATCTCCCGCAAGGGATCCGGCAAAAATGCCGGAGCGCCAGAGCATAAGGAACTCAGAACCGGGTATCGGGCTTGACCCCTCGCTGGACCCTCAGGAAGTCCTCTATCTCGTCGTCGTCTCTGACAGCCTGGCCCAGTTCCGTGAAGATCTTTGGCCTCGCCCATCGCCATCGCTCGACGTGGCCGTCGGCAAAAGAGAAGTTGCAGCCCTTCGAATGTCGGCCGGCTGGAAGATCCCACCACCGCGGGGGATCATCGTCGGGCCAGCCCCGCGGAGGGATACCGAAGTGGGAGTCGTAGATGCTGTCCTCATGGACATCGACGAAGAAGAGCAGCTCCGAAGGTGGCGGATTATCGATCTTGGATTCCTTGGCGAAGCTTGGCGGGACGGGCGATTTATCGGGATACGGCAGGCCGTTGATGGACTGGCTCAGGTTGTAACTACGTGTTCGCCGCTGAGGCAGAAGTTCTCCTTGAGGCGTTTGTACTCGCGCGAAGTCGGACGGGCAGCGGTAGATTTTAGTCGATTTGTTATAGCGAAAAAGCTTGCCGCGTTTGATGTTTTCCGTGGTGGTATCAAAGGGTGCCAAACCGGGACACCACGTCAGGTCGTCGCTGAAACCCTCCGCAGGAGACTGGGTATCGAGGTAATAAACGAAGCGGTTCGGCAGCAGAAAATCGTCGTTGTCCAGCGAATACAGCTTTGCACAGGTCTGGAGCTGCTTGAGGTTGTTCAGGCAGGTTATCTCTCGACCCTTCGCGCGGGCCATAGAAAGCGCCGGTATTAAAATGGCCAGCAGAAGGGCGAGAATCGCGATAACGACCAGCAGCTCGACCAGCGTAAAAGCCGGGTAACGCTGTCCGGTCGGCGAGTCGGCGGCCGCGCCGTCCATCAAGACCGGATTCTCCGCGAACACAATTGGCTTTTGAGTTCGATGTCGCATCCTGCAGCCCCTACTGACCTTCGACCTCAGCCAATATCATAGCACGTTGCTATTGTAAATCAAACAAATACTTCCATAGATACTATTTCAGGTGCGAAAAGGGTGTTCGGGAAAAAGCAGGAAAAGTTTTGTGAAGATCGGCCGAAACGGGTACAATGTCGCAAAGATATAAAAGTAAGGAGAATGCCGATGTCGCAGAATGTAAATCGCCGCAGTTTCATCGCAAAGTCGCTGCTGACGCCTGCCGCGGGTGTGTTGGCAATGCACGCCGTGCAAAGCAGTACAGCAGCCGCCGATGCAGCCGGGGTTCCTCGCGATCTGCCCGGCTCGAAGGCCAGCCTGCCGACCGGAAAGATCAAAGGCCTTCAAGTCAGCCGGCTCTTGTTGGGCGGCAATCTGCTGACCCATTTCACCCACAGCCGGGATTTGAAGTACGTGTACAATCTGACGGCACACTACAACACAGAAGAAAAAATATGCCAGACGATGGCGGTCGCGGAAGCCCATGGCGTCAATACGCTCGTTATCCATACGGCCCCCGGCGTGGTCAGCATGCTCAAGAAATACCGCAACCAGCAGGGCGGAAAGATTCAGTGGATTATCTGCCCGACGGCCCAGGTCGATTCCGACCCGGAAGGCTACGCCACACAGGTCCGGGAGCTTGCCGATGAGGGCGTCGATGCGATTTATCTATGGGGCGTCAGCGCCGACCGGCTCGTTCAAGAGGGCAAGGTGGATATGATCGCCAAGGCCGTGGAGATTGCCAAAGAGCACGGTGTGCCGTCTGGCGTGGGGGCGCACGACTTGAGGGTAATTCAGCAGTGCGAGCAAAAGAAAATCGACGCCGATTTTTATATCAAGACGTTTCATCATCACAATTATCCCAGCGCCCCGAAAGCCGATGAGCTGACCAGGGTGTATTCCGAGGTCCCCGGCTACTGGTGCAAGAATCCCACGGAGGTCATCGATTTTATGAAGGGCGTCGAGAAGCCCTGGATCGCGTTCAAGGTGATGGCGGCCGGCGCCATACCGCCCAACGATGCGTTCCGTTACGTGTTCAATAACGGGGCCGATTTTGTCCTGGCCGGCATGTTCGATTTTGAAATCGCCGAGGACGTGCTGGTTGCCAACGCCGCGCTCAAAGAGGCCAAGAGAATTCGTCCCTGGAGGAGTTAGCCGGCCATGAACAAGGTGGATTCCAATCTGCAGGCGATGGAATTTGCAATCGGCAAGGAAGTCGAGGCCCATTATTTCTACATGGCGATGGCTGACCGTGTGGACAACCCGAAAATGCGGAAGGTGTTTGAAAATCTGGCCGAGGAAGAGCTGGAGCACAAGGCAAAACTGGAGCTGGAGGTTATGAAGCTGGGCAGAACGGTGGCGACGGAGCAAAAGCCGGGCCGCTCCAGCGAGGGATACATCCTGTCTGACCGCGCGGGGCTCCTGGATATGGATTATAAAGACATGCTCCAACTGGCGATCGCGAAGGAAGACGCCGCGTTCAGAATCTACGTGAATATGGCGGGAAACGCCACAGGTGAGGAGTCGCGGGAAATGCTTCTGTCTCTGGCCCAGGAAGAGGTCCGGCACAAACTGCGTTTCGAAGCCGAATATGATGCGTTGCTCAAGGAGGCGTGAGCCGGGCTTGGGCGCAGCGTGGTGATGCGGCGGGATGTGGGGCTTGTCTTCCGCAAAACTCTCCCTTTTTGGATTCATCCTGTTAAGATACACCCCATGTATGCACTGATTTCCATCATAGTATCGCTGGTTGCTCTGGTGGTGTTGCTGCGTCTGAAGGTCCGAATCGGCGTGGCGATGGTGGCCTCGGCCTGCCTGCTGGCGCTGCTGCTGAGAGTTTGGCCGACGGATATCGGGCGAGCGCTGGCTGAAGAATGGCGCAGCCGGCCGCTGACGCAGACGACGGGCTATCTTTTTGTTTCGCTGACTTTTTTGCTGCTGCTGGTGAACGTCGTCGGCTCGGCGATGGAGCAGATCGGCCTCTCGCAGCGGCTGGCGCCGGCTATGCAGGGGCTGTTCAAAAGCCGCCGGTTTGCCCTGGCGCTGATCCCGCTGATGATGGGAATGTTGCCCACGCCCGGCGGTATTATGCTCTCGGCGCCGATGGTGCGCGAGGCCGGCGACAAGATGGGCATCGAGCGCAGCCGGCTGGCCGCGATCAACTACCTGTTCCGCCATCTGTGGGAGCCGGTCTGGCCGCTCTTCCCGGCCGTTCCTCTTGTACAGAGCATGTTGGGCATCTCCGCCCTGACGCTTTTTTCTTATCATATCGCGCTGAGCGGGGCCGGTGCGCTGGTCGGCGTGATGGTCCTGCTGATCTCCGGCATCCCGCCGAAACAGCCCGATCAGCAGCCGCTCAAGCGTCACGTGGGCCATCACCTGAAGGATTTTCTCCACGCTTTCTGGCCTATTGTCTTTACCGCCGGTTTGTATATCGGCTTGAACGTGCCGCCTGCGGTGGGCATCTTTATGGCCATCATCGGTCTGCTGCTGATGCACCGCGTTCCGCTGAAGCAGTGGGGGGCCGTGTTCAGGGCGGCCCGCGAGCCGGACATGGTGCTGCTTATCTTTGGGGCGCTGTTTTTCAAGGTCAATCTCGAAACCAGCAGCGCGATCGGCAGCGTGGTTGAATTCCTCACGAGCGTTCACGTTCCGCCGTCTGCGTTGGTTTTCCTGCTGCCGATGCTGGTCGCTTTTATGACCGGCGTGACTATGCCTACCGTCGCCATCACGTATCCGTTCCTTCTGGCCTTCATCGGGACCGGGCCGCAGGTCAAAATGGGGCTGGAGACATTGGCCTTTTCGGGCTTGATGTTTGGTCTGTGGCTGACGCCGGTGCATTTGTGCCTGTCCCTCTCGGCCAGCTATTTCCAGACCTCTCTGTTCAGGATTATTTCCAGGATAGCACTGCCGGCCGTCGGCGTCGCTATAGCCGGCGCGTTGCTGGCTGTGTTCTTCGGCTGAGCGGGACGACGAAGAAACAGATTCAGATTTCCTGCGGAGCTGCCTCGGCTGCATCCCATGCTATGATCCCCGCGTCACTGCGAACTGTCGCGTGAATTGAGCGTTCTGGCGGATTTGGTCCTGATAGCGGGGATACATGCCGACAATCACGCCGTCGATGGGCTTGAGATGCTCGAAGGCGAACTTGAACGCCGCCTCGACTTTCTGCTCCCGGTCGCACATTCGGCCGGCCGCCAGGATCTTAAAACCCAGGCATGGCTGATCGACCTGCCGGACTACTTTCGTCATGGCGAGCGGGTCGGCGGCAAAAAACGAATAGCCTATCTGCTGTGTGATGACCGGCATCTTCTGGAGCTCCTCCGGCGTCCGGGTCAGGTAGTAGAAGCACGTCATAAACAGATCGACCGGCCAGCCTTCGTCGGCGATCTGCTTAATGCAATCGGGATTGTGAGCCGAGACGCCGGCCAGCACGCCCGCGTCGCGCACGCGTTTGACAAAATCTTTTACCTCTCCGTTCTTGCCCTCGCGGAACAGCCTGTCGGTGACCCCGCCATGATGGACGATGGCGATGGGCTGCGTGGTTTTGACGACTTGCTCGATTGAAAGATTTTCCGGGCCGCCGGAGTGAAGGCAAATAAACTTCATCTTCGAACCACGATCTCTGAGCTTTTGGAAGACGCTGCTCATTTCTTTCGGGTGGCTGAATTGGTGGGTATTGATGCCTGCTTGTTCGCACGCCCAAAGGAACTCGACGATTCGCTCCGGCGTGAAGTATTCTTTCATGTGCTGGTCCATGATGGGGCCCATGTAGGAATATCCGCTGATGGGATTCGAGCCGACGACGAGGCGCGTAACTGTGTGCTCGCCGAGCCGTATCGTGGGCAGCGGCGGCGCGGACGAAGAGCTTTCTTTTGCCGATACGCTCTGCCCCTGAGCGGCCGCAAGGGCCAGCGTCGAGCCTGTCACGGCTGCGGAAAGTTGCGAAAGGAACTCTCTGCGTTTCATTTGCGCTGCTGCGTGTCTGTCTGAATCCATGTCAGCCTCCTATAACCTCGAATCCGATGGGTGGCATCCCCAAGACAAAATCTACGATTCGTAATTGCCGATTGCTAATTGTAAATTGTAAATCGGAAATCGTAAATTGAAAATCAGAGAGGGCGGCTGGCTATTGACTCAGTCAGACTCCAAGGGTAGCATCAGGGAGCGTTTGAGGATAATGGTTCGACAAGCTCACCATGGCGAGCGAAGTCGAGGCAGTGATTATTGAGAATGGAAGGAGAATGCCCATGAATAGTTTATCGCGAAGAGATTTCCTCAGAACCAGTCTGGCCGCCGGTGCCGCCGTATCGCTGGGTAGCCCTGCGGTACGCGTGGCAGCCGCCGCCGAGCAAGGCAAGCTGGGTGCCCGGCCCAACATTGTTTTCATTTTGTCAGACGACCACGGCCTCGATGGTGTGGGGTGCTACGGCTCGGACCGTCACAAGGACCGGACGCCCAACATGGACGCCCTGGCGGCCGGCGGTATCCGCTTCGAGCGGTGCTATTCGGCGCCGCTGTGCGGGCCGACCCGCTGCGAGATTAACACGGGCCGCTACGGCTTCCGGACGGGCGGCCTGACCAATCAGACCGCCGGGCAGCCGGTCTCGAAGGATGAATACCCGCTGGCCCGGATTTTGACGGAGGCTGGCTACGACACCTGCCACGCCGGCAAATGGCGCCAGATGGGCGAGACGCCGGCCGACTGGGGCTTTGGCGAGTACATTACTGACAACACCGCCGGCGGCTGGTACTGGCAAAAGAGCTACACGAAGAACGGGCAGCTCGTCGAGACGGCGGCGGAGGTTTATTGCCCGGACGTCTATCATGACTTTGCGGTGGATTTCCTTCGCCGTCATGCGTCAAAGGGCTCAGCGGCTGCTAAACCTTTCTACCTCTACTACCCCTCGCACCTGGTGCACGGCCCGATTCTCCGCACGCCCGACAGCAAGCCGGGCCAGAAAGACCCGGCGACTCTCTACAACGATAACATCGCTTACCTCGATAAGCAGGTGGGGGCGGTGGTGGCCGAGATAGACAAGCTGGGCCTGCGAGAAAATACACTGATTGTTTTCTCGGCCGACAACGGCACGGTGAACCAGCCGACGAGCACCATCGGCGGCCGGAAGATCAGCGGGCAGAAGGGCACCATGCTGGAAGGCGGCGCCCGGGTGCCTCTGATCGCCAACTGGAAGGGCGTTGCGCCCGCCGGGCGTGTGCTCAAAGACTTAGTGGACTTCAGCGACGTGCTGCCGACGTTTGTGGAGGTGGCGGGGGCGAAGCTTCCGCAGGGCGTCACCATCGACGGCCGCAGCTTCGCGGCGCAGCTTCGCGGCCAGAAGGGCGAGCCTCGTGAGTGGATTTTTGTGCAGCTCGGCCGCAAGTGGTATGTGCGTGACGACGGCTGGAAGCTCAACGAGGCCGGGGAGCTGTTCGACATGAAGGATTCGCCGTTCGTCGAGCAGCTTGTTGCGGCTGATTCGAAGGACCAGGCCGCGGTGGCTGCTCGCAAGCGGCTCCAGGCGGTGCTGGATAAGCTCAATCCCGCCGGCGGCAAGACGATTTCCGCCGAGGGGGAGGCCGCCGCAAAGGATCGCGCACGCAAGAAGACAGAACGCCAGAAACAAGGGCAGACTCAGAAGCCAAAGAAAACTGCCAAAAAGACACAACTGTGACGCGTACCTGTGAGGAAAGTGCCTAAAGTGACACTTATGTGTCATCCTGAGGCGTAGCCGAAAAGCCTGCCCTGAGCGAAGTCGAAGGGATCTGGCCAACGAAAGGGAGATTCTTCGCCATGTCCCTAAGGGACAAGCTCAGAATGACAGCTTCGCTGTCGCTTTAGGGACTTCAGACTTCAGGCGACAATCTTATAGACTTTGTCGCCTTTTCTTGTCCGGTCGGGCACCTTTACGCCGACGGAGTCTCCGGCCCTGGCCTCTTTCACGGGTGCGTTTTTGATTTGCATCGACTCAACATTGCACTCAAGGTCGGTGGAATGACCCTTGATGTGGAGTCTGTCTCCCAGTTTCACGGATCCGGTTAACTCAATGGCGGCGACGCTGGGTCGGGCAAAGAAATCCGCCACTTCTCCAATTATTTCTTCTGACATTTGCGTATCTCCTTATGTCAACCAGATTTTGGGTTTGTCAATTGTCAATCGGTACCAATTCTATGCCCTTGCCTGTTCCCAAATTTCGGGAATACTGCCTATCTGTCGGATTGTTCCAGTGCTCATAGGTCCCCAGGCTTGGCAGGCGGGTGACGCGATCCTTGTGGTCGGGGTCATAGAACGTGCCCGAGGGCGGATTGTCCGCCAACGCCGCCTCGACAAGGTAATCGTTTGTGCCGGACTGGTGTGGGGCATCGTCCCACTCGGCCCAGAGAAAATCGAAGCCGACCGCATCGATTGCGACCGGGTCCTGCGAGGCAAACAGACTTGAGCTCCAGTCTCCATTGAACGGCGGATTGTTCCATTTCCGCGGCGCTCTTTCCTTCGCATGTTTGCCGGCGTAAAGCCCGTCGATCAAATAGAGGAGCGTTTTACCCCCGAGTTGCTTGTGCCCCATGAGGTCCACCAGAGGCCGGTAGTGCCCCATGCCCGGTATGGGAAACGGCAGGTCTTTGTGTAAGTCGTAATAGCCGGTTATGCGGGCTGGCTTGCGGACCAGTGAGCCGTAGTGGTTCTTCGCGCAGAGTGTGACGCCGGCAAAGTCGCCGTGGCTCTTGAGATTTGCCAGGTTGATCAGGTATTCGGCCTCAGCGTAGCACGCGGGCACATAGTCCGTGGTTGTTCCTGCTGCGTTCGGCGTGCTCCAGTAGAGCGGGACCGACGACGGCTTTGCAGCGGTCCGGCCGAACCGACCTGAATACTCCAGGTAATGAACGTTGGGGAACTGCTCGTGGCACATGTTGTAGAACTCGTTCGGGAAGTAGCAGATCGTGTCGCCGACTGTGATGTCCGCTTCGCTGACGCCGGCCACGTTCACAAGCTGCTTCAGCAGGGCGATGATCACATGCGGCGAGGTGTTCATATAGTCAGCATTCTTCAGATTGTAATCCTCGATGCTTACGGATTCGCTGTTCGAAGTTCTAATGCATCCGACATAATTGACCTTGACGACGATCTTGTCGCCAGGTTTGTATCCGGTGTCCGACTTGCCGTGCGTCTTGTTGAAATGTCTGAAGAGTACGTCCCATGCGGCCACATCGCTTTGCTGGCCGCTCAGCGCACGTACGGCGCTGCTCATCATTTGATCAACCTGTGCCTGACTCGTATGGTTACTTTCCCACCAGTGACCGTCTCCGGGACCGTTCCAATCGGTCGCGTTGGGATCGTGTACCCACACGACGCGGCCGGGATGAATCCCCTTGCCGATTCCTATCGGGGCATTGGCGGCCGGCTCATCGGCAAGGACCATTTCCTGCGTCGTAAAACTCTGAGCGAGCCATATCGAGCCGATGCTGACGGCCACGAGTAGCACACAGAGTATATAACGCGAATGTGCCAGGCTGCGTTTTGCCCTGCGAATGGCCGTGACTGAGGCGATCGCGCCGGCAAGCCAAATCACAAAAGCCGATGCCAGTGGGAAGGCTACCCGCTGACATGGATAGGCCGCACGCGACGGCTTAGGGATCACGCGAATCAGGAACCATAAGAGCGCCAGCAGTCCGCTCGCCGGCAATAGCCACGCAAACCACCGATGCCTTTTCAAGTTCTTCAGCAGGTTACTCTTCTTTGGGCATGCTAACCGTGTGTGTTCTTTTCCTGGTGATGACATGTTTTGTCCTTCCTCAAATTCTGATTGACTCAAACCGGATTTCTTCCAATTCTCCGGACGACATCATGTTTTGATTATTCTAACAACTTTCCTGTATATCTATCAAGATACTCCTAATACTTCTTGAGGGTGGGGTAGTCAGAAGGTAGGATAAGGCGGAATTCACCGCTGTAGGGGCAATCCTTTATGGTTGCTCCAGGGTAGGCACGCGGGCCTGCCTTTACAATGTTCTATGCGGTTAGAGAATTGAAGGAGATACGCATCATGACTATGAGATTTTCCCGAAGAAGAATAATACAGGCGGCGGGGGCAATGGCTCTCCCTTCAGTAGTGGCAGCGGAGCAGCCGGCCGTCAAGATATGGCCGCTTGTCGAAGATACGAACACACCAAAACTGTGCCTGGGACTGGGCGATGGCGGCAGAACCGCTGAAGGCCAGCAGGACGACGGCATCCGGCGGATCAAACAGCTTGGCGTGGATTATGTGCTGGGCGGAGGGCCGCGCATTCCCTGGGAAGAGGCCGACCTGCGCGCTCGTATCGGGCGCCTTAAAGAGCAGGGCGTGACCCTGTATAACCTGATGATCGGCGGATTACGGAATACCATTTACGGCAGGCCCGGCCGCGACGAAGAGATCGAGAAGGTCATTGCGTCCATACGCGCAGCCGGAAAAGCCGGCCTGCCGGTGATCGAGTACAACTTCTATGCCCACCGCGCCATGGAGGGCTACTACGAACAGGCGGGAAGAGCCGGAACGGGATACACCGCATTCGACTACGACCGCATGAAAGACCTGCCGCCCCTTGAGCAGGAGGGCGCCCACAGTCTCGAAGAGATGTGGGCGAACATTACGTATTTTCTTAAGGCGGTGGTGCCGGCGGCCGAGGAGGCGAAGGTGCGCCTCGCCCTGCATCCCAACGATCCCCCGGCGCCGCTCTCCCGAGGGTCCGGGCAGATCATGGGAACGCTCGAAGGCTGGAAACGCCTCATTGAGATCGTTCCCAGCCCGGCGAACGGGATCACCTTCGACTGCGGCGTGACAAGGGAAATGGGCGAGGACCCGGTGGAGGTCTGCCGTTATTTTGCAAGCAGGAAGCGGATTAACCACGCCCACTTCCGCAACGTCCGAGTCGAAAAGCCCTACGAGAAATACGCGGAGGTGTTCCCGGACGCGGGCCAGGTCGATATGTTCGGCGTGATGAAGGAGCTGGTGCGGCAGAAGTACGCCGGGACGATTTATCCTGAGCATCCGAGGGCGATGGACTACGATCGCCTGCAAACGGACTCCCGCGGCGGCTACCCCGGCGGCGGCAGGTACACAGGCATCGCGTACAATGTAGCGTACGCGAGGGCTATGCTGCAGGCCGCCCTGGTTTCGTAAAGTGGCAGGGATTGTCAATTGAGACAAAGAGGGGACGGAAATAGCGCCGGGTATTCCTAACTATCCGGCCTTGTGTCACAGGAGACAGATATGAACCGTGGTGTGAAACACGTCATGCTGATCGCGTTTATGGTGGTGTGGATTGTCAATTTCGCTCCAGCCGGCGGGCTGAAGTATCCGGAGACACAACGCATCGACCACGTGGATGTTTATCACGGCGTAAAAGTCGAAGATCCCTATCGTTGGCTCGAAGACGATGTTCGTGAGTCGCAGCGTGTTCGCAACTGGGTGGAGGCTCAGAATAAGGTGACATTCGAATACTTGCGCTCTCTGCCAAGGCGGGAGCAAATCAAGGAACGTCTTACTAATCTGTGGGATTATGAGAAGTATTCAGTTCCCTGGAAGGCGGGTGGGCGTTATTACATTGCCAGAAACGATGGCCTGCAAAATCACTACGTTATCTACGTAATGGATTCGCTCGACGGGCCGCGACGGGTGCTGCTGGATCCCAACAAATGGTCAAAAGACGGAACCACGGCGTTGGGGGGCATGTCTTTCAGCGAGGACGGCAGGTTTGTCGCGTACGGCGTCCAGGAGGCAGGCTCCGACTGGCGAACCTGGAAGGTCAGGGACATCGAGACAGCGCAGGACCTTCCCGACACGTTAAAGTATCTGAAGTTCACAGGCGCAGCCTGGGACCCCATGTACAGAGGGTTTTTCTATGCCAAGTATCCCGATCCTGACCCCAACGAGCAGTTCACATCGTTAAACAAGAAAATGAAGGTGATGTATCATAATCTGGGAACGAATCAGCAAGACGATATCGTCGTCTTTTACAGGCCGGACCAGCCCGATTGGGGCTATAATCTCGAAGTTACGGACGATGGACGTTACCTGATTCTAACGATTTGGGTGGGCACCGATGAGAAGTACCGTGTCATGTACAAAGATCTCGACCAGCCTTACGCCATGCCCGTCGATTTGATCGAAGACTTCCAGAACGAGTATAGCTTTATCGACAACGATGGTCCCGTGTTCTTTTTCCGGACGGATTTCGAAGCGCCCAACAGGCGGGTGATTGCGATTGATACCCGCAAGCCCGAACGCCAGAGCTGGACGCAGATTATCCCTGAGAGCCGAGAACCATTAAAGTCGGTGGATTTGGTGAATAATCTTTTTATCTGCACTTATCTAAAAGATGTAGCGACCCAGGCCAGGCTCTATACTCTGCAAGGCCGGTATCTTCACGATGTCGAGCTTCCCGGCCTGGGTACGGCCGGCGGATTCGGCGGCAAACGCAAAGACACCGAAACCTTTTATTCGTTCGAATCCTTCGCCGTACCGCCTTCGATTTACCGGTACGACATGGTGACGAGCGAATCCAAACTCCTCGACCGGGCGAAAGTTGACTTCGATCCGAACCAATACACCACAGAGCGGGTATTCTATACGTCCAAAGACGGCACGCGCGTGCCGATGTTCATCACATACAAAAAAGGGATTGAGCGAGACGGTTCCAATCCTACGTTGTTGTATGGGTATGGCGGATTCAATATCTCGATTCTGCCCCAGTTTTCGGCCTTGCGTTTGGCCTGGATGGAGATGGGAGGCATCTACGCGGTTGCTAATATCCGCGGGGGTGGCGAGTACGGCCAGGCGTGGCACGAAGCCGGCAAGAAGATGCAAAAGCAAAACGTATTCGATGATTTTATCGCCGCAGCGGAATACCTCATCAGGAATAAGTACACAAGCCCGAAAAAGCTGGGGATACTCGGCGGGTCCAATGGAGGACTGCTTGTCGGAGCGTGCATGACGCAGCGTCCGGATCTTTACGCCGTCGCGATTCCCGCAGTGGGGGTGATGGATATGCTGCGCTTTGACGAATTCACCGCCGGACGCTTCTGGGTCGATGACTATGGCTCGGCGAAGGACAGCAAGGAGATGTTCGAATATCTTAAGGGCTACAGTCCCTATCACAACTTAAAGACCTCCGTGTATTACCCGGCCACGCTGATTACGACCGCCGACACCGACGACCGGGTAATCCCGGGACATTCGTTCAAATTCGCCGCGCAGCTTCAGCATTGTCAGGCGGGGGACAACCCCATCCTGATTCGTATTGAGACCCGTGCAGGACACGGCTCCGGCCGGCCGACCTCCATGATCATCGAGGAACAGGCGGACATCTACGCCTTCCTCGCCAGGAACCTGGGCATGCCCGACTGAGCCACAAAGCCACAAAGAAACTCGTAGGGTGCGATGAATCGCAAAGTTCTTAGTGTCATTCCCGCGAAGGCGGGAATCCACCGAATCTGTTACATTCCTGGATCCCTGTTTCCGCAGCACCGTAAGACGTCCTGCGGAGGATGACAGCGCGAGCATCAGTCAGTTTGAGTAAATAACCAATGAAATTTGTCTTGCATTGGCTCTTCATCTGCGTATAATGATAGTCAAGTGCGGGCCCATTGCCGGTTGAATCAGAAACGCGGAGAAAGAGTGGTGGATACGGCTGTGCGAAGGAAATTGCTCTTTTTGACTCTATCGAGTAGAAACTCTGGCGATCCTGGCGGTTTCTCTATTTGTTTTGAAGCTTTTCGAAATTTCTCAACATTTGGGATTGGAGAATCGGTTTCTTCTAAGAAATCAGGGGGTACTGAGATGGCAAAGATTGACATACATTTTATTCTTTGCATGGCCTAAAGTCTCAAAGCGCGTGCTTCAAAATATGGGAATACGAGACTGGCATGCAAAGAGATTGGAATATGTGGTCGACGTAGGTTATAATGATTTCGATTCACAGTGAAAGGGACAACTTTCTTTTCGCTTTCTTTTGGCGGATTCGATATGGCAATGTATGAAAGGTTTACAGACCGTGCACGTAAGGTTATGGCACTGGCCAATCAGGAGGCTCAGCGATTCAACCACGAATACATAGGGACCGAGCATATCCTCCTGGGCCTGGTTAAAGAAGGCGCCGGAGTGGGTGCAACGGTTCTGAAGAACCTGGAACTGGACATTAAGAAACTGCGTCTGGAGGTGGAAAAGCTTCATTTGAGCAGCCCGGACATGGTGACCATGGGCAAGCTTCCACAGAGCCCGCGGGCCAAGAAGGTCATTGAGTACGCCATCGAAGAGGCCCGGTCGCTCAACCACAACTACGTCGGGACCGAGCATATCCTTTTGGGCTTGCTGCGCGAGACCGAAGGAATCGCGGCACAGGCGCTTACGAATCTGGGCTTGAAGCTCGAGGATGTTCGCCAGAACGTATTAGAATTGCTGGGCGTAGGACTAGATGATTCCCACGGAAAAAAGAAGCGCAAACTTCGCGACCAGCCTGACTTGAACCAAGCACGGATGGAACGCAAATCGCGTGAGTTCTGGGAACAGCCAACGTTGGAATTATACATTGATCCGGGCAGCGCGTCTAAGGAAGTTATTCGAGAAGTTCTGGAGGCTTTGAGTGATCTGCATATTGCTAGCGGTGGGCTGGGTCTTGAATTCCAGAACGATGGTAATTTCGTGTACGCTTCGGAGAGGGTGCAAGCATGAGCCCCATATCTCCGGAGACTGGTGAGATATTGACGAAGCTTGCTGCAAAAGCGCTCGGTGGCCCTGCCGTTTTGTTCCGAGTCATAGCGATTGCCACGCTTTCGGTTGCTGAGATACTTGCCAGATTTGTTGACTCGGCTTTAGTCGCCGACATCTACCGTGTCAAGGAATCGCTGTTGCGCAGGACAGAGGCCGAAAGCGACGCAGCATGCGCAGATGCGAGGAAGAAGCTGGCGGAGGCTACGGAGGCCGCTAATCGCACGACGTTGCATGCAAGGAACGAGGCTATAGCGCGTGCGGAAGAAGCAGAACTGCAAGCGAGGGCTGCCAAGACAAGGGCGGAAGCGAAGGCAATTCGCATGGATGCTGAAACTCGGCGTGCGGAGGCTAAGAGCTTATCCCAGTAGACCTGTGGCACGGTAGGTAATGAGAGCACAAACCAGATGAAGCAAACCCAGATAGTTTTCCGGTTTCTTCTCCCAGCGTA
>Ga0315295_10000581_pt1 | contig 31548 bp, 23 predicted proteins | sample YL17G14_0_MG_FD_204453 | JGI IMG/M metagenome (GOLD analysis project Ga0315295, IMG submission 204453) | Sediment microbial communities from Yellowstone Lake, YNP, Wyoming, USA - YL17G14_0 | ecosystem: Environmental > Aquatic > Freshwater > Lake > Sediment | place: USA: Wyoming | collected... | reverse complement strand
AAAGGAGGACGTGCCGTCGCTGCTGGCCTGCCAGGTCGCGCTGCCCGCGTGGAAACTGAAGAGACCGGTGAAGATCGTGTACGACCGCACCGAGGACATGGTCGCCACCTCCAAGCGACATCCCGGGTGGATGCATTACAAATCGGGAACTACTAAAGACGGAATCCTGAGGGCCGTAGAGGTCGAATACGTGATTGACTCGGGAGCATATTCCACGCTCTCGCCGGCGGTTCTATTCCGCGGCACGGTGCACGCGGTGGGGCCGTATCGTTGTGAGAACGTGAAGGTGGACAGCTACGCCGTGGCCACCAATAAAGTGCCCTCCGGCGCCTTTCGCGGATTCGGTTCTCCCCAGATACTGTTCGCCGCGGAATCTCAAATGGACGAACTTGCCCGGAAGCTGCGTCTCGACCCGGCCGAATTCCGGCGCCGTAACCTCCTCAAGCTCGGCGACACGACTGCGTCTGGACAGACGCTGGCTGCGAGCGTGGGCTCACACGAGACTCTCGAGAAGGTGGTGAAGGCTTCGGGCTGGCCGGCTGGAACGCACAGAGGTAAAGGCAAGACCGGGAGAGAGGACGGTGTCGGGTACGGGTTCTCGACGATCTATTATGGTGTGGGCCTGGGTGCCGCGGGTAAACATCTGGCCCGCACCGGAGCCCGCATAATACTGCACGACGACGGGTCAGTCCTTTTCTCTGTGGGAACTACGGAGCTGGGTCAGGGAATGACGACGGTCCTTTCGCAGATTGTGGCAGAAGGACTGGGGGTGCCCCTGGAGTGGGTCCAGATGGCGCCGCCGGACACCAGCCGTGTGCCCGACTCCGGGCCGACGGTCGCCTCCAGGTCGACCACCATGTCGGGTAACGCCCTCATGGACGCGTGCCGCAAGATAAGAGATGTTCTGCTGGACGAGGCGTCGGAGGAGTTGGGCGTCCCCGTGAGTGAAATAGCAGTAGACGAAGGCATTGTAAAATCAGGCGATAAGAGTGTTCTATTAAAGGAAACTATCAAGTCCTGCGCTGCAAAACGTCGGCCTCTCTCCGCCGAGGGCTGGCACGTTTCGCCGCCCACGAGCTGGGACGACGCGACCGGACAGGGAGACGCCTACGTTACATATGCCTGGGCCACGAATCTGGCCAAGGTGAAAGTTGACCGGGAAACCGGCGAGGTGAGAGTCCTCAAAATCTGGTCTGCACACGACATTGGAAAGGCCATCAATCCGGCTCTGGCGGAAGGCCAGATAGAAGGCGGAGTAGTGCAGGGGATGGGCTACGCCCTGACCGAAGAGATGCTCATGGACTCGGCCGGGAGGTTTCTGAACACCGACCTCGCGACGTACATAATACCCACGGCACCTGACCAGCCCGAGATAGAATCGATCATCGTCGAACATCCCTATCCGGACGGGCCCTTCGGAGCGAAGGGCTTCGCAGAACAGCCTCTGATGGGGATTGCGCCGGCGATCGCGAACGCAATATTCGATGCCGTGGGCGTGCGCATCAGGGAGCTCCCGATGACGCCGGAAAGAGTGTGGAAGGCCCTGAAGAGATGAAGCTGGAGTTCAAACTCAACGGAAAAACTACAGAGCTCGAGGTTTCAGGAGGAGAGCGGGTTCTGGACGTGCTGCGCGAGCGGCTCAACCTCGTCGGTACTAAGGAAGGTTGCGGGAAGGGCGAGTGCGGCGCCTGCACCGTTCTCCTGGACGGAGCGCCGGTCTGCTCGTGCCTTCTTCTCTCATCGCAGGTGGCGGGCAGGGAAATCGTCACGATTGAGGGACTGGCCGCAGGAGACAAGCTGCATCCGGTTCAGGAAGCCTTTGCGGAGGTCGGGGCAGTGCAGTGCGGCTTTTGCACTCCGGGGGCGGTGCTTTCTGCCGTGGCGCTCTTGAGGCGGCAATCCAGCCCGTCGAGAGCGGAGATAAAGAGTGCGCTGTCCGGAAACCTGTGCCGCTGTACCGGCTACGAGAAGATAGTGGCCGCGGTCGAGCTCGCCGCGAAGAACATGGCCAAGGAAGTGCGGCGGCCTCACGCGAACGCGCATCGGGGTGGTCACGGGCGCTCGCCGCGGAGAACCCGGTAGATGAGAACTGCAGTCACGATCAACCCTCTGACGCTCAAGGACGCGCTGAAGGCGAAGGCGAGGAAGGACGTGGTGTGCGTGGCGGGAGGGACCGACGTGCTGGTGAAGCTGCACGACATGATCGACAGGCCGTGGCCACCGCTGCTGGTCCTGGACGAGGTCGACTCGCTACGTAGGGTCGACCCTAGCGGAAAAAGACTGGTGCTGGGGCCTCTCGTGACATTTGCAGAGATAGCAGAATCCCCGGCACTGAGACGGTTCGCGCCTCAACTTGTCGAGGCGGCGGCCCTGGCCAGCTCGCCGCCGATAAGGAACCGTGCGACAATCGGCGGGAACCTGGCTAACGGCTCGCCGTCCGGCGACCTGATTCCGCCTCTCTACGTTCTGGGCGCCACGCTCGAGCTCTCGTCCGTGAAGGGCAAGCGCCGGGTGGACGTCCAGGATTTCTTCACCGGTCCAGGCCTCACGATCCTCAGACACGATGAGCTCATCACCTCGATATCGTTCGAGAGGTCCGGAGGCAGTGGCTTCTTCAACCGGCTCGCGGTGAGAAAAGCTCTCGCCGTCAGCAAAGTGTCCGTCGCCGCCGACATCGCGCTGCGAAAGAAGACTGTCGCACAGGTGAGGATTGCACTGGGCGCCGTCGCGCCCACCGTGATAAGGGCGACGCGGACAGAGGAGTTCCTGGCCGGCAGGGAGTTGAGCGCCAGGTCAATCGCGGCAGCCTGCGACCTGATCAAGGGCGAGGCGAGGCCCATTGACGACATCCGTTCCACGGCTGAATACAGGCGCGAGATGGTGGGGGTACTTTTCAGGAGAGGCCTCGAGGAAATAGCGCGCGCGGTATGAACGACAAGCAGAAACTCCGACTCATCGGTACAAGTGTTCTCAACGTTGACGCGGTCGACAAAGTCACCGGCCGCGCCATGTACGGTGCCGACTGCTCCGAGACTGGCCAGTTGTATGGGTGTGTCAAGTATGCCGATTTTCCCCACGCGGAAATAGTGTCGATAGACGTCTCGGTGGCCGGATCCCTGCTTGGTGTGAGGGCAGTGCTCACACACGCAGACGTCCCAGGGGAGAAGTCCTTCGGCTCCGTGGCCTCTCACCAGATGGTCCTCTGTTCCGACAGGGTCAGGTACGTGGGTGACGCCTTGGCGGTGGTGGCTGCGGAAACAGAGGAGACAGCGAAGGCGGCCACAGAACTGATCCACGTCCAGTACAGACCGCTTCCGGTCGTCATGGATCCCGAGGAAGCCCTCAGGCCCGGAACTGCGCTGATCCATCCCGGCGGAAATCTCTGCGTCCATCACAAGGTGAGAAAGGGTGAGCTGGACAAGGGACTCTCCGAGTCCGGCATCGTCCTCGAGCGGGAGTACAGGACTCAAAAGGTGGAACACTCTTACATCGAACCGGAGGCGGTGCTGTGCCGGCCCGGGGAGAACGGCGGCATAACCATCACTGGCTCCGTACAGAATCTCTACTCGATAAGGAGAGCGGTGGCCAGGGTCCTCGCGCTTCCGCTGAATCGCGTGAGAATCCGGCAGGCCACGCTGGGGGGCTCCTTCGGCGGGAAAGACGAAGTGATGAGCGCGCTGTGCTGCCGGGCCGCGCTGCTCGCGCTCGCGACCGGAAGACCCGTCAAGATGGTCAACACGCGCGAGAATTCCATGAGGGAGTCCTACAAGCGGCATCCCTACGTGATGCGATACAAGGTGGGCGCCACCAAAGACGGAATGCTCAAGGCCATGAGCATCGACATAGTTGCCGACGCCGGCGCCTACGCCGCAATGTCCCCGTTCGTCACCTGGCGTTCCACCGTGCAGGCGACCGGCCCCTACGTCGTGCCCCACGTCAGGACCGACGTACGCGCCGCGTACACTAACAACTGCTACACGAGCGCGATGAGAGGATTCGGTTCGCCCCAGATCTGCTTTGCGGTCGAGTCTCTGATGGACGAGCTCGCGGAGACGGTCGGGGTTGACCCGCTCGAAATCCGGCTGATGAACGCGCTGATGGACGGGTCGGAGACAGCAACCGGCCAGAGACTGTCCCACAAGGTGAGCCTCGGCCAGGCGCTGCGCGAGGTCGCTGACAGGGGACGATTCAAAGAGGTCTGGGCGCGACTGCGCGAGGAAAACGCCGGTGCCGAAACCGCTTCCCGGCTGAGGAAAGGGATAGGAATCTCCTGCAGTTATCGCGGCGTGTCGCTCGGGGCAGAAGGGATCGACGCTGCCGGCGTGACGGTCTCGGTGCAGACAGACGGGTCCGTGATCGTCTCGACCGGGCTCGTGGACATGGGACAGGGCGCCTCTACCACGATCTCCCTCGTGGTGGCGGAGGAGCTCGGAGTCACCCTGGACAGGGTGAGATTTCTTCCTGCCGACACATCCCGGCTTCCAGATTCGGGCCCGACGGTGGCCTCCCGGACGACTCTCATGGCCGGAAATGCGGCGAGGAAAGCTTGCGAAGAGCTGCTCGCGAGGATGAAGCCGGTAGCCGCCGAGAAGCTGGGATGCGAAGAGCGATCGCTCCTATTCCGGGACAATTCCGTGCGTCGCATCGAGCGAAACATCGCGCCGGCCGCCCAGGGGCCGACAGAGCAGAGCATCGCCCTCGAGGATCTGGCCGCTGCGTGTTTTGAAAAAGGGGTCTCTCTTTACGCTCATGGTTGGTACAAGGCTCCGGCAACGTCGTGGAACGAAGAGGACGGGCAGGGCGACGCCTACTTCACCTACGTCTACGGCGCCAACCTTGCAGAAGTGGAAGTGGACACGGTGACGGGCAGGGTCAGAGTAACCAGGTTTGTGAGCTCACACGACGTGGGCAGGGTCATCAACCTCAATGGAGCGAGAGGGCAGGTCTACGGCGGCGTGGCAATGGGGCTGGGTTACGCCCTGCTCGAGGAGTACCCGGAAGATCACGGAATCCCGGTGCTCGGGAATTTCGACGAATACCTGATCCCGACGGCGAGCGACCTGCCGCAGGTCGAAGTCGCCTTCATAGAGAATCCTGACGAAATCGGGCCCCACGGCGCCAAGACTCTGGGCGAGCCGGCCTGCGAGATCGCAGCACCGGCCATCGCGAACGCTGTCGCCAACGCGACCGGCAAGAGAATACGAGAACTGCCCCTCACGCTCGAGAGAGTGCTTCTCGGAAAGAATCTCTCGCGTACGGGTGAGCGCGGTTCCACGAAGGCCGCGCGGCGCGAAGGATAAGTCACGCACATGCTGAATGTAGTCTATTACGCGCGGCCGCAGTCGATCGAGGAAGCCCTGGAGCTGATGGCTTCCGGCGATCTCACACCCATCGCCGGCGGCACCGACGTGATCGTGCAACTGCGGCACGGAGGGCCGAGAAAGCTCATCGACGTCACAGGCCTGGGGCTGGACCGCGTGCGGGAAGACGGCGAGTACGTGGAAATCGGCGCTTGCGTCACGCATTCCACGCTTTCCCGTCACGCCGCCCTCAGGGCCGGCGCCCCTCTTCTCTCTCTGGCCGCGGGTTCTGTAGGCACTGAGCAGATAAGAAACCGCGGGACGATCGGTGGCAACATGGTAAACGCCTCTCCTTCTGCCGACACGGTTCCTGCGCTGCTCAGTCATGATGCTGAGCTCGTGCTCGTCTCGCAGAGCGGGACACGAACTGTCCCCGTTGGGGAGTTTATATCCGGTCCTTATTTCACGGAGAAGAGGGCCGACGAGCTTCTTCATTCGATACGTTGCAGGAAGGCCGGGGCCGGCGCGCGCGTTGCTTTCATAAAGGTCGGGCGTCGTGAAGCCGTCAACATCTCGCGCATGACCGTGGCCCTCCATGCAGAGATGGGGAAAGACGGCACCGCTCGTGAGATAAGACTCTCCGTCGGTTCGGCATTTCCGACGGCGTGCAGACTTGGTGAGGTGGAAGCACTGGTGCGCGGGAACAAGTGCACGGAGAAGCTCTTTCGGGAGGCAGGTGCACTTGCCTCCGCCCTCATGGTGAAAAGGACCGGTGTCAGATGGTCGACGCCCTACAAGCAGCCGGTACTGGCGGGCCTGGTGGAAAGAGCGCTGCGCGAGGCAGTGGGCAGGAGGCGCGAGTGAAGCGCGTGCCGCGCGAGGCGGCCAGCAAGACGTGCGGGTGAGATGATGAGTCATTCAGAACGCAGGGGAGTAGATAAGGACTCGCGGGTCGGGAAAGACGGGCGAGCCGGGCTCGTGACCGGCGTGAGATTCCGCCTGAACGGAATTGCGTTTGAGCGGGAGGTGCCGGTGGGGTGGACCCTGCTCAGGTACCTGCGTGACGGTCTCGGATACACCGGCACCAAATGTGGCTGCGAGATAGGAGAATGCGGCGCTTGCACAGTGCTCTTCAACGGCGAGGCCGTGAATTCCTGCCTGGTGCTTGCTTCGCAGATAGACGGCGCACAGATCTGGACCATAGAGGGAGTGGCGCCCACCGGAGGCAGAGAGCTGCATCCGGTCCAGAGGGCATTCGTCGAATCTGGAGCCGTGCACTGCGGTTTCTGCACGCCCGGGATGGTCATGTCAGCGATAGGCCTCCTTCTCAAGAGCCGGAATCCCACGGAGACAGAGATGAGGAGTGCGATAGACGGCAATCTCTGCCGCTGTACCGGCTACGTCCAGGTGATAGACGCAGTGAAGGGCTCGGTGTCACAGGTTTCGGACGCGGACCTGGCGAAGTTCAGACCGGCGGTCGGTACGGCGAGAACTGAGCAGGCAGGCCGGGCATGAGGCTCGAGGGGCACCCGGTCAGCACGGGGATCCACATGCGAAAGTTCTTCAAGTTCGACGAGCTGGGCACCAACTACAGGACTGAGATCGTCGGAGGAGTCACGACCTTCTTTGCGATGGCCTACATCGTGGTCGTCAACCCTGCCATTCTGTCAGAGGCTGGGTTTCCCAAAGACGCCAGCATGACTGCCACGATCGTGGCCGCAGTGATCGGCACGCTCCTGATGGCGTTCTATGCCAGGCGGCCGTTCGCAGTTGCGCCGTACATGGCTGAGAACGCTTTCCTGGCTTACACGGTGTGCATCGCCATGGGTGTTCCCTGGCAGACAGCACTTGGAGCAGTCTGCCTGGGCGGCGTCATCTTCGTCATCACCACGGCGCTACGGATTCGAAGCTGGGTGGCCACCGCAATGCCCGACAGTCTCAAGCACAGTTTCGCCGTAGGCATTGGTTTTTTCATGATGTTCATCGGCCTCAACCAGACCGGTCTGGTTCGGCTGGGTGACACGGGGAGTCCCGTGAGAATCGGGGTCCTCTCTTCACCTGGCCCGCTTCTCGCGATCTTCTGCATGATCTTGATCTGTGTTCTGATGATAAGGAGGGTTCCGGCGGCAATCCTGATAGGCATGCTGGGGACCAGCGCCATCGGATACGTCCTGGGAATTGCGGAGTGTCCCACCGGTGTGGTGTCTCTTCCTCCGTCGCTGGCGCCCACATTTCTCAAGCTGGACATCCCTGCGGCACTGACCCGTGACGTACTTCCGGTAGTCCTTGTGCTGTTCGTGCTCGATTTTGTTGATACGATGGGGACTTTGGTGGGAGTCTCGGCCAGGGCAGGGCTCCTGGACAAGAACTTGAATCTGGCGGAGATCGAGAAGCCAATGATGGCTGACGCAGTGGCCACCGTTACCGGAGCGCTTGCCGGAACGTCCACCACCGGCACTTACATCGAGTCGGCTGCCGGAATAGAGGCCGGCGCGAGGAGCGGCTTCGCATCGCTGGTCACCGCGGCCATGTTCATACTCTGCCTCTTCTTCGCGCCGGTATTTCTCGCCGTGCCCGCCCCGGCCTACGGAGCGGCGCTAGTCGTAGTGGGGTTTCTGATGCTGGCGCCGGTCAAGCACATTCCGTTCGACGACTATTCTGAGCTCTTTCCGGCCGTGGTGACAATCATGCTAATGAGCTTCACATACAACATCGCCTTCGGAATGACCGCCGGCTTTGTGCTCTACCCGCTGTTCAAGATCGTATCCGGCAGAACCAGGGAGTTGAGCTGGGGTACGTGGGTGCTTTTTGCCATTTCCGCGCTGTTCTTTCTGCTTTATCCTTACAGCAAAGTCTGAAGCGAAAGCGAACGTGTCGTAGGAGAGCTGGTTTCACCAGCAGATGGAAGAAGTCTCGATTTCCACATCATCGGTCCTGGAAGACTCCCTGAACGGCTGGGTCGCGGCCTAGCGGAAAGGCCCGAGGTCCGGGATGATGGTTCTGTGATTGGGCCCGGTGGTGGACACCCTGGAGACATAGCTTGAAATACAGACTTCGCTGCGTGACATGCGGCCGGGAGGTCGAAGCGGGCCCACGGGCCCTGCGGATGGGAGCGTTGACATGCTCTGAATGCGGCGCCCTGAAAGGCACGCTCGACGTGCTCTATCCCCTGCAGGAGCTGAGAGAGCGTTATTCCCGCGACGTGACTCTGCTGCGGGGAAAACCAGTTTTCGAGGCATTCTTCTCGATCTTCCCGTTTGCCGGACTGGAGAGCCTGCCTCCGATCAGGGTTGGCGACACGCCACTGCTTCCGTCGCCCAATCTCTCCTCGTTGATTGGCGTGCCGAGACTCTGGATAAAGGACGACGGCAGAAATCCATCTGCTTCCCTCAAGGATCGCGCGTCCGCCGTCGCGCTGGCCATGGCAAGAGAGGCCGGTGCTAACGTGATCGCCGCCGCGTCCACGGGAAACGCGGCGTCCTCCCTCGCGACACTGGCGGCCTCGGTGGCTGCGAAGGCGGTAGTCTTCGTGCCCTCGAATGCTCCGCTCCCCAAGCTCACGCAGATACTCATACACGGCGCCAGAGTCGTCAGGCTGAATTCGAACTACGACACGGCGTTCGACCTTTGCCAGGCCGCCTGCGAGACCTTCGGCTGGTACAATCGGAACACGGCCGTCAATCCCTTCACGGGGGAGGGCAAGAAGAGCGTGGCGCTGGAAATCGTGCGTGACCTGGGCGAGATTCCCGACGCGGTCATCTGCCCGGTGGGAGACGGATGCATAATCGGTGGAGTGCACAAGGCGTTCGTCGACCTCAGAGGGCTGGGTCTGACCACGAGGCTTCCGCGGCTCTACGGTGTGCAGGCGGAAGGAGCCAGTCCCCTCGTGAAAGCGTTCGAGACGAACTCTGAGCTGGAACCGCTCAAGGACGTGAGCACGGTAGCCGACTCGATCTCGGTCGGGACGCCCCGCGACGGAACAAAGGCTCTGAGGGCGGTCAGGGACTCCGGCGGCGCCATGGTCGCCGTCAGCGACGAGGAGATACTCGACGCCCAGAAAAAAATGGCGACCCTGGGAGGGATGTTCGCTGAACCGGCGGCCTCCGCGCCTTTGGCCGGTCTGGGGCGGCTCATCGAGCGCAATCTCGTCGGACGCAGAGAGAGCGTAGTCCTGCTCATGACGGGGCACGGGCTCAAGGACACTCAGACGGCGCTCAGAAACGTGACGATTGAAGAGGAACTGGTGGAGCCCGACATTGACTCTGTGGCCAGAAAGCTGGGGGATCTGGCAAGGTCTCGCAGTTGAACGCCAGAGGCAATCGCGGGGAGACAGGCAAGGAGGCACCTCGATGAGTAGCAACGGTTATGAAGGTCGCGGCAAGCGGGAAGAGCGCAAAACTAGCCATTGCGCTTACCGGTCCATGAACTCGATGTTCACGGTGAAAAGACGTGATTTTCTGAAGCTCGGAGGCGTGCTCGGAGCCGGCCTCCTGCTCGGAAATCCGGCTGCCTGGGCCGAGGAAAAGGAGAAGGCGGTTCCGCCGCCGCGCATAAAGACCAATATCGACGACGTTTTGAAAGCGCCGAGGACGAAACACTCGCTGCCCGGACCGTTTCCCGGGAAGGTAGTCGAGGTCTCTGACCCGCGAGCCATGGTGGACGGCAACCCTACCAAGGAAGTCATACACTCAATGTTCGAGAAAGGAATCCAGAGGCTCACCGGAAAGAACATGAAGGAGAGTTTCGGGCTCTTCTTCGAGAAGGACGACGTCGTAGGCATAAAAGTCAATCCCGTCGGCCCGGGCCTCATAAGCACACGGTTGGAAGTGGTGGACGCGACTGTCGATTGGCTGTTGAAGAACGGGATGAAGCCCGGGAACATCATTATCTGGGACCGCTTCGACTACATGCTCAAAGAGGCCGGTTTCACTGCCGAGAGATATCCGGGCGTCGGAATCGAAGGCATTCAGACCATGGACGAAGGTTTCTACTCGGGTGAAAGCAAGGGCAACAGCAAGTGGCTTGGCAAGGACGGCAAGCACCTCAGTGCCCCGAACTTCGATACGGCGGTTTACTACTGGGCGGACGTTGACGGGCCGCAGGACCTCGGCCACCTGAACCAGCAGGTGTTCAAGGGCAAGCACTCGTATTTCGGGAAGCTGGTCACGAAGAAGCTCACCAAGATCATCAACATCCCCGTGTTCAAGAACACCGGCAACGGGATTTCGATGGCCACAAAGAGCGTCGGTTATGGAGCCATCTGCAACACGAACCGCCTCCACAAGCCGCTGTTCTTCGACGTCTGTACGGAGGTGCACGCATTTCCAGTGATTCGGGACAGGCTGGTCTTGAACGTCACTGATGGGCTCAGGGCTCAGTACGACGGCGGGCCGATGCCGGCTGCCGATTTCGCATACATATTCAATACTCTCTTCTTCGCGACGGACCCGTTCGCGCTGGACATGGTCTGCCACAATCTCATGGTCGAGAAGAGAAAAAGCATGAAGGTAAAGGTGAACGAACATCCGATGTTCACCGAATACCTTCGCTACGCCGAGCGGCTCGGCCTGGGAGTGGCAAACCCGGACAAGATAGAACGCGTGCGCGTTTGAAAACGTGCTGGGCTGGCGTAAATCGCCAGGAGCACTTAACTGGTGCTGATTTTGTTCTTTCTCATGACCCAAGTTATAGTCCCGGATTTCGTTGCCGGTCCACTCCCGGGCCCGCCATGGTCACGGCAGCTCGCGCTGGAATCGTGTTCGCCCAGGCGCTGTCCTGCCGCTGGTGGGGGGAAACGTATGTCGTCTGACAAAGGCAAGGGCGCGTCCTGTGCTATGCTCACATTGTTAGCGCTCGCCTGCGCGGCGTGCTTCCTCTTCCTGGATTCCGGAACCTGCAACGCATCCCTAGTGCCGGAAGACGGTTTCATGCCGGGATGGCTCAGGTCCGGTCCCACCATGCGTTTCAGCGAGAGTATTCTGTTCGACTATATCGACGGCGGCGCAGAGCTCTTTCTGGAGTTCGGGTTCAAAGAACTCCTCGTTCAGCGCTATAAGTGCAATAGTTCGGAGATCACGCTGGAGCTCTATGGAATGGAGAGTCCCGAGGCGGCGCTGGGCATCTATCTTGCCAAGAGCGATGAAGAAACGCCGGTGGATGGAATAGAGGCAAGGAACACCGGCGGTCCCTATCAAATCACCATCCTCAAAGGGAACACTTTCCTCCAGGTAAACAATTTCGAAGGCAGCGAGGAGTCTTTGGCCGTGATGACGGCACTTGCCACGCGAGCCCTCAGCCGCATCCCGAAGGGCAGGCCTGTCAGGTTGCTTGAGAATCTTCAGAGAGAGAACCTGATTCCCGGTTCTGAGATGCTCGTGCGGGGTCCCTTCGGACTCCAGGCGGTCTTCACCTTCGGGAGCGGGGACGTGCTCCTGCTCGGGGGCAGGGTGTTCGCCGTAGTGGGCGACTACTACGAACCCCTGCATCAGCTCCAAACAGGTTCGGCAGCTGATACGGTCGCCTGCGCCGCCAACACATACACCAGGATCCTGGTTCTTTATTCTGACAGGAGCTCCGCTAAACGTGCGTACTCGCACCTCGTCACAAACTTGGACCCATACCTTGACGTTCTGCGAACGAACGCGAGAGACTCTGCCGAAAGAGAATTCGTCTTCAAGGACTATCGAGACAAGTTCGGTTCGGTCGTGCTCAGAGGACACCTGATGGACATCAGAGTCAATTTGTCGAAGGAGCCTTAGCGATGGAAAGTCTGCTCGAGAACGCGAGAGGCGTCTCGCTCTGGATAGTCACTCCGGTTTTTCTTGCGTTGTGGATCGTGGTGCTCACCGGTGTCAGGAAGTTCGCCTTCTCCAGAATCCACGCCTTCGCGGCGAGAACCACCTCTGAGATCGACGATGTTCTCGTCAACTCCATCTCGCTTCCGGCGACCATTCTCATCCTTGCGAGCGGATTGCTCCTCGTGGAGAGGATTCTTCCCCTCGACGCGAACGCGGACAAAGGATTCCAGATAGCCTTCGGCATCACGGGGTTGCTCGTGGCGGTGCTGTTCTTTGACAGACTGATTCGGGAGCTGATCCGTCACTATTCGTCGAGGTTTGAGTTCCTCGAGACGTCACGGGGGATCCTGGTGGGATTGGCCAGGGCCGTCATCATCAGCGTCGCCATTGTCATCTTCCTGGACAGCATGGGGGTCTCCATTACGCCGCTCGTGGCCTCCCTCGGAATCGGGAGTCTGGCGGTCGCTCTTGCGCTCAGGGACACGCTCGCCAATTTCTTTGCGGGCCTCCCCAGGTCCTGGCCGACAAGCCGGTGGCCCTGGGCGATTTCGTCAAGCTGGAAACTGGAGAGGAAGGACACGTCACCAAGATCGGCTGGCGGAGTACCCGCATAAAACTGCTCAATGACAATCTGGTGATAGTCCCCAATATCAAACTGATTGACGGGGTGATCACAAATTACAGTCTGCCGGACAGGGAAGTCTCGATCGTCGTCCAGGTCGGCGTTCATTATCGCAGCGACCTCGAGAAGGTGGAGAGAGTGGTGTCCGAGGTGGCGAAGGAAGTCATGCGGTCCGTGAATGGCGGCCTGCCGCAGTTCGAGCCGTTTGTGAGATACCACACGTTCGCAGACTCCAGCGTGAACTTCAGTGTGATCGTGAGGGGGCGCGAGTTTGTCGACAGCTTCGGCATCAAGCACGAGTTCATCAAGCGGCTGCACAGGCGCTTCAGAGAGGAAGGCATCGTGATTCCGTTTCCGATCAGGACGCTGGAGGTCGGAAAGGAGACACTGGCCGCTGTTCGGGACAGGGAGGGTGAGAGGGAAGGGAAATAACCGATGGCGCACGGCCACGCGTAGCGTATGGTGCGCGGCTGTGCCGCCATGTTGTTCGCGTCGCAGTGCCCTTCGCCATCTCAACCCCGTGATAATAAGTAAGTTACAACTTCGCTGCTGCCCTGAACAGAGCTCTCGGATTTATACGCCGGATTCTAACTTCCAGGTAACGAACTGTCTCACAGGGAGTTGAACCGGCCGGACCCACCCTGAGAACCTCGCTGTACCATTTTCGCAAACCGGGCACCGCAAACCGACAACGGCGAAACTATTTGCAGTTATGCAGGTTATAGTCGCACAAGCTAAATCTCATTTGACTTTCTCACCCCGTGGGATTATGTTTGTGTGTGGCCACTCCTCTTCCAGTCTTCTTCTCCAAGGAGAACATGCATGAAAATATACAGGTGTCGTATCTGCGACCAGGCGTACGTTGGCTCCAGGAAGCCCGCCAACTGTGCTTTCTGTGGGGCGCCTGAGAAGTACATGATACTTGCCAAGAACTGGAAAGAGGAGATGATTTCGACGCTTACCGACGTCTCTGAGAGACACCTGAAGGGCGCCATCGACATGGAAATAGAGTGTTCGGGGTTCTACCGCTGCGCCGCCAGGGTGGCTCACGAGGAGGAAGTGAAGGCCATGTTCAGCGCTCTATCCAGGATTGACGCGGAGCACGTGGCGACCATCCGCCGAATGTTGGGGCTTCCGAGGGCTGGTTCGATGGAGCACGAGGGGCGATGCTATCCGACCGACACCCAGAACCTTGCGGAGGCACGGAGAAAAGAAACGATCTGCGTTTCCTTCTACGACGAGGCCGCAAAACAGGCCAGTGAAAAGCGGGTCAGGGAGGTCCTCGTCGCTCTCGCAGAGATAGAGAGAGACCACCTCGCGATGAGCTCAAGGAAGCTCTGAACGATGAGCTCCTGGGAGCTCTGAGCCACAGGGAGTATTCGCGGATTCTCCCTAGTCCCACATGGCCGACGGGCATAGAGCGGACACCACACAGATCCTGCATCTCGGCTTCCTCGCAACGCACACCGCCCTGCCGTGGAAAATCAGCGCGTCCGAGAAAGGCGTCCAGAGGTTCTCCGGAAGCAGCTTCATCACGTCCTGCTCGATCACGTCCGGATTGTCGCTCTTCGTGAGTCCGAGTCTCAGTGAGAGTCGCTTCACGTGAGTGTCCACGACGTACGCCGGCCTGCCGTAGTAATTGCCGAGGATCACGTTCGCAGTCTTCCTGCCCACCCCGCGCAGCGAGGTTAGCGCCTCCATCGTGTCCGGCACCTTTCCACCGAACTTCTGGACGATGTCTCTGCAGCACTCGATTATGCTCTTCGCTTTCTGTCTGAAGAAGCCGGTGGAATGGACCTCCTTCTCTAGTACTGCCTGTTTGGCGTTGGCGAAGTCGGCGACTGTCCTGTACTTCTTGAATAGTTCTTTAGTGACCATGTTTACCCGGACGTCGGTGCACTGGGCCGCAAGAATCGTGGCCACGAGGAGCTGGAGGGCGGACTTGTGCCTCAGGGCCGTCTTCGCCTGGGGGTACTCCTCGAGCAAGATTTCCGCGATTCGCAGGGCTCTCTCAAGGACGTCTTTCCCCTTTGACCTAGGCATACGCTGAGACCTTTCCTGTGAGGTGTGTTAATGAGCGTGCCCGTTTTTTTCTCACTATCAGATCGATGAAGGCTTCCAGTCTCGTGCTGATTCCTCCCTCGTCAGAGTGTTCGTCTATGGACATCGGCAAAACCGGTATGCCGAAATCCTCGGACACCCTGTGCATGACGCTCTGTGCGAGGACCTCCGGCATGCAGGTGAAAGGCATTATCAGGACGACGCCGTCGAAGTCCCGGCGCACTGCCTGGATGGTTTCTCCTATGCTGTGGCACCCCGTGCAGAGATCGGGATAACGCATGTATGGTGAGGCCTCGCGCGTCGCCTGCTCCTGCTCGCGCCTGCCTTTCCTGTCCAGTCTGATTGCCCTGAGGATGCTCTTCCCGAGCCAGTATGATCTCTCCACTTCCACGCCCATGTCTCCGAGTTTCTGCTGCAGGTGGAAATTGACGTTCGGCTCTGCCATCATGTATGCCTCGCCCACGATGCGGATCCTGGCGAGCGGCTCTTTCCCGCGAGCCCGCGCGTCGCAGAAGCTGACCCGCATGGCTCTAGTGGTGCGCTTGATGCTCTCGGCGTCGCGGGCGTCGTCCAGTGCCCCGTGCCACTTTCTGAAGAGTCTCGTCGTCAGGCCGCCACTCTTCTCGCGCGGGCGCGTTTCCATGGATAGTACTTCCAGTTCCTCGAGCGCGAGCAGCTTCCTCATGCCGAAGAGAAAAGCCGGAAGAACTTCCCGCCAGCCCGTTCTGCCGCCGAACTGCCTGAATTCACCCAGAAACTCGAGCGGTTTGTCGTAGTTGACCGGGACCATCCTGAAACTGAAGCCCATGTCCCTGAGGATTATCTCCTGGACCGGCCAGTAAAAGCCGAGCCGACAGTTTCCGTGACTGGTGGCCATCGCAACGGTGTCTGCTCCCAGCTCCAGGCCCTCGATCATGTTGCCCAGGGTCACCTTGAAGGGAAGGCAGACGAGTTCCGGGGAATATCTGGCTCCCAGGGCGATGGTCCTGTGGCTCGTGGGCGGAGGCACTACTATCTCCTGACCCAGCCGGCGAAACACGGACTTCATGGCCACGGTGAGCGGCCCCATGTGCGGATATGTGACTATCATTCCTTCGTCCCGAAATCCCCGCCCGAGACCTTGGTGTATGCCGACGGCGCCCGCCCCGGCGCTCTGCAGCGCCCCCGCTGCGCTCGAGACCCTGGCGGCTCCAGGTCCCGCATGCCTCTTTCTGCGTACCATGGCGTCCAGAAACGCCTCCACCCTTGTGTTCATTCCCGCTTCTCCGCTGTGCTCGTCCAGCACGAGAGACATATAAGCGACCTCGGCGTGTTTGCGCGCCTCCGAGTCTATGAGGACCTTGATGAGAGCGTCCGGCCCACATTCGAACGCTATGAGATAGATAACTCCGTCCACAGATTCCGACCTCAGGAATATGCGCGCTCCCGCCAGGAGCTCCTTGGCCGCGGTCCAGTAGGGAGGGTACTCGAGCCGAGAGGCCTCCTCTTCGACCGCAGACGGCTCGAGATCCTTGATCGTGCTAATCTCGATGCCGAGCGAAGTCAGTCTTTCCAGAAGATTGAAGTTTATGAAGGAGTCGAAGAGGTTGTACGGGTGACCCAGAACGGCAATCCTTAGGCCCTTCCAGCTCGGACTGCCCACGTCCTTGAAAAGGAAGCCGGCCTCCGAGGCGGCCTGAGGCCCGGAGGAGAACCAGTTTTTCTGAGCCCTGAGCGCTTCTCTGGCGGCTTGCTTGAGCGCAGAGACCCGACCGAGTCTCTCTGCCACCTCTCGGAACTGTTTCTCGTGGCTCACGGTTTTCCTTCTGAGGTCAACGACGGGGTCCAGAATGGGCGGGAGCCCCGGCAGGTTGAGACGAACCATGTCTGGGAAAGCAACTATCTTCGGGCAGGTGTAAGCGTCCTTCTCAACGCTCAGAACTCTCGGGAGGAAAAGAAAATCGACCTTCGAGGCGACGGCCAGAACGTGACCACAGGCGAGTTTTACCGGGAGACATATGTCGGTGAGGCAGTGCCGAATTCCCAGCTCCAGGATTCCCTTGTTTGTCGGCGGAGATACGAGTACCCGTTCCCCGAGAGCCGCGAAAAAGGTCTCCCAGAACAGGTGATATCTGTGATACAGGAGGGCGCGAGGAATTCCGATAGTTGCCATTCTATCTCGCCAGACTTTCTTCGTGCCCGACGCACTCTTCACAGGGAGGTGTCTCCGCCCTCTCTGCCTGGTACCTTCCGCACCTGTCGCCCCAACCCGCGATCTTGGCGTCGTTCATCAAGACCTCGATGACTTCGCAGAGGTTGGGGCACTCCTTGCACTCGAAGCTTGTGGTCCTGTAGGAGACCTGGCCTATCTCGAAGCCCCTGAAGCGACTCTCGGAGCGCGTTTCCTCGTGCCACTCGTACGCCAGGAGCGCCGCGCCTATCGCGCCCATGACTCCGAACCTCTCCGGGACGATGACCTGTGTTCTCAGCTCGTCTGCCAGGACCTTCCTGATTCCTACGTTAGCGGCGACGCCTCCCTGGAACACGACCGGCGCCAGGATCTCCTTGCCCTTGGCCACGTTTCCGAGATAGTTCCTCACCAGGGCCTGGCAGAGCCCCGCCACGATGTCCTCGACCTTGTGTCCCACCTGCTGCTTGTGGATCATGTCGGTTTCCGCGAAGACCGTGCAGCGGCCGGCGATCCTGACTGGCGCCCTGGACGCCAGCGCGAGTTCTCCGAACTCCTCGATGGGCACACTGAGGCGGTTGGCCTGCTGGTCCAGGAACGAACCCGTTCCTGCGGCGCAAATGGTGTTCATCGCAAAATCGACGGCGACCTGGTTTCGTATAATCACTATTTTGGAATCCTGACCGCCGATCTCGATCACTGTCTTGACGTCGGGTTCGAAGTGGATGGCAGAGACCGAATGCGCAGTGATCTCGTTCTTGACGACGTCAGCGCCTATGAGCTCACCCGCCAGCCGTCTTGCGCTTCCCGTTGCACCGGCGGCGAGGATGCTGGCGGGCGCCCGAAGCGACCTGCTCGCCGCCGAAACGGCCCTCTGCACTGCGTCCATCGGCCTGCCGGAGGTTCTGAGGTAGAGGTCGTAGACTACTTCCAGGTCTCGATTGAGAAGTGCCAGGTTCGTGCTTACGGAGCCAACGTCTATGCCTAGAAAGACATCCATGACTCGAAGAGCTGGTTGGGGGTTATAGGAAGCCGGCGAGAGTTCGCGTCCGAGATTGGAAGCCCTCGTACGCGAGACATGGTGAAACAGGCCCGCCTGTCGTGAATCTAAAACCCGGACCTGTCAGTGCACGGTCTTTTCCGCCTGCCGCGTGTTTACCATTTGCCCCGAGGACGCGCGCTTCCGTCTCTGGTACTCCTTCGCCTGGTGCATGAAGGCCTGGAGCCTAGTCACCGTGTTTGCCTGTTCGGTTCCGTCATAAACCATGTTTAGGAATGGGAAGCCGCCCTCCTTTTTCTGGACGAGCTTGAGTATAGCATGCGAAATGGTGCCCGGCATGCAGGTAAACGGCATTGCGCTCACCACGCCGGACAGCCCCTTGTTGATGAAGTCGATTGCCTTTCCGACCGTGAGTATTGCCTCTCCCTCGAAGCTCTGATGGAGATACGGAGCTGCCATCTTGAGGACCTCTCTCGAAGTCGGCTCTTTCGAGTTGGTTATGAACCCTTCGAATGGACGAGACAGTTCATGCTCGTCCCGCTTCATGACCCAGTCTTTGACGTAGTTCTTGACGAAGAGCTTGTAGTCGCGCTCGATGCTGCTCCGCATGTGGCGTCTGAAGTTGCGATAGAGGAACCACTCGTATACGGGTGCCATCCATACCTCTCCGCCCAGCGATTCGATCTGTTCCACCAGGTTGTTGTTGCTGAAGTCGTTCGACCGCACGTATATCTCACCCACGAGTCCAATGATGGGACGTCTCTCCGAGCGATCCACCTTTATCTTGTTGAATTCCTTCCTGCTTCTCTCGACGGCCTCTCTTATCTGGCTGCGGCTCCCGTTTTTCCTGATGACGTCACAGACGTCGTGCACCTGCTGCCAGTAGACCTTTTCGACCAGCTCCCTGTCCTGAGCGTAAGGCCGCGTCTCGAGCAACCACTTGTAGAGCACGTCTATTGCCACTATGCCGAGCCAGCCCAGGGTAAGGAATCGTCTTCCCACGATGCCCATGTCGTCGTAGAAACTTGACGCCTGGTTGGGAGCGAATATCGGCACGTCCTCGAAGCCGAGCCCGTCCAGGACTATTCTCTGAAGCGCGTTGTACTGCCCGAAACGACACGGCCCGCCGGACCCGCCCATGAAGAAGGCGTACTTGTCCCTCTCGAAATCGGGTTTGTTCACAATCTTCACCATGTCGCCGGTGGTCACGATGCAGGGGAAGCACTCTTTCCCGGTCGTGTACTTCCTGCCCCAGTGGAGCGTCTCCTCGTCGGGCTCAGGCAGAACCTCTGCGGGCATGCCGCTCGCCTCGAACGCTGCGGCGAGGCCGTACGCGTGGTCGGCCATCCGGGGAATCAGCACGGTCCTGCGACTGCCCCTGCCGATGTTGAGTGTCTTGAACTTCCACGCCGGAGCCCTGTCCCGATTCTTCGCCCCCTCGAGGCTGTCCAGAAATGCTTCGCATCTCGTGATCACGCCGGCGTCCGCGCTGTGCTCGTCGACCTCGATCTGGAGGTACGGCTTGTCGCCCATCCTTTCCTTGAAGAAGCGGGCCACAAAAGAGTCGGGACCGCATCCAAAGTTCGTGAGATACAGGGCCGTGAGCCCTGGGTCGTTCGCTATGATCTCGGCCGCAGAAAGGATCTTCTGGCCGTAGCGCCAGTACATGTTCGGCCACTGCGCGCTGACGCTCACGCCGTCGAGCGGAAGGAAGTCCATCGGTATCGGAAGCACGCCCATCCCGCGAAGCTTCTTGGGAATTTCGAGATTGGCACCCTGGTCGCACCCGTTGTACGAGCGGCTCACGATCACAATCGCCCTCTGGCCTTTCTCGAGGGAGGACAATATCTCCTTGCCCCTTGCCTGGCACGACTGTTGGAACGTCTCGTAGGCTTCCCAGGCCCTGCGAGCCGCCTTTTTGACCCTCGCAGGCGATGCCCCGATCTCCTTGCCCACGCCCGCCATCGCCTTCGCCAGGTGGTCAGGTCCCATCTCGAGCCACATGAAGGGGGTCAGCAGCTTGGTCTTCTTTGATTCGAAGTCTATGGCGCCGCGCACCGTGTACGGGAAACTCTGCACGTACGGGCATACGAAGCTGTCGGTGAAGTTGTCCTCGTCACTGGGCAGATTGATCACGCTGGGGAGGAATATGTAGTCCACCTTGCTGTCGGCGAGCGCCATCACGTGTCCCAAAGCCGCCTTCATCGGGAAACAGGTCTCGACGACCGAGCCCTCGCACCCGCGGTGTATCACGCTTTTAGAAGTTGGCGCAGTGAGGATGACCTTGCAGTCCAGCTCGGAGAAAAAGGCCTTCCAGAGAGGGTAGAGGTCATGGAAAATGAGACTTCGCGGCATGCCGACCTTGGAAGCGTCCTTGGGCAGGTCCTCGCGGTCCCCGTACGTGTTGAGGAGGAGCTCCTCTCTTTCCTTGAAAAGGTCGGGGAGATGATCGCCCTTCGAGCCTCTCCTCTCGACGTCGTACTTCTCGCAGCGGCTGCCGTAGTAGAGCGGTTTCTCGCCCTCGACCTTGACGCAGTTGATCTCGCAGCGATTGGCGCAGTCAGTGCACTCGAAAGAAGTCACCTCGTAGGGCCTGTTGCTCAAGTCGAAACCCTTGAACTTGCTGCCCTCGCCCTTGTCGTTCTCCATGGCCAGGATGGCACACCCTATGGCACCCGTGACTTCGTGATGTTCCGGGACGGTGATGGGCTTGCCCATGACCTTCTCGAACGCCGCCACGACACCCTTGTTTGCCGCCACGCCGCCCTGGAAGAATATCCTGTTGCCGACTTTCTTGCCGGCCACGACCTTGTTGAGGTAGTTGTTCACTATCGAGTAGCTCAGTCCAGCGACCAGGCTGTCCCTGGTGCTTCCCGACTGCTGGTGACGCACGAGCTCGGTCTCCATGAAGACCGTGCAGCGGTCTCCCAGCGAACACGGGTTTGGCGAGTCCAGGGCCAGCTTGCTGAATTCGCCTATGATGTTTATTCCGAGTCGCTCCGCCTGTTCTTCAAGGAAGCTTCCCGTTCCGGCGGCGCACACCTTGTTCATTTCAAAGTCGACGATGGCGCCGTTCTCGAGACTGATGTACTTGGAGTCCTGGCCGCCGATCTCGAATATGGTGTCGACGGTGGGGTCTATCTCCGCCGCGGCGCGGGCCTGCGCCGTGATTTCGTTTTTCACTAAGTCGGCGCCGATGAAGTCGCCAGTGAGGTACCTGCCCGAGCCAGTCGTGCATGCGCCGAGTATCTCGACCTTGTCTGCGACCTTGTCGCCCACGATCTTGAGTCCGTTTCGCACCGCCTCTATGGGTCGCGAGGCGGTCATGATGTAGCACTTGCCGAGCACCCGCTTGTCGGCGTCCATCACAACTACGTTGGTGCTGATGGAACCCACGTCAACGCCCAGGTACGCGGGGATCTTCCCGTTCGGCCCTCGCTTTGACTCGCCTTTCTTGCCGAACGGCAGTGTCGCCCCGGCGTTGGCCGTGGAGAGAGTCTCCAGGAATTTTTCCTCCGCCTTGCCGGATTGTTCCGCCAGGAACTTTTCCAGCTTCTCGAGACCGGCGAACTTCGTCTCCACATTCTGGTCGAGCGAATCGTAGACGGCGCCGATGGCGCCCATCGAGGCGAAGTGCTTCGGAATGACCAGCGCTCCCTCCTCGAGTTCGAGCACTCGGGCGAACGCCCCGACCATGCCCCGGTTCGCGGCCACTCCACCCTGGAACGATATGGGTGTCTCGAAGTTCTTGGCCGCGCCCACGGTGCTCTTGAAGTTCCTCGCCATGGCGAGGCAGAGGCCGGCCACGATGTCCTTGGGGGGCGTGCCCTTCTGCTGAAGATGGATCATGTCGCTCTTGGCGAACACGCTGCATCTGCCGGCCACTCTGGGAGGGTTCTTGGACTCGAGTGCAAGTTCGCTGAATTCCTCGATAGTGAGGCCGAGACGGTGGGCCTGCTGGTCAAGAAACGAGCCGGTGCCTGCGGCGCAGATGGTGTTCATGGCGAAATCCACCATCTCAGGTCGGCCCGAAAGGGGACTCTGCTTCAAGAACACGAGCTTCGAGTCCTCGCCGCCGATTTCGATGGCCGTGCGGACCTCCGGGTGAAGATGCGCCGTGGACGCGACCTGCGCTACCACTTCGTTCACAAAACGGGCATCCAGTAACTCTGCCAGGAGCTGGCCGCCCGCCCCGGTCACCGCAACCAGCCTGATGTCGGACGGAGAGTACTTCTTCAATACCTCCGCGAGGGCGTCGTGAGTGGCAGAGATGGGGTGTCCCTTGTGCCGCACGTAGAGGTCTTCGAGTATTTTCTTGTCCGGGTCCACGACAGCGACGTTCACGCTCACGGAGCCCGTGTCTATGCCTATGCAGATCTTCCTGGAATCGGATTTCGCCTTCATCTGTCTCCGGCTTTCCTCCTTCTCACGCAACCTCACACAATCCGCCCTGTCACGCAATCCGCCGCCCGGCGTCAAAGTTGGGTCGGACGCCCGAACGCGAGAGCCCGCCCATAGCGTCCGACTCGAAACGAATGTCCCAACACAGGAGTCCGTCTCTCCACGTACGTTGTGCAGCCGTCAACAAGATGCGCGCAGACGTGAGCGAGACACTCGCACGTTGGCATAACCACGATCGCTCAGGCCCGGGTCGCCCGGGCGCCAGTCGAATGACGCAAGCCAGTTGAATATGTTGCTCCATTATACAGCTTGACGTTGTTTCTGGAATAGGGAATTGGAGCAGGCGAGTCTGGCTCGGTTTCTGCAACAGACCCGCCCCGTGTCCACGGCGAGCCCGGATTCGAAGAACGGCGGACGAAACCTGAGGCAGAAGTTTAGCAACGCTGTGGTGGCGTGTCAACGAAATTAGGGCGAAAATAAGTTGGTGGGCAATCAACACGCCCTCGGATAGTCCGTGGCTTCTCTGCTCTCGTGGAACAATATCTCAGCCGCATGAGGTATCCCACATACCCGCCCCGTCCCGCCTTCTTTTCTGTTGACCGCATTTATGGGCTATTCTAACCTGACTCAGAGCTGGGGCAGTGGTCCTCCGTGGCAAACGGGCGGCTACTTGCCTCCCGTCGGAGTGCACACGCTTTCCAATCGGGTGGGCTGGGAGCCCCAGGTTGGCCCGGAGGGTCCAAATGATTTACTCCCGCTTAGTCCGAGCCTGGTTTGCGATCTTTGCCCTGATCGCAGGGTTCTCGGTTCTTGCCCTTACCTTCACCTTGACATTCTCTGCGCCCCCATCTGCACCTCCTGACTCGGCCTCGACCTCGGGGCCTCCACACAGACCCCAGAGGCCGGCATTGAACCCGGAACTATTCGCGGCTCACTACCGGGCCGTGGCCGCGTTCAAAGCCGACTCGATTCCTCAGGATTACCTTGCCGTCGGGAGCGCCAGGGGATACGTGTACGTGCTCAAGAAGAAAAGCTTCGGATTCGTCAACTCCTGGAACTCGTTCTATCTCGGCGCACCGATCAAGAAGATTGCGGCCGAAGACATCGATGGCAACGGAGCCGTGGATTTGGTGGTCATGACTTCCGCCGGAAAGATGTTCGTCTTCGACACCGGCTCGCGCCAGCTCGTGTGGGAGAACACGTCCAATGACTTCGAGAGCGTCTCGGAGTTCCTGATCGATCAGCTGGACCCGGACAGGGCCAGGGAACTCATACTCTGCGCGGACTCGAGGCTCCTGGTGATGGACGGCGAAAAGCTTCAGAGAGAGTATCAGAGCGCAGACGAATTCAAGGCAGAATACATGGTCATCTGTGACGTGGACGATGACGACGAAAAGGAGATAGTGCTTGACTCAGGCTTTGTCATAAACGCCAAGACTCTCAACATCGAGTGGCAAACCGACTTCTTCGGCACGAGGCTCACCCTGCTTGACGTGGACAATGACGGTGTTCCGGAACTCATCTGTGAGTCAACGGGAGGTGCCCTGAAAATATACGACCTGGACATCAGGCGGGAGAAGACGGTCTTCTGAGATCAGGTTGACATCGACCCACGCAGTTCACATTCTCAGGCGTAGATACGACAATGGGTATAGGTCTGGCAGCCCCAGCCACGCAATTCACATGCCGCCCCTCAGATTCGCAAATTACGCACTTTGGAGTACGAACGCAAATGTGTTCGTATTGCCTCAGAGGAATGTCATTGCTCTTTGACGGCGTACGGCTGTTAGTCAAAGGAAAATCATTGTCCATCGGCTGGGCGACACTGCCTCTAAGAAGGGTGTCACTGCTTGGCGGGGGGCCATCATCACCAGACACGGCTGGACTATCATTACCAGACACTACGTTCGAAAGGCTACAGTGCCTTGCACGCTGTCGCGCGTGATCAGGGCATGAGTGAGGCAGGCAAAAGGAGGCCACAGATGTCCATGGAAGAGGCGAGGACCAACGAAGCGCCCGCTGAAGGGCCGAAGTTGAACGAGACTGTTCTCGTGATACTGAGTGCGGGCGGTTTCCTGAAGAGCGTGCCGCTCAGTGAGTTCGAAGCCCAGAAGCGGGGGGGCAAAGGCATAGTTGGGGGCAAGCCCCGGGAAGAGGACATGATATGCGGACTGGGGGTGGCCAGCCCGGGCGACAGGGTGTTTTTCTTCACGAGCGCAGGCAAATGCCACTCGCTTCTGACCGAAGAAATACCCATGATGGGCCGTTATGCCAGGGGGAAGAAGGTTGAAGGCCTCCTCGAGCTTCTTCCCGAAGAGAACGTCACCTTCGTCCTGACTCGCGGCGGCGCCATCGAGGACGAGCCACTGCTTCTGATCTCTGCCAAGGGCATAGTGAAGAGGACGTCCCTCTCAAACTTCAGAAAACAGAAGAAGGATGGCGCCATGGCGATGTCTCTCGGTGAGGGCGACGCCATCCGCTCCGGGTACGTGTCTGTATCGCCTGCGGGAGCGCTCATAGTGACGGCCCTGGGCAAGGTGGTCAATTTTGACGAGAGCGACGTCAGGGTCATGGGCAAGGATGCGCAGGGGGTGCGCGGGGTGAGGCTTTCTCCCGACGATTCAGTCGTGGCTGTGTGTCCCGCCCGCGAAGGACTCAACCTTCTTGTCGTCACCGAGAAGGGTTTCGGGAAGCTGACCGGCTGCGAGCAGTTCAGGAAAACGTCCCGTGGAGCAGGCGGGGTCACCGGCGCCAAGCTGACTGAGAAGACCGGCAACGTCGCCTTCGGCGCCACGGTGAGCACCGGAGAGGTGATCTTTTCCAGCAGGAACGGCAAGTTCATCAGAATCAACGCGGCTGACGTGCGCGAGACCGGACGCGCTGCCGTCGGCGTGCGCCTGATGCGGCTTGATGAAGACGACGCCGTGGCAGCAGGTGTGGTGGTGTGACGTGTGCGCGGCACAAGATGGGGCAATCCTAGGTTGCAGGAGCGGGTGCTCGCACACCCCGGGGGCACCGTCGCCAGGCAGTTCGGGGGGAACGTGCCGGCCTGGTTTCACAATCCCCATTTTTTCGTTGACGGTCAAGGTCGCCTATATATGCTACGATTCGCGCTTACGGGGATTCTGGTGAGAAGCGCGGCGGCGCTCCGATTGAGTCGTGAAACTCCAAGCTTGTCTGGGAGTCATGTTGTAGGAAAGGGGGTGGGAACAGCTCATAAGTGGGCTCAAAACTTCAGATTTTCCTGCTCATCTACTGTTCAGCATCGAATGAGTTGCATCAGGCATCCTGTGGTACCTGACGGACAATCAACAGACATTGGAGGAGTCCAGTCCAATGAATCGCCGGAAGAAGTTCTACGATAGTCAGGATGAGCGTCCGAATCGGACGAAGAGAATTGTTCGCGACGTAGAGGACGAGAAAGAGTGGCTGGATGAGCTCGACGTGGAGGAGGATTTCGAGGAAGAACTCGACGAGGACGTCGACGAGGAGGAAGACTCGGACGAAGACTACGAGTAGGATTGACTGAATTGCCGCAATCCGTTTTCACAAGGAGGTCGTTCGTGGGGAGCCAGGCATGCAGCGTTTTCTAAAAGTGCCAGTGAACCCGATCGAGATCAAAGGAAGCACGACGGTCGACGAGCTGGTGAGGCAATTCTCCGGGATATCGTTTCAAGCGAGAAACCTGGGAATTGCAGTCGAGATATGGGAAAGGATGTTGGACGACGACGCCCTCATCTTTCTGGGTCTGGCCGGAGCGATGGTCCCGGCGGGCATGCGAAGAGTCGTCTCTTTTCTGGTCAAGAACAGGTTCGTGGACTGCCTGGTGTCGACCGGGGCAAATCTGTTTCACGACTGCCACGAAACCATCGGTTATTCCCACTGGAAGGGGACTCATCAAGTCGACGACGTGGTCCTGAAACAGGAGAGCGTGGACAGAATCTACGATACTTTCGCCTCCGAGACAGAGTTCCAGAAGACGGACGTCTTCATAAGCGATTTCGCGAAGGGGATCCCCCAAGGTGAGCCCCTGACCACGCGCGAGTTCCTCGGACTCCTGGGGAAGGAACTTTCCAGCGTCGCGAAGGACGATGGAATCCTGACTTCGGCATACAAAGCAGGGATTCCAGTCTACTGTCCTGGCCTTGCGGATTCCTCCATAGGTATAGCCATCGCGGCCGGCCAGAGCAGACAGGAGAATTCAGTCGTGTTCGACATCATATCTGACGTGGTGGAGACGGCCAGGCTTGCGACGTTCGCCTCCTCCGGAGTCGTTTACGTGGGAGGCGGCCTGCCGAAGAACTTCATCCAGCAGACGGAGGTCACTGCGACGCTGATGGGACTCGAGGCGGGCGGTCACAAATATGCGATTCAAGTGATCACGGATCCGCCGCACTGGGGCGGCCTGAGCGGTTGCACGTTCGAGGAAGCGCAGTCCTGGGGAAAGATCTCGCCGCAGGCGTCCAAGGTGACGGTCTACTCCGATGCGACCATCGCGTTCCCGATCATTTCGACTGCCCTCGCCGCACGGAGGAGTGACAACCTGGCGAAGAGGAAGCTGCCGAAGTTCAAGATGGGCCGCACCCTTGAGGTGAGCTCCTGAGGGCGCGCGGTCGCAGAATCCGCAGTCACTGAGGTCCGACCAGCCGCGCAGCACGAACAGAAACCGAAGTAGAATCAGAATCAGCATCAACATCAGCATCAGACACAGAAGCCGTAACCAAAAACTGAGACAACATCGGTAACATGAAAAAAGAACCCAGCTTCTTGCCCTTCAATTTCGGCGCGCTCGAAGAGAAGTTCTCCTCCCTGGAGACGTCTCGCGTCGTGATACTGCCAGTGCCTTACGATTCGACCGCCAGTTTCCAGAGCGGAAGCAAGGACGGCCCGCTGGCGATAATCTCTGCCTCCAGGAACATGGAACTCTTCGATGAAGAGCTCGGGTTTTCTCCGCACACCTTTGGCATTCATACTCTGCCCTTCCTGGAGCCCGTGGTTTCAAGTCCGGACGACATGGTGAATGAAGTGACGGTGGCCCTGGGCAGGTACCTGAAGCTCGGCAAATTCGTGGTTCTCCTGGGAGGGGATCATATCCTCTCCGTCGGGGCAGTGAGGGCAGTAAAGAAGAAGCACTCTTCTCTCGGGATCGTACAGCTTGACGCCCACGCGGATCTGCGAAATTCTTACGAGGGCACCAGGATGAACCACGCGTGCACAGGCAGGCGCCTCATGGAGCTGGGTCCGCTACTTCAAGTGGGAATAAGGTCCATGTCGGAGCGGGAAAACGAATTCCTTCAGCGGAGAGACAGAGGCCTAAAGACAGGCAGACGCAGCAGCATCAACGCACGCAGGCTCACGACCGCGGGCAACAGCGCAGGGCTCGTGAGCCTCTCTCCTGCGCGCACGCGCGAATTCACGAAGGCGCTCGCGGGCCTGCCGGACGACGTTTATCTCACCATCGACATGGACGTGTTCGATCCTTCTTTTGTCCCCTCCGTAGGCACCCCCGAGCCGGGTGGTCTCTCGTGGAACGAAGTAGTCGGTTTGATGAAGGAACTGGCGGCCAGGAAGAGGGTGGTGGGCATTGACGTGAGCGAGCTCCGTCCGATTCCGGGCTTCGTGGCGCCGGACTTCCTGGCTGCGAGACTCATCTACAGGCTCATAGGCAGTTTCCTTAGAACCAGTCAGTGACCGTGTCGTGCGAAAAGAACACGGTCCCGCCGGCCCTTGGCCCGTGTTCTCGTAAGTCCGGTCGGTGACCGGGTCGTACAATCTTGCAGCATCTGGCGGACCGAAAACTCGGGACGCGAAGGTCACAGAAGCGGACCGCAAATATCCCAGAAGCGTAACGCGAGGGTTTCTCGCAAATGTCCCAGACTCCGAGGGTGTATCTCAAGAAGAACGAAGAGCGGCGGCAGCGGATCGGGCATCCCTGGATTTTCAGCAACGAGATAGAGAAGTTTGATGCGTCCGCCGAAGATGGCGCCCTGGTAGACATCCACAGCCACGGCGGCACGTTCATCGGCAAGGGATACATCAACCGGAGGTCGCTCATCGCGATCAGGATTCTCAGTCGCGAGCCCGAGGAAATCGACCGGGAGTTCTTCCGCAATCGCATGGCCAGGGCAATCGAGGCGAGACGGCCGTTCTCCGGCGAGCGCGAGGCGATGAGGATGATCTTCAGCGAGGCGGATTACCTGCCGGGCCTGGTCGTCGACCGCTATTTGGACGACCTGGCGGTCCAGATCACCACCCTCGGCATGGAAAAACAGCGAGAGCTTCTTCTGGATGTCATAGAAGAGATCTTCAGACCCGCGTCGGTAGTCCTCAGAAACGACACGAACGCAAGGGCACAAGAGGACCTTCCCTTTGAGAAGGTCGTGGCGCGGGGCGAGTACCGCGGGCCTGCCGTGCTCCGCGATATTTCGCTTTTTGTGATAGCCGATGTCCTGAATGGGCAGAAGACCGGCCTCTATCTCGACCAGAGCGAGAACAGGGTACTCCTCTCCGACATCGTGTCCGACAAGAAGGTGTTGGACTGTTTCTGCTACAACGGAGCGTGGGGGATAGACGCCGTGAGACAGGGAGCGCGAGAAGCGGTGTTCATAGAGAGCTCTCCCCGCGCCCTGGAGATGGCCAGGCGCTGCGCCGAGCTGAACGGCGTTTCCGCGAAGTGCAATTTTGTGCACGAAAATTGTTTCTCGTATCTATCCCGTCTCAACGTCCTGGGTGACACGTTCGACGTGGTCGTCCTCGACCCGCCCGGGCTCGTCAAGAGCAGACGGAAGGTCAGGGCCGGCACAGAGATCTACGAGAGGATAAACACGGAGGCCATGAAACTCGTGGCGCCCGGGGGTTTTCTGATCACCTGTTCCTGTTCCCACAACGTGGATAGAGAGACGTTTCTGAGTCTGCTTGCCAGGTCCGCGCGGAAGGCCGGCAGAGAGTCCCAGATCGTGTCAATCAGGTCCCAGTCTCGCGACCACCCCATCCTGCTGCCCGGTCGAGTCAGCGAATATCTCAAATGCGTACTCCTGAGACTGTGGTGAGATTGGAGCGAGGAGCGCTCGCGGGCGTCTGAACGCACTCGTATTCTCACCCGCGTCTTCACCGCTGTCTTCACCCGCGCTACCGCCTTTTCCCCGCGTCTTAACCGCGCTTATGCCGGCCGCTCCCGCATCGCTCCGGCACTCGCACGGGCCCCGCGACATTGATTTTTGTTGACTTTCCACGCTTCAAATCCTAGTTTGAAGCCGCGACTGAACTTTGCAAAGGAGCTAAGTATGAGACTTCAGACAATACTGGAAAAACGTGTGTTCACCCGCTCAGCGCGCGGGCGCTCGCTGAGCGCCGTCGCTGGGATTGCCGTGGCGGTCCTTGCCGGAGTCGTTTTCCCGGCCTCTCAACTGTTCGCCGACCTCAGGGGAACAGAAGGACTCCTGAGGGTTTCCTCTGCCGCCACACTCTCTCGGGGCGGCTGGTCCGCCGGTCTTTTCGGACAGTACTACCACAGGATGACGCCGTACGCGCACTCCGTCAGGGAGAGCTACGCGCTCGGCAACCTGAGCGGCAGGTATGCATTCACCGACCTGCTGGAGGTGTTCGCGGTCCTGCCGGGGGAGGGGACCGCGTGGAAGTTCAAGCCCCTGCCCGACCGGGAGGAAGCCGACGAGAACCACGGAGGCCTGGGAGACCTGAGAATCGGCGTCAAGGTGAGGATGCCTCTGGAAAGTGAGACCTTCTCCTTGGCTCTCATGGCCGAGGGTTCTCTGCCCACGGGGAAGGACGAAGAAATCGTGATGCCGGGGGCCAAGACGGGTCAAAGACTGTTCTCCACCGGCGAGACCAACCTGTTCGGCCGGATCTGCGCCACCTTCGACCTCAGCCAGATCGCGGCGCTCTCCCCGCTCAGAGTACATCTCAACGCAGGTTATTGGCTCAACCGTGACAAGGACGTCGTGCGGTTTCCGTCGTACATGTTCCCGCTTCCAGGGCGGCTGGAGAACAAGGACGTGATTCTGGCGGGGTTGGGGCTCGAGTTTCCTTCTTCCGTGGTGACTCTGTTCACGGAACTCTATACGGAGCAGCTCGTCGATGGCTCCGAAGTGGCCAGCTTCAAGGAGAACGCGATCCTCATAACTCCCGGCGCAAAGATGAACCTGCCTTTCGGGATTGTGGCGACTGCGGCTCTCGACTTGAGGCTTTCCCGCGACGACGCGGATACCAAGTTGTTCAATCCCGAGGACGCGCTTCCCGAGTGGGCGTTCACGCTCGGGTTTGACTTCGTGCCTTCTCTCTACGGGCAGGACATGGACGAAGACGGGGTAGGAGACGACAGTGATCTCTGTCCGACAGACAGGGAAGACCTTGACGGGTTCGAGGACGCCGATGGGTGTCCCGATCTTGACAACGACCTGGATGGAATCGCGGACCTCGCCGACAAGTGTCCCAACGAAGCCGAGACGGTCAACGGCTACATGGACGAAGATGGCTGTCCGGAGCCGGACGGAGACAGGGACGGAGTACCGGACGCCCTAGACAAGTGCCCCGGTGAACGGGAAGACCTCGACGGTTATCAGGATTCAGATGGGTGTCCCGACGTCGACAACGACGGCGATGCGGTGCTCGACGCCTCTGACAAGTGCCCCAATGAGGCGGAGACGGTCAACGGCTACATGGACGCGGACGGTTGTCCGGATGAGGCGCCGGGGATCGAGGAGATCGAGATCGACACGGACGGCGACGGGATCCCCAACTCAAAGGACAAGTGCCCCAGCCTTGCCGAAGACGTTGACGGTTTCCAGGACTCAGACGGGTGTCCCGACGTTGACAACGACCTGGACGGCATAGTAGACGCTGAAGACAGGTGTCCGAACGATCCGGAGGATTTTGACGGCGTCCAGGACGCGGACGGCTGTCCTGACAGGTAATGCATACGTGTGGTGTTGAGCGGCCGGCCGCATTGCGGCATCCGGCTGTCCCGGGGTTGCCCTGGGCTCCCGCCGGCGTGTCGCGGCGCCTTCCATTGCGCTACAGCGCCCCAGACGTCTTGCCTATACCGGCTTGATCGCACAAGTCTTTGGCTCCGGCTGATGGAGCCAAAGACTTTACTTTTTCTGCCGTTTCCTTTTCTCTCTCTTCTTCGCTTCGTTCCAGAGACCGTCCATTTCCTCGAGCGTGGACCCGGAAGGACTCTTGCC
>Ga0315295_10000580_pt1 | contig 31566 bp, 29 predicted proteins | sample YL17G14_0_MG_FD_204453 | JGI IMG/M metagenome (GOLD analysis project Ga0315295, IMG submission 204453) | Sediment microbial communities from Yellowstone Lake, YNP, Wyoming, USA - YL17G14_0 | ecosystem: Environmental > Aquatic > Freshwater > Lake > Sediment | place: USA: Wyoming | collected... | reverse complement strand
TTTTTAGGAATAATTTCATAGAATTCTTCTTTCTTCATATTTTTCCTTGAGTTTCGAATAATTTATCTTCCCGTTTTCGGTCATCGGCAGACTTTCGACGATGTGTATTTTTTCCGGAATCATATAAGATGCCATCCTATTTTTTAAATAAGCAATTAATCCATCCCTATCCAATTTACCATTGGGGACAACTTCGGCCACGATATATTGTCCTTTATGGTTGTCCCCGATTCCTACTATTGCAGCATTTTTTACCTGTTCATGATCCAAAATATATCCCTCTATTTCCTTTGGATACACCCTATATCCCAATTTCTTGATCATCCCATCTTCGCGGCCCAGTATATACAGATACCCCTCTTCGTCGATCATCCCACGGTCACCGGTATAGATAACATTACCCTCCTTAACTATATCCCTAATAGCTTCTGGAGCCCGCCGTATTTTTTCGCGGCTCCCCGACAAATCGTTCAGGTAGCCGAGCATCATACCAGCGCCAGAATGCACAACTTCTCCCTCAGCATTTGGCCCAGCGATTTCTCCCTTCTCATCTAAAATGAATATTCGTGTTCCTTTAACGGGCAGGCCTACAGAGGTTATTTTCCTTTCGAAATCGCAGGGCTTAAGAATGCTGCTCCTAAAGGTTTCACTTTGCCCATATGTCTTGTACACCTTCACATTCTCAAAATACTCTTTTAGCCGCAGTAACTGATTTTTGTTGAGATCTCCTCCCGATACAGTAACATATCTCAATGTCTGGCTATCGTTTTGAAACTTATGGTCTTTGGGATAAGCAATCATATCTGCCCATATTGATGGGACAGCGGATATTCCAGTGATTCCGATCAAATCTATCGCTCTCAGTATGTCCTTTGCAAACCAGGAGTTTAAAATAACGAGATGAGCTCCCGCTAAAAAGCCGGAAAACAACTGATTTAATCCCACATCGAATGAAAAGGGAAGAAGGCTTAGAAGACAATCCCCATTCGTAAGTTCATAATCTTCAATTTCTGTTTTTGCTCTTTTAAATAGATCATCTCTGGAAATCAAGACACCCTTTGGAATACCCGTAGAACCAGAGGTAAACAAACAGTATGCAGGGCTATCGCCACGGTAATACGCATCCGCAGCTAAATTGCCCGCAAAACCTTTCCCCTTGGCATATTCTTTTACATATATAGTAGAACTCCTTTTCCGTGTTATCCAATCGTTGGATAATGACTCGGGTTCCCGCACAAAAAGTATAAATTGATGGTTTTCATCCAACAGTTCCTTCGACTCTAATATACTTGTCAACGTACTTTGATCCACAATAATGAACTTGGGTTTAGCATTCGAACTTAATTTTAAAAGCTGGAAGGTTTTTAGCTTTGAGTTCAAACAACAAGCTGTTCCTCCATTTAAGATGATTGCTAGAATAATGGCAACCAATTCGGGCGACTTATTCATATAAATTATTACTAAATCCCCAGATCCCATACCTTGTTGGAATAGAAAATGACGGAACTGCCTTATCTGCTCCTCGATCTGACCATAGGTTAAGGTAAATAAGCCATTCGGGGGAGTAAAGCGCGAAACCGCAGGTTTCTCGCTATAATTAGAAAAGATGTTCTCCATTTGCCGAAATAATTTCATTTGCCTTGACCATTAAGTTTTATTCGCACAAATTGGCAAATCTTATTTATGCTATCAAAGTTTTCCAGGGAAAGTTCAATAGGATGAATGACGATATCAAATTTCATCGTGCACTCCTCAATCAGCTGAACCGCGAGGATGGAGTCAATTATCCCACCTTCAATCAAAGAGTCATCCCCGTCAACTTTGGTTGCTCCTGCTCCGATCTCTTTTTCCGAGGCAATAATTTCCACAACTATTTTGTTTACAATTTTTTCAATCTCACTCATTTCCATGACAACTCTCCTTCGATTTGGAAATCAACGGGAAGGTATCTAAGAGATAACCATCAGAAGGCTTATTTCAGGCCATGTTCATGACCTCCCTATAAATACCCATGTAATCCCTCGCCATCTTTTCTGAAGAGAAATAGTCTTTTACCCATTGGTATCCCTTCTGTCCCATATCCTTAGCTTTGGCACGGTTTCTTAACAAATAAAGCAGAGCCTGTTTGATACCTTCCATATCTCCAGGTTCCACGAGGATACCGTTTTCTTGATTTATCAACAGAGGGATTTCACCTACCCGGGTTGCCACGATTGGAAGTTTTGAAGCCATAGCCTCTAAAATCACCATCGGAAGACCTTCGGTCAGGGATGGCAGGACTAATATATCCATACACCGATATAAATCAGGAACATCGTTTCTGACCCCTGTGAAAATAATGGATGGGGAATTAAATTCTCTCTGTAATTCATTTTTCAAAGGGCCATCCCCCACAATGATGAAAATAGCTCCTGGAACCTTTTCCAATATAGCCTTTGCAGTCCTTAATAGGATTCTATGGCCCTTTTCGGATGAAAGTCTTCCGACTGCTCCGATAACAGCAGTCATATCGGTTATGCCCAACTCTTTTCTAATATCCTTTTCTGATCGACAGATATCAAAACGATTCAATGAGATTCCATTCTGGATAACAGTTATTTTTTTGGCCGAAACTCCACTTTCAATAATCTTTTGTTTTATGTTTTCAGAAACCGCAACAACTTTATCAAATCTGCGCAAGAAAAACCGATCCAAGGCGGCATAAAATTTCATCTTGGCATCGTCTCCCAGCCAATTATGGCAAGTGGCTACATGCGAGGTTGACAAGCCATAAGTGGCGAAAAAAGAATAGAGATTTGATTTGTATCCATGACTATGAACGATATCTATTTTCCTCTGTTGGATGAACTGTCGTAATTTCTTGATTGTCATGAAATCAAACTTTCCCCGACAGGGGAAAGTATTTGTTTCGATCCTATTTTTCGGACACTCTTCCATAATTTCCAAATGCGGATTCTGCAAATTTTCAAAAACACCGATAACCGGGTTATAAAACCCATTTCTCCCCAGTTCAGTTGAGAGTTGTACCAAAACATTCTCTGCCCCAAAATAGCCACCACTGCTAATTAGTTGAAAAATATTGATCCCTTGCTTATGATGCTTCATTAAAGACTCGTAGCTTCTATGGCCGCAATCTTTATGACGGGCAATATGATCATATCGAGAGCTTCATCATAGGCCTTTTGCACAAGATGAAGGCCATCGGCTTGTGCATATTCGTCTTTTAAATGGCGGTCCTGGTTACTTATCCTTACTGCTTTCTCCAGATCAAGGATTATGATGTTTTCTCTTGATGAAAAATCCACAATAAAATCATTAAATTCCAGGATCGATTCAAATTTTCCCGGGTTTCTCTTGCTATGATCTCTTGTTACTGGAACTGTTGTAGCTAAAATAGGGGTTAGGTGGTGAGAACGCAACTCCTTTACCCATTTTTTAATAAGCTTTTGACTTGGATCAAGATTTCTCGGAAAATAGGCTGCGCATTCTTTGATAATTACCCCCGAAATCGGTATGGAGATTTTTAACAGGGATTCAATTTCGCTGCTTTTATCAAAATCATACTTAGTCCGATTCCCGAAAACAATTTGATCCCCTAAATTTAGCCGGACGGGCAAATTCTCAATTTTCCAGGCTTTCCCGACAGAAGCCCCAACCAGAATAAAATATTTTGCTCCCTTCGCTCTCGGCGTAATTCGTACCTTTGTATTTCGATATAAAAGCATGCCTTTCAAATCAGTTCTTCTCACTTCTACCGTATACTTTTTTTGATTAGAAAGCCCAGAAAATAAACATATTCCCCTATCGTCATAAATCATTCTTTTCGATATACCATCGTCACTATATAATGCTATCTGCAGCTTGGGGATCAAATCGCTTGCCCCGCTTACTACTGCTATTCCTTTATCTAAAGGGACTATTTCCTGAGAGGGTATCTCTTTTCTCATGCTTAATCCCTTCCAACTCAAAAGAGCTGTAATTACTAAAACAATCGATAGAATAACAGGGATTTTTAGAAACAATTTATCTTTCCTAGATTTTTGCAATTTGGTCAGGTAAGTCTCTTTTTCTAAAAAATCCCTAATTCTGGTTCCTCAGCAGGAGACAGCCCCGCGAGGAGGGAAGTATATAGAGGAATCAGATTACGGATAATTGCCGGTCAAACTTTGAACCTTCCTGTTCCAAAAACTTGTAGAGGGCCTTTTTAGCAACACATTTGGAGAAGCGAGACCAACAGTTTTCTTTTTGGCAATAACTCATATGTTCTTTTCCCTCTTGTTTGACACTATGAAATTCACATTGAAAACAGCATTTGATAGTCATGATTAACCTCCAAAAGTTATTTTTGCGTAAGGCGTAAGGCCTGTTGGCCGAGAGAGCCTTTTCGGCCCCCTTCACGGGTTACCCTTTTACACGTTCGCAGTTCTTCATTCAGTAAATACTCGTACATTTTCTGGCTCGTGGATTGGGAAAGGGGGGAAACGATGAAGGAAAAGTTGATCTAAGAGTTGAGTCGATAAAATCCCCACCAGAGCCATATTTTCTCGTTCACTTAGAAGATACCCTCCCTGTCTGCGGCACTTCTCCAGGAGCCTTTTCACCATGGCTGGATCGAAATATCCAGTTTGGTTAATCGATGCGTCGGAAAGTAATTCCCCAACATAATCTTGCGAAGGATCCCCTAAAAAGCACCGACTGATGGGGGCACGATAAGGCCGCTTAGGCCTTCGGGCCAATTCTGCAGGGATCAGATCTGCAGCGGACTTGCGCAAGATGAACTTTTCCTCAAGGCCTTGAAGACGGTAGGACTGTGGAACCTGACAGGCGAACTCCACCACGCGATGGTCCAGAAATGGGAAACGTCCCTCCACCGCATGGGCCATAGCCATTCGGTCACCTTGGGAAGAGAGAAGGTAGTTGGAGAGAAAGATGGAAATCTCTGTATACTGGGCCCTCGATAGAGGGTCCCAGCGCATGAAGTCTGGTGGGAGCATCAAGATGAATCGGTCCACAAATCCATCTTCCTGCCCAATTTCCTCTTGTAAATCCTTAGAGAAAAAGGCCTTGGTTTGGGCAGTGTTTTCCCATCTGATCATGTGCGAATAAGTTGGAGAGTCTATTTGAGAGAGTCCTTTTCGAAAGAATCCCTCCAAAAAAGTGCTTGCTCGATTGTTCTCTTGGGAGAAGATATCGGGATAAAGCCTCTGGAGAAGCTTTGGACGCATCTTGGATAAAGGCTGGCGGGCCCAAAAACGCCGAACTTTATCCTCCTTGAAGATGTCGTAACCCGCAAAAACCTCGTCCGCCCCCTCTCCCGTAAGTACCACCTTGAAGGCATTTTCTCGGACCAGGTTGGATAGGAGAAACAGAGGTGCTGGTGCTGTTCGAAGGATTGGGGCCTCGGTGTGCCAAATGACTTGGGGGAAAACTTTTCCGATATCCTGGTCGGTACACCGAATCATTCGATGGTCGGTTTCCAGAGCCTGAACCGCCTTCGCCTGAAAAGAGGCTTCGTCAAACCGCTCATCGGTGAAGCTCACTGAAAAGGTGCAAAGGCGATTGTTGAAAAATCTCTTCACAAGGGAAGTAATGCATGTGCTATCCAGACCACCGCTTAGGTATGCTCCTACTGGGACATCTGCTCGGAGGCGGATCCGGGTCGCATCATAAAGTAGGTGGCTCAATTCTTCTGTCCATGAGGCCAGAGAACGATCTCCACGGTGTGATTTTGAAAACGACAGTTGCCAGTAAGGGCGGGTGGTCATCCCCTGGCGAGAAAAAATGGCATAATGGCCGGGGAGGAGCTGGGAAACCCCTTTGAATGGAGTCAAGGAACCAAGGGGGGACCAGCAGGTGAAAATATCGGAAAGGGTTTGCAGGTCAAAGGTTCGAGGGATCTCAGGATCAGCAAAGACGGCTTTGACCTCTGAACCAAAGACCAAACGTCCATCCCTTATGTAATAGAACAGAGGGCGGACTCCCAAGCGGTCCCGACCAAGAAATAAACATTCTTTGCGCTGATCCCATATAGCAAAAGCGAACTGACCGTTAAGTTCCCGAAGGAGTTCGGAGCTACGCTCCTCATAAAGATGAACTAAGATTTCGGTGTCGGAACGGGTGTAAAACCGATGCCCTCTCTCTTCTAAATCCTTCCGGAGTTCGGGGTAATTGAAAATCTCTCCGTTATATACAACCCAGAGGGATCGATCCTCATTGTGGATGGGTTGGTCCCCCCCGGGTAGATCGATGATGCTCAACCTTGCCGAAGCCAATCCTGCAAGGCTATCCACGTATATGCCAAATGCATCTGGTCCTCTGTGCCGGATGAGCCCCAACATACGGCGCAAAAGGTCCTCTTTGGGTTCTAAAGAATTGAAATCAACGATTCCAGCAATGCCGCACATGGTATTAACCTCAGGTCAAGGTGTGAGTCCACGAATAGAACACATAGGGCAAACTACTTAATGCCCAACACATGGCCATTCATTTGAGGAAAATTTGCAAATCATTAATTTGGCCGACAAAGATAATCAAGATGAAACTATTTGCGCATTGAATAAGCTACCGCCCTCTCGTTTACATTTGGGCATCCGATGTCGAAAAACACAAAATAACTTGTTGACTTGTTCAGGTGCAAATTTAGGTGCTGCTGCCGAGTTTTTCTCTAACCTCTTCAATAACTCTTTCATCACCTGGCTGGTCCAATCTCTTGAGACCTTCTTCTCGAGATAGAACTCCCATTCGAATGAGTCCGGCAATCTCAAAAGCATAGGGATGAAATCCATATTGTTCTTGATGAATCCGATTAGCAAAGGAATTCAGTAAGCAATTCGTTGAATTTGGATCCGTGTCCTGCGGTGGCTCCCATCCCAACTCTTTAATTCTCTGGTAAATCTTTTCTTCGTCATAATCCATAAGGGCTAGAGGGTGAAGGTTATAAGGGAAAAAATCAGATCGTCTAAAATATTCCTCGGGAAGAAAATAGGGTTTTATTTCATCCCCAATTTTTTCATATAGAGGGCCAAAGACTGCTTTCTGAGAAGCCTGTAAAAAGGTGGCACTGGTTTTCATGACAGCGGACTGGATGGGGGCTTGCCCGGGTGACCAACCATACCCAATAAAAGGAATCTCTTTTTCAATCGCTGTCCTCAAAGAAATAAATTTCACGAAACTCATGCAGGAGGTACAGATGGTGCTGGCCCTTTCCAAGGTCTTTTGGGAATAGAGATTCACATTCATGGAGAGGTTGAACACCTTTTTCAATAACTGGAAATTGGGCTTGAAAATGATATGGTCAACACCAAGGCGATCGGTCACCGTCTTCATATTTTTCATGGCGTAGGCAGAAACGAAGCCATGATCAAAGGTCAAGGCAAGAACGCGCAGGTTAAAATAATTTTTAAAGATATCTAGGGTATAGGTGCTATCTTTTCCCCCGCTGTAAGACATGAGGAGGTCATAATCCCCCTTCCCTATTTGGTCTTTCAGCAATCTCTCGAGTTTTTCCCTATATCTCTTTTTGAGTTCCTCTTGATATGGCTTCCCGCTGAAGGACCGACAATAATTGCAGACCCCATTCCTATCGAATTTAATGGTTGGAAAGGTCTCGGGTAATGCACAAACCGAACAGATATGCATCTTTTGCTTCATTCATTCCCTCACAGAGTCACGGGATTTTATCTTTGCAGAGTCCATAGCAAGCCCTATTCTAAAGGCCCAATGGGGCGGCGCCTCACGTTCTCTCGGTTTATCGATTATTCTTAGATTTTGAATTTTTCAATTTGCAATGCACTATGTCCGATTCACTTTGTTTTCTTGCTTGAGAGTGAGTTTATCGATTTTGCCCGATGAGGTCCTCGGAAATGAGCTTCTGAATTCGAAATATTTGGGAATGGCAAATTCCTCTAGCATTTTTTTACAATAGAGGAGGAGATCTTTTTCTTTTAGATTCACATCCTTCTTGGGAACAATGAAGGCCTTGATCGCCTGGCCCAAGATTTCATCCGGAACCGGGATCACCGCCACTTCGGCAACTCCTTCCATCCCATGGATGGCATTCTCCACTTCTTTAGGGCTCACTCTTTCTCCTCTGGTTTTTATCATGTCATCCTTTCGCCCCACAAAATAGAGAAAACCTTCTTCATCCATCCTAAAAAGGTCACCTGTGTAAAGGACCTTTTCTCCAGGAAGAATTCCTGGTTTGAGGACTCTTTCCGTGGCTTCTGAATCCCCCCAATACCCTCTCATTACATTCGAACCCCGCACCACCAATTCACCTATGATGCCTGGCCCCATTCGGTGCCCCTGCGCATCTACGATCCAAACTTCTTCATTGGGCATGCCTTTACCGACAGAATCTGGCCGGCGATCTAACTCCCCTGGAGGAAGGTAAGAAACCCTTTTACACTCAGTAAGGCCATACATGGAATAAAGTTTTGCATGAGGAAAGATTTCTCTAAGCTGACGGATATGCCTTACCGGAAGGGAAGCTGCCGTATTGGAAATATATCGCAACGATTTCAAGTCATATTTTTTGAGATCCTCCATTTGGAGTAAGATAGCAAAGACCGTTGGGACTCCAGGGAATCCGGTCACCCTCTCCTTGACCATCTGTTTAATAATCTCGTAGGGATAGGCGAATGACTTTTCTAAAACCACCGTTCCCCCAAATTTAAAGGCCATCAGAACTTGGTATAGGCCATAATCAAAAGAAAGTGGCAAAACGTTGAGGATGATATCCTCTGGAACATTTTCTAAGTAGGTGGTAATGGAGGTGGCCGCAGAAATCATATTCAGATGAGTAAGCATGACTCCTTTGGGGTTGCCTGTAGAACCAGAGGTATAAATGATTGTCGCCAGGTCCAAATCGATATTGGAATTTTGGATCCTGCCAACCGAAGTGAGAGATAGAGAATCTATCTCATCCCAAGAAATGAGCCCTGGAAACATAGAGGATGGAAAACCTTTATTGTCCCCAACGAGAACTATAAACTTGAGGCCGGGAACCGAATGAAGAATTTCAGGATTTGAGAGTTTCCTGGTCTCGGAAATGATCCCCTTCACTTGGCAATCGTTTAAGATATAGCCAAGTTTCCCGGCCTTTAAAAGAGGACTGAGCATCAAGAATACGGCGTCGGCTTTCAAAATTCCAAAGAGGGAGACGACCGCCTCAATAGAATTGTCCAGAAAGACGGCCACCCGATCTCCCCTTCGAATCCCCTGCATACGCAGCAAGGTGGCAACCCGATTCGCCTTTTGGTCGATCTGCTGATAGGTCCATCTTTCACCCCTATGGACCACTGCGGTCTTTTGGGGATATTTTTGAGAACTCTCTTCCAGGAAATGGTGGAGCAACATTCTTGCAAACCCTTTTAGTTTGTGGATGTCTTGAGTTTTCGTTGGATGAATTCCGATATATTCCGAATCGAATCTAAGTTTTCGGGAATCAATTCTTCATCTTCAACCCTGACGGAATATTTCTCTTCAATATAGGCTACCAGTTCAAGAACCCCTGTCGAGTCAATAACCCCTTTTTCTAATAAGGAGTCCACATCATTTAGTTTCTCCTCAGCATTCAATATGAAGTTCTCCAGAAGGAATTTCCGAATTTCTTCTTTAATCGGCATTAGCCCTCCTATTTCGAGTGGATAAGATTACTGGCAAATGATCTTTTACCCCTCATAAATGCCGGCACTAAGATCCGTTTTTCGAGGTAGTCTATTCCTTGTTATATCGATAATACCCATTATAATAATTCACAGAATACTTCGCATCCTTTTGATTATAAACTATGCCGATGATCTTCTCCCTTCCTATCAATCCAATTGCCTTGCGAACGGCTCCTTTCGGAGTATGATCTGCTTTTACAACCATAATTACTCCATCCACTAAATTCGATAGCAAAATCGGCTCCGGAGTGGCAAGAATAGGGGGGGAATCAATGACGATATAAGCATCCTCGAAAAGCTCATGCAGGGATTTCAGCAATTCCTTCATCTTCTTTGATCCGATGATTTCAGAAGGTTTGGAAGAAGGTTTGCCCGCCGGGATAACCCAGAGTTTTTCTTCATCCGAATTTTTCAAAATCTCCGATAAAGGGATTTCATCTTCTAAATAATTTGAAAGGCCTTTGGAATTTTCAAACCCCTCAATATAGATTTTTGGCTTTCGCAGGTCCGCATCGATGAGGATGACTTTTTTATTGATCTCGTGAGAAATGGCGATGGCCAGATTAACCGCTACTATTGTTTTTCCCTCTTGAGGAATCGAACTGGTTATCAGCATTGAGTGAGGAGAGATGGCTGATTGGTGAAAAATATGGGTCCTCAACTTCTTGAATTGCTCGGCCCCAAAAGAATTCGGAGGGGGAATTAGAATAGAGCCCTTTTTAAACGGGAATTCTAATGCTCCCGCTCCCTCTTTTATGTATTCTTGATGCAGCTCTTCTCCTCCAAAGATTTTTCCTTCGTTGAAAACGTTAAGCCGGGATTCGCCTTCGGCCTCCTCTTGTTTTTCTCTTTCTGCCTTTTCCAGAGCTCGATATACTTGACTCATCTTCCTTACCACCTTTATCTGAAGAATTGAAGAAAACGTTCTAACGGGGTAATGACTAGCCTTTGAAGCCCCCCAAACCATCCTGTAAAATTGTATGACCGATACCCAGTCTCTCCGAATTGCAGGATCAATAGAATTACTCCGGTGATGGAGATGCCGATGAAGATCCAACTCCAGATCCCAAAAAGTCCCCTCCCCATTCTCAAAAGAATCCAGCTCCAGGTCCCGAAAATCCCCCTCCTCAATTTCAAATCGTTAGCTGCCTCGTTTACTACTTTTTCATCGATGATGATCTTGTCAGAAGCATATCCAATCAAAAGAGAATTGTCGCACAAAATATTGATCAGGCGGGGTATTCCACCTGTCCTTTCATGAATTTCCTCGATTGCTCCTATCGTAAAAATAGATCTTTTCGCGCCCGCGATCCGTAATCGATTGGCGATATACTCTTTTGTCTCATTCCCGTTAAAGGCCGGAAGGTGGTATCGCATATTGATCCGCTGTCTAAGTTGACGAAACCCGGGTTGCTCGAGCGTTTTATTCAATTCGGGTTGACCGACCAATACTATTTGAAGCAGTTTTGATTTAGAAGTTTCCAGGTTTGAGAGAAGCCTGATTTCTTCGAGAAGCGCCGGATTCAGTCCCTGTGCTTCATCTACAATCAACACCACCTTTTCATCATTTTGATAGGCTTTAAGCAGATTTTGATGGAGGAGATGGAGATAATCCCCTTTGGTACCCTTTTGAACCACCACTCCCAGATCTTTCAGGATATATTCGATAAAATCGTAGACGGTCAACTTTGGATTGAAAAGGAAGGCCGTTTTCGTATCATCATTCCCATTGAGTTTTTCAAGAAGATAATGGATTAAGGTCGTCTTCCCAGTACCGACTTCCCCCGTCATGACGATGAACCCCTTTTTCGCTTTCACGCCATATAGCAATTGGGCCAAAGCTTCTCGATGGCTTTTCCCAAGATAAATGAACTGAGGATCCGGGGTCACGTTGAAAGGGTTCTCTTTTAAACCGTAGAAAGTTTCGTACATAAGAAAATTTTATTCTTTTAAAAATATATTTTTTTCTTTTTCCAGATTTGGAATGATTACTAATATTGGAAATCCCAAATCGGCTTCCAATTCGGTTTCGGAATGAAAAGATTGATCCGCCGTTTCTTTCAGCCAGGCGAGTCCCAATCCGGCCGTAAGCCCAATAAAGGAACACATGAGTAAAATCTTGAATGGATCTGGCCGGTTGGGTTTTTCGGGCAAACGAGCCGGGTCCAAAACCTTGAACTGCTCGCCCTGTTGTTTCCGCTCGAGATTCTCCGCCATCTGCGCTTGCATCTTCTTTTCCAAAAGAGACTGGTAACTGGTCTTCATCAGGTCGTAATCCCTTGTTAACAACACCATTTCTTGTTCCCGCCTGGGAGTATCTTCAACCCTTTTTTGATAAAGGGTCATCGTATCTTGCAAGAGCTGCACCTCATCTTTGAATCTCTTCACTTCTGCTTGCGCCGTTCGGTATTGCTCCATGTACTGCGAAATAAGCCTTGTAGTCGCCGGATCTGCCGCAAGGGTTGGCGGGGCTAGGCTATTCTCTGAACGATTCCTCTCCAGACGGGCCATGAGTTGTCTACGTTGGGTCTCTCTCGCGGCCTCTTGCTTTTTTAAAATTTCTTTCACCTTGGGCTCCAGCGCGGCAATTTTTCTTCTTAAATCAATCACATCTGGATGGTTCTCGGTATATTTTGACAGGGCATTGTCAAGGTCCTTCCCGAGGTTGTTCCATTGGGTAATGAGGGGATCTTCAGGAATTCTTCCCTCACGAATTTCTTCGATACCCGAAACTCCCTCTCTTCGCACTCCCTCGGAGATTCGAGGGAGTTCCGAACTCCTTAAGCGTTCGATTTGGTCTTGAAGGAGTATACTTCGGTCTTCCAACGCTCTGATGTTATCACTGGTCGTTTTCAATTGTTGTTGTAGTCGTTCCAAGATTCTCAGATTGGCATCCAATTGCTGCGGAAGTTGGCCCATATATTTTTCTTTGTATTTCCGTAACTCCTCTTCCTTCTTTTTTAATTGTTCCTCCGTAGCATTGAGTTCTTTGGCGATAAATTCAGCTGTTTTTCCGGCTTGCAGCTCCCGAGCTTTCAAATTCTCCTCGATAAACAAAGAAGCCAGGTTGTTTGTCACTTTCATCACTTTTGCGGGATCCTCCCCCTCAAAAGAGATAGAGAAAGTAGTTTGAGTCGTACCTCTACTTTGAACTCTAACATCGATCATCTTCTTCATCCGTTCTACAACTTCTTCCATAGGGACTTCATTACGAATATTCGGAAAAACGTCAAATTCTTTGATTACCTTTTCCAGGCTGGTCCGGCTGAGAATCTCTTGACTAATGGTATTGAGTCGCTCAGTAATAGGGGCGGTGATGATAGAACGAACATAAGATTCTGGAACCTTTTGGGGTTGAACAAGAATCAGGGTTGTAGCCCTATAAATCTTCGGAAGATATTTATAAATTGGGAAAGTGAATAGAATTGAGATTACCAAAGGAATAAGAATGTACCATTTCCTTCGCCGGGCAATCTCAAGATATTGTTGGATATTGAAAATATTTTCGGCATTTTTCATCTTTATTTAATCCTCTCGCCTGCATAAAGGGATGCAATTGAATTAAAGACCGGCCCTTATTCGTAATATCCCCCGGTTTTCAGTATAGGATAAATCATTAATATTTGAACTATCCTCCATGTGATAGGCTTCGATGGAAAGAGTTAACCACTGAAATAGCTGATAGGAAACACGTCCCCCAACCCTCCAGAACCAATCGTCTCGATTGGAACCCAGAACTTCAGTTCTCTGCACAGTCCCATCCATCCCTAATGTGATTCTTTCCCTCAACCGGTGGGAAATGCTCCCGATTGCTCGATAGTACTGGGTCGCACCAAGATTTTCGGCCGTAAAGTAATCTTCTCCGTATCCACCTTGCAAAGCGATTCTGTAGGTGGTGCGGTCGGCAAGCTTGGTAAGGCTCACGTCACAGCTCAAACCAGAGCCTGCACCCCCTTGTTCTCGATTTAGCCAGAAATATCCCAATTGCGCCGTCCCGCTCACCGTAGGGCTGAAGGCATGGTCAATCCCGGTGCTCCCGATACTCGGCCGGCCGTTATTCGTAATATCCCCCGGTTTTCAGTATAGGATAAATCATTACTATTTGAATTATTGTCCATGTGATAGGCTTCGACGGAAAGAGTTAACCACTGAAATAGCTGATAGGAAACACGTCCCCCAACCCTCCAGAACAAATCGTCTCGATTGGAACCCAGAAATTCAGTTCTCTGCACAGTCCCATCCATCCCTAATGTGATTCTTTCCCTCAACCGGTGGGAAATGCTCCCGATTGCTCGATAGTACTGGGTCGCACCAAGATTTTCGGCCGTAAAGTAATCTTCTCCGTATCCACCTTGCAAAGCGATTCTGTAGGTGGTGCGGTCGGCAAGCTTGGTAAGGCTCACGTCACAGCTCAAACCAGAGCCTGCACCCCCTTGTTCTCGATTTAGCCAGAAATATCCCAATTGCGCCGTCCCGCTCACCGTAGGGCTGAAGGCATGGTCCATCCCGATACTCGGATTGTAAACGTTATAGTCAATCCCTGGCGGATCAAAATCATACCTCCGAAAAATGAATTCCCCAAAAATGGTCGTACGGGGATTAAAACGATAATTATAGCGAGCTCTGGCCATGTGCTCCTGGAAATCGGGCGCCCTCTCAAAATCGGCCAGAGTAAAGGCATATTGTAAAATTATGCCATTCTGGAGATTAAACCAATAGGTAAGCCTGGGATTAATGAAGTTTTCTTCGCTGTTTTCATAGAGGGGGCTCTCGTTTCGGTAGATGTTGTTCCGGTATAAGAGGTCGAAGCGATCTTCGCGCCCAAACTGATATGTTAGGGAAGGCTCTAAAACATTTCGAGTGTATACAGACCTTGTGTTTTGGATTCCCAAAAGATTTTGATTCGGTGGGGCTCCAAGAGTATAATCCCTCTCCTGAGATTCTTCCGACCTGACAAACACATCCCTCAGTCGGAAGGTAAATCTTGGGGCAAAGTCGTACCATGTGTTTAATGTCCCTGTATGACTTACGTAATTATCTTCGGAATGCTTTGCATAAAAAACTAAACCGAGAAGGTAACCGAGGTCAATCCCGGAGTTCTCTGTTGTCGTGGAAAACGTCAGTCCGGGAGAAACGGTTGTGATCCAGTCATCCTGCGTGTTCGTGTGGGTCAGGAACAAATTGTCGGTGTAATCCTCCTGAAGGGTGATATAGGGATGGAATTTGGAGAGGAAATCTCTGAAATCCGCATATACAGAAGAATAAGGATATAACAAAAATAACGTTAAAATCACACCTATGAAACCCTGTGCCTTTTTTCTGTGGGGAATCAAATAAAAGCTTCTCATTTGCCTCTGCAGACCTGAGGGGCCTGGCGATCTTGTTTTCCTGGAATCCTTCCGAGATTCGGTCTCTACCCATGACTCAACATGGCGGGTAAATTCGCTTGTTTTAATGGTCATCTTTTCTCCCAATCGATGCTAATGAATTCTTAATCGCCTTTTTCCCTCTCGCCGGAGGAAACTATAAGGCGCAAAATTAATCAATATCAACCTAATTCATGGACCTGGAGTATGTTAAAATGCTATTTGGAGCATGCTTCGGTGCCTCCGTGAGAAGGGATGGTTTTCAATATCTCTTATGGGACAATTATCGTATCCCCTGGTCTTATAATGCTGTTTGGACCTAGGTCTTCACCTTTTACGATTTTTCTAAAATTCACAGTAATTCGCCTCTCCTTGCCATTTTCCTTCCGAATGATTAAAACCTTTTTTTGGTCGGCCCATTCTGTGAACCCACCTGCCATGGAAATAATCTGAGGAAGCGAGGTTTCTCCCCGGAGCCGATAGACGCCGGGATTCCTCACCATACCGGAAATATATATCTTGGCACTGTTGGCCTCCGTAACGATCACAAAGACGTGGGGATCATCTATGAACTTCTTTAATTTTTGGGTCAATACTTCTTTTAATTGCATGGGCGTAAGTCCGGCTGCCTGGACCTCATCGATGAGGGGAAGGGAGATTTTTCCATCCATCCTTACCGGAACCGTCCGGGATAAGGCTTCTTCCCTCCACACATTGATGTAGAGAACGTCCTCTAGTCCAATCACATACGGCTTGCCATCGGGCATGATTTCCGCCTGCCCTTGTTTCTTCAAAATGTCTTCTTTCCCCTCTTGCGGATAGGCCATGGGGGGGAAGATAAAAAGAATGCCCACCCCGATGATCCTCAAATAGAACATTAGGTTCTTCATCTCGTCTCCTGAGTAATGGGTATGAGAATTGTCAAATTTCCAAAATTCTCTCCGAATGGGAAAGACCCTTTTTGAAAAACCTATGAGGTTCCCGTCCCCATTACCTTCTTAACCAGATCATTGGTATCTGTCCCGTCAATGGGGAAACAAATCTGATCGATCATCACCTCATAACCCTCACTCTTAAAATCGTAATATTTCAAACTTCCTTCGCAATGGGATTTGGCATGGCCTCCGGCCCACTGATCTGCGTAAGGGAGGAGAGCAACCAACCTGTTTTCTCCCAATGAACCGAGGATGTCGCTCTCCCGGAATTCTTCTCTTAACAAATGGATCAACTGCTGATAACAGGTCTGCAGGCCCTTTTCGTTATCGTGGCTGGAACGTTGGGCCAGCTTCAGGATGAGAATACTAAAAAAATTTTGATATCGCCGAGCCCGTTTAACTTCCAGGTCGAGAAAATAAAGAAATAGCTCCCGGGTTAAGATTCGGCTCGACTCCATCCCCGCCCCTTTAATCGATGGATCTGCTGAATAGGTCATCCCATCTCCTCCTTCGTCCGGCGAAACTTTTTCATTTCATCCATGCGGTATTTTTGAATTTTATATAGTAAGGCCTTATAGCTCACCCCAAGCAATCCGGCTGCCTTTTTTCGGTTCCAATGTGTCTCCTGGAGAGTTTTTTGGATCACCTCCTTTTCAGCGAGTTCTGCCGCTTCCTTACCGACTCGTTTGAGATTCAGAGTTTCCATCTCTTTTAAGCCATTCTGCAACAGAGTATCCGGGGGGAAAGCACCTACGCCCCCGTTGATATGATTACAGATCGGCCCACGGATCACCTCCTCTTCGCCAAAGAGGATAATCCGTTTGATCATATTTTCTAATTCCCGGATATTTCCCGGCCAGTCATATCCTTCGAAAATGCTCATCGTCTTTGGGGATAGAGGGGGAATTGATTTAGTATATTTTGTTTGATAGAGATTGAAAAAATGTTGGGACAGGGGGCGAATTTGTTCTCTTCGCTCCCGCAGAGGAGGGACCAAGATGCTCATCACATTGATTCGGAAAAAAAGATCTTCCCGGAATCTACCCTCTACCATAAATTTCTCTAAATGATCTTTGGTTGTTGAAATTACCCGGGTATTTACAAGAATATCTCCATTTCCTCCTAAGCGAGAAAATTGACCATCCTGGAGAACTTGCAGGAGTTTTGCCTGAATAGAAATGTCGATTTCTCCAATCTCATTCAATAATATGGTTCCCCCGTTGGCCAGTTCAAACTTCCCCGGCTTTTTCATCTGGGCACCTGTAAAAGCTCCTTTTTCAAACCCAAACAATTCACTTTCGAGCAAATCTCCTGGGATGGCCGCACAATTTACCTTAACAAAAGGTTTTTCAGATCTATGGGAGCTAAAATGAATCATTTTGGCAACTAATTCTTTTCCTGTTCCGCTCTCCCCTTTGATTAAGATAGTGATGTCCGTTTTGGCGATTTCATCAACAACGGCCTTAATTTTTTTCATCTTCGAATTGTTATCAAAAAAGATTTGGTAAATATTTTTCATAATGCTCTTCGAAAGTAGCAATCTAAATGCCAACCATGGGAAAATTTTTTCATTTTAGTATATCTTTTTGTTTTTGTTATATTTTTTTAATTTTTGGGACAAAATATTAAATCTATCTCTTATCAAATATAAGGAAAAAAGAGAAAAAAATAAGTAAAAAGTGGCAATCTATTTCCACTTTTTGTCATTTAATGCTAAATAAATCGGTTCCTCTTCTAAATTTTCTCCTTTGGGAGAAAATGGCCCAAGCGAGGTGTGAATACCTATCCCACAAATGGCCAAGTTTTCAGTCATGTTATCTAAATCATTATATTTTTTTAAATATTTTTCATGCCTTTGACAATCTTGATGTATCTTGGGTACAATGGATATCATTCACCGACCTCCAGAAGATTAACATTATATTGTGTATAAAAATTATTAACCACTACATATAGTGGTTGTCAAGAGAAAAGTTTAATCTTATAGGCAAATGATTTTTCTACAGTCAAAAATAGACCTTAGAAAAAAAAGAGAAAATATTGAAGATTTCCTTCTTAAAGATATATTGGAGCCTTTTCCATTACCCGGGGGGATAAAAAACATAAATCTTTTCTATATATTAAATGGCCTAATAAAAATCAAAAATAAGGTGAACTCTGTAATTTAGGAGGGAAAATACCTATTCTTAGGCTGGCTTTAGTCCCAGGTCCTTGAGGCCTTAAAAGATTCTCTCCAAAATATAGAAACTGACCTAAATTCCTTCCAAAAGAATGAAAGAGTTTATGGTGCATGGGAGGTAGATCGTCTGTTCATCCCATATTCTTTAATTTTATTGAGCAGGCTTTTGTAACTGATATTCAGCATATTGGCGGCCTTTTTGCTGTTCCAATTCGAGCGTTCTAAGGCTTTACAGATCAGTTCCCTTTCTACCTTCCGGACCGCCTCTCGATGGACCTCTCTTAACGAAGGCTGCCCCATTTTAAGAAAATTTTCATCGTTTTTATCTTTGGCAATATCCTTTTTAACTGCCTGGCCTAATTCGGAAATTATTTCTTCTTCATTTCCCAGGACGACGAAACGCTGGAGCACATTCTCTAACTCCCGAATATTGCCCGGCCAATTGTGATCCAGAAAAGCATTCACCAGTGAACCGGGTAACGAGCTCACTTGCTTCTGATATTTTCCACGGAATTTATTCAAAAAATACTCTACAAAGACTGGTATTTCCTCTTTCCGGTCCCGTAAAGGAGGGATGAAAATGTTTACCACATTCAACCTATAATAAAGATCTTCACGAAATCGTCCACTCTTTACACCCTCCTCGATGTTCTTATTCGTGGCCACCAATATCCGCACATCCACCCGCACATCCTTCTTGCCCCCTAACCTGGAAAACTCACGGTCCTGCAAAACCTGGAGAAGCTTAGCCTGAAGAGATGAACTAATTTCGGCAATCTCATCCAAGAAAATGGTCCCTCCATTGGCCAATTCAAATTTCCCGGGTTTCTGCCGGTAAGCCCCCGTAAAGGCTCCCTTTTCATACCCAAAAAGCTCACTCTCCAGCAATTCTTCGGGTAGAGCGGCGCAATTCACTTTCACAAAAGGTTTATCCCGGCGATTTGAATTCTGATGGATGGAGCGAGCAACTACTTCCTTCCCAACTCCGCTTTCCCCCTGGATTAAGATCGTTACATCTGCATTTGCGACTTGATCGATGATCTCCTTAATCCGATGCATCTTTTCACTGGCATAGATGAAAATCCCCTGTTCACGGGGCATCATCTCCCCAACCTCTATGAAGGTGGAAGAAGAAACAGAAGAGTTCGGATGGGTCTTGTCTTTGGAAAGGATCCCCCCGGGACCTTTCATCAGACGTTGCATGTCATGAATTTTCATGAAGAAACGGGCTGAAGTTAAAGCCGCCCCTAGCTGGGTGGAAATATACGCCAGGGCCAATTTATCCCCTTCGTTGAAAGCCCCGATCTTTGAATGGCTCAGGTTAAATACACCCACAACTTGATCTTTTTCCCGGATCGGGAAACAGATCAAAGACCTCATACTATTATTCAACCCATCCACTTTTACAAACCGGGGTTCATCCTTTACATCATTGACCATCACGGCCTGGCCTTCTCTTAAGACCCAACCGGCAATCCCTTCCTCGAGCTTAACCCGCTTCCCCGTGGCAGAATGATTTGGATAATAGATACTTTTCCTATCATTCTTTCCTCGGGAAGCCAATATAGATAACTCTCCCGAGATTGGGTCTTTGATCATAATAGAACAGTTTTCGGCATCGATCTCATCAATAACGGCATCCAAAATATTTTGGCATGTTTCTACAAGATCGGGGACATAACGCATCGCCCCCTGGATCCTGCGAAAAAGGATGAATTCTCTGTTTTTTTCATTACTGGAAGGTGTGCTGCTGGATAAAATATTGTTATTTTCTAGAAGGCTCTTTGCTGGTAAGCTATTTACCTCCATCGGCTTTCCTCCTTACCTTGCTTTTTGAATGACCAATCCTTCATCTGCCATAAAACTTATTGGTTTAAAGACCTGCCTGGTTTCTCCTCCGATTTTCACTACTTCCGCTGCTTCATCCAGGATATCTTTTCCTGGGCGAATTTCGATTCAACTCATCCGCTAACCTCCTTTTTTGGAGTAAGTTTTGACGTTGCTTTAACCCCTTCCGGAGATGGAGAAGAATTTTCTTAATAGGCAAAGGTTTTAGGAAAAAATCGTCAGTGCCAGCATTGATGATTTCTTCATATTCGTCTTCCTTCATTTCACCATTTGTAAGAATCATCACGTAGGCTTCGGGAAACACTTTTTTAAAACCACGGATGGTTTCAAGGGTAGAAGAATCATTGATCCAGTATTCTGTGATTAGGCCGGATACCTCATATTCGGAGAAATTCTTTAAAGCCTTTTCAATCGTATCGACAGGGATGACATTGTACTCTTCGCTTTCCAGCAAGGTCTTCAAGGCCCATTGCGTATGCGATTCTTGGTCTAAAATGATAATTGTTTCTTTGGGCATTGGTACAAAAATCTCGGAATTTTTATAATAAATTGGAGCTAAGGTTCTTTCGCTCTCTCTTTGCCGCCGTGCCCATCGGATGATGGAACATCGAAATAAACGGACCGGAAAAGATAATTTTAGAAAAAGAAATGATCAGCAATTTCCATACCCATTCGACAGCTCTCGAAATCTTTCTTATGAACTCCTTGCCTTTAAAAGACTTTTTTGATGAAAGAAGGCTTTCGGTAGTTAGTCTCTGAATATAAGAATTGACCTTTTGGCACAAACCCTGAGCCAAAAAGTTTAACTAGGGGAAGAACTTGAATTATTTCAAGCGATTTTGTCTTTACCTAAAAGGATCTGGCTAGCGATGAGGGGTTTCTCGATCGATGTCCTGGAACACTAAACTCAAAGATTGAGGAACATCCAACATCTCAGGGTAGGTAAAGGCCTGCAAGGAAAGGTTTGGGAGAAAAGGCTTCAAGGCATCATCGGATTGAAAAGGAGGATGTCTCTGAATCAAATTGGATAGCCTTTGAAGGAGCGCTTTTGATCCTACTTGGTCTGTTTCTGGAAGGAGGATTTCAAAGCTTCCATTCTCTCGGCCAACGATATCTTCTTCTCTTATGTAGGTCCTTAAAATTTTAGCCATTTCGTTACAAAATTTTTCAAATGGATCTTTGATTTTTTCCTCCGAGGGAACTCTTACCACCACAAGGGAAAGGGGGTGCCCATGTCGTTTTGCCCGCTTCAGCTCCTGCCTAAGACATCTTTTGAAATACATATGGTTGAAAATAAAATTTTGGACTCTCAGGGTTGCGAGATCAAAAACATTCTCTCTTTCTAACTCCTGTTTCCCTAAAATGAGTTCCCTTTGTCTCAAACCCTTTCGAATGTGGACGAGAATTTTTTCCGGCGAATAGGGTTTTAAAATCAGATCATCCAACCCCATGGCAAAAAGTTTTTCATAGACTTTTTCATCAATGGTAGCATTCGTGACCATCATAATATTTATTTCCGGTCTCTTCTGTTTCATCCATCGGATGATCTGGCTTGTATCTTCATGGGGAGGAAAGTATTCCATAATGATGGTAGAATAATTTCCGGTAGAAAATTGATGAGTGGCCTCTTTTAAATCGTTTGCCGTTTCCACCCCATAATTCTCTGCTTCCAAGATCATCCGGTAGGCATTGATGAGGTTTTTAAATGGGTCAATCAATAGAATCCAATTCGGGGGAATCATTGAATCTTAATCTCCTCTCCCGGGTATTCCATTTTTTCAGGAGAATGCCGAATCAAGGGAATTTATCCATTGACAAATTTTGATGAAATCGCAAAAAGTCCGTAAATTGGTTTTTCTGTCATCCCCGTGAAAACGGGAATCCAGTCTTTTCAATGAGTTTTGTGGACGCTGGATTCCCGCCTATGCGGGAATGACGACTTTCTACGAGGTCATCACTTTTAGGTCAAAAAATAGAGAACAGGTATTAATATATTCCCACTTTTTTTAACACTAAGGATATGGTTCTTCTCCCAAATTTTTTCTTTTGGGGGAAAATGACCCAAGTGGTGCATGAGAACTTCTCCTGCCAATGGTATGGTTAGCTCGCATATGATCTAATTTATTATATTTTCTAAATCTTTTCAATGTCTTTGCCAATCTAGATGTATCTGAGGATTACCGGATGCCATTTATCAACCTCCCGAAAATGGACATTATCTTGTATATAAAAATTATTAACCACTATATATAGTGGTTGTCAAGAGAAAAAATAGGCTTTCAAATAAATTTTATTGCAAGACCACTCAATGTTTAACTGTCAAAAAATTGACTCCAAAAAGGATATTGAAATTTACCCTTTTCTAAGTATATCCTTTTTTCAGGAGAATGCCGAATCAGAGATATTTATCCTTTGAAACATTTTAGTCCTGGAAAAGTCTATTTTTAGGTTTTTCAATATGATACTTTTTTATCCGGTTCATCAGCATCTTTCGAGTGATTCCGAGAAGTTTCGCCGCCTTTTCCTGATTCCAACCGCCCTCTTTTAACTTTTCGAGAATCCATTTCTTTTCCAAATCCGATACCATCTTCGTCAATGGGACCTTCCCCCCGGTTTCTTCTTGATCACTCATCGGATTGAAATGCAGGTGGGGAGGGAGGTCATTGACGGCGAGGGAATGTCCATTGCAGAAAAGCATCATCTGTTGAACCACACTGCTCAACTCTCTTATGTTTCCATGCCATGGGTAGGTTTTCAGAAGTTCTAAAACTGCCGGCTGGATCCGGATGGGATCTTTGCCTTCCCTAAATTTCTTGAGAAAATGGTTGACCAGAAGCGGAATATCGGAGACGCGCTCCCTTAAAGGAGGAATCGTGAGGGAGACGATACTTAATCGATAGTAGAGGTCTTCCCGAAAATTCCCCTTTTTTATTTCATCCTTGAGCTTTCGATTGGTTGTAGCAAGGATTCGAACGTCCACTTTAATGGGTCGGCTATCCCCTACCCTTTCGAATTCTTTTTCCTCGATGACTCTTAAAAGAGTCCTTTGAAGATTGAGAGGGACTTCGCCGATTTCATCCAAGACTAAGGTTCCTCCATCGGCCGCTTGGAAACGCCCGATTGTTTCTTTGATTGCCCCGGTAAAGGCCCCTTTGGTATGGCCAAAAAGTTCACTCGTCAGTAAAGTATCCGTTAAAGCTCCACAAGGGACTGTAATCAAGGGTTGTTCTTTTCTCTGGCTGTTATAATGGATAGTTTTGGCGATGAGATCTTTCCCGGTCCCGCTTTCCCCCTGGATCAAAACTGTTTTACCAGTTCTGGCTACCCGCCCGATGATCTCAAAAATCTCGAGCATCCTCGGGTGATTCCCGAGGATGTTGGGGAAGGAATATTTTTCGCTGACTGCTTTTCGAAGATGATCCAGCTCTCTCTCCATCTCTTTAGTCTTGAGAGCCTGATGGATGATGGTGAGGAATCTTTCCAAATTATTGAATATGGGTTTTTCGAAGAAATAGAAAGCCCCCTGTTTTAGAGCTTCGACGGCCATTGAAACGGAGCCATAGGCTGTGATGAGAATAACTGGAATTTCCCCACTGATTCTCTTGATTTCGGAGAGCAGTTCCATTCCGCTCATGTCGGGCATTTTCTCATCGGTAATAAGGATATCGATGGAATTGGTTTGGAGGGTTTCTAAGGCTTCTCTCCCGTTTTGGGCTGGAATCACCCGATATCCTTCATCGGTCAATATTTCACATATTCCAAAAAGGGAATTGGGCTCGTCGTCTACGACCAGAATGCATGGGCCGGTCATATCGATTCATCTCCTGAGGATTCCTGGGGGGGACCAATGGGTAATTCAATTCTGACAGTCGTTCCTTTCCCTTGCTCGCTCTCAATTTGAATCTTTCCACTGTGCCGTTCAACGATGATTTTACCACAGATGGCCAATCCCAATCCGGTTCCCCTGAGCTTGGTTGTGAAGAAGGGGGTTAAGAGATGTTTGGAATTTTCCTTTTTGATACCCACTCCGTTATCAGTAAAAAGGATCTCGATGGCCCCAGGATATGGTTCAGGTCTGAAGCCAGTCTTGATGGTGATTTCTCCCCCGTCCTCCAAAGCTTCAAAACTATTTTTTAGGATATTTAAAAAGGCCCTCTTGATCTCTTCATAATTAGCATAGACTTTGGGAAGGCGGGAGTCTGTGTCCCTAGAAATCTTGATTTTTTGAGATAGTTCCTCGAACATATGACAGATGATATTGATCACGACAGAGATAACTTCATTGATTTCAACCTCGATAAATCGACTCTTGGTCGGAGGTCGGACAAAATCCAGGCATTCTTGGACGAATTCATTGAGGTGTTGCACTTCTTCTTGGATGATATTTATGGACCGGATAAGGATTTCATCTGTTAAATTGGACCTTCTCTGAATGATGGCCAGAGCCCCTCCGATCGCGTGCAGAGGATTTCGGATTTCGTGCGCGAGAAACGGAAAAAACTTCTCTAAGGAAGGAAAACGACCGCTCTTCTTGTCCTCAATCTGGGCATCGCGAATTTTAAAAACTTCTTGCAGCGATTTTAGAAGGGCTGCCTTCTCGAAAGGCTTAGCAAGGTAATCATCAGCTCCGCCTTTCATTAGATCTACTGCAACTTCTTCGCCTCCATATCCTGTCATCATGATAACGGCAGTATCATTGTTAATTTCTTTAATTTTTTTTAAAACTTCTTTCCCCGGGATGTCCGGGAGAATGAGGTCCAGGAGAACTATTTCGGGTGATTCCGACATTACTTTTTCAATGGCCATTTGCCCGTTTAAGGCAGTAGAGACCTGGAATCCTTGATGTTCCAAGAAGCGTCCGACCAGCTCAGTGAGTTCGGGACTATCATCCACGATTAAAATTTTTTTACTTGCGCTTTCCATATCCCAGTTGAGTTCTCTTATAGAACCATGGTCCAGGCCTGAATAATTTAAAATCCCCGGAAAAAGATTCCTTGCTTTACTTCAGAGCCTAACAGGGTCACTTTACCACTTCTGGTACTCCCCCAGGCCAGATGGAAAGTCTTCCAGGACATGTCAAGCCCTGGTAGATTTTTCATCTTTCCGAACCCCCTCATTTAATTTATTTTTCACGGAATATTTTTCCCTTTCCACCTAGAATGCTCTGTTTTGTCTGCTTAATAGAATCTAGTAGGTCGGAGAAAATAAAACAAAAAGGAACTGATAAAACAGTTTATTAGCCATTGTTGATGAAATCGTAAAAAGTCTTAAAATTCGGTTTTCTGTCATTCCGGCGAAAGCCGGAATCCAGTTTTTTCAAATAGTTATAAATTCTCTGGACTCCGGTTTTCACCGGAGTGACGACTTTTTACGAGACCATCATTGTTAAATGGAAGAAAAACTATTAACCATCTGTCTACTTTTTAGTCTTTTTGAACATATACCACATTTTTATCCAAAGGGAAATAATAGAACTTTAGGGCTCCTAGCATATATTTGGCCAGCACAATTATTTTCGGCTGCCTAAGATCAGGCCTTTACAGATGAATTTACTCTTTAAGAATTAAGGCTGTAAAAGAGATGTATTTCCCCAAAATGGGGAAAAAGATTAAAACTCTTTCCAACTTTTGGCAATAGATTTGGGAAAAATTTTCACAAACCAAATAAAATTCATTGGTTATGTTCATCAGAGATGGGGTATCGAAACAATTGAAGAAAAAGGGGGGAAATGCAATATCCATGATCAAAATTTATGTTAGGAATTTTGAGAATTTCACAGAAATCCATTGTGGTTCAGGAATGGCTGAGACGAAAACCGATTTGGATGCCCGCCAGGCAGAAAACCCCTCTTCCATCCATCTTGAGCGGTTTTATCTTCACCTTCGACCCAGTTTTCTGGAAGAAGAACCCAAGCCAAAACTTAGACCGCTTAAGAATAAAAATTATGATTCTGGGCCTGCCCCAATTAGGGGTATAATCCTATCCACTCGAAAATATACCAGATATTCTTTACCTTTCAAGTTTGGGTATGCTTTTCTACGCATTGATTCCAGCAGTGGACTGTCTTTTTCTTCCCGAATCTTGGTCAGATAAAGTCTTTTCCCCTTGAATTTTTTTTCTTCTTCTTCCATAAAGAGATAAGCCGCATGGGGGTTTGACTGAAGGTTTTGATGGGTTAGCCGATCTGTCATAATAAAGGCAATTGTATCTTCATCCATGACGTGGGGTATCGCGTAAACTGCAATGTCCACCCGACCGGTCGAATCTGCTGTCGCCAATACCCCGGTTCCCTTGACTGTTTTAAAATATTCGGTGATTTTCATCGCAATACCTCCCTTGGAGCGACGCTCCTATTTTCTGCAATTTGATCGTTTTCCCTGCTTCTTGAAGCCGATCGCTCAGATTTCTGAAAATTCTGGAACGATGAACGGTTCAATTTTTTCAATTACATTTTACTCCTCATCCCGAAACATTGCATCTCCAATGTTTTTGAATTTTACTGCCGGCTTCCAATCAAGGGATTCCGGATGAAAATGATTGAAGCGTCTCGGCCGTGGATTGCTTCAGCCTGAGCGATGGCTGATTCCACCGTATCCTTAGGCTCGAAGCCAAGATGGCTGGCCAGAGATGGCTCCAGGGCACCAGCGACAAAAATTCGGGCAGCATGTTTAAGTCTCTTCAGAGGATAAGTAGCCATGAGTCCGTGGATGGGGTGAAACCCATAGCAGAAGCGATACTTGTAAATGTATTCGGGCCGGTGGGCGAAATCTTCCCCAAAAAGGTCCTGGATTTCATGGGGATCTCTGGAACGGTTCAAAACTTGATTCCAGACCTCCCGGTAGGAAGGATGATGAACATCGTCCCACTGATCCGGGCAGGGCGTGGCTAGGATGACGGAGCATCCCGGCTTCCCTACGGCCTCGATCACACCACCCAGATAGCCTAAACCGGTCGAGACGAGGGTGAGAAGGGGATTCATCGCCGAAAAGGAAGCATAGGGGCTCCAGTTTGGAATTCCATAGACTACAATGTCGGCTTTTTCCTTAACTAAATCGCGACGGGCTGGAAGCTGTCCTTTCAAAATTTCCAGCGCTGCGCGACGTGTCTCCCACACGCTTCCGGCCCAAACTTTGGCGACCTGGAGGGGGTTGGTCAGGATGGTCTCGATCTTGAATATGCGCTTTTTACCGATCTTCTCCTCGATCAACCCCCCCATCTCATTGAGCATCTCATGCATCGGATTACGCTCTATGGACATGGACATTCCTTCCGGAGTGTGATGCCATCGGATAGAGCGGTAGGTGGAGAGCCCTACACAGATCGACTTCCATCCTCCGTTGAAACCCCTCCATACAACCGTGTTGATGTAAATAGTCAGGTCTGAATCCGTGACCAATCGATTGATTTCCACATCATACCCCGAAGCGCTACAGCCAAGGTAGGTCAGGTTCTCCGGGTCCTCGGCATCGTGGCAGAGCAGCCGGTAACCGAATTCTTCTACCAGCCCTTTACCGATTACCTTGGTTAACTCCCCTCGAGTAAATTTTCGATGAAGGGCGTTGGCACATAGGAGAAATGTATCCCTCTTTTTGACTCCGGCGCGATCCAGCTCTTCGAGAACAAGCCGGATGGCCACCTCCCAGACTGGAGCAAAGCAGGGAACCGTGGGGTCGTCGAAAGCGATGGTAACCTTCCAACCGGGTTTGGCCAATTCTCGCAGAGGTGGAAAATCGAGCGGAGTTTTCAAGGCCCCTTCAATCGCCACCTTAAGGTTTTCTACAGGGGGAAGGGAAATGGAAAGCCCAGGGGGTACAACCATTGTTCTTTCCGGAAATCTAACAGCGATCATCCGATCTCCAAACACAATCTGTTCATCCATCGTGAACCTCCATTTCTTATTCGGCGACGCAGATTTCTACCCATACCCACAGGACTATTAATAATTATTGAAAAGCGAAAGAGCGGTCATTGCGAAGAGAGGGGCAAAAGGGCCATTTGGGGAAATTGCTTCATTCCCCCCATGCAAGATTTATAACGACAATTCAAAATTTGGCAGATTAATCAAATTATTTACTATAGAATCTCAAAAGTCCGCGCATTCATCTGCCGCAAAAAAAATTTCTTATTCTTTCAAAAATAAGCCCACTTCGGCATGCTATTTCTGGGGCGGCGGCAAGAGAAGCCCCAAATCAGGAAAATCTCCCTTTCCCTTGCCGGGGAATGGGAAATCCCCTTGGAAGGATCCTTTAAGGTCTTTTCCAGAGACTTCCAGCCGTTTTACTCGCAGGACTCCTTCCTTAAGCTGAATATCCGCGCGGATCTTGTCAAACAGAGCTAGGGGTAAGGGTAGTTGGGTAACTTCCACTCCCCCCATCTGTCCCCGCTCCAGCAGAGCCCAGGCTTGGCCATTCCCCTTTTCATAATCCTCTCCCACCCACTTCAGCGTTGCCTCACCGCTCAACTTCAACTGGAAAGAAAAATCTTCCCGAGTGGACGTTTTGATTACCAGATTATTGAGCCAGATTTTCATCCTGCCCTGTTTCTCTTTCTTCGCAGGCTGGAATTCCCCTCGCAGGCGCTGGGAGTCTCTCAAGTCTTCCAATTTGAAACCCATCTCACCCCAGAAAAAACTCAGGAGGTTCGGATGGAGGCGCATGTCAGGAATCTGGAAAAGAAGGGATCCCGAATCAATTCGAATGTTCTCAATGAGAAGGTTGGCAGGAAAAGAAGGACCGACCCTACCGATGGAGAGCTTGAGGGGGATAGCTTCTTCGAATCCCTGAACGATTGTCTCTTTGATCTGGAAGTAGGGAAACTGCCATAAAAAGAAGGAATAGAGAAGCAATAAACTGACGATCAAGTAGCCCAAGATTTGCATGCGCTCTTTAGTGGCTCCAGCTTCATCCCTGGTAAAAAACCATCTGGAAGGTTACGTCCAGATACCGGGGGGTGGTATATCGAGGTTTTATGGCCATTCGAGCGATGCGAAAGCCGCCGGGGGAAGATTGGACTTCGTAAAGGAAGCGGGTCAATTGAGGAAGGTCAGCCTTCTCCATCAGCACCTCTACCGTCATTCCTTCCGCGCCGGTCCCCGTGGAAGGAGAAGGTTTGATGGACCGGATATTCTGGCGGAGGCCGGATCGCTCGATCAATCCATCAAGCTTGGAGAGCGGTGCAAGGGCCCTTTCGCCCACCGGGATCTTCTGAACTAAAACAGTTCGCATCTCCTTCAGAGAATCGAATTCTTTCCGAAGCAGGCGGAGTTCTCGCAGGTCCCTTTCTTTCTGGGGAATGAAGCGTTCTAGTTCACGGATCCGTTTGAAGGCGGGGTAGAAAGCCAGCTGAAAAACCAATAGGGCTCCGAGAAAGCAACCCCCCCCGATAAGAAAGATTCTTTCTCTTCCCATGATTTTCATCGCTCAAATCGCTCGTTTCATCTGAAACTTGAATTCGATCACGTTTTCCAGGCTGCTGGCCCGGGCTGTTTTCAACTGCACCTCCTTGTAAAGGGTGGAGTGATCCAACTTCGATTTTAACCGATTGACCGTGTCGAATGAATCAGCCTCGCCGTTCACCTCCACCGCGTCAGGCTCTATGAGCAGGTCTGTAACCCTAAGCTTCCAGGCAGGCTCAATCATTGCGCTAAGATCTCGGAGAATTTCCAAAGGAGAATTGGCATTCAACAACCCACCCAAAGCATCCACCCGGGCTTTTTCTTCACGCACTAAATTCTTCATCTGCAGGATTTCGTTGACGACCTTCTTCACTCCCGGCTGGGCCTGTAAAAATTCTTTGCGGATTTCGGCTTTCAAATCTTGGTATCTCTTCTCTTTCAGATAGAAATTCGTGGAAAAAGCCCCGATTCCCAGGATGCTCAGGATGGCTACGTAAAAGAGGAGAAGGGTTACCCGGGTCTTCACCTTCTTGGCTTTCTGGGGGGAAGCGAATTCTTCCCGTCGAAAATTAATTCGCTCCGCTTCCCTAACCGATCCTCCAAAAGCCGCACCCAAGGCCACCGTGAGGACGTTATGGTATATCTTCGGGACATCCCGCAAGATAGAGGGAGCGCTCCTATCAACGTCCAGGATATCCACAGACCTCTTGAGAAATTCACTGAGAATTTTCTCGACCCCAGGCAGGGCCGCAGAACCGCCCGTGAGGAAAATATTTTTCACAGGTTGCGCTTCTGGACCAGACTCGTAAGTCATTAGCGTACGCTGGACTTCATCGGCCATTCGGCTCAGGACAGCGGCTACGGCTTCCTGCCCTGCAGTAGGTAATCTCCCCATTTCCTTCAAATTCCTTGACTCTAGGGGGTCTATCTTTAACACCTGTTCCAGGGCTCGAGACACTGCTGCACCGGCTATGGGAATAGATCGAACCTGGGCTAATGTCTCCTCTCTCCAGATGATCATCGTGCTCTTCTCATGTCCCACATCCAAGAGCGCGCCGGTAGAAGAGCTTTGCCCCAGGTGTTTCACCGCCCAGAAAAGGGCAATCACTTCAGGGACTATGCTCTCCGGGTCCAGACCCGCATCCTGCATCAGGGAAAGCTGTTCATGCAGTTCCTCTTTGCGAATGGCAAAGACCATTGCGGCGTTGTTGTTATCACCTTCTTCTGGAGTGTAAAAATCCAGCACTACCTGATCGATCGGAAAAGGGAGTAACGGTTCTGTCTCAAATTTGATCACCTGCTGGTTCTTTTTGCGATCCCGGAAAGGAAGGGACACCCGGTGGACCATCATCCGATGAGAGGCGATGGGAATGATTATATTTCCTTTTTCCTTTCTTCCTTCAGGGAAAATTTTTCGTAATCCTTGAAGCCTTTTTCCCCGGAATCCTTCCTTATCTTCGTTGTTGATCGGCAGCAAACCGTAGTTCGTCACCCGATAGCCCTGCCAGGTACGGGAAAGCTCCACGGCTTTGATCCCGGTCGAACCGATGTCCAATCCCCAGACCCTTTCCCCCATAAATTACCCAGCCCTCCAGAAGAGTATGCGGGTCCGCTTTCCATCCCGTTTGATCACCGTCTGCACCATGGCCCGGGCCTCGTGATAATTCCCCTGAACTTCCAGAGAAAAATGATTGCTCTGGACAGTGATCTCGCTGCTGATCTGCGGATAAATCGACTCCCAACCTGGGATGGACCGCAGGTCTTCTGTCTTTCGAAAAGGCTTTTGCCCGCGATATTCCAGCACAGCCTGAGCCATGGCCTGACTTGCATTGGGGGAAAGACTCATGAGGATGGGTATGCTGGCAGTATTGATGTTGATCTTTCCTGCGGAATATATCGTCAAGTAGTTCCGCAGACCTTCCCGTTCCTCCGTTCCATAAAATGCGGAAGAATCAATGCCTTTGATCAGAAGCATTTCTCCAAGAGAATCGAGCGGCCCGTTCTTTGGGGCATAGGGCCGCTTCAGGGCCATATAGTATTCTCTTTCTGCTCCCAGGGGCCTCTTCAGGTCGTCGGGGTCAAGCCAATCCAAGACTGCATCGATCACCTCCGGATTGTAACGCAATAGGGTGAGCAGACGCTGCAGCTGATTTCTCTTCTTTTCATCCACATTGCC